>ERZ1292632.1374-Hain-H43-01um-R2-1374-length-23891-cov-21_pt2 | contig 21977 bp, 34 predicted proteins | sample MGYA00564407_ERZ1292632 | MGnify/ENA primary metagenome ERZ1292632 (study PRJEB36523, sample SAMEA6512637) | groundwater metagenome | collected 2019-01-08 | study: AquaDiva: Metagenomics assemblies of 32 groundwater samples | reverse complement strand
TGTCGGTTTCAAGGTCGAGGAACGCGAAGACCATGCCGCGTATATCGAGCACTGGTTGACCGCGCTCCGCAACGACAAGCGCGCGATTTTCGAGGCTGCCCGTGAGGCTCAGAACGCCGCCGACTACCTGTTGGCGATGATGACCGACCAAGCGGATTGAATGACCCGCCCTGCTAAATGCACGAGACGCCGCGCAAGCGCGGCGTCCCATTTCAGGAAAGTGAAATATGGGGGCTACTCAATGTGGTTTATATACAAATCCCGACATGTTAACTATGGGCGGGAGCAGGTCGTTTTTAGGTGCAAAATGGAAAATATCATCGACACCTACAGGAATCGCATCAAGGCGATGGGGTATGAGCCGCGTCGGCAGGAAGAGATTCCTGACGTGATGGCAGCTTATTGCGAAGCAATCGCAAATTGCAAGATTGAAGGACTTGAATTGGTTTCGGATGACCACTCTTTTTGTTTGCTGTTGGTCGAAACCCAAATTCCCGTCGATGTGGCGATTGGTCTGGCGCAGGACTACAACCGTGATGTTCTGTCCCGCCAGAAACTCGCTGCATGACAGGTGAGCGACCCTTACACCTGGCGTAACAGCGACGTTCTTCGGAACAAGCTGGGAATCCGCGACGATAATATCCTCAAGGAGCGAGAAGCTTTCTTCTCGGTTGTCCGACATGGCGAGCTGGTTGTGCAGCGCGCCGCGCCGGCGACGAACGCGCGCGAGTATCGCGAACTGCACAATCATCTGTTTCAGGACGTATATGATTGGGCGGGGCGCTTTCGGACTGTGGACATAAGCAAACCCGGCAGCACTTTTGCCCGAGCGCACTTCATTGCCCGCAGCATGGAGCACGAATTTAAGCAGCTGCCCGACCTCCAAACCCTCAAGTCGATGGATCGTGATCGCTTTGCGGATACCATGGGGCGGCATATTTCCGAATTAAATGCCGTTCATCCGTTCCGTGAGGGCAATGGTCGCACCATGCGGCTGCACTTGCAGCTACATTCCCTTGCGGCCGAGAAATTCGTCTCGATCCAGGCAATGGGGCCGAAGGACTGGATGGAGGCGAGCCGCGACAGCTTCCATACTGGAAATCACGCCTCCCTCGCCAAAGTCATCCGTGATGCCATGCCCCTCGAACAGAACCGCGTCGAGCCAGCGCGTGGGCCAGCGGGCATCGCGTTTCCACCCTCGATGGAATCTCTCATGCCAGTTGGCGAACGACGCGCAATGAGTATCGAGCAGGCCAAGGATCAAATCAGCCGTTACCTACCTACTGCGCAAACCGTTGCGTCGCGGCAGCATGAGCAGCTTAATCGGATCGCGGAAACGTCCGCTGACATGCGCCAGCTGGCCGCGCGTTCAGCGCAGGAGCTTGCCTTTTTCCGCGATCCCAAAGGGCCGATGCACCACCTTCAGCTGATTGAGCAACGCCGCTATCATCAGATCGAAGTCAATTGGTCCGAGGGTATGGACCCGCTGCAAAGAGTCCGCGCCATCAGCGCGGGCGCCGCAGATTTCCTTTCGAAAATGACCGACCGCGACATTCAGGCCGCCGATCGCGCGCTACGTCTGCAAGTCATGCCTCCCGGCGTCAGTCAGGTTGATCTACGCCTTGCCGCGCAATTCGAGAAAAACTCGCCTGAGCAGAACCGCGCCGATGCCAGGTTCGCGCAATTCCAGCTCGCCATTGATAAGCGCGTCGCGACAGCTACCGAGCGCGGCGCATCGAAGGAACAGCTGGCGCAGATCGTCGAAAGCGCAAAGGCCCATGTCGCCGCAACATTGCGCGAAGGCAAATCACCGACGCCGACCGCCGAGAAATCAAAGGACCGCGAGCGCTGAAAATGAGCGGCCAGGGCCGCGCGCTTCGTAGTCTGTCAGCTGCCACATAGGATCGAGCGGCCCAGGGCCGCGCTCCGTCAGTGGTGGCAGCTGCCACCGGGGGAACACCAAGGGCACCCGCCCTTTCGTTCCCGAAGCATAATCGACAGGACCGGGTTGCCCGACAAGTTCGGCCAGTTCCGGCGCGCTCGCGCGCGCCGGGGCCTCCCTAGTCGCGCCGCCCGCACCACTCCCATCGATTTTGCTCCCCCCTCCCCATCCCGCGCTTCGCCAGCGGGTCAGAGCCGCAGGCCGCAGGCAGCGGCTTCGCCTAAAGGAGTGAGGAAAATGGAAGCGACAACTGACCAGATCGCCACCGTTGCGGCGCTGAACGACATTGCGCGGCGAACGATGGGCGTGACTTGTCGCACCGTGATTACGCAAGGCATCGCGGCGCTGGACGAGAATACGCAGTCCGACATTCTCAAGATGATCGAGGGCTTTGAGGATTTCACACCCGACAACGATCCTCACGGCGAGCATGACGCCGGTTTCCTTTATCGCGATGTGATCGGCCAATGGCATACCCGCTGGACTGACGACAGCACGCGCCCAGCCCTCTCGGTCATGTGGAAGTTCGACTATTACGACCGCGATCTTGAATTTGGCAGCGCCGAACCATGGAATCCCGATGCCACAACCCGCGTGCTCACCATTCTCCTAACCAGCGAATATTGAGGGAGGCCACCATGACCAAATCGCCCCCCGTGATCGAGCTTAGCTGGCGTGATGAGAATTACGGTTCCGTCTGCGCTGTCGCCGCCTTCCGCAACTATGCGGGCACACTGGATTGGAGCGACCGCACCCACCAGCGGTTTCGCGGATGCCTGAAACGCGCAGGCTTCGCCTTCCACGATGGCCGGTGCAGCTACATCGCCACCAGCGGCACCCGCGAGGATCGGCAGCGCGCCCTTTGTGACGAGCTGGCCCGCGCAGGCTTCCAGATCGACAGCGGCGACGTGAGGGCAGAGGCATGAACCGCGAACGCCGCAAGCAGATCGCCGCCGCCCGCGTGCTGATCGACAAGGGCAAGGCCCTGTTGGATGAGGCGCGCGACATGCTCGAAACCGTCAAGGATGACGAGCAGGCCGCCCGCGAAAATCTGCCACCCAGTCTTGAGGACAGCGAACGCGCGCAGGCGATGGACGCCGCAGTTTCCGAACTGGAAAGCGCGATTTCAGCCCTTGAAGACTTCGACGCCGACGAGATCGGCACGCAACTCGACACCGCCAGCGAATAGGAAGGATTGACCATGCAACCCATGCGCCACCTAGATCGAGACACGCGCCGCGCCCGCCTTCTGGCGGCGCGCACGCGCCCCGTCGGCGGCATCAACCGGCGCGGCATCTTCACCGGCCATTGGGACGGTGGCGATGTTGTGCGCCAGTTTCGCGGCGATAACGGATCGTGGATCGGCCTTGCCGCCTACAAGGCGAAGGAAGAGCCGGAGCCGCAGCCATGAAAATCAGCAACACGGCGAGCGCCGTTCGCGTCACCCTCTCCCCCACCGAGATCAGCGATTTGCAATTTGTGATCGAGGCGGCCGAGCGCGCGGGGCATTATATGCCCGCGCGCGTCCTCAACATCATGGCGGCGCTGACGCGCAGCGCCGACGATGTTCGGATGAAACAGGCCATGAAGCGGGCGGAAAAAGATCGCGTGACGCGGATCGAGCAGGACCGACGCGCGCGCGAACGCCAATTCATGCTAGGCGACCGATACAGCGTCATGGCGAGCCGCGCCGACTACGCCGATGCGTCTTCTGATCCGGACGCGCGCCAATGGGTTGACCTGGTGTTTCATGAAATCATGCAGAGGCCGCTTCCCGATCAATACGAACTCCGGCGCGACGTGTGGCGTGTCCACGTTGTCCAACTGGACGGCGGCACGCTCGGCGCTGTTGTAGGCGGCGATTGCACTCAAACCGCCGACCCCGCCGAAATTACTTCCGTAGCGGAACAGCTGATCGCCCGCTTCGAGGCCAGAGCTTGACGCGCGTGGAGCGGTGGCAGCTGCCACCGCTCCAGAGAGATCTAGAATCTGGCGATGAGAGGCAGCAGCGCCGCCGCTTGGCTTCCCAGGACCGGCACCCAATAATTCGCGGCGCGGTAATCAGGGCCGTGATCGACCGCCATCACCCCAAAGACATATCCGATCATTGGCAGCGTCCACAGCAGACGCCCGCCCAGGTCCACGCCCATCAGCACCAGCGCAACGCCAAGCACAGCCCAAAGCGGAATCAGTCGTTCCATGATTTCGCGATGACGGATTATTCGCCATGCACTTTCCCGGTCATCGGCGCTAACCTGCGATACGAGGCCCATAGCTTCCCCTTTTCATCAACGGTCGCCGGCGATCATCCAACGGCTTCACGAAAATGTGAAGCGCGTTTCGCGCGCATTCTCGCCAATCCGTTGTATAGCCCCCATCGAGCGAGGGCGAGGGACTGTGACAGCGGCCCTTCGCAAATCCTCTCGCTCAAAGGAGGTGATGTGATTTGACAGCATATGAAGCAGCTCAATTGACGATCGCAGCCGTCGCGCTCGTGATCGCAATTGTGAAGCTGGGGAAGTCCGATAAGGGCTGATCTAGCGGGGCGGGTGGTCTGACAGGGCCGCCCGCCCTAAATGTTTGAACCCGCCGTGTGACAGCACGGCGGGTTCAGGTAGGTGCGTGAAATGAATCAGCACACGAAGCATTGCCTATATAGCCCTTTTCCCTTGCCAATCCAATAACCGACGCGCGCGCGAGGTGTTCCCCGTCTGTTCCCTTTGGCGCATAAGCGCCCAATGGCCGCGAACTACAACCGCCCCAAGCCCATTGATCCTATCTGGTATCGGCAAGGCTGCTATCTGCGCATCTATTGCGCTTGCGGTCGCCGCGTTGTCGCCCCGCTGGGCGACTTCGCCCGCTCGCGCCGCATTTCTTTCGATACCCGCATTTACGAGCTGATCGCGCGGCTTCGGTGCAGCCAGTGCCGCCGCAAGCCTTATGCGGACGTGTCGCGCAACCGCTCGGGCAATTAAAATGACGGAGGATCCGATTGCTCGGATGCTTCCGGCGCTATCCGTTGGGCATGTCGCCGGCGACATGCCGCAGCGTCCTCTAGGTCACCGCTATGCTATGACCTGGCGGGCGCTTTTCCCTAGATTGAGGCGGCAATGCCGCCGCGTCCGCTGTTCGACTTTGGGGCCTGTTCCTGCCCCCTGCCGCAAGGGCTGGACCGTCTCGGCCGCTGTGCGGCCTCGCTTGGCGATCAGGCGGGTTTCCCCGCCCTTCCTTCGCTACGCTCCGTGCAGGACGGGTGATCCCCCTCCCCCCTGATCGGCCCTGATTTGCGGCATTCCCCGGCCCTGCTCGCCGCTGGGCAGAAGTCGATGACCCGTCATCGCCTTCGGCTCCATTCTAGGCAGGGAAAACAGCACATGACCGACATTCCGTTGGCAACGATTCTTCGGATCAACGCCGCCCGCACCATTCCGCTCGCTCGCTATGAGGAAGAGGGCAATTTTGACCGCTTCGGCTACATCAAAGACCTTGCCGAAAATCATGGCGCTGACCTTCCCGCCGTCATCGAGATTGCCGACCTACTAGGACCGGATGAAGATTTTGACGGCCTTGTGACCACCATCGAGGACGCCGCCGAGGGCTTCGGCTTTGGTGCTCTTATCCTCGGGGGGGCGTGAGCATGGGCCAGGAGCTTATGACGCCCGCGCAGATTGCGGATATTTGCGACGGCCGAGACAAGGCCATAGCCCTTTGGCTCGGCCTCTATGACACCTACCATGCAACCCGCGACGAGGCGGCGCGCCTGACCCTTGGCGGCCCACTATCGCTGTCATGTGGCCGCGACTGGACCGAGGACACGTTGACTCGCGCTTTCAGCTGCCACCGCCTGTCCTGGCGCAGATTGAGGCGGCAAGCCGCCGCGCTGATTTGTCGCGTTTGGGGCCTGTTCCTGCCCCCTGCCGCAAGGGCTAGACCGTCTCCGCCGCTGCGCGGCTCCGCTTGGCGATCAGGCGGGTTTCCCCGCCCTTCCTTCGCTGCGCTCCGTGCAGGGCGGGTGATCCCCCTTGTATCTTGAAAATGGTGCATGATGCGATTGCGGGAGGCTCCGCTAGCGGAGCCTCCCGCCCGTTCGCGAGCCCGTGTCCCCCTTGGTCGTAGCAGCCCGCTGGGGAGCTTGGGCCCGGACGGATCTTCATCAACCCGAACGGTTGCACGGGGCGTTGACCCCGCACACGCAAGGATGGGAACGGAGATATGGCACAGCACGATCAATTTGTCGGTATCGATGTCAGCAAGGCGCGGCTTGATGTCTGTCTGTGGCCACAGAATGAGGCCTGCGTTTTTGCCAACGACCGGGATGGCTTGCGAGCCTTGATCCGGTGGCTTCGCCGCGTCAGACCCCACGCAGTCGGCTTCGAGGCTTCGGGTGGTTATGAACGCGCTCTGCTGACGGCTCTATGCGAGGCAGACCTGCCCGCTCGACGCGTCAACCCGATGCGCGTGCGCCAGTTCGCCCGCGCTGCCGGGATTCTGGCCAAGAACGACAGGATCGATGCTGCAGCGATCGCGCATTTCTGCGCTGCGCTGCCCCAGCGCGAGGTGGTCCACGATCCTGCCCGCGCCATGCTCGGCGAACTCGTCACGGCACGCCGCCAGCTGTGCGAGGAGCGCACCCGCTGCGCCAACCAGGCCGAGCAGACTGCCAGCGCGCTGCTTAGGCGGATCGCTGCACAGCGGATCAAACGGCTGTCAGCCGAGATCGCGCTGGTTGAAGTAGAGATCGCACGCCTGATCGCGGATCACCCCGAACTTGCCGAGCGCAACGCCATCATGCGCTCGGTCCCGGGCGTCGGGCCGACAACCGCGGCAACGCTCCTCGCGTTCATGCCGGAACTCGGTGCAATGAGCGCCCGACAGGCCGCATCGCTCGTCGGCGTCGCACCTTTCGATTGCGAAAGCGGGGCCTTCAGGGGCAAGCGACGCATCGCCGGAGGGCGCAAGCCTCCCCGCGATGCACTCTATATGGCCGCCCTCGTCGCAAGTCGGCGCAACACCACAATGGCCGCCGCATACCACAATCTGAAAAACGCCGGAAAACCAGCAAAAGTCGCCCTCGTTGCGATCATGCGAAAACTCATCACAGCTCTCAACGCCATGATCCGAAACAAACAGAAATGGGCTGCCGCATAGACGGTTGCTCCCCCCTGATCGGCCCCGTTTGCGGCATTCCCCGGCCCAGCGTCGCCCGCTTTCGGCAGAAGTCGATGACCCGTCATCGCCTTCGGCTCAATTAGGAAGGGAAAGCCCATGAAAATCCGTATCTACCGCCAGACCGAGCAGGACTTTGACCGAATCGAGATCGAGGGCGCGACCTTTGAAACCATCGTCAGCCGGGCAGCGGTCGAGGGGCTTCAATGCAGCGGTTACAACAGCAATCCGAGCCAGCGGCTTGAGTTGCAGGGCGCACCGAAATTCAAGGGCGTTTGCGGTCCTATGTGGGATGGCGATGCGATCCGCTACGAGTGCAGCGCCACCTATGCGGAGTTGAGCGCATGAGCGCCGCCGCCGCGATACGCACCGCGCAGGCCGACCAGCTGGGCGACCAGATCATTGCCGCAGGCTTCGCGCCAAACGGCTTTGTGCTGGATATTAACGAGGCGCTTGATGTGCCCCGTGACTTTCCCCTTTCCGCGCCGTGGAATCTGCCGTCGCGCCTGTTTCAGTTCCCCATAGAGGTTATCCGTGCAGAGCAGGACGAGCCGCGCAAGATCGGCCTTCGCCATCCTTTGCTTGCCGCCCATCCTTTCGTGCAGCACGTCGAGCGCGCGCTAGGGATCGAGATCGCCCGCGATGGCGTGACGAACCGCCACGGCTACAGCAACCGCGTTCATTCGCTCTGGCATCATGCGGTGGACCTTATCAGCGCCGGGAAATGGCGCGAATTGCTCGAAACGCAGGAGTTCACCGAGCCGCGCAATATCTTCAATGCCGTTGTCTATGGCCTTCGCTATTCGGACCACGCCGACAGGAAGGCGAGCGGTCACATCAGCACCGTCGAGGCCCGCCAGATCATGGGGGAAATGGGAGCTACCGAGCCGACCGAACGCGCCGCGTTGCTTCGCAGCTTTTCCGCGCCGTCGCCCTGCCAGCAGGAACGCGGGGCCGAGCATTGGCCGATCAATCTTCACGGACCTTGCGCCGAGGATAAGGCATGGTCCTTCATCATCGGGATCGAGGATGGTTGGTTTTCCTATGATCGTTCCGGGCATCTGCAATGGTCCCCCATGGGCCGCGACCGTTACGCGGCAGGCGATAGCGCCAGCTTCACCGAGGCGAGCGGCCAGACCGCTTTCGCCTTTTGAGGGGATCGAGCATGGCCCGCCATTGCATCCGCGAACCTCGCTACGTTCCCCCGGTGCAGCGCATCGGGGAGCAACCCGACTTGTTCGGTGGACCGACCCTTAGCTGTAGCGGCTCGCAATGATGACCGCCCGGAACTGCAATAAAGGGGTGTTTCGCGCTTGGATTAAGTGAGACGCTGCCGATCGGCGGGCGCACGTTCGGTGAGACGCAAACCACAATCGGTGCGACGGACGCGAGATGTTCGGCGATCGGCCATGGCAAACCGAGACGACGGGCAAAACGGTAACGCGGTCACGGGCGAAGAGGCTGCCGCTTAATCGTCCACCGCACCGTCTCGGTCATAGGTCGTGTTAGCGAATTTCAGCACTGCCTGACGGCATCTCTCCAGGCATACCTCCGCATCTCCGCGTCTGTCGTCTGAGAAAAAGTCGCGCGCCACGATCTTGGCCAGCCATGTGGTCAGCTTCTCAAAATCGTCCTCAATCTCCTCCAGCTCGGCGAAGCTGAACTTGTCCGCTGCGGTTTCCTTTGCGATCTCTGCCAACAGGCCGTCGCTCCGGGTTGCGAACTCGTCATATTCGCGAGCGCGATCGGCTCGGAAGCGGGCAACGACTTCTTCCGACGTGGCTCCGTCGATCTGACGGCCCGAGAACAACGCGGCCGATCCACCTTGACCGCGCACCGTGTCCGCAAGCTGCCCGAGCATGGCCGCGTGCGCCTCGCGCGCCGGCAACACCCATGTCCCGGTCAGCAGGCTGGTAGCGCCCGCCGATTTCAGCCGACGCCACATCGCCACGCGCGCGCTCGACGGTTCGGCCGGAAGCTGCGCCATGAACAACAGCCATTCCTGGTCTGATCCTATTGTCATTGAAACACCTGTTGCAAAATTCCGATCCGGCCCTGTATGGCGCAACACCTGTTCCATGCCGCTTGCGCGGCCATACGCCAAGGATCGGCCATGCCGCCAGTGACCGACAAGCCCTCACGCTCTCGCACCAACTCGCGCAAGGTCCACCGCTGGCTAGGAATCGGCGCGGCGGTGTTTTTCCTGCTCGTCTCGATCACCGGGGTATTGCTGCAAATCGAACAGGTCTTCGGCGACGATGAAGCGAGTAAGGAAAAGCTCGCCGCGATGGTGTCGCCGGCAACGCTCGCACGCCCCTTCGCGGTCGACCCGGCCGGAATCGACCGCGCCCGGCACGTCGTCCTCGCGCGGTTCGGCGATCGTCCGGTTTCCGCTATCGACTGGCAGATTAAGGGCGATGCACCTCACTATATCCTCCATCTCGACGGTGCCGATCCGCTGCGCGTGGACGTGAACGCCACCACCAATGCGATCGTCGAGTCCCGTCCTGACGGGGAGGATTGGTTGCTCCGGCTCCACACCGGCGAGATTGTCGGCGATGGCGGCAAGGTGCTGGGCCTAGCCTGGGGCATCGCGCTCGTCGTCATGTCGATCACCGGCGTCCTCGTTTACCTGGCAATGTATCGGGCACGCCAGAAAGGATCGGCCGCACGGCTCACGGGCTGGCGTCGCTACTTCTGGTGAAGAGATGGAGTCGCATTCTGCCGCTGCTGATCGTGGGCGGTGCTGGCATCGTCGCGGCACCAGTCGCGGCGCAAACCTCGCTTGGTCCGCCCGCACCAACCAACAGCGAACCGCCACCCATCCAATCGACCGCGCCCGAGCCTCCCAAACAGGGCTTTTCCTTCAACCCCGACGCTGGGGTGGTCTATCAGTCGGGCGATTTCCGCGTCACCGCCTGGGGATTTGCCGAGCGCGCGATCGACCCGGACGGCCCCGACTATTTCCGGCGCGTCCGCCAAGGCGCGGAAATCGACCTGCCCCGGATCAGCGATCATCTGCGTATCGCGGGGGTCTATGAGTTCGACCTGACCGATACGAACGCTTTTGGCATCAACCCCGGCCCCAGAGGTGCCTTTGGCAGCCGCGACGCCGAGAACCTGTTCGTAGCGATTCAGGACGCGGACGATCCCGGCAAGTTCCGCCTGCTGGTGGGTGAGAACACGCATATCCTCTCGCGCGACGATAACCTGTCGTCGGGCAACCTCCCGACGATCAACCGCTCGCTGATCCTTGAAGAGCATGGCTCAGTGAACAACTTCGGCACGCAGTTTGGGGTCGAACTGCAAAAGGCGCTCTCCGACAAGGTGACGGTCCAGCTCGCCGCGCTCGATAACCGGGGATCGCTCAACACCCCCGATCCCCGCTACTCGGTCGGCAACTCGCTCTCCGGCAAGGTCATCCTGACGCCAGTGAACAAAGACGGCCGCAAACTGACGATCGGCGCGGCCGTCGATAACACCCGCGACATTCGCGACCGGGTGTTCACGCTCGCCACCGCGATCGGCGCGAAGGCGCTGGGCGGGGTGGCGGCGACGGGAAACAAGCTGACCGGCGAAGCCGACATTGCCTATACCTTCCCGCTCCTCGGCCATTCCACCACGATTGAGGGCGAGGCGATCTATTCACGATTTTCTAGCAGTCGCTCCGACGTGGGGGGCGGCTATGCGATGGTCCAGTTCTCGCTGTTCGATGCGCCGAATATCGGCGATCTCGACCTGTTCGCGCGCTACGACGTGGTGAGCCTAGGGATTGCCAGCATCGCCGGTCGCGCGACGCAACAGGCGGTGCGGGCGGGGGTCAACTATAACCTGCCCTACACCAGCAAACTGGCGAGCCTGCATTTCGAATACGCCCATAACACTCTCTCCGGGCCTGCCGCGATCGTCACTGATCGCACCCCAGGCGATGAAGTGCGCGTGGTTCTGCGGGTTAGCCTGCAACGCTACACCCGCCATTGAGGCTATCGCTATGGATTATCTGATCGTCGGCCTGGTCGCCTTCCTTGCCTCGGGCCTGACGCTCTACTCAGGATTCGGGCTGGGGACGGTGCTGCTGCCCGCGTTCGCGATCTTCTTTCCCGTGCCGATCGCGGTTGCGGCGACGGGAACCGTCCACTTGCTCAACAACATCTTCAAGGGCGGGCTTCTGCACCGCCAGGCCGATTGGCGCATGGTCGCCCGCTTCGGACTGCCTGCCATTCCTGCGGCCGTATTCGGGGCGTGGCTGCTGGTCGAGCTGGGCGGCACACCGCGCCTGTTTGCATGGGAAGCGTTCGGCCACACGTTCGGCCCGACCGGGGCGGGCGTCACAATCGGCGCGCTGATGATCGTGTTCGCCGTGCTGGAGCTGCAACCGTGGTTTCAGCGGCTCGCCGCCCCGCCGCGCCTGCTGCCGCTGGGCGGCGCGCTGACCGGATTCATCGGCGGACTGACCGGGCAACAGGGCGCGTTCCGCGCGATGTTCCTCATCAAGTCCGGACTCGATCCGGCGCGTTTCATCGCGACAGGCGTGTTCATCGCGGTCCTGATCGATGTGTCACGCCTGCCGACATACGCGACCGGCCTCCGCACTGCGCAGGATGGGCTTGGCGGGCATGGCTGGGCGCTGGTCACGGTCGGTACACTCTGCGCCTTTGCGGGCGCGTTTCTTGGTGTCCGCTACCTCAAGAAGGCCACGATCGGCGTCATCCGTTCGATCGTAGCGATGGTCATGCTGTTGGTCGGCAGCGCTGTGCTGACAGGCGTGCTTGGTTCGTGATGATTTTCCTCGCCTCGAAACCGCAAGGAAAACGAGCGGTTATCTCGCGGTCGCGCGATGCCGCCAGAGGCGGTCCGAAAACGACAAGAAAACCCGTTCTGAAAACCAGTGCCATCTTGCACCATGCCGATGGTCTTTTCTGGCGGGGTACGTTTCCGCAATCGTTCGCCGCTCGGCGAACATCTCGCGTCCGTCGCACCCAATGTGATTTGCGTCTCAACGATCGTGCGCCCGCCGATCGCCAGCGTCTCACATAATCTGATCCGGAACATGGCCTTTATTGCAGTTCCGAGCGATCATCATTGCAAGCCGCTACACTTAGCCACGTTGCCGAGCGCCAAGGACCGCCGAAAGGATGGCAGCGCCAATTGCAGAAATGGGGCCGCTGCACCGTCATTGCCGATCTTGAGGCAGCGCCGCCGTCTGTCATCGACCCTCCCCCGTCCCCGTCTCCGGTTTTCCTTGTCGCTTGCGTTGCTGCGAAGCTGGACCGCCCCGCCCCGGCGCGCGATCTTTACGCATCGCCATGGTTCCAGAAGGCCCGTGCCTATGTCGAACGACAGGGCGGCGCATGGTTCATCCTGTCAGCAAAGCATGGCCTGATCGCCCCGGAAACCGTCATCGCGCGCTATGACGAAACGCTAGGCGCGATGAAGGCAGGCGCGCGCCGCCTTTGGGGCGCGCGCGTGATCGAAGCAATGGCCGAGCAGATCGACGCCGCCGCGCCGCTGATCGTTCTCGCAGGCCGCAACTATCGCGATCCCCTTTGGCCGCAGATCGAACGGCGCGCATCGGTTCCGATGGAGGGGCTTGGAATCGGTCAGCAGCTCGCTTGGTTAAGCGACAACTGAAAGCGAGAATTGTCGCGGTCCATGCGCAACTTCGCGCGATGCGCTTCGAGGGGGCATCTGTTTGTCGCGCCGCCCTTTCAATCTATCCAACGCCATTTGGCGTTGTGAGTTTGAGGATTATAGGCCCATCAACGGCCCAAGCCCCCCGGTAGGGCCGCCCACTCTCGGCAAGCGCAAATGGCGTAGTTTGCGCTTGCCGGGAGACCAGTTGCCCTCTCTATATGGCAAGGTGACTGCCCCCACACCGACAGCGCCCTTGTGGACCCAAGATCAGGCCATTGCCTATGAGGCAGCCCTTGAGGCCATCAACGATGTTATCGCCGGTTACAGCGAGCAGATCGCGCTTGAGCATGGTCGCGTTGTGCCGAACACGGCGCGGATCGCTTGGCTCGAAATGCGGACGGATCAGGCATCGGCCACCGGCCATGCGCTCAATGTGATGGATGATGAGAATGTCCGACAAACGCTGCTGGAATACAGCGCGATCGTTCGGGCGCGAGACGGCGCAGGGTGAAGGTCCGCCCGATGGGCGGGCGTTAGTTCGTTAAATCCCCCCGTCAGTGTCTTCCTAGCATGAGGGCTGCACCAGGCCGCATCAAGGATCGGCGGTTCCCCCAATTTGCTGCGCAAATCGGCTCCCCCACCGCCCGCTAGCGCGGCCGCTTCGCGGTCCCTGACCCGACCCGGCGCTGCCCTCCCCTTGGCCTCGCCAATTCCGGCAACAAGGAGGTTGTTATGTCTCATCGTCTGTTCGCTCAGCTGGCTTTCGAGCGTGCGCTTGGAAATGCTGCGATCGAGGCGCTGGCGACCGCGTTGAACGATAAGGATCATTTCGACGCGGAAAGCATGTGGCCGAAAGACCCGATGTTTATCGGCAAGACGAGTGCTGACATCGAGGCGGTTGCGGCCGAGCTGGGCCAGATCATCGAGGACCGTATCAAGGACGTGCTCGACGGCCCCGGCATCCGCAACATCGAGCGCGGCGAATGCGTCTATCCGCAAGTCGTCGCGGTCGTGCTGGCGGCCAAGGCGAAGCGCGGCCAATCCGGCTGACGCCGGAGGGGCGGGCTTAGCCCGCCCCTTTTCGCCCGCTGGGCGAAACCGATGATCTCGGTGCCATGCAGAGCGCGGGACGGGGCATCGAACCCCGCCCCGCGCAATCTCTTCTCTCTGTGTGTCGTGGCATTTTGGCATGGGTGCGCGCCAGCTTTCAAGGATCGGCGGTTCCCCCAATTTGCTGCGCAAATCGGCTCCCCCACCGCCCGCTACCGCGGCCGCTTCGCGGTCCCTGACAGCCGGCGCCGGTGCCCATGCCGGGTGTCTCCCGTCACCAACGAGAAGGAGAACCGGATGCACATCAAATTGTTTAGAGCACTGAAAGCGGCTAATCTGTCCGACGACGCCGCAGCGGAAGTTGTAGAGGCTATTGAGGAGTATATCGCCGTGAAGGTTCAGGAGGCGAACAAGGGAATCGAAAGCAAGCTGACGGCACAAACTTGGGTCATCGGCAGCGTCGGTTTCGTCCTCGCAGTCATCGGCCTCGCGCCCGCTTTCATCAAACTGTTCCAGTAAGACAAAGGGAGGCTTCGGCCTCCCTTTTTTTGCCGAACCGACTGATTGTCAGGAGACGCAAATTGACCGACTTCGCACAAGCACGGCTCGATATGTTCGAGAGCGGTTTATTCGGCCAGGGCAATGCTTTCTGGCGCTGGATCGCCACGGACGAGGCGCGGCCCTATCTGGCCGCTTTCGCCGCCGATCGCGCGCCACCCAGCGGAAGCGAGTTTTTCGCGGCCGATCTTACCGCCGAGGATCTACTTGATTCCGATCACCTGGCCGAGCTTGCCCAGAAGATCGAAGCGGCTCACGGCTAGCGCCGTGCGCGCCGGGGCTATTTGCGAGCAGATGTGCGCTGTTGCTCCGCCACGTCGCGGATCATAGCTGCCCAGCATCCCAAGATCATGCCCTCTTCATTATCGACTTCGCTTGTGGCGACCGCATAGATACCCAGCAAGTTTGCAACCTCGCTCGCCTCGACAATGCCTTGACGCGCAAGCAGCGTGGCAAACATCGAGAGTGCTCCCCCCATTGCCCGCACCAGCGGCGCATCTTGTAGCAGTCGGTCAAATTCGCGGGGCGGGTTACTGGACATAGATTGTTCCGATCAAATAAAGCGACTGCCTTTCAGGACTTGTCGCGGGAAGTGCTATCCGCTGCCAATAATTCGACAGCCGATAATCCGAAAGCATCGGCAAGGCTCTCCAAGGTAGCAAGCGTTGGATTACCATGTCCGCGCACCATGTATGAAATATGTGACGCCGCAACGCCCGAGCGTTCGGACAACTCCCCTTGAGTTATGCCTAGTTTCTTTAGTTCGCGAGCGATGTTGGCCCCGAGCTGGGCCATCAACGGCGATGTTCGTTTCAGGTATATGGTTGGCATCGTGTTCGCGTCCTTCTGGCTAGGCGCAGAATGTCGGCACGGGCAGCATGGCGCAATAGGGTTGCTCTAGAAGCTATTTGCGCCATGGCTTTCGCGCCTAGCGCAGATGGTATAGATTGTGCGCCATGTTCGTGCTGGAACATGGGATAATGAACATGCAGTCACCGATCGCGCTGTTTAATGCGAAGCTTGCCAAGACGGCGAACCATAGCGCAACGGCTTCGGCTGATAGCCTCGGCGGCAGCGCGATCGAGCGGATCAACGATCCTCACATTATGGACAAACTGCTAGCAACTCTCGAACCGCGAGAAGAGCAAATTGTGCGCCTAAGGATTGGTGGTCCCGAGGGGGAAGCGCAAACGCAGCGAACAGTGGCAAGTGTGGTGGGGCTTTCGCCTGGTTCGATCGGACAGATCGAAGCAAAGGCCTACAGACGGATGCGATGGGTGATGAACAATCTCGGCACGGACGCGGCCGTGCTCGATGCGCTCATTGCGAAGCGAAATGCTGATAGGGCGCGGGAAGAGGAAGTTGCCGCTAGCGCGGCCGAAGCAGCGGCCAGAGAGCAGGACCAAAAAAGGATTGATGCTCGACACCGCGATGAAAGGCGGCGCGCGAAAGCTCGAAAGCGAGCGTGGGAGCGCCAGCTACGCAAGGCGGAGGAACAGCACCAGGCCTTGAATGATGAGGCGGCTTATCTTGCGCAGCGCATAATCGCGCTAGAAGGACGGAACCGGGTCATTCGCATGTTTCTCCCCCGCAATTCTGAGCTTGAGCGATTGCGCGCAAGAGCGCGCCAGTGCGGAATTGAAATCGCACAAGCGGACGCAGGCATTGCCAAGCTTCGCTCATCGCCGCCCGAGGGGCCTGACCTTGCTGACTGAGAACGTTCCTTCCCCTGCCCCACAGATTGCCCGCGTCTATCTGCGCGTCAGCACCGACGCGCAGGATTTGCGTCGCCAAGACGCGATCGTGGGCGAAGCAAAGGCCGCAGGCTACTATGTCGCGGCGGTCTATCGAGAGAAGGCATCGGGTGCCCGCGCCGACCGCCCCGAGCTTTTGCGCATGATTGCCGATCTTCAACCCGGCGAAGTAGTGATCGCGGAGAAGATCGACCGGATAAGTCGTCTCCCCTTGACCGAGGCTGAGCAGCTGGTTGAGACAATTCGTGCGCGAGGCGCGCGACTTGCCATTCCCGGCGTCGTGGACCTGTCCGACCTCGCGGCCGATGCCGATGGCATCGCCCGCATCGTGCTCGAATCTGTTCAGGCGATGCTCTTGAAGATCGCCTTACAGATGGCCCACGACGATTACACCGATCGCCGCGAGCGACAGCGCCAGGGTATCGCCTTGGCAAAAGCCGCAGGTCGCAGCGGAGGGCGCAAAGGCGATCGGGCAACGCACGCCCGCATTGTGGCATTGCGCGAGGCGGGCAAGAGCATTGCCAAAACGGCAGAGCTGGCCGATTGCGACCGCAGCACAGTCAAGCGAGTATGGGCGGCGCATCGCGCCGCCCAGGTGCAAGAACCCAGCCCTCAGCGAAATCACCGTGAGCGGAAACGCTGATTGCCCTTTCTGTTCGGCTTCGCGCCGGTGGCAGCTGCCACCGGCAGTCCCCTGCCCGCGTCAACGGACTGCCAGCCAGGGAAAGAGCGGCGGAGCCGCGACAGGGTTTTCCAATCGCCCCCATGCCGATCGAGCGCAGCGACCTATGGGCGCCAATGGCCGGTGGCAGCTGCCACCACCGCCAGTCCAAATTGCTGCATCTACTCGGGCGGTTTCCTTTGGGCGTTGCTGTCTGACGGATACGAACTGCGCATCGCCACTAATGCGGGCAAGCAGAAAACCGGCCTTCGGCCTTGGGTTTCCGCAAGCGGACCCTCCCATTTTCAGCTTGCCCGCGTGGCTCAGCTCCGCCGCAAAAAATCCGTCAGCAACGCTTATCCAAAGGAGACTACCATGCAGAACATCGCTGAATTTCGGATCATCGGCCGCGTTGGCAGTGTCGATACGACCGATAAAGTCACCCACGTTTCCGTCGCCGCGAACTACAACCGCAAGGATGGCGATGAATGGAAGACCGATACGCACTGGAACCGTGTGACGTTCTTCCGCCAGCTGGCAGAGCGCGCCGCTGATCTGGGCAAGGGCGACCTGGTTCACATCACCGGACGGGTCCGCCAGAACAGCTACGAGAGCAATGGCGAAACCCGCTACTCGGTGGACCTGATCGCTGAGGGGCTGGGCATCCTGACGAGGGGCGGGGCTGATTAAGCCCCCTCCCTTTCCCCATAAGACGGGCGGCCTAGCGGCCGCCCTTTTTTGTGGACAATGCCTCTCATAGACCCTAACGATAATAGGGTCTAATTTTGCGAGGCATCTGTGGCGGCCAAACTGTTCAATCGTGTAGCGAGCTTGCGCATCGCTGCCGGACTTACGCAATCCGAGCTGGCGGCGAGGATTCACGTCTCACCTGAAACAGTCGCCGCCATCGAGAACGGCAGGCAGGACGCCACTTTGATAACGGCGCTCCGAATGTCCCACGCACTGCGAACTCAAGTGCCGAACATCTTTAGGGAGCAGCCTTTCCCTAAGCTGATCGGCTCCGATCGAGGCGAGAGCCGCACAGCTTAGGAGGTCACTATGCGCCGTCAGATCGTCAGCAAACTCCGGCGTGCAGCAAGCGCGCTACGGACGGCTATGCTTTTGGCGTGGCTTATCCTGCTGATCGCAGCTGGCGCGCTCATGCTGATCGTGGCTCTTATTGTCGCCACGCTGGCCCACGCTGCCTTTGGCTGGTGGGGCGTGGCCGTGGTCGCAGCTTTCGTGCTGGCGGCTATCTTCGGCAAAGATCCACCGACCGAACCAACCAGCCCGCGTCGCAAGCGCAAGGGCCTTCACCTGAATGACGATCCGAACCCATGGTATATGCAGTCGCAGTATCGCTTCGGATCGGGAAATAGCGCCGCCCATAACCGCTGGCACAAGTAGCCCGTGGCGCAGCCATTGAAGGGATTCTCAATGCGAACAATCGTAGTGACTAATGAGCGCGGTGGCATCGGCAAGACCATGCTTACCTGTCATATCGCGTGGCATCTGGCCGAGCAGGGCAAGCGTGTCGTGGTCCTTGACCTGGACAAGCAATGCCACAGTGCCGGAATGCTGAAAGCCGAGTTCGAGCAGATCGGGCCGGTTCAGTCGATACTCGACTTCGCCCCCGGCGAGGAACCTCCGGCGCTGGCTTGCTTCAAGAACACGAGGCAAGTGGTCGAACTGACGACTGACGGCCCGCAGCAGGGCCAGCACATCGCCGCCTATGTTCGCGCCATTCGTGCCGGCCTTGCCAAGCACTACGACTATTGCGTGATCGACACGGCCCCGGCTTGGGATGGCCGCAACCTTATGGCGCTGATCGCATCCGATTATGTCGCGGTGCCTTTAGACCCCGACAAAACCGCACGGCAATCGCTCAACGAGATTTCGCAAAGCATCAGCCTTGCCAATAAGGTTCGGGGGGAGGGCAACGAAACCCGCTTCGGGATCGTGTTCAATCGTGTGCAGACGACGAGTGAAGTGTCTAAAATGCTCATGGAGCGGATCGGGCAGGCGCTACCCGCCAATGTTGTCCCGCATACCATCCCGCACCGCGAGCATATGCGCGAGGCGGCCCTTCTCGAAATTCCCGTGTGGCGACTTGCCAAGGATACGCGCCGCAGCGCGCCGGTCCTGCGCGAAGTCGTCTCCTACATTGTCGATCAAGCTGAGAGGGAAGCCGCATGAGCAAGGCAGCTGTCAAACCGGCGAAGAAGAGCTTTGCCGACTTCGATATGGACGCGATGGATTTTTCGGCCGTCCCCGCGAATACCGAGTTCAAGGCAGCTGGGCGGTTTCAGCGCCTTCCGCTCGCTGACATTGATCCAGACCCCGCGCAGGTTCGCCGGGAGTTCGACCAGGCCGAGATTGATGCACTGGCCGCGACCATCAAGGACCGCGGCTTGCTGCAACCCATCGTCGTCGCGCCAACATCGAACGGCCGCTACATCATCCGATACGGCGAGCGGCGCTACCGCGCGTGCCGCCAGCTTGGTTTCGACCAGATCGACACCGTTCTGGATCAGGCCGACGCCGAACGCGATATTGGCCTCGACCAGTTTCTTGAGAACGAACAACGCCAAGCCCTAAGTCTGGCCGAGCGCGTCAGTTTCATCGCGAGCCGCGTCAGTGACACGCTTTCGACAAAGGATCTAGCCGCGCGCATCGCCAAGCCGCATTCGGAAGTGAAGCGCCTCTACTCGCTGCGCACCTTGCCCGAGGACATTCTTGCCGCGTTGAAGAATTGTTCTCCGCGCGCCGCCGTCGCCATCAAACACGCGATCGAGCTGGACGAGAAGGCCACGCGCAATTTCGTGGTCACGAATGAAAATCCGACAGCCGCCGCCTGCGAGCAGTTTCTTGCCACGCTCCAAGGCGGTCCCGATGAAGAGAGCGCTCAGGCCGGCGCCGCTAAACCGAATGACGATTCAGCGCTGCCCCAAGAATCGCGCGCGCCGGTGGCAGCTGCCACCAGTGCAGCAGATGAGCGTCGGGAGCGGCCCGAACTGGATGCCGGCGACGACGAGCGGGAAGGGGAGGGCGCTGCGCTTGCCGAGCGTTCCGATCACAAGCCGCGCACCCCCCGTCAGCCGAAAGAGGCCAACGACGCACCGGCCATCATCATTCAGGGCCGTCGCGGGATTGTTCTCAGCGGCCAGGTCACGGTTCGGTTCGACGGCGAGGCTGCGCCCCAAACCTTCGACTTCTGATAGCTTTTACCGTCCACGTTCACTCAGCATTGAGGCGGCGTGGAATTTTGAAGCGGTGGCAGTTGCCACCGCTTTTTGTTTGTGGGGTAGGTATCTACTGTATGGCAGGATAAGCCTTGCGGCGGCTAATGTTAACCGATACGCTCAATCCTATCGGATCGCGCTTCACGGTTGGGAGATACCTACCCCACATGGAAAAGACGCTGGGCTTCAAGATCGAGGCGGCCAAGCTCGCAAAGATCGACGCGCTCGCGCAGACGAGGGGAGGGCGCGGCCCCTTCATGCGTCAGCTGGTTGACGCGGTGCTCAGGCAGTCCGGGGCGGCCATCGAGGCCGCGCCTGTTGCCGACCGCGAGGCCGCTGGCGAGCACCGCCTTTATCTTCGGCCCACCGAAACCGAACTGGCCGTGATCCGCCATCGCGCAAAGGAGCGCCGCATGACCCCGGCGACCTGGGCGATGGCTCTTGTGCGGCGACACATCGGCATTGCCGCGCCTGTCGATCGCGAGTTGCGCGAAGAGCTGTTGAATTGCCGTCAGGCGTTACAGCGCATTGGCCGCAACGTGAATCAGATCGCCCGAGCGGCGAACAAGATGGCGCTGGCGGACAATGCAGCGGAGATCGCCGGCGAGCTGCATAAGGTCAACGACCTGCGCGCGGCGATCGGCGCGGCCGTCGAAGGTATCGGTGCAGCCACGAAGGCCGATCTTGTCTATTGGGAGGTGCCCGGTGAGCGACTTTGACAGCAGCTTTGAGGCGGGCCAGCTCGCCGCGCTGTTCAAACCAAAGCTGACCAGCGACCCGAACAGGCGCGGCGCCGACATGTTGCTGCGCTCGCTTAGTTCGAGGCGAGCAGGCCAGGGCGGGAGCACCCGGGCGCGGCTTGCTCGCATTGTCAGCCGTGCTCCGGAGGTCATGGTCAAGGTTACGGGCAGGCCGAAGGGCAAGAACCACGCGGCTGCGCATTTCGACTATATCGGCCGAAAAGGCGATGTGCCGCTTGAAACGCGCGATGGCGACATTCTGACTGACAAGGAAGATCGGGCGGCGCTGGCGCGCGATTGGGGCGATCCTGTCTATTGGCGTGACAATTCTACCGTAGCCGCCGTGAGCATGGTTTTTTCGATGCCGGCAGGCACAGACCCCGACAAGGTTCTTTCAGCGGTGCGCGAAGTCGCGCGGAGCGAGATCGGGCATGAGTGGGATTACGTCCTGGCGCTGCATACGGACACACCACGGCCTCACGTGCATGTGACGGTTGCAGCGCGCGGTGACACGGGGAAACGCTTCAACCCGCGACCTCAAACGCTGCATCATTACCGGGAGCGCTTTGCCGAGGAATTGCGGGCGAGGGGGGTTACTGCCGAGGCAACGCCTCGCGCAGCGCGCGGTGTCGGCCGAGCTGGTCAAAGCATGGCCCTGAATCGGATGCGGCAGCGCTACATGGCCGGCACCGCACCTGCACCGTTTGCCAATCAGAAGATCACTGCGGCCGCGCGAGACCAGCTGGCGGGGCGGTCCACCGCTCCGGATTTCGTGGTGCGCGGGCGGCAGGCATGGAATGAGACGCAACACCGCTATCTAGCCGCCGCCAAGCGCCTTGAGGCAAGCAGCGATCCAGCTGACCGCCAGCTTGCCGACCAGGTGCGGCAATTTGTGGGGGCAGGGCGAACGCCTACAATTCATGAGCGATCGGTAGCCGCGATGGAGCGGAAGCGGCAGAGCGAACGATCTAGGAACCGCGATCGTTCGCGGGAAGGGCCAGGACGATAGTTACTGGCCGTGCTTGGTCCAGCCAACGCTGTTTGCGCGTTCCAAAGCGACCAAGGCGTCTGATACCGCCTTCTGCGCGACTAGAAGATAACCTTCGGCAATACTGGGCCATGTTAACTCATCGAACGGATTTGTGACGTTGCCGTTGAAATAATCGAGAGCTTCATGGGCGCGTGCAGCCGCCTCGATTACCTTGGCGGTTTGTTTCTTTGCCCTGTCAG
>ERZ1292632.1542-Hain-H43-01um-R2-1542-length-21998-cov-5_pt1 | contig 21998 bp, 35 predicted proteins | sample MGYA00564407_ERZ1292632 | MGnify/ENA primary metagenome ERZ1292632 (study PRJEB36523, sample SAMEA6512637) | groundwater metagenome | collected 2019-01-08 | study: AquaDiva: Metagenomics assemblies of 32 groundwater samples | reverse complement strand
CGCCTCGCCGCGCGGCGACGCAGGATCGGCGATCGGCGCGGGTCCGGCGGAAACTCCAGAGCCGGACGCGGGGCTTCCTAACCATATCCCAAACCTCCACCCTGGACCCGGTGAGCCAAGCAGCCAGGCCGGCGGTCCGACGCGCGGCCATGGGGCTTGACTCTGTGGCCCAGAGCCCCCATGGCCGGTCTGTGTGGATTTCTCGGACATGATAGCGTCCCTCGTGCGTCATCTTCTCTTGAGCGCCTTGGCTATCCTAGCTCTTTTAGCCTCAAGTCTCCGTCGCGGTCCGGGCTTCATCATCCTAAGCCTGGCCCGCTCGGTGTCCGTAAGAATCCCCAACCGCTCCCCTTCCAAAAGGTAGCAACCGGGGCACATTCCATGTGAGGTAATCCCTCTCGGCCCTGGGCTCATCGTGGTCCGACACCACGAGCAGACGGTAGGCATCAGTTCACTCCCACCGGCCCCAAAAGAGTTCCCATCAGCCAGACGGACTGAGCCCATGACCAGGGCGGATCATCGTGGAACCATGCTGCCAGTTGTGCCTCGGGCCAGGTCCTCATTTTCCCACCGTGTCCCACGGCTTGATTTCCATGCGGAGCCGGGCGCATCCGACGATCCGCACTTCCCGCCCCGTCCGCTCGTTGATCCCGTTCCATCCGCCGTATGGACTCTCGCCGGTAATTTTCACCCGCGAGAGCTGGCCGGAGACGTAGGCAAGATAGGTTTTTCCAACCTGCACATCTTTCTTTTTCATCGCAATGCCTCCTCACAACAATATTTCGACGGGGCAAGGCGCATGTTGAAGGGAGCTTCCATGCAGAACCATTCTCCAGAGAATCTATCCTGAAAGAATGTCTCGCCACATGAGCATCTCCTACACTTGCGTCCGTCTGTCAGGAAATGGAACAGGCTCCACCAATCCCGTCTGGCTTTTCCATTGTCGAATGTTGCATTTTTCACAATCCCGCCTCCTTTCTCTCTTCAAGGATTTCCCTAACCCTTTTTGCAGTCCTCGCGATTGTGTCCGCATGGAAGCCAAGCACCACGAAATCCCGCTCCGCCTTGTCCCCCAGTCCGGCAAGGTGGGCCGCTATGTCCGCCCATCCTCGCTCCGTCTCAGTCGCGCAGGCCAACAGCTTTGCTAGGGCTTCCTTTTTCATTTTGATTTCCTGTATCCCGTGCATCGAGCGTCCGCTTATTCGCCTTGAACCGCCTTTGCCAATACCCGGACAACTTGATCGGGGAATCAAGCCCGTCCCATCCTGGAGAATGGAATGTATATCCCCAGTCCACCCCATCTCGCAAGGCTCTTTTGGTCCCTTTTCTGGCTGGGAGTTGGGAAACCCATGCCCATTTTGTCCCAAGATTCCGGCCCATGTATTCTCCCATATATCCCTCCCTCTTTAGATTCTGGCCCTTCCCTGGCTCCCCCCCCAGGGAGCCCCGGAAAGGGCAGACGGCCACACCGCTCATCTCACGGTCTCCAATTCGGATTCTGCGAGATTGGGACGGAGTGGCAGAGCTTCGCGTCCCACCGGTCCTGACAATAGATGTTGATTTCCCCGTTGTAGTCCCCACGCCGCCCCGTCACGTCCTGGGCGATCTGGACGGCCTTTCTGCTCATGGCCCGCATGGTCTCACAGCGGGCGCAGGTCACGGAACACAGACCTCCGTCCTCGGGCTTCTCATGGTTCGGAAAATTCTGCCCCGATCCGATGTTGATATGCAGCCAGCCGGAGGCGGTCCCCATTCCGTGCCCGACGAGAGCATTTATGCCAGCCTTCTCAAGAGTTTCCTTCACGATCTTGGTTTCCTCTTTGTTGTCCATGTTCTCCCCCTTCTTCCCTATCTGCTGCTGTAATATTATAGTCCTTATAAGGAGCCGTGTCAAGGCCTGATTTTCGTGGGCTTTGGTTGGTAATTCAGGCGCGAACAGTCGCGATAAAGGACCTGGAAAGGCGGGTCATCTCGCCGGCGGAACGAGACCGGATGGACCGCCGCCGACCAGGACGGTGAAACGTATAGGCACTCCCGCCGGAGAGAGCGTCGGCCTCGGCATTCTGCTCCCGTGGAATCCATTGGAGACGCAGGCAAGGGAACTGCCCGGCCAGCCAGGCGGCCCGTCGGTATTGCTCGATATAGAGTCCACGCTTGGCCCTCCATCGGCCATTGATTTGCTCAACCACAAGTCTGCTATCCCCCCGGATGATGATCTCGCGTTCTCGCAGTCCGCGAGCCATTAGGAACTCCAGGACCGCCGCTAATCCAGCGTGCTCAGACACGTTATTGCTCATGCCTGTACCGGAGCCGACGATCGCGCTTCCCGTGAATCGTTCTCCGTCCACGATAGCCACCCATCCATAACTAGCTCGGCCACCCGGATTTTTTGGACCACACGCTCCGTCAAACCAACATTCAATCATATTTGTTTTCTTGCCCTTTCCCATAGCTTGTAAGCTTTACCAAGCAAAGCGGGAGACTTCTCATGTCCCTGGGTAAGTCTCAGAGTCACGAGTTAGTATGAACTCTCAAGCCGAAAAAAAGTAGCTTTTGAGTTACCGAACTTTCCGCCGGGGCAGCCGCTTTCCTCTCGGTTGCTGGTCATCTGCCGAGCCTGGCCGGTTCGATCCAGCCGACAAGAATCTCTTCACCGCGCTTGTTCGCAGTCCGGGGCTCAATGGCCCCGGCATGTTCCGGGTGGGTTGGGTCAGTTCCCCCTTGTTCCCGGATGGGCGGGCGCAATCTTCTGCGAGGCCACCCCGTTGCTTTATGACCCTCAGCTCAAAGTCCTCGGGTATCGGAATGGGCACAACCGTTTCCCCGAGGCGAAATTTGCTTGATGGAATGAAATGGAGAGCCGCCGGATACGCATCCGACGGCTGAAAAAAAGACGGGTCCAGGATGGGGAAGGCCACCGAGAGATGACCTTTTGTCCTGGACCCGCAAGATTGATGTATCATGCTCTCGGTTGCCAATGTCATTCCCCGCTGGGATTATAAAAAATCCTCTGGAAGAAAGCAAGCCCTATTTTCGCGGCCTACTTTGCCGTAGTGTATATTCCCGATTTCTACGACGAGCGCAGGCCGCACATTGCCGGCGGTGTCCTGGTCGCAGATTCCACGGACCCGAAACATGACCACGGGAGCAATGATGCCGCCGGGCATTGACGGCTGATGGCCCAATTCCACGTAGCACATTCACGCGCTGCGTCACAATTTCCATATGCGCCACGTTCACACATTTCCGGTTCCTGCACAGGTGGTCAATCTGTAGTCCGTAGGGTATGGCCCCGCACAGGCGTTCATATTCTACCCGATGTGCAAGCGCCCATTTTCCATCATGGTAAAGCCTGCCATATCCATCGGCATCAACGGCCCCGGTCCATTCGATGCACGGGCCGTTAATCACCATCCTCGGAGTCGCTGGCGAAATATGAGATGCTATCCAAGCGGGACCAGGGCACGAAATTGTATGCATCCGGCCATGGCTTGCCGTCTTCTTCGGGCTGCACCAGCATGCCATATTGATCCCAACCGACGAGATATGCATGTTCACAAACCCCATCCCTGTTCTCATCGGTCCAGTATCTCACCAATTTACCGCGCAAACATTCGAGTCCGTCGGCGCGAATTGGGTCTGACATTCCCCATTGCGGTGGCGCATAGACGTAGTGGGCCTTCCCCAGCCCGACGAGGGACGAGGAGACGTTCGATACCGGCGCGAGTCCAGAGATAGACCGTTTCATCTGGCGCACAGGACCTCAATTTTCTTGATGATTCGTGCGCTTGCGGCCTCGAAGACGGGCTCAAGTGCGCGACTTGTTTCTTCAGACGATAGCGCGGCGAGTTTGCCTTCAATGGCGTCCCCCTCTTTCTGCACGGTGGCCTCAACTTCGTCCAATTTCTCTTTCAGGCCGGGCAGCCATCCCTCGACATATTCCAGGATATCAAGAATGATCATCTGCATACGGTCCGAAAAACCCTTGTAGGCCGCTGGACCCCGCTTAGATATCTCCTCGGACAATTCTATCCGTGCCTTCAACATGCCGCGCTCGACCAGGAACTTGACCGCCGCCATGGTCGCGGCTCGGCCCAGTTTGGTTCTCAGCGCATAATCACAGACTTTCCCGACGAGAGACTTGAATTTCGCTATCATGACTCCCCTCCTATTTTCACAACGTGTTCGCACTTGACCTCTTCACACCACAGCCGCCCGTTCTTTCTGATCTCACACATTGCCGTATGACTGTCGCACCCTAATTTCCTCACAGTATCCTCTGCCTGCTCCCGGTCAGGGTATTGCATCACTCGCGGCTCCGGTTCGCAGAGTAGCCGTTTCCCGACGGGACCGATCCAATTGGTCAACGGTCCCCCAGGACACGCCCACGAAATCCATAGCACTAGGTAGATCATCAGTCCTGTGTTACGTATCGGTCTGGCCCGTCGGTGTAGGTTTTGATTGCCAGACGCCTAGGAGCATTCTTGCGGCGCGGCAGTCCAGCAGCATCTTGTGCAAGGTTGCACCTGTCAATCTTAAGCTCGATAACCCCCCATCGGCACGGCATGGGCCGGTATCCCGCCCTCTCAACGTAATCAGCATTCCACCCGTCGGTGTATCCGCCCGAGAATCCGCCAACGGAAACGAATCGCTGCGTGTGTGTCCTATGGCCTGCCGGACCCCTCCTGCGAACTTCCGTAAACTGCCCCGGACTCCATGTGCCGCTTTTGCATCCATGTCCCCGGCACGTAACGTCCGCAAGAATAAAGCCCATGTCCTGTTCCTGCCGTCGAAAATCTCCTGGGACAGTTCGCGCCGAACCCTCACCATGTGCGGAGACTATGGTGCAAGCGAAATCAGTCCCTATGCTGGTTGTTCGAGGTTTCTCAAGAGCAAGCCTGACGGTTGAAAGCCATCCCGCAAATGGGGCCTTGAGATGTGCCGCTATGCGCTGATCTGCCGTCGTTCCGTCTGAGAATTTATAAGTATGGTGTCCCTCGTGGATTTCAATACAATGTCCCTTGAGGAAAGCCATCTTGTCCATGACATCGTTGATCAATCGCTGAGCCATGCTATCAACCTGGGCCCTGAAACCATCGTCTTTGGTGCAAAGGCTGTCCAGCATTTTGCGCATCGTCGGTCGAGTGAAGTCCAGATAATCCCCGAGGCCAATAGCATATGTATTTTTTGTTTTACGGAAGTGGGCCTCGAAATCCTGCCATGCCTCTTCTCGGAATCCGGTTGATCCATACTGCATGTCCCCGAAAACAAAGATTGTTAACCCATGCGTGTAGTCCAGCGGAAGCCGGACGATATGTTCGATCACATTCCCTCCTCTTTCAGAGTATGGTTAGATCGAAGTCTTCTTGATGTCCCCAATCTTCCAGCAATGACACGGCCTTACGTGAATCCAACAGGGCCATTTGTCCGCCCAGATTGCCTATCGTCATTCCCATGGTGATACAGCCCTCTATTTCCGTCCTGCGCCCCAGGTCGGCATCCCCGCAGAAATTGGCCGGATGAATGAGGATATGCGAGCGACCCGGAACATTGCGGACATGATAGCAGGCCCGGCCCAGTTTCGCCGACGGTGCCCACGTGCAACGGTATTGTCCTTGTGGGATACAAGACCGCCCAGGCATATTATTTTTCCACGGCAACTCTCCCGAATGGAGCAACGGCCCATGCTCCAATTGCAGCAGGCCAAAGGTTCCGTCGTCCGTCATTTGCAGTCGGTTCAAGATGGCCGATTTTGTGCGGTAGCCCGTGGCCTCGATGCCGAGACTCCCACCAACGGAAGCCTTATCTGCCTGCGGTTTCGCGGACGCGCCGGCCGCATGTTCAAACAGCATCTCGAAAATCCTCAGGAGCCACCCTTGGCTTTCCATAGGTCCTCGACGCGGTTCTTGATGGCGAGCATGGCGGGAGATATCTCGCCGTGTCGCTCTTCGATCTTGTCAAATCCGCCCTTCTGTCCGTCGGCCAAGACTTTAAGTCCGTCCTTCAGATCGTTCATGACCTCGATGCTCTTCGACGAAAAGGCGGCATAGCGTTCATGCATTTCCTGGAGCTGTCCCGTGATCTCGATTTGGGCGGCGCTCGATGCCGAGAGATGATTTTCAATCATGCTCTGGTACCGTTCAATTTGTTTTTCGTGAGATGCCTTCTCATCGGCCCGGACCGTCTTAGACTCATCCCACTGGAACCTGATTCTTTCCATCCAGAAATCAGCGAGCTTGCCGGCGAATCTGACGATGACATATCCCACGGCTCCGCTGAGCAGCAATGACGTCGTGATTTTCCAGCCGGCCAGGCTGAACAGTTGGCGGACCACTTCTTGCAGAATTCCATACGCGCCGTAGAACATGTTCATGATTGCCACCACGCAAGAAGATTGTCAATCGCCGCCATGACGATGACGATCAACGCGGTCAACCCGACGACATAGCCAGCCCACATCCAATCGAACATCAGCTTCACGGGCTCGGCATCCCACTGTCCTCCCTGTATCCAGAAAGGAAGGTCGATACTCATGCCGGCCCCACAAAGTGCCCGCCGTGTTTGATGAAATGGGCGTGCAACTTCTTGCCTGTTGTGAGGTCAATATAGATGAGTGCCCTCCTGAGATCCAGCAAGAACTGCCGCCAGGATTCACGCCTTTTCTTCGTCGGCTTTCTTTTCATGCTTGCCCCCGATGTCCGGCGGATCGAACCAGACGAAGTTGACATTATTCAGTGTCTCCGGGAAGGCCGCTACAAGTTTTTCCAGGATGGCCTTGACCTCGAAGGCCGCCGGCTGGAGTTCAAAATGCTCCAGGGCAATACCAGAGATGTGCCCGCCGGCCTTGAGCCCCTCGGTGCGGTTCCATTCGATTGAGATGATCATGTGCGCCTCATTCCGGCTTTTGCGGCCAAGGCAGCTCCAATGAACTCAGAATTTCAGATGTTTTGGCTATCGTTAAGTCGATAACTTGCGGCATATCGCGCAAGGCTTGGCGATAGATTTTCCATATTGTTACATCAAGACTACCTCGCTCCATTGCCCGCAACATGGGACCGTCAGATTCGGCCAAGCGATTGTTTCTATCCGTCCTAATTTCGGCCAGGCGTTGATCCCGTGCTAATGGCATAGATACTTCAATCTTGCCGTTAACTATTCTCCAAGCGCCGCGAAATCTCCTGCTCGGAAGTTCCGTGGCCTCAGTATTGGCGAGCCTGATGGCACCTAATGGTGCGGATAGATTGGCGATCCGGTCTAGCCATTGGTCTTCAGATTCATCTGGACGATGACCATGCGCCGGGATACAAACCCTCACATTACCGTCAGGCATTTGGAATATGATTCTATTCATTGCTGCCCCATAATCAGGACTGTGCAGAGTGAACCATCTTGGACATTGCCGGCGTCCGTGATAAAATTCACGCTTACGCCAGTAATACTAAATGCACTTGCGGTATGAGGCACGCAGAGAAGCTGATTAGTGCCATATCCCGCTCCACACACAACACAACTTGCGTTTGTTAATGGGGTCGCAAAAGTAATTGTATAGTTGCCAGTTCCATTATCTGTCAATGAGGCAATATTAAAATCTTGTTTGATGGCGATAGTCCCCGTCCCATCAAAATTGACCCACGCTTTCGGAATATTATCAGCATAAAGCGTGTTTGCTCCCGGAGTGGATAGTGCTAAGCCACCGACGGCAATCTTGCCGGAAAAATATCCATTAGCCCATTGGGCTGTTGTCGTGCCCAAATCATAAATGCCCGTAGTCGTTGACCCGGCGTTCATCGGCACGATGTGTCCCTGCACCCAGTCAGTCCTTGCTGTTACGTCTGCCGCTCGTGCCGGCCTACCAGATGTCAAAGATGGAAAACTTGTTCCTGCCATTAGACCTCCCTCAAGGCAAAGCGTTCCGTGAAATTGTCCAGGTCCAACTCTTTGCCGATGACCCTGAACGTTTTCTGGAACCAATCGAAATTCTGCCCCTCTTGCGCCCAGTTGAATGCATCCCAGTTCACGGTATCCCAAAGCGGTTGTTCCCCGGCATCGTAACTATAATATGACGCCCTAACGGTGTCATGCAATTCTATCTGTGGCGCGAATTTGGTCAGGATGCGGGCCTCCTGCTTTACCGTCGAAAACAATGGAAGTAAATTGTCAACAATGCCTTGGGCTGTCGCCGTGTTTGGTATAAAATCATTTTCAAATTCATAGACTCTCGCGCCATATTTCCATGGCACATTGGCCGGGTCCACGCTTGTCGTCGTTCCGGCAACGACATAGCTTGCTGACGTGGCGGGCTCAAGATATTTGCAGCGGAAAAACGTATAGAGCTTGTTCCATGCCTCTTTGTATTCCTCAAGCCGAATGATCGTTGGCCTGGCGAAGCCCTGCCCTGAGAAGTCAAAGACGGTCGTGCTTGCCACTATCGGGCGCGACTCAAACCGAAGCCCCCCGGTGCGGTCGATGAAAACCACTTTGCCCTCGGCCTGGGACAGTTTGACCATGTAGTCCCAACAAGTCTTTGCTTCGAGGCTCGTAGTAGTGGCCGGGTTGTAGTTCGTCGTGGTTGTCTCGATTGACCAGGCCCCGGAGGTAATGAATTGTTGGAAAACGAAATTAGAGGAACCGTCGGTGTGGTTCTTGATCTTGGTTATGTAATCCGAGGCGGTCCCGGTAGCGCCCATGGACGCCACATCGCGGACCCGGACCTCATCGAAGATACTACGCAGGCTGGCGCACTGTAGCGCGACATCGTTGCTATCTGCGTTGGTCTTGATTTCCTTATCCATAATGAAGATGCCCGCGCTCGGGTTAGTGGGAAGGTCCGAGCCGTCAGTATCTTCATAGCCGCATTCAATCTTGACCAATGTCCGATATCGTGTGAGGTATCCATTCCAAAGGCTTGACGCGATATCCTCGTGGTTGAATGCTCCCGTGTCGTTGCGAACGGTCAGCAATAGACCCGAGTGCGTGAACATGTTCAGGGCGATGTCATCAAGACGTGATTCCAAGGTGCCCCACCGTTTCACATATCGGGTAATTTCATGCCACCCCGTCTCATAAAGACCTGTTGCCAGGTTCCGCCGCTTGATGTAGGCTCGGCGGAAAACCTTGCTCTCTGGCTGTTCGATCTCTCGGGCCAAGGTCATGCGCTCGCCGTCTCCCTCAAGACGATGCTTCCATTCTGTCCCTGGGTCTTGCTGTTCTCGCCATAGACAAAATCGAAATCATTGGTCCAGAGGCACTCACACGCCTGGCCGTCCCATGCCGACGTGGTTGGATAGGGCAAGAAGTAGAGGGGCTTGGCCTCTTCATAGACCGTTTGCAGGATGCTTCCCATGCTATTGGAAACGAACCGCCAAGACAGGTCGGCCTTAAATTTAGGAGAGATGACGAAGGCCGTCACCCCGCCGTCCGGCATGTCATGGAAAATGCGGGTAAGAGATTTCTTCGGTTGGAAATTGCCAGCCGACGGGTTGCGCTCAAATTGCAGCCGCCGTTCAGACACAACAAATTCCCCGACAGATTTTTCCACAGAACCTTGGATAGTATCATCCATTTGGAGTTGAATACTAGATACTGTCACGCTGGCAAAAGAGTAGTAACTGGACGTGGCTGAGTTCTGCGTGGTAGTGAATAGTGAATTTGCCGTCGAGGAATTGTAGAACCCCCGGAACTGCTTAAGGTTGTGGTTCTGAATCAGGACATGTGACAAAACCACGGGCGTTCCAAATTCAATGCTGATGATCGTTGACGTGGTGCTGTTGTAGCCAGATGACGCATAGCCCAGACTGAGCCTGCGATCCATGAGATAGTCGACGGTCCCGGTGTTGGAGTCAACTTTGATAGACGTAGTTGTCTCGTATTTGTTCTGTTTCAGGAACTCCATGTTGCTCATTCGAGTGCCCTTGACTCCCGGTTCCGTTTGAGTTCGTAAAGCTTCTCGTCTATCCGTCTGGCGAAGCGGTCAACGCTCATCTCGTCGGCCACGATCACTCCAGCGTGGATATGGACCTCGGACTTGCCTCCGCCCAGCATGGCCTGGGCGCGAGAGTCTCCCAAGGGTATGACGGCCTCGGCCTGGCCCCGCTCCGCGAGCCTAGCCAAGGTCCCGCCCGACGTCGGCAATACGACACCGCCAGAACCCAATGGAGCCCCACGCTGAACCCAGTAGGCATAGTCCCATTTCGGGACCATCATCCACCGCTTAGAAACATTGCCCCATATCCATTCCGTGTTGGGCCATGGATTGACGGGGGGGCGTTGGGATTGGTTGTTGATTGGATAGCCGCCACCACCGGGCCAGGTGGGAGGTGCGATCTCCGGGATGGGCAACGCACCCGTCCGGCCACCTGTCGCCCCGCCGCCGGTCCCGCCTCCAGTGGTTCCCCCCCCGCCAGATATGGGTTCAGGAGCCGGGGTTACTCCAGGAGCAGCGACGGGCGCGGAGGGAATCTCTACCTCTGGGGTCTTGCTCATGTCTGGAGACTTCATGCCGGCCACCGCATCGTTCCAGCCCTCGATTGTGTTCGTCCCCTCCTCCCGGATGTTTTTAAATGTGCCCGAAAATGCTTTGCCAACCTCTCCCAGTTTATTTTTAATGGCCTTCCCAGCATCTGTGAAAGCCAATTTGATTTTTGTCATTGTCCCTTCAAAGACTTTATACATGAGGATTGCCGCCTCTTGGAAATCACCACGGGCGAGGGCAGCAAAAGCCAGGGCCACTAGCCTCCATGTCTTTACTATTTCCTTGGCCGCAGTCACGGCAATGTCCTTGACCCGATCAAAGTTTTTGGCAAGAATAATTATGGCTGTCCCAGCCATAACTGCCGCGAGTGCCCAGCCACCCAGTAATCCGGTCACGACGGACAGAGGGACTGTCATGGCCCACAGACCGAGATTGAAAGCTGAAACTATGGCCCCGCCCCATGTCAAAATAGCTCCGAGCGCAGTGGCGGCAGAACCAAAAATGAATAGAGCTACCGCAACCCCGGCCATTACTCTCGCAAGTGTAGAATGCCGCTCTACCATGAGATTGAGCCATTGGATAAATCCAATTCCCAACTCCATGGCGGGGCGCAAAAATTCGGATAGGAATTTGCCGGCCGTCTCTCGGAGTTCTCCGATCTGATTACCGAACCGCTGCATTGCCCCGAGCGTGGTTTGTCCGGTCTGAATCGCAAGTCCTCCGAAACTCCTATCGAGTTCCTGCGTGATCTTATTAAGGTCTCCAGATTTCCAGACGGTCATGTCCATCTTGCCAAAGTATCTTCCCAGAACGTCGACATTCCCGGCCATGGCCTTGCCTAATATCATGGTCGCTGTGTGTAAGTCGAGATTGCGCCCTATCGCCAAATCGAGAGCGCGGGGGAGCAGGATGCCTATTTGGTGTTCAGTCAATTTGAACGAAGCAAGCAATGCCTCGGCTGATATGATTTCATCATCGGTAAATGTGGTAAGGTTTTGGAGTTTAGATGCCAGTTCCACGAGTCGGGCTGATGCACCCTCCGTCGTGCCGCGAACCCCCTTCAGCGCCGTGTCAAGTTTGAGTGTTGCGGCCTCTTGCTCACCCCAGGCTCGCATGGCTTGGCCGATGGCATAACCCCATCCAGCGGTTGCCAGTCCGATAGCAACTACATGGCCCTTGAATTTCTCCAGCGGTCCCTCAAGTTTCTTGAGTATTGCGCTTGCGTAATCTTGAAGCTTGAGAATCAGTGTTGCTTGTTTTTCAACGGCCATGTTTCTTTAACTGCTTAGCCTCATATTCTATCGCGATTCCGCCCACGAACAGATTGAACATCTGCGCCTCGGCTACGGAATATCTACCGTCGGGACAAACGATGGATATCGGGCTGAATCCATATCTCTGCGCCAGCGCATCCACCGCAAGAACCTTGTCGCGGTCGAAAAAAAAAGACCGGACAGACCCCGGAAGCGTTCTAGACTATGCTCGATGATTTCACGGTAGAGCGTGGCCCCTATCTCCGGATCGCGGAACAGGTCATCAACCGTGATGCCAGATTCCTTTCCCCGCTGCTCACCCTTCCCCACGGGCACCAACTCGGGCTCCACAACCCCCGCCTGAACCACTGCGGCCATGTCCTCCTGCCACTTCTTGAGGATGTTGGGGTTATTGTTATGGGCGGGCGTGGCCCGGTTCACCGTGAAGATGGATGGGAGTTTGTCAGCCGGGAAGTCGAGCAGCGGATTGATCTTGCGGATGACAAACCGCATGCCGCAAATGTTTAACCTCCTACGGCCTAGAAGCCTATTCTTATCCGGCCTTCGAGCGAACGGCCACATGCATCCCCCCTCATCAGATGTTCGTGGTCCTGCCTGTCTGCAACGTGAGCCCTATGTCCCGGCTGGTTGTGGTCCCTGGATTCCCGGACACCAGCACGTCAAACTCAATCTCGGAGCTGAGCACGTCGGGGCCGGCGACTTCCGGGTCCGGGCTGTTGTGCGCCACTCGCGGAAGTCTGATGATGGCGTAGCGCACCAGCGCAGTAGCCGGGATGCTGGCTGCAACGAATTCAAGCTGAATGGACCCTTCTGTCCCGTCGAGGAATCCGGCCAGGGCCGTGGTGGTATCGAACCGTTGCGTGATCTTGAACTTGACTTCACGCTTACCGGACGGTGGACGAGCGCTCAGGAGGCGACTGCCCAGAGCACGGGCGGCATCGTCGGTCACGAGGTTGTTGTTGATCTCAAGTTCACAAGCCTGGATGAGCTGGGCCGTCGCGGTCACGGCCGCAGTGCCTTCGCTATCGGCATAGATATACCGTGCGCCGGCGAAGGTAAAGGGTTGGGCCGCCGAGAAGGATAAGGCAGCGGTCATGGTAGCCATTTCTGCCGCCGTGTATGAGCCATCCTTAAAGACATATTCGCAAGACAGCTTTGCGGGCTCGCCGACCTTGCAGGAGAGTTTCAGGCTGTTCATGACGCCGCCCGTATATTTGAACAGGTGTTCGTCTCCCTTGCGCTCCGTGAAGCTGACGCTCGTGACCGTAGAATCCGCGCCCCAGTTGCCGGACGCAATCGAATACGTCGAGCCAGCAGACGTGGAAGCAAAGGTGAATGTCCCGCCCAGGGCATTCGCCCAAAGCACAATATCCTCGTCGGGATGCGCGTATTTCTCAAGCGTCCCGGACACGTTCTTGTTCTTCTGGATACGCTTTGAGAAGCCCCGATTCAGAGCAAGCTCGGAGAGTTTTTCCGACTCAATCTCCGTCTTGAAACTGCACGAAATCATGCTCAGCGGCTTGAACGCCGTTGAAGTGCAGGCATCCGTGCCATACGCACTCTCTTGCTGGCAAGCCAGCCAAGAAGTAGCCCCTACTTTTGCGGTATCGCCCTGTGCCATAGTGCCTCCCTCGCCCGCCTCAACGTTGAAAGGCTCTCGTTAAAGGCTAGGCGCTTTTGATTTGTATCGTCGTAGAATGATTTGATTTTCCTGGACGCTTCGATATCAAAACGGGACAGCTCTTGTTCAAGGTCTGCCGTGCGCATTCCGTCGATGCCACGCCCAGAACAATTGAAAACTGGGAGCCGCCAGGAGTTTACGAATTGCGTAAGCCACCTGGCTGAAAAGATGAGATTTTCCGACGTGAGCACTATGTCTCCGTTGCGATCCAACATGGTCCGCGTGGCCATGTAATTCCGCTTCGGCTTCGGGTCATGGAAGGCATAATAGTTCCCGTCCGGCCTCCATGAGTAGTCATAGCCCACGAGATAGATTCGTTCGTAACCGGCAAAGTTGGTTTGGTTCCACTCGTCCATCCCGGTCATGAAAACTACCTGGGCGTTGGACACATTGGACGAGGCCGGAACCGTCCGCACGTTCTCGCCCAGAATGGGAATGAAATGCCGCTCGGATTCGATAGCATCCCGGTTGGCGTAGAAGTAAATGGGACCCTTCCATTTCTTTGTCCAGTCAGTATTGCCGTATGGCGTGGAGATGAGGCGGACGCCAGCCGTCTTATCAATGTAAGGCTTGAGCCACGGGTCATACGGGATATTGCAGTCGCAGAGCATGACGAAGTCCGGCGTGATCCCGCGTTCGACGAGAACACCGAATGCCTTATCACAACACAGAAGGTCAAAACGCTCGCGGTATTTTGTGAGCGCATCAATCTTATCTTCTAGACTCGCCCCCATGGCAACCGAGACAAGCACCTTGCCGATGCCGCAGTTTTTCAATTCATCCGTCGGGCGCTGATTGATGGCGTTCACATTATCCTGCGCGTATGGAATCCATTTGGACTCACCGAACTGCTTGAACACTGCCTGGCTCTGGCGCTTCACGTCCTGATAGGACAGGTTTGCAATCACATCTCCCCCCTAGCGGAATATATACTTTGCCTTCAACGCGACCAGGACCCCCTTGACCCTGGTCCCGTCTGGATTGACCCCCGAACCGAAAGAAGTTGATTCCGGTTGGCAATACATCGCCGTCCCCGAGAGGGTCATTTCCTTCTGCAACACTCCCTCAATATTCTCCGCGAGCCGGTAAAGTTCGGTCAGAGAATCCTTGTGCGTGCTGTGCGCACCATCCCGGCCCCACAATCCGAAAATGTCATAGGTCACTTCTTTGAACTTGGTGGCGTTTGATGTGGCCGGCCCCGTGGGCCCACAGCCGGCAAACTCATCAGCCCCGCCAGAAATCTGGACAAACACCGCCGGCAGATCGTCCCACTTGACCCCGACCACGGCGGGGTCGTCAATCGAGACAGTCTTGACCCTGATGGTCATCCCGGACGAAAGATCGGGACTGGATGTCGTAGTGTTGTAGCCGGCTAGGGCGTTCTTGACTGCCGTCACATTGGCCTCGTAATCGAAAGCCATTACTTCTGTTCCCCCGTCCAGAACTCCATCAGCATCTTGCCGGCCAATCCTATGCCCTCATTGGAGAGCCACATGAAGGATCGTTGCGGCAGATTCCCAGATGGCGATCCTTCGTCATGATAGCCAGAATACTTGGCGGCATTGAACAGGACTACCTCGTCAGTCTTTTGACGGATGTTCGTCTGGGAAAATGCCTTCCGAAGATAGCCTGTCATTTGCAGAAGCTTGTTGCTCGGGTTCCATTGGGCGCGAGTTGTGCCCTTCGGAACGGCATACGGGCTACCAGCCAGTTTGTATGCCCCCTTCTCCCAGCTCGCCCGTGTAGTCTTGCCGGACTTGATTTGGTTCATTCTGGTCTGCGTGGACTGTTTGCGCCTAGGCCACAATCCAGTAGGACCGCTCTCGGTTTTGAAATGATCAATTGCCTCTTTGAACATGACAATGCGACCAATCGCCTTAAGCCCCGCCCTCAACCTTGATTTGTCGCGCAGTCCGTCTATGAATCGATCCCATTCCTTCGCCTGCAATGTCATTTGAACCTGGGCCATTAGCGGGCATTCTCCATGTCATCTATCTGGTCCGCGTCAACCCCCCAAGACTCGGGCTCATCAAGGTTGAACACATGGCTGTAGTCCGTCGAAGTCAGGAACCTGCTCGTTGACTGTGGTGATACAAGACTCCCATTGGTCAGGGCAACCTTGAGTTTCCCGTCTCTGATTTCCCTGAGCATGTCAACCGCATCGTCGAAGCGGTCCAGGTATTCCTGCCGCAACTGAGAATCCTGGGCATACGCCCCACGCGCTGCAAACCACGATGCGAGGTCTTCGCTAAGCGTGCGCACAATCGGCGGCACCGTGGTGAATGGCAAAGCATACCGGGCCGCAAGGAATGAATTCACCACCCCTTCGGCCCGGTCGATATGACGCGAGAAGACAGCAGTCCCGTAGGTGTCTGAGGTCGTGGTGTTCGACTTCAGATAGTTCGGAAGCAATTCCGAGATGCTTGTCGTCGTCGCGTATAAGCCCATCAGTCTGCGACTTGCGCCGCCTCCTCCGGGATGCCCTGGGTTTTCAACTGCTGATATATCTTCGCGTCCTGTTCGCCCAGAGACCGTGCATAGTTGTCAGCGGACTTGGCGAGTTTGGGCTTCAGCGTTCTGATATTGCGCCTGCCCACGCCCTTGCCGTTGCGATAAACTGCAATGACGCTGATCCACCCCCGCGCATTCCGCGTCATGTAGAACCGTGGCTCTCCGACGACCACAATCCTGCGATCCACGACCACTGTGCCCTTCTCGTTCTTGCGCTCCTCAAACTCCACCTTGTCGGGAGGCAAGTCCTTGGTCCCCGTATATGGTTTCAGGTCCTCGAACTTAAGGCCGTCGAACGGGTCCCGCTTCTGTGGCTCCTGAGCATGAAGCCTGGTCGTTTCCTGCTTCTGATCTTCCTTCAGTTCAACATCAGTCAGCCTGGGCATTTTGCCCTCCCCTGCCCCCTTGGGGGAGGGGGCCTTTCGACCCCCTCCCCATCTGGGGGGAGTATAATTCGTTTCGGGGGCTAGACTGCCGCGAACGCCGGCATTACTGCACCGTGTTCACGACGAGATAGCCCGCGTCCGTGCAAGGAGCTACGAGGTCATGATTTCTCTCAACCTCAATGAAGTCTCCAGACTTGCCCTCATCCCTCCACCGCTTCACGGTGGCCCCACCGCCCTTCTGGAACTGAAGAAGAGCGGACACCTTGCGGAGACCCGGCGCCGACTCGTTATAGCCAAACCACGCCGAGTCAGTCCAGATAGGACCCATCGAAGCAGCCGCGCCCTCCTGGGCCGAGTTATACTGCCCCTTCGCAACGTGCAGACCCTGCACGCCGAAGAGCCGGGCCAGAAGTTGGGGCGTCACCGAATCCTGGGACGTATACTTCACGCGGTCCACCACGCTCACGTGCTCCTTGCAGGCGAGGTAGGTCCGGTTGTCCATGACGCAGGTGTTTACCGGCTTGGCCGAATTGGCGAGCACAGCGGCAGCCGCCGAGTCGGCAACCAGGATGGGATTGGAAACAGTCGTGTTCGCCGACCACGCACCAGCCGCAGCCAGCGAAGACTCATTGTCCCAGTTCCCATTGGTGAAGAGCATGGAAGCCGCCTCAACCTCTTTCTCAAGCGCGAGCTTACCGCTCAAGTCTTCGGTCAAGGCAATCTCCAGGTTCAGCCCTTCGTCCGCATTCTCGCGCTGCCGGTCGGTAATGACATCCTTCAGCGCATAATACTGGATGCGGTAGGACGCGGTGGAGAGGAGCAGATTGTCCTGATTGGCGTCTGCCCCGTCGGCCCTCAGCGTCCTGACAAACTTCAAGCTCTGCGCCTTGTCAAAAACGTAATACTGATCACTCTCCTTTTTGACAGGCACTGAGCGGAACAGCTCATCGGCAATCAGGCCCTCGGCCCGATAGGCGATAGAGATGTTTGACAGCGGGCGATCAACATGGATCGGTCCTTGTGCGGGCATCTATTCTCGCCTCCTTAGCTCAAGGTGATCGGAGCAGGCTGGAGAAGAACTTCCCCAACCGTCCCGGTCGCCGAGCCGAAGTTTTCCATAGCCACGCCGATGACGTGGGTATAGACCGTCTGCGTTCCCGTAAGGGCACGCTCCATGACACGGCCGGCCGCAGCCGTAGCTGGACCAACAATGGCCCCGGCGGAAATGCTCGCATTCGCAATGCATTTCACGGTGGGTCCCGCGAGGATCACTTCGATGGCCTCGCCGGTCACGGAAGCCGCCTTCTGCGCTATGCCGATGAACGCCGAGGTGCTGGTGATCCACGCATATGCATACGGGGCATCAGTCCCGGCGGTCATGATGGCAAGCACAGCATAGGCGGGGAACGTGTCGCCGGCCAAAAAGGTCCGGCGGTCCGCCCTAGCGCTATTTTCTTGCGCCATGATTCCTCCTACGTTTGAAAAGCCGGTTTCGATCCTGGCGAGGTCATCGCCCGTCTCTTATACGGCGTTGTCGGGCATTACTTCTTGTCGCCCCTGGAGACAGCGATAAGAGCATCCCTGTAGGAAACGCCCTTATGCTCCTCCTGATACTCCTTGGCCTTCTGGTCCATCTCTACGCCCAGAACGCCTTCCTCGGACTTGGGCTGTTTCCGGCCCAACTCCGTCGAGGACCCGGTAGGCAGAGCCACACCCGAGCCAGCATCCACGAACGCAAGGAGCATGTCCCGCGTCGAGGTGAATTCCTTATCGCCCAATTTGAATTTCTTTTCTCCCGTGCGCTCAACGGTCTTGAGTAAGGCAATCGCGAATGCCTTCTGGGCGGGGCTGATCTTCTTGTCCAAAATGAGCTTGTCAACCGCCGCCAGGTCGTCGGTTTCCTGCTTCTCGGTCATGGCCTTGTCAGCCGCAACCTTGAGATTGTCCCGGTCCTGCTTCACATCAGTCAGTGCCTTTTCGGAAGCCTCGACCTTGGAAGCCATCTCCTTGATCTTGGCCTGGGATTCGTCATACAGTTTGCGCAACCCTTCGGCGTTCTGGCTATCAATCTGCATTTGCAATTCCTTCGTCTTCTGCTTGGCCTCGGTGCACTGCTTCCCCGATTCGGCCAATTGCTTCTCAAGTTCCTGCACTTTCTCGTTCATTGCCTCCTCCTCTGTTGCGGTGTTTAGCGCCGACGTGCCGAAGTCATAAATCCAAACCTCAGCGTCGGTCTTATACGCCCTCGCCGCCGCGTGCTCCGGCCCGGCGCTATAGAGGGCAATCAGATCGTCCAACGAATTGAGCCCGGAGACAGCCGGGGCATCAGCCCCGAGAATCCCCACGGCTTTGAGCATCAACCTAAACTTGCCGGCCCGCATTTTGATGTCGGTCCAAATCTCGGCGGAGACGGGACGGTATGCTCCAGCCTTGATGAGTTCAGCAAGCTTGGCCGGAACGTTTTTGAAATCGGCAATGAGCTTGTCCCCGTGCCGGCGCATATTCTCAATTACGCCCAGCATGGGCAGTTCTCCGATGGCGAGCCCGGACTTTTTGGCGAGGGCCTGGCTGTCATCGTGGCCGAGCTTCAAGAACGGGACATACTCGCCCTTGGTTCTCTCATAAGCGTCCACGAGGGCGTCAAGATCGGCCAGCGTGTAGGTGTCACCGTTCCAGGTGCCGACGGCGAAGATTTCCTTGCCGTCAATGTCCACGGTTTGCAGGGCAAACTGCTTGTCATTTTGCTCTCCATTTTGCCGTGCAACCGTTTCGGCCCGTGCAAGCAATTCTTCCTCCGGCTCTCCTTCTTTCGCCATGTCCATACTTGAGCGGCAGATGGCGATTGCCGATGACTTCTCCTTCCCTTGGTCCACAAGGTGCTGGATGCACCGCTCCAGTTTGGGGTCCTCTGGCATGGCGAATTGCTTCGCGAGCAATGCGGCGAGGTCCTTGGAAGCATTCTGTTCGAGGTCCACCTTCAGTTCCTTGACGCCCTTGGCCTCCATTTTGACGGCACACTCCGGGCATAGGCCCCTAACGGCATCAAGACTTAGGCGCAGGATTTTTGCCATGACTAGATAGTCTTGATCCTGTAGCCGGCCTGGATTTCAACGGCCCCCGTCGAGGCGGCAGTGCAGGAATAGTCAAAGGCCAGTGCGGAATTCTCGGCCAGAATCCATGGAGGATTCAATTCCACGTCCAGCGCAACCCCGTCAGCGGTCCCTGTCAGGGTTGCCAGAGTGCGGAACATGGATTTAGCCGTGGTGGTAGCCCCATCCTTGAAATAGCTTTCGATTCTTGACGATGTGTCGGTCGTGATAGCAACTCTTAGCCTATCCACCGCGAGCTGCTTCCCCGCGCCAGGGGCCGCGACCAAGGACGTTGCTCCCGTAGCCCCGGCAGTCGTCTGGGTGTTCAGTGGGTCACTATATTTCTGGAAACTCTCATAGCCTGGCATTTTCTTCCTCCTTCACTTGGTATCCGTCCGCTGCATCAATCAAGGCAGGCATGGCCTTAATGCGTAGCGGCCCATGAACCTGCACCCGTTACCGTCTCCGTCGAAATGTAGAGCTTCATGTTCGAAGTCTGGACTGCCAAACAGCCACGCGCATATCCCGATGTGGGCAAGGTGGCATACGCGCCGGCAAGGCATATGGAATCCGTTGAAGTGGTCGCAGAAGAGACACGGACTTCGGTGCCGACTACGTCAAGAGTCGCGGAGGGAGCCGTGCTCCCAATCCCCACCATCCCGCCCGTCACGACAAGCGTCGAACCGCCAACGGAGAACCCCGCGTTTTGGAAGGTGACCGAGGAGACAAAGGTCTGAGTCGTATCAGTCTTGGCCGCATTCGCGGGCAGTTGCGTGGACGTGATGGCTCCCCCCACGGGGGGCCTTGGCGGACGGGCCCATGCCGCTCCGGCCACGACCATAAGCAACGCCAGCGTCAAAATCCGTTTCATATCATGCCTCCCTATTTGCTCCTATCGAGCGTGTCGAAGATGGCCGTCACTTTCACCGACGGCAAAGACGTGCCGGAGAATGCCGCGTAAAATCCGGTGTTGGTCCCGAGCATCCATCCGGGGCCCAGGTCGATGGTGCAGGTGGACCCGACCGCCGTGAATGCCCGTTCAAAGGTCCCCGCCCCTCCCGACGGGGCAAAGGTCAGGGTAATCGGATTGTCAGTCGTGGTGTTGGCATAGCAGAATAGATATCGCAGGATGTGGGAATACCCAGCCCCCGGACCGGACAGGATAGCCGCGCTTGTGCCCGTGGCCGCGCCCACCGTCGCCGTAGTCATGTCCGACCATCGAGAATAAACCAAGCCCATATTGGCCTCCTACCTGATCTCCCGAGAAAGCCCGGGGACCTCTACATCACATTGCCGGAGTGCTTTCTCACAAATAGCCTCGGCCTTGCCCATGGACTGCCCGCTCTTAAATCCAGATTCCCATGCCTGGTGGATGTCCTCTTGGTATTGCCTGGGACCCACACAGCCGCATCCAGCAAGGAGCATGGAAGCCATGAGAACCATGACTTTCATTGGACCCGCTCCCCCGCCAAATTCAACACCTGGTAGTCCACGCTGTATCCACACCTGACCGGCCCTCCGAGATTGATGGAAAAATCCGTGTTGTCTGACAGCAGCCATCCATCCGGCCTGAAATCCTGGAGCATAGCCCCGCTCACAGCTGGCAGCTGCTGGCGATATTTCACGTCGGACATGGCACCATCCCGGAAGCCTACAATGACGGATTCCGTCTGCGAGAGGTTGGACGCGCCGGCCATCATGATCTTAATCCGCTTCCCCGGCCCCGGCGCAGCGACAACTATGAAATCGCCCAGTTGAGCAGTCTCCCCAGAGGCAATCAGGTTGGGCTCCTGCATCTGGAAGATCAGATTGCCGCCCTTCTCTTGTAGACTTGCCACCGACGGCATGTTATCCCAATCATTCTCGGACTCGATCTCAAATTTGGTGATGGGGACCAGAACGCTACGGCAGTTGAAATGAGCGGGGGGGCCCATTCGGGCTATCCCGTCGGAATCGTCCTTACTGAATTTCTTGCCGTCGAGATAGAGGCAGACTTCGGAAGTCCTGTCGTCCAGGATGGCCGACCACTGATAGCCGACCACAAGCTGAGATGCCAATGGGTCCGTGTCGAAATATGACTTGCGGGCCGCATTGAAAAATTCCGTTGTCTTAGTCCGCGTGATTGTCCTCAAAAGATGATCGGATACCCGTTCTTCAATCTCGTCCCGAATGGCGGTCGCAATGGCATTCTCCCCGAGGCCGGACTTAACCCCCGAGAAAATCCGGTTCTCGGTCCGCTTGAGCACGTCCTTGACGATGTCCCCGGTCAGCTTGAAAGACTCGGCCTTGATAATGGACTCGTAGTCCTCAGGCAGAAGGTCATCCGCCGCGAATGACTTCGGGGCCCCCTTCGGGAAAATCTCGCGCTGTGCATCTTCCACCGCGTCCCAATACATCTCACGGAAATGGGATCGGAGAAGGTCGTTGAGTTCGCGCTGATACTTTACCTTCAGTTCTTTGATCCGCTCGGGCTTGAACTTGCGGACTATGCCCTTATCCTTCATCTGTTGGATGAGGTCCGACACTTGCCGGCGTAGGATTATCTGGGCATCCCTAAGCAGCCCATTCTCGGCCGCGTCCATGGTT
>ERZ1292632.1537-Hain-H43-01um-R2-1537-length-22068-cov-16_pt1 | contig 22068 bp, 22 predicted proteins | sample MGYA00564407_ERZ1292632 | MGnify/ENA primary metagenome ERZ1292632 (study PRJEB36523, sample SAMEA6512637) | groundwater metagenome | collected 2019-01-08 | study: AquaDiva: Metagenomics assemblies of 32 groundwater samples | reverse complement strand
TGCGGTATATATTTGAGAGAGCCAGGTTTTTGTTACCGACAGTTTTGAAATTAATCTCAAACTTGAGCCATTGATGAATCTTTCTACCTGACCATTTTTCATTGGCCATCTTTTCAAACATTTTCTTAATAATAGGTCCTCGTTCAGGGTCAACAATAACCTGACACTTTTTGTCCATTAGCTTTTGCGTAAGATATCCGGTTGGCGGCACGGTTGGCCACAATCCCATCTCAACTCTGGTTCGCAATCCACGCCGCACATTTATGCCTCGGTTATCATTCTCCAGTTTAGCCTGACCTCCGAGAATAGTCAGAAGAAATTTCTCGTTAGGATTATTGGAAAATCTTTGGCTGAAAGTTTGTATTTGATGGAGTTTACCGGCATCCATCAAATCTACGATTCTGCCTAAATCTCCGGCATTTCTGCTTATGCGATCTGTCGCCCAAGTCAGTATTCCGTTATATTTACCAGCATTGATTTCTTCAACTATTTCATTAAACACGGGTCTTTGGCCCGTCTCTTTGGCCGAGTGGCTTTCCCTTTTCATAGCCACCACCTCCAATCCTTCTCTATCTGCTAACTGGAGCATTTCTTTAATTTGGCTATCAATGCTCAAAACCTGACGCTCCTCGGATTCAGTGCTTTTCCTTGCATAAAGGCAGTATTTAACCTTTGTGGGGACTTGTATTTGTGCCATAGTCCCTGCTGGCATTTGTATAGTATTCATACCTAAGGAATGACGCAGACCTCTCTAGGAGTCCAGAGCGTCCCGAGGGCTAACTGTTGGCAACTAAAATTCCTTAAAACCTTTCAAAATATCGCTAAAAGTGGTAGAGTTTGTTTCATTATGAAGATTAAAGACTTACCAAAAGTCGATAGACCCAGAGAAAAGCTCGTTGCGAAAGGAGCCGAGAATTTGAAGGACTCCGAACTTTTGGCGATCCTTTTGAGAACTGGCACGAAAGGTAAAAACGTTATCGAGATCGCATCACAAATCTTATCGAAAAATTCCAAAAAACGGCTGTTGCAGATGACATATGAGGACTTATCAAAAATAAGCGGTATTGATTCAGGGAAAGCAACGACACTTCTGGCCGCTTTTGAGCTTTCCAAACGCGCACTGGAAGTCAATGACACGAACTTGCCATTGATCAACGGTGCGAAAGATACCGCGGCTCAACTTTCTGACATGCGTGATCTCAAGAAAGAACATTTCGTGGTTTTGTATTTAAATGCGAAAAATCAGCTGGTTCACAAAGAGACTATTTCAATGGGGACGCTCAACGCGAACCTAGTACATCCACGAGAAGTTTTCGAACCGGCTCTTAAATACTCCGCGGCGCAGATCATAGCTGCACACAATCACCCTTCCGGGGACCCAAAACCATCAGATGACGATATGGAAATTACTAAGCGACTAACCGAGGCCGGAAAACTGATGGGAATCGATATGATAGATCACATAATTATTTCTAAAAACAGCTACTTCAGCCTTAAAGAGGAAGGTTGTTTAAACACAAAATAATACAAGAATATGGCAAAAACAAAAGGACAAATTAAAGTGACGGGTGAGCAAAAAGAAGCTTTTGATAAAGTACTGAGCAGACGCTCAATAAAGAAGGACCAGAAGGGTTTTGACGGAGTTGTGGTTATGCGAAGAAATCAGAATAAAGTAATTGCACCAGAAAAGAAACTGGAGGATAGGTTATGGGAAGCCGCAGATCATATGCGGGCCAACTCCGCTTTGCGTCTCAACGAATTTGCAGAGCCGGTTTTGGGTTTGATTTTTCTTAAGTTCGCAGGGGTTAAATTCAGCAAAACTGAAAAAGAAATAGCTGAAGAGCGAAAATCAAAAACCAAGAGCTACGGTGGCGCTTCGGTTGCACGCGAACGACCTGTTTCTTCTGCTGACTTCCATGCTCGCGGAACACTATTCGTTCCCGAAAAAGCCAGATTTTCATATCTTATAGAGTTACCGGAAGGAACTGACATGGGTAAGGCTGTAAATGACGCAATGAAGGAGATTGAAGCGGAAAATAAGGAGCTCGCCGGTATTTTACCGAAGTCGTTTCAGATGCTTGAAAATCGCTCTATCATTACGCTTCTTAAAAATTTCAATCAGATTCCTGATAATATAGAAGGCGATGCATTCGGGAGAATTTACGAATACTTTCTCGGTAAGTTCGCGATTGCGGACGGGTCCGGTGGTGGAGAATTTTTCACACCAACTTCAATTGTCAAACTGATCGTAGAAATTCTTGAGCCATACAGGGGATACATTTATGACCCGGCTTGCGGTTCTGGCGGTATGTTCGTGCAGTCCGTTGAGTTTATCAAGCGCCATTTTGAAAATGGCAAAAAAGCAAAAGCCTCGCGCGAAGTTTCGATCTACGGGCAAGAGAAAACTGATCAGACTGTTCGCATAGCTAAAATGAACCTCGCAATCCATGGCCTGTCCGGCGATATCAGACAAGGCAACACTTACTACGAAGATCTCCATCATTCAGTCGGCAAGTTCGACTTCGCGATGGCCAATCCTCCATTCAACGTCAACGGCATCGACAAGGAGCGCATCAAAGATGATCCGCGTTTTCCTTATGGCATACCTCGAAATGACAATGGCAACTATCTCTGGATTCAGATTTTCTTAAGCGGGTTAAAAAACACCGGACGAGCCGGTTTCGTCATGGCAAACGCCGCAAGTGACGCTGGGCATAGCGAAAAGGAAATTAGAAAACAGATTATTGAAAATAACCTTGTAGATGTGATGGTTTCATTAGGCACGAATATGTTTTATAATGTCGCTCTTCCTGTACAGTTATGGTTTCTAGATAAGGGTAAAAAAAATACTGAACGGAAAAATAGCGTTCTCTTTATAAATGCTCGCGATATTTATACTCAGGTAGATAAAACTCATAGAGAATTAACAAACGATCAGATTCTGCAGATCGCTTCTATCGTCCGCAGTTACAGAGGAGAAAAAGATTCAAAAAAATATAGGGATATAAAAGGATTATGCCGGGTTCTATCAATCAATGAAATAGCAAGTAATGATTATTCTCTTAACCCTGGAAGATACGTCGGAACTTCTGAATCCAAATCTATAAAATTACCAGTTGATGTGCAGTTTAAACAATTTAATCAATTATTAAGCAGACGATCTAAGATATATAGGAGTCTAAATAAAAAAATCATCTCAGGTTTTAAGAAATATTTTAGTGAATATGTCTGGGATAATGCTGATTTTATTTCTCCAGAGATACTCGAGAAATTCGCACAGCTAATCTATAATGATTGGTTTGTTAACTTTAACTTCCCTCATGCGAAAGAAATTGAACTTGTGGATAGTGGAACAGATTTTGGGAAGATACCAAAAGATTGGAAAGTAGTTCAAATGAAAGATATTGCTGATGTTGTTGACTGCCTACATTCTAAGAAGCCATCAAGTATAAAAGATGGCAAGGATTTTGTATTACAACTTTTTAATATTGGTACTAATGGTAGATTAATACTTGATCAAAAATATATAGTTTCAGAGTCTGATTATAAAGAGTGGACCAAACGCATAGTGCTTCGCGGGGGCGACTGCGTTGTAACTAATGTTGGTCGTGTTGCTGCAGTTGCTCAAATACCAAATGAAACAGAAGCGGCTCTTGGCAGAAATATGACCGGCATCCGACCCACAAAAATTCCTAATTCGTACTTAATTCAATATCTTCTGTCACAGCACATGGCTCAAGAAGTGAATAAAAAGAAGGATTCTGGAACTATTATGGAAAGCTTGAATGTAAAGGGTATTTACAAATTGAACTTATTGCTTCCAACACAAGATATACTGGATGATTTTGAAAGTTTAATTGCACCAATCAGAGAAGCAATTAATTTTCTTGTTAATAGTAATAATGATCATGCGTCATGAACGAATTTTCTGAAAACAATTTAATAGAACAGACGGCCGTCAAAATATTTGGCGAGCTTTGGGGTGCTGAAAATTTTGCCAACGCGTATTCCGGTGAGACGGATGCGGAATTTGGTCGGGAAAATCCGGATGAGGTGGTGCTTATGAATTATCTGAAAATCGCTCTGGTTAAACTTAATCCGACCGTATCTACCGAAGCCTTAAATTTGGCTATTGATGAGATTATAAAAGACCGTTCAACAAAGAGTATGGTCAATGCGAATCAAGAGATTTATAAACTGCTTGTAGACGGAGTAAAAGTTGAGACTGAAAATAAAAAAGGAGAGCGTCGGATCGAGACTGTAAAAATAATTGATTGGGATAATCCGAGTGAAAACCATTTTATGCTCGTGTCCCAACTTTGGATTACTGGAGAACTTCATACGCGCCGGCCTGATTTGATCGGTTTTGTAAATGGAATACCGCTTGTGTTGATTGAACTTAAAGCATCACACAAAAATCTTCGCAATGCTTACCAACAAAACATTAAGGATTATAAAGATACGATTCCGCAGATTTTTTGGTATAACGCTTTTATCATTATTTCCAATGGCATCGAAACTAAGGTCGGCACGCTTACATCCGCCTACGAACATTTCAACGAATGGAAGAAAATAAAGAGCGAAGATGAAGAGGGACGTGTCAGTTTAGAGACGGTCATCAAAGGCACCTGCGAACCTTCACGGCTTCTTGATATTGTTGAAAACTTCACTCTTTTCGACGATTCCTTCCGCGATCTCAAAAAAATTGTCGCTCGCTACTTTCAATATTTCGGAGTAAATGAATCATTTGAACAAGTAAAAAATCGGGATAAAAATCATGGTCGACTGGGTGTTTTTTGGCATACACAGGGGTCGGGTAAATCTTACTCCATGATTTTTCTTTCTCAAAAAGTATTTAGAAAAATCCAAGGAAACTTTACATTCGTTTTAATCACTGACCGAAACGATCTGGATACCCAATTATATAAAAATTTCGCGCATTGCGGAGCGGTGTATGAGTCCGAAGAATTAGTACACGCGGCGTCTATTGCTCATTTGCGAGATATGCTCAAAGAAGATCATCGCCAAATATTTACGATTATCCATAAGTTTGGTACGCGAGGAGATGAAATTCCACCAATACTTTCGGAGAGATCCGACATTATTGTGATGGTAGATGAAGCTCACCGGACACAATATGACCGCTTGGCACAAAATATGCGCATTGCTATGCCAAAAGCATCGTTTATCGGCTTTACTGGCACGCCACTCATGGCCAAGGGCGAGGAGAAAACCAGAGAAACTTTCGGTGATTACGTATCAACATATAATTTCGCCCAATCGGTAGAAGATGGCGCGACCGTACCGCTTTATTATGAAAACAGAGTCCCAAAGTTAGAAAATGAAAATCCGGAGATCCAAAAGGATTTGGAAAAAGTCATGGATTTTTACGAGCTTACAACCGATGAGGAAGAAAAACTTGAGCAAGAATTCTCGACCTTCTATCACCTCATCACTCGTGAAGATCGTCTCAACAAAGTTGCTGAAGATATCGTGGCGCACTTCACTGCCCGAGGATATGACGGCAAAGCGATGGTCGTTTCCATCGACAAGAAAACTGCGGTCCGCATGCACGCGAAGGTTAAAGCGGAAATGCAACGCCATTTGGCGAAAATGAACATCGCCGCATCCAAAACCAAGGATGAGCATGAAAAAGAAATATTAAGAGAACAGGCACAAAAGTACGAAAACATCGATATGGCCGTGGTAGTGAGTCAAAGCCAAAATGAGATCGCGGACATGGAAAAATTCGAAATCGATATGCGGCCATTGCGTGCTCGTATCTTGAATGAGGATCTCGAAACTAAATTCAAAGACCCGGACAGCAATCTGCGAATAGTGTTCGTCTGCGCCATGTGGATGACTGGATTTGATGTGCCGAATCTTTCGACTTTGTATCTCGATAAACCACTCAAAAATCACACGCTCATGCAGACTATCGCCCGAGCCAATCGTGTCTATCCGGGAAAGACGAATGGACTTATCGTGGACTACATCGGCGTATTCCGAAATCTTCAAAAGGCACTCACAGTCTATGCCTCCACTAGAAACGGGGCAGATGAAATCATTCAAGATAAAAACGAACTGGTGGAAATACTCTTTTCTACCGTTTCTAAAACACGGCGATTCTTAAAAACTCTCGAGCTGGATATCAATGATTTGCTCAAGGCGCAGGATGTCGAAAAAATACGACTCGTGGATGTATTTACGAATCGCATTCTTCAAGACGAGAAGACCAAACAGCAATATTTAGAGCTTGCCGGAGATGCTTATAAATATTACCGGGCGGTCCTGCCAGAGCCGAAAGCCGAGGATTATTACCAAGAAGTAATGGCATACAAGGTAATCGCATCACGCATACGGGAAGTCATCGACGAAGACACCGATGTCTCGCAGGTAAAGAAGGATCTTGAGAATCTGCTAGATCGTTCCATTCGCGCTGGCGAGTATGTGATAAAGAGCACCCCGAAGATCAAAGATTTGAGCAAGATTGATTTCGAAGCATTGCGAAAGTTTTTCGATGATTCGGATACCAAGAACATTGAAGCCGAGCATTTGAGCGCCGAGCTTGAGGAGAAAATCAAAGAGATGATTCGGAAGAATAAACTTCGCAAACATTTCCTCGACCGGCTCAATAAACTATTGTATGAATATAATAACGGCTCACACGATCTTGATGTCTTTTTTGATCAACTAGTTAAGTTAGCCAAAGAACTGAGCGAAGAAGACGCCCGAGCTGTTTCCGAAAATTTGACCGAGGAAGAATTAGCAGTATTTGATATTCTCCGTAAGGAAAATTTGAACCCGGCCGAAACCGACCAAGTTAAAAAAATTGCTAAGGAGCTATTGGCGAAATTGAAAGCGGAAAAGCTGGTCTTGGATTGGAAGCGAAAAGAAGAAACCCGAGCCGATGTTAAGATAACCATCCGCGACATACTCTATGATGAGCTTCCGGGTCCAACATACACTGAACCGGACTGTGAAGACCGAACCCAAAAGGTATATTTCCACGTTTACGATAACTATGTCGACACAAAGGTGAACGTTTATGCTTAACATGATTGTATCCCATGCTAAGACAACCTTTGATCAAAAATGATGGACAGCCGTTTGAATCTTCAGAACTGAAGGCGTTACGATCAGATCTCGACACCTTATCCGATACTGATAGGGAGCAATTTAGAAATGAAAACGCTCAAGCCATTGCGCAGCACTCCTCAACAAAAATTCTCATCGTTTCAGGCCCAGGTACTGGAAAAAGCACTTTATTCAAACAAAGGATAAATTACTGGCTACAGACTGATCTTACCGCAAAAATTCTTGCTTTGAGTTTTGTTAGAAAACTTGTTGCAGATCTCGATAAAGATATACAAGGAGATCGTTCCTTAACCAATGAGCAAAAACAACAAAGTGATGTTTTTACTCTTCACAAATATGCACGAAGCATCGTTGAGAGGCATCATGGAGGTACGAGTATAAGATTTAGACCACATTTCAGAATTATCAGTGAATTTTGGAAAGATGTTGTATGGCAAGATGTTTTACTACTTGCGGAGCAATCTGACCACGCTGCATATAGCTGGAAGAATTATGAAAAACAACTACATGATGCCAGTTTTGAAACATTATCCGAATGGCAAAAGTTAAAGACCACATATTTACAGCTTTGTAGCTTTTATAATGCCGCCGGCTTTGCTGATCTGATAATTTATGCAAAAGAAGCTTTAGAAGATAACTCATCACTGAACGAACACGACTTTTTTATCATCGACGAATATCAGGATTTTAATGAGGCGGAGGAAGAACTTATTAGCCAACTTGCGCATCGCGCGCGTGGGCTTCTTGTTGTGGGCGACGATGACCAGGTTCTTTACGAGAAACTAAAATCCGGCAAAGCTACGCTTATACGAAACCTTTACAAAGATACAGATTTTACAAATGCCATGCTCCCGTTTTGTGGGAGGAGTAGTTTCCATATAACCAAGTCTGCAGAGCATTTTATAATGCAGGATCCTGAATCTGATTGTATTGAAAAGATATACCTACCCATCGCAACTGATGCTAGCTCGCCAAAGGTTCAGATGATTGGTTGTGCTGCTTCATCCACAGCAGTGGACTATATAAAGAAATTTATTGAAGATCATGCAACAGAGATCGAAACTCGCAAACAAGATTTAACTAATGGCGACACCAAAGATCCATTTTTGATGATTTTGACCCCTGCGAAAGAATTAAAATTCTATACCAATAAAAATGCGAACAAAGAACTGTTTGATACTGTCGCTAACTTCCAACAAAAAAGTAAGAAGTTTTCCGACGATTACTATAAAATACTAAACTACTACTCACTGGCGAATTATCCCGAAAATAATTTTACATTTAGAAAAGTATTGGGCTACGAGCACATATCGGATGTAGTAGTTATTGAGTTAGTAAAAAAGTGTCTAGCAGCTAGTCAAAATTTTAAAGATATAATTGAAGCGTCTATCGCAGACACCTTAGCTCGATGTAAGAATATAAAAGACATTATTGAATCAAACGCTACAATTGAAGCAAAGATTGATCTTCTTAAAAAAGAAGTTACACTTTCAGACTTTGAGGGATTGAAAGCTGATTTAGAAAAGCGAGCAATTAACGAAACTCGCATCCACGAGCTGGAACATCAAGAGGAGGAAGCTGAACTAGACGAATTAGAGATACAGCCAATGTTTGCAGTAGAACTTCTTACTATTGTCGGATCAAAAGGGCTTTCTGCTGACCACGTGATGGTTATTGGTTTTGATGATGTGAACATGTCGTGGGTTAGCAGAAATGCTTTTTACGTTGCCTTAACAAGAGCAAGAAAATCACTTCATCTCATCACTGCACTAGGATCCGGTGGGTCGCAAGGACCGCACTCATTTGGAGCAAAGCTTCCACAAGAGCATATAGAATATTTCAAATACACAAAATCTGATCGGCAAAAGACATCGTTAAACGATAGGGCTGGTTTTGATCGATATTTTTCAGCATTAACTTACAATAGAGGTAGAAATCGTAGAACATAAATACTATGAAATGGCAGGGGGAAACAATTTTAAAGCAAGTAAAGGAGATCGCCGGTTCTGTGTCGACCTATTTAATTTTGGTATTTATATTTTTACTATGGCGCTTTGTTTTAGGAATACATTTTGAATGGCAACAGATCGAGCCATTTGAACAGCCGAGCATCTTTATTCGAGCTTTCTATAGCGCTTTTACATTTTTCACACTCGGATTCCTTTTATATGTAGCTCGTTTTTATAAAGTTCTACACGATATCGTTGTAAAAGCTTTTGATATGTGGGGGCTCTATAACTTTATCAAAGCAGTACTTTGGTTGTTCCTTATGTACATTTCTTATGCTTATCTTGTGCCATGGCTGTTTAATATTTTGAACGGTGTACTATCGATCTTATTCAACATCGCAAATCTGATGCTCTATGTATTGCCTCCGGTCGGTATTTCAATAATCTTAAGTGTCATTTATTTCCTTGGTCGGGAGAAATTTATAAGCAAATAATTTTAATAAATATGAAAATCAACAACACATTCAAACTCATTATTACCATCGTTATTTCTGAACTCGCCGGCATCATTGGCTCAGTGTTCACTACGCCGTCAATTGCAGGTTGGTATGCAACACTGGTTAAACCGGCTCTCAATCCTCCAGCGTGGGTGTTTGGGCCGGTCTGGACAACTTTGTTTGCTCTTATGGGTATCTCAGCATTTCTGATCTGGAAAAAAGGTTTGGATCGCAGAGATGTGAAGATCGCCCTCAGTATATTCATTGGCCAGCTGGTGCTCAATACGCTTTGGTCAATTATCTTTTTCGGTCTGCACAGTCCGGGCGGCGCATTGATTGAGATTGTTTTCCTTTGGCTAGCGATCCTATGGACAATAATTGTTTTTTACAAAATTTCTCGTCCAGCGGCATACTTGCTTGTACCCTATATTCTCTGGGTCAGTTTTGCATCATACTTAAACTACGCGATTTGGACATTAAATTAAAATTGACAGCAAAAAACTCCCATCTCTGGAAGTTCTTTGCGGGAATAGCAAGCTACTTTGAAGGGAGAAAAGATTTCGTCGCTTGTCTCACACTTCGTTCGCTTCCCGACTCTCAATTATGCTCCTGTTATGATCAGCCGAGCTCTTGGTATATCCGTAAACCAGTTGTCGCTTTTTACCGCACCTTCTGTCTTTCGACAAATCCACCGCACAGGGCGGATGACGGTCTTATTACAACCCCCGTTTCAAACAAAAGTTTGAAAATACCAACTCTCACTATTCCATCCATATTATATCAAAAAATAATTTGCTATAATACTAAAAATGTTTAAACCCGTCACAAAAAGAATAGAAAAACTCGCCAAGCTTTTCCCTGATCTTATCAAAGAGCTTGATAATATTTTTTCTAAAAATACCAATGTATATATTGATTGGCAAAATGTTGTTCATTGGCAAGACAAACTAGGTTGGCATATTCACACGAAACGATTAAAACAATTGCTTGATTCTTTTGATACCGTTAAAAAAGTCTCGGTCTATACCGGTACACTTGATGGCAATAATAAATCTTGCGAGATGATTACAGAATTCAGAAATTGTGGCTATCAGGTTGAAACAAAACCAGTCAAAATTATGCCGTATTCCATTGATGCTTCCAGTATACCTGTAAATTCACCAGCGCTTTTGCAACCTTTTATCAAAAAACCACTATTATCTGTTTTGAACATAAAAACAATTGAGACTCTAAATACTTTTTTCAGTGACTTAAACAAACAAGGAATATTATATTTGGAAGATAAGAAATGCAATTTTGATGTAGAAATTGGCAGAGATATTTTTCTGGATTTAAATAAAGGTAATATAGATAATTTTGTATTGTGGAGTGGCGACAGCGATTTCGTTGATCCGATAAACGCTGTCCGAAAAGCCGAAAAAGAAGTGGTTCTGTTTTCAACTTCAGGTAGAGTATCTTCAGAACTTTCTGATTTAAAAATACTGGTGTTTGAGATAAAAAAGATAAAGGAATTTATCTGCTGGCCAAAAGAAATTCCTCAATCAATTAAAGATAAAATAGATACATAAAACGCCAAAGGGACCCCTTGCGAGGCCCCTAAGCTACGGATTTAATGATCTTACGATCACCTGTAATATAGTCTATTCAAATTAAAAGTCAACTTTATAACTGGGGATATGCATATTTAAAAACTAGAGCATTTTTGTTAAGATACTTATGTATGAAAAAGATTGTGTTGCCGGTCTTGTTTTTTCTTTTTTTGTTTTTACCCGATTTTGCTTTTGCTGACACCATTATTCCCGGCACAATAGAGGGAGAAGGAAGTTTTTTTAAAATTACAGACAGTGAATATTTAAATATTAGTTTAGGAAGTTCTGAACCGGTAAAGGTAAGAATAGAATCAATCCCAAACATAATAATGCTATCGTTAGAGTCTGTTCCTCCAGTTAAGTCATCTGAAATTATTTTATCAGGCCTTTCCCCATTAACTACTTACTACAAATATCAAGATGATTTTCACAATCTAGAAATATTTGTTAGCGATGAAAATGGTAATTATACTTACTCTCAAGATTTAACAGAGCCTCATTTTATTTTCATCCAAACTCAGAAGAGCACAAAATTTATTAAAGATGATTCTACTGGCGGTGACTGCACCTCAATCGGTGATTGGGATATAAATTCAAAAACCTGTACCCTCAATACCAACATCAATCAAACAATTCAGGTTGATAACGACAATATAATCTTAGATGGAAACGGACATACACTCACAGGAACTTGGCAAATTGTCGGGGTTTATCTGTATAAAAGAACAGGGGTTACCATAAAAAATTTGAACATAGAAAAAAGTTCTGCCGGGATACAGGTTCGCGAATCAAACAATAATACCTTTATTGGTAATACCTCTGATTCTAATAGCGCTTATGGAATAGTGTTTTATCCTTACAGTAACAATAACACCATTATAAAAAACACATTCAGCCGCAATAGATACTTTGGGGTTCACATATTGGATTCCAATTATAATAAAATTTATAATAACAACTTTATTGGTAACTACACAGATCCGTACGCAAAAACAAGATGGCAATTAAATTTTGGTAGGGCCATCGGTAACATTGCTTATATGGATCCTCCGACCGGAGGTAATTATTGGGATGATTTTGATACCTCAAGTGAAGGATGTAATGACGCGAATAATGACAACTTCTGCGATGCTCCATATGTTTTTAGCGGGGGACAAGATAATTACCCCCTCACAAAATTGAATGGCTGGTTAGAACCTCCAACACCAGAATGCTGTTCTAATGTTTTGTTTTTACCCGGTTTTATGGCAAGCGATCTTTATGTTCAAGGTTCTCTATTTGAAAATAAACTTTGGATTCCAGATAGCCTGCTTAAAACAGATGTTGAAAAATTGATGCTTGATTCAAATGGAAATCCTATTACTCATGGAATTTATACGAAAGGAGTTATTGGTGAAGCTTCTGGATTTAATGTCTACAAATCATTTATCCAAAAAATGAATGATATGGTAACCCAAAAAAATTTATCGGAATGGGAGCCATTTCCATATGACTGGAGAAAAGATATTGATAAAGTCGTTAATGAAAGTACGATTGTCAAAGTCGTTAATGAAAGTACGATTGTCAAAGTTGGGAATGATTTCGTAAATAAAAAATTAATTGATGAGGCGATTGCTCTGGCACAGAGATCACCAACCAAAAAAATCACAATCATTGGGCATAGCAACGGAGGCCTCGTTGGTAAATATCTAATAAAAGAACTTGCTAATCAAGGCAGAGCAAATATTGTGGATCAATTTATAATGGTCGCTACTCCGCAGATTGGCACACCCAAAGCCATTGCTGGATTATTACACGGTGATCAGCAAGCTTTGCTCTTCGGTCTGCTTTTAGACAAAGATACCGCAAGAAAACTTGGTTATAATATGCAAAGTGCATACAATCTTCTTCCGTCTCAATCGTATTTTAATTTGGTTTCTGATCCGGTAATTAAATTTAATAATTCAATAAACCAAGTATTTGATTATTCAGCAAACGACTTTCCACAATCTATTTCTAGTTACAATGGTATGTTTAATTTCTTAACTCTAAACAACAGAGGCACAACTCTGGGTGATTCCATAAATGTACCAAGTATTTTGAGATCAGATCTAACAAATAATGCAAATACAAATATTGATTCTCTGGCAAATTGGCAAATTCCTTCAAATATAAAGGTATTTGAAATAGCTGGTTGGGGAGAACACAATAAAAGGGATTGATTATAGATCAAAACAGGAAACTGTTTGTTCGAACCAAGGGGGGTTGTATATTTGCCAACCCCAATATGTTTGGGGTAGAAAACTTTTGATGACGAACGATGGCGATGGAACCGTCGTGATTCCAAGTGCTACAAATTATAATACCCCAAGCGAATACTACCTAAATTTGTTCGATTTAAATGATGTAAGAATGTTTAATCTCAAACACCACAATATTTTGGAAGCATCTCAGTTATTGGAAATGTTATCTAAAATATTTACAAAGGGTTTGAGTACTTTACCAGATTTCATATCTTCTCAAAAACCAATCTCAACCAACCAGAACCTTCAATTAAGCGTTCATTCTCCCGTTTCTTTGGGTGTTTATTCAAATAATCTTTACACCGACCCAAGTTCAACTACACCAACCGATGCCTTTACTTTCATAAAAGAAGAAATACCGAACAGTTATTATTTAGAAATCGGGGAAGATAAATATATTGGCCTCCCCAAAAATGGAAACTATGTAGTAAATCTTCAGGGAAGAGGAGTGGGAACATTTACATTCAATCAAGAAATTACTCAGGGTGACCAAATTATAGATTCAAAGAGTTTTATTAATATTCCTGTCACTCCCTCAACCAAAGCATCTTTATCTATAGATAACGGAAATTTGTCTCCAAACTTAAATCTTGATGTTGATGGAAATGGCTCAATTGATGTCCAAGTACCAGCCAGCAATGAATTTAATCCTATAACATATCTGAATGTGATGAAATCGATTATTGGGTCTTTCGGTTTGGAACGATCTCAAGAAACAGATTTGATAATCAAAATAGAAAATATAATAAAATATATTCAAAGTGGTTATATACAAAAAGCATCCTCCAAAACAGAAATTTTTGTTAAGAAACTTAACTTAAAACTTGATAAAATAGATAACGGAGTAACAGAACAAAGGAAATTAACTGAGGAAGAGATGCTCTTGATAATTAGAAGTCTTGAAGAATTTATTAATAATTTAAAGTAATATGAAAAATTGGGGAATATTTACGGTGATTTATGTTCTAATCACAACTTGGTTAGCTTCGAAAGCTAATGATAATATGTTTGGTCCAGATATGAAAGGGACCATATTGATTGCGGTTGCTGTTTATATTGTGTTGTTAATCGTTTTTTTGATCATAAAGAAAGTTAGAAATTCTCCTAAATAGCTTTAACATTTACGCAAAGAGGTGGTAGATTGTGTTTATGCCTCCAGCTTATAATTTAGACAAAATCAAATTTGGTGTTGACCCGGCTACTTTTGAAAAGGCGGTTGATTTATATGAGAAGAAAAAAGTGACAAAATTTGAGGAAGCCATTCGAGCATATTCTGCTGTCGTCCTCGGTTCAAAACCATACCAAGTTTCTGTTGAGGCTAGAAATTTCAATTATGGTCATTGCACTTGCTACTTGGGAGAACAAGATATTTTATGCAAGCATATGGTTGCTTTGGCTATTTATGCAATTATGCGTGGCAAACCTTTAGATTTGAAGGACAAACAGCAAATCACTAGCCCAGCTCCAAGCGGGAAATTAGGAGAATTAAGCAAAGAAGAATTGTCCAAAGTTAAAAAATCAATTACTGAATCTGTGAGATATATAAAAGCATACACCGGCCCATCAAAAACATGGTTCGCATATCAAGGTTCTCTTTCAGAAGGAACAAACCGATTATCAGCAATTATTTCAGAGTTGCTAGTGAGCAAACAAACCGCTGAAATTTTAATTGACTTACTTTTGAGGTTGGATAAAAAAGTCTGTAGCGGTGGTGTAGATGACTCAGACGGAACAGTTGGCACTTTTATGCAAGAAACTGTAATCGTTCTTGAAGATTATGCAAAGCTTGATCCAGAGGTTATTGAATCACTCAAAAAACTCGAGAACCAAGAGACCTGTTTTGGTTGGGAAGAACCACTTTTAAAATTGCTTCCAAAAAATTAAAGCAAAAAACTCCCATCTCTGGAAGTTCTTTGCGGGAATAGCAAGCTACTTTGAAGGGAGAAAAGATTTCGTCGCTTGTCTCACACTTCGTTCGCTTCCCGACTCTCAATTATGCTCCTGTTATGATCAGCCGAGCTCTTGGTATATCCGTAAACCAGTTGTCGCTTTTTACCGCACCTTCTGTCTTTCGACAAATCCACCGCACAGGGCGGATGACGGTCTTATTACAACCCCCGTTTCAAACAAAAGTTTGAAAATACCAACTCTCGCTACTCCGCTATTATTATAGCAAACCGAGTAGAAAAGACGTATCTTATGTAATAACATTCGTGGTAATATTTTGATATGGAATCCGATGAAATTTTAGAGTTAGTAAAAGACGGTACTATTGAACCCAACCAGATCGAGGATTTTGAAAATCTTGATCCGGAAATTCAGGAATTGGTAGCTGAAGGCGATTTGGATATAGACGAAGCTTTGGATTTATAGATTATTTTTATTTATAATTAATGTATGTCTCTGTCTAAGAAAATCTTTTTATACTTTCCTATACTTCTAGGAGTCTCCATGATTTTATCTATTCCCGTGGCTATAATTTTCACTCATACTCAATATGGATCAGATGGCTGGGGGATGTTTGGGAATTTCGTGGATTATTTCTTTAATGGCACAAAACTTGTTGGGTTATTCTTCATGTGGTCTCTTGCAGTTTTATTAGAGCTTCCTGTGATTTTAGCCATGGTTTTCCCGCTAGCCATAGTATTTGTTAAATTTAAATTCGGGTATTTTACGACAATGGAGATTATATTCTGTATACTCGGTGCGATTTCCGCTCTGGTGGTTTCTCATATGAAAAAGCAGGGTCGCTTCAATTGGTTTAATAATAAAAACGAACAGATTACAAACCCCTCGGCTGATAATAAAAATTATATACCAAAGGTTGTGAGCAATTTTTCAATAATGGCCGGGATAGTGTGCTTAACCTTTTTTCTTTCGTATTACACGGGACATTATATACTCAATCACCTGAACGAATATTTCACATATGTGCCTGGCGGATTTGATATAGGCCCCGATAAGTCCATGATGGAATATATTAATGGAATACCTATAACCTACGCGTTTTTTGTCGGCTTGCTATTTACTCTGTTTGGCAACAAGAAATCTTGGAATTCTTATTTGGTAGCTTTAATACCGGCATTACTATTATCTCTTATGGGGGGATCAGTTTGGTTCCTTTGGACCATAGCTTTCTTTGCGATTGGTTTTCTAATTGCAAAATCGTTGGACAAAATATCAACTGCTGAAACAAGAAGAAAAGCCACTGGCTATATTGCTGTTGCAATAATTCTGGCTTCAGGCGTTTATGCCTTCAATTATTATGTAAATAGGGGGGTGTTGAAAAGTGTTAACTACCAATGTGCCGCTACTGCAAAATTCAATGTTAAGTTTTACGACAATTATGTAATGTTAACTAGATTTAATGATAATCCGATTAAATTAACCCATGTCAGTTCACCTAATTCTTGGACAAAATATGTATCGGATAATGAAATAATGACTTTTTGGGTTAATGGTGATAAATCTTATGTGACAGAAAACGGCCAAAAAGATCCATTTGTAGAATTTAGAGATTGTGTTGCAAAATAATATATGGAAATAAAATCACAATTTGAATTTAACAATAAAATTGCCTATGTAACATATAAAGATGCGGATTCTTTTGATGATTTAAGGTCTAAAAACGTCACCCAGGTTTATGCGATTTGTTTCTGGAAAGACAAGGTGGTTCTGGTGCATAATAAAAATCAAGATTCTTTTAGCCTTCCGGGTGGAGGTTTGGAAAAGAACGAATCATTCGAAGATTGTTTGAAAAGAGAAATTAAAGAAGAGACCAATATGAAAGTTCTGTCTTTTACCCCGATTGGATATCAAGAAGTAACTGATATGGAAAATCTGGCTGTTTTTCAATTAAGATATGCTTGCATAGTTGAGCCATATGGAAATTTTATCTCTGATCCAGATGGGGATGTCGATGGAATAAGAGCAATAAATCCAGAAGAGTTCAAAGAGCATATAAAATGGGGCGATGTCGGAGACAGGATTTTTGAAAGAGCATTGGAACTTAAAAATAAACTAACAAAATAGTTATGGAGATGAAATCAACATTAACGAACAGGTCGGGACAAGTTCTTGATTATTCATATTTTGAAGAATTAGACCCGAATCAAAATCTGGAGGATAAAATCTTGCAAGCGGTTCATGGGCTTTGTTTTTACAACGGTAAATTGGTGATTGTGTATGCGGAAGGTAAAGGATACTGGACTTTCCCTGGTGGTGGGATAGAACCTGGAGAAACATACGAGAAAGCGACTATCCGTGAAGTGCAAGAAGAATCCAACATGAAAGTTTTGCATCAAGAATTAATAGGCTATCAAGACATTTACGAACCGGACAGAACCATTAGGCAAACCAGATCATTTTGTATCGTTGAACCATATGGAGATTTTGTTTCAGATCCAGATGGAGATATTACGGAAATAAAACTTATCGATCCTAAAGATCTCAAACAGTATATTGATTGGAAAGAAATTGGAGACAGAATACTGGAAAGAGCCGTAGAAATGTTTAAAAAATATAACACTGAAAATTTATGAAATTATTTTTAGGGGGTGGAGGAGGAAAAGAAGATTCAATAGAATTAGACAAAAAATTTGTTGTAAACTTGGATTTGTCCAAGCCTCTTTTGTATATACCAATAGCAATAAATACCAACAAACATCCATATTCTGGCTGTCTGGAGTGGCTTTTAGATGTATTTAGTCCATTAAGAGTAAAAAATATTGCGATGTGGACTGAGGATGATTTAAAACATAAGCAAGAAAAAGATTTCGAACAATTTTCTGGGGTTTATATCGGAGGCGGAAATACTTTCAAACTTATCAAGGAACTGAAAGAATTTGGAACATTTGAGATATTGAAAAAATTAGCACAAAAAGATATTCCAATTTACGGCGGAAGTGCCGGAGCCATAATTTTTGCAAAAACTATTATTCCAGCGTTGTCTGCAGATGAAAACTTTGTAGAATTAACTGATTTTTCGGCGTTCAATTTAGTGAAAAATTATGACATGTGGTGCCATTATTCTGAATCACTGAACCCTACAATAAAAAGCTATATGGACAAATATAGTCTCAAAAAAGTAATCGCAATACCAGAAAATGCGGGACTATACGTCACTAAAGACAATATCGAAGCAATAGGATCGGGAGATGTAAAAATATTTGAAGGAGAGGATATAAAGACTATAGGTCCTGGAATGTTATTCTAACTAAAAATTAGTATTCAAAAAATTATTGATTTCTTTATAAGAAGAAATTTCAATAACTTTGTTTTTGTAAGGTTCGATCATAGTTTCTAACGGCAAATCTTTGCTGTAGTTTTTCTTGTATTTTTTATATGTTACATGCTTGAGTAAACGCCACGAGTCAATAAATCTCTCATGTTTCCTTTTGAATTTTCTCCTGATTAAGGCCAAATACTGGAAAAAGATATTTTTGAATTTAAGATAATAAATTACATCAGATTTTTCTAAACCTTCTTTTATAAGGCGACGAGTGGTACCTTCCACAATCCAACTATCTTGGGCGTAAATTTTAGAAATTTCTCTTACACTTTGCTCTTTATCGTTCGGTTCGGTAAATTTCACTTTCCAAAAGAAGTCGTCTGTAGAGTAATGAAGAATCCTCATTTTATCAGAAAGTTTCTGAGCAAAAGTGCTTTTACCTCTACCAGCATCGCCCAATATTAAGATTTTCTTATGATTATATGGCATAATGACAATATATCAGATTACCACAAATTATGGAGGAATCAGAACCAATTAATACACAACCAGACGTCACTGAAACGAAATCGGGCCTCGAGAAATTACCCGAAAGCAAGTTTGAACTGATTGATATTGATAAAGAGACAGAACTTTTCTATTCCTTCACAGACAGAAGTAGATTTTCCTTTGTATTTGATAAGTTTTTTCCAGAACTGGTAGCAATACGAAAAGAATGTAAAGACAAAGATGAATGCATGAAAAAGTTCAAAGAGTTCTTAGGGAATCTTTCTGATAAAACAAAAGAGAAAATGTCAGTTTTTAAAGAAGAGTTGGAATCTGAATGGGACAAAGTCGGATCAGAGTTTTTGGAAGCATTGGCGGAAAACTTCGAAACCGAATGGCCAGAAGATAAAAAAGAAATAGTTGGGTATATCACTAATCTGCCGGTTTATCCGCGCTTTTTAGACAAATATCAATTTTGTGTAGGTTACGAAAATATACCTAAATCAATAGAGACTTCAGCTCATGAAATTGTGCACTTCCTTTGGTTTAAAAAATGGAAAGAGGTGTTTCCGGAAATGGAACATAGAGAATACGAGAGTCCCAGATTGGCTTGGAGGTTAAGTGAAATTATGGACCCTATAATCTTGCAGTGTAACTCAAAGATCAAAGAGCTTATCAAGCCTAAAGGTTGGGGCTACTCTTCTTTTAAAAATATAAAAATCGGAGAGGTTGGAATGACAGAATATTTCAAACAAATATATTTGGATAGTGTTGCTTCGGGTGACAATTTTGAAACTACACTCAAAAAGCTTTGGAGAGAAACACAAAAACACGAAAAAGAGATAAGTGGCTTCTAATATGAATACGGAATTTACACAAAAAATGAAGGGCATTTGCGAAAGAACGACCGACAATATCGTTGATTTTTTTAAAGATGAAGCAATTGAAGCTCATGTCTTTGGTTCAATTGCTCGAGGAACAAACGACGCATTAAGTGACATTGATATTTGGATAACATTTGATGATGATAAAGTTCAAAAGATCATAGAAGACAGAATGTCATGCTACGCTAAGTTTGGTGAAATAATACTTTTGCATGAATTACAAAACAATTTTCCCCTCAATGGAATTCAAACCGCAATAATATATAAAATTGATGATGAGTTAATTAGAGTAGATTTTTACCTATGTCCGTTTTCAAGCTCAAGAGTACTGCCCGATTCCAAGATTCTTTTTGAAAAAAAGACAATTGAAATCGGTAGCATAATTCCGGAGACAAAAACAACTCCGAGGGACATCTCCGACAGAATAACCTTTTTCATCAGTATGTGTTTTAACGGTATAAAGAAGGTAACAAGAAAAGATATAACGTTTATAGAACTATTACTGAACGAATTTAAAAAATATGAAAAAGAAATTCCGGAACTCTCAACTATCCAAAAAGAATGCAGTTTTGATATGATTAAAAAATCATTGGCTATATTAGACACCCTATCAAATCCTGAACAAAAATCAGCCATAAAAGAGATAAGTAGGTTTTTGATAAAAGTGGAGTTCTTGCAAAATTAATATAAAATTTATGAATTCTTTAGATAAAATAATAGAAAAGCTAAAATCAAATGGGGACGTAGACGCCGTCTTTTTGACCGGATCAATTGGTACAAAAACCAATAAACCGTATAGCGACATCGATTTGATTGTGATATTAAAAAACAATTCTAAAGAGATAGAATCCATTTTCACATGGATTGATGGGATTTTCGCAGATATATATTTCTTTGATTTGGAAAATATTAAAGAAATTGAAGAATCATCATTTCTTTCAACTTAAAATTCAAAAATAAAACATAAAATGAATGCATTCTTGTATTCATGGTTGAAAAAAGGCGATATTAAATTTGATAAATTCGGAAAACTGACAAAACTAAAAAATTTGGAAAAAGAAATAAAGATACCTCAAACACAACTTTTTAGATCCTGGAATAATACCAATTACAATTTGGAAGCAAACACTAGATATTTTAATTCAAACGATTCTTTATATCACGAAGCGCTTGAAATCAGATTAATGTACTCTATTCCGCAAATAATATGCTCTCATCTGGATTTTGTCGGGCAACCATGGGAAGGCGAAAAGAAAGCACTAACCTACTTTAAAGAACATGACTCCAATTTCTATGATTTATTTTTGAAATATACACAAGCCGTAAATCTGGCGGAAAGATTCAGTATCTATAAACAAATGGCCGAAAGAGTTTTTAGTTTGAATCCTAAGTACAAAATTTGGGATAAAACTGAAATCATAGCAAAATCTCAAAGAGAGCAATTTGAAAATAGCAATGATTTGGTGGATTATTGGCAAAGTTTAATATCATAAAAAATGATCGTCTTTCTAAACGGCTCAATAAATGCAGGTAAAAGCACAGTTGCAAAGATACTGGCTAAAAAGTTGCCAGGCGCAGCACTTTTGGAAATTGATGCATTTCATGAAATGATCGAGTGGATGCCTATAGATAAAGCGGTGCCTATAAACCTTGAAAATGCATTATCTGTAACAAAGAATTTTGTTAAACGAGAAATAAATGTAATCGTTCCTTATCCACTTTCACAGAAAAATTATGATTTTATGCTGTCTGGACTTAAGGATATTAAAACTGACATCCATGTTTTTACTCTAGCTCCAAAAATTGAAAAAGTATTAGAAAACAGAGGAACGAGAGAATTAGACGAGCAGGAGAAAGAAAGGATAAAATATCATTATGATATTGGTATACCAAACCCCACATTTGGAGAAATAATAGACAATTCGGACCAAACTCCGCAAGAAACGACAGATTATATTTTATCCAAAATCCATGAACTACAATCTTGACCTTAATGACAGACCGTTTAAAGCTATAAAAGCCGGAACTAAAAAAGTGGAAGGCAGAGCCCAAA
>ERZ1292632.570-Hain-H43-01um-R2-570-length-40727-cov-10_pt3 | contig 22111 bp, 20 predicted proteins | sample MGYA00564407_ERZ1292632 | MGnify/ENA primary metagenome ERZ1292632 (study PRJEB36523, sample SAMEA6512637) | groundwater metagenome | collected 2019-01-08 | study: AquaDiva: Metagenomics assemblies of 32 groundwater samples | reverse complement strand
CGCTGGAGGATCGCTGCCCGCATCGTCGCGCGCCTCTGTCGCTCGGCTGCATCCGGGACAATGGCCAGATCCAGTGCGGCTATCATGGCTGGAGCTATGACGGCGAGACGGGGCGGCTCAAAGAAATCCCGAACATGAAGGATCAGCAGAAATTCCCGCCGATCTACAAGGCCAATGCCTTTGCGGTGACCGAACAGGCCGGCTTCGTGCGGGTCTGCCTCAACCCCAAGGCGCAGGCGCCGCTCAGCGCCGACCCGAAATATACCTATGTCGGCACCGTCAACGTCAGTTGCAGCCATCAGGAATATCTCAACGCTCTCTATGATGACCCCAGCCTGATCCTGTCGATCCGTGGTGTCCGCTTCAGCCCCTATCTGATGTCGGAACTGCACGAGGAAAACGGCCTGCTGGTGATGGAGCGCAACTGCCAGTGGCATCCGCTGCATTGGCCGTCGCACTTCGTGGCCGAATTTCCGCTCACCCTGCTGACGCGCACCCATCCGCTGACCGGCGAAACGCAACTGACGCTGCGTGACGACCAGTTCAACGATCTGCTCCATGCCGTCCTCTCGCCCGTGCCTTCGGCGCGGGGCGTGACGGCGGTACGCTGGCGCGCCGAACTGGGCGTGCGCCATCCAGGCGTGCGGGGCGCCGTGCTGCGCGGGATCAATCCGTTGTCGGTTCTCGCGTCGGTTGACGGATCGAAATTGCGCGCCACCAAGCCCACCGTCTCGCTGCATGGCGAGGACTTGCGCAAGGTGATGCTGGAAACCCCGCCAGCGACCCATGATCAGACCGTAGCGGCCTGAAGGAGGATTTGAAGATGCTCGAAACCGCCGATCGTCCTGTCTCGCACGACGATAATTCCGCCGCGCCATCGGGTGGCAGCCCGATCGCGCTGAATGCCATCAACCGCTGGGTACCGCATAATCTGGTGATGCGCGACAGCTGGTTTCCGGTAGCGCATGATTATTCCGTGACCGGCAAGCCCGTCCGTCGCGCCGTCTATTCGCACCCCATCTTCCTGTGGCGCGACAATGGCGTTGCCGTGGCGAGCGAGTTCCATCCCAATGAGCGGATCGCCCGCGACAAGAGCGAATTCACCAACGCCCAGGGCCGCTATCCGGTGATGGAGCATTATGGCGTCGTCTGGGTATGGTTCGGCAATCCGCTGGCCGCCGATCCCCGCCATTTGCCCAGCCTGCCCTTCCTCCCGCCCAAGGGCGGCCTGCCGCGCCACATGACCGCGACCGTCCGCTTCGAAAGCTCGGCGCCGATCAGCCTGGAAAATCTGATCGACCTGACCCATGCAGACTTCCTCCACGCCGACGTCGTAGGCGACGAACGGTCGGACAGCGAAACGGTGGAAACTTTTTACGACAGCGAGACCGTCACGATGGTCCGCACCTGCGTCAACAAGTCGGTCGCGCCGGTCATGAAATTCTTCAGCGGCATCAAGCAGCCGACCCAGAATGTGCGGCAGGTGATCCGCATCTATCTGCGCTCGCACTGCGCTATCGCCTATGGCCGTTTCAGTCCCGGCGACGATGTGCCTCTGTTCCACCCCTGCACACCCGAAACACGGGACCGTACGCGCATGGAAATGGTTATGAACACGTCCAATGCGGGGCTGATGTTTCGCCATGTCATGCCCAAGGCGGGCTACAAGGTTTCGCGGCAGGACAGCTATATGACCTCTCCCCAAAGCCCGCGCTACATGCGCCATACCGACCGCAAGGATTTGCACAGTAAATTCGACCAGGCCGGACAGCGCTATCGCATGGCGATGATGGAACTTGCCGACCGACAGGCGCAGGGCGATTTTGCCTATCGTGACAATGTCAGCGCCGATTGCAGCGACATCATTGGCCTGCGCAAGGAACTGTTCCAGTTCTGATCTGATCTCTCCCCATGGGCGGACGGCAGCGTCCGCTCTTTTTTCTTTTCGGAGACGCCATGTCCACGCTCGTCAATGCCGTCGGCGGTGAACGCCGCTGGTGGGCCGTCATGCCTACCCTGCCCGCCCCCGCCATGGCGGGCATCGGCCAGCAAATGGAACAGGCGGGTTTCGAAGGCTGCTTTTCGCTGCAGATTTACGGGCCGCCCTTCGTGCCGATGGCCGCTACCGCCGCGCTGACCGACAGCCTGAAGGTCGGCACGGGCGTCGCCATCGCGGGAACGCGCAGTCCGGTGGAGACCGCTTATGCGGCGATGGACGTCGATCGCATTTCCAATGGCCGTTTCGTGCTGGGGCTGGGCTCCAGCATCAAGAGCTGCGTCACGGGCATGTATGGGGAGCCGGAACGCAAGCTGCTGTCGCACCTGCGCGAAAGCGTCAAGGTCATCCGCTACGTCATCGCCAACGCGCATAAGGGGCTCGATCCGGTCGCAGGGGAATATTTCTCCGCCGATTTCGAGGAAATGATGCTGACCGCCCCGCCGGTGCGGGAGGAAATCCCGATCTGGATCGCAGCGCTGCAGGACAAGATGACCGCGCTGGCGCTGGAGGTCGGCGACGGCCTGATGGTCCATGCCCTCTGGTCGGCAGCCTATACCAAGAGCCGCCTGCCTTTCATCACCGACACGCTGGCCCAATATGGCCGCAAGCGCGGGGATATCGAAATCAACGCCTGGCCGTGGATCGCGGTCAATGACGACAAGCAGAGGGCGATCGACGACAGCCGCGCCACCGTTGCGGCCTATTCGGGCTACAAGGAATATGAGCCCTTCTTCGAGGCGATCGGCTTCGGCGATCAGGCCCGCGCCTGCCAGCTCAGCCTGGGCGAGCATGGCGATATCGGCAAGGTCATCGGCAATGTTTCCGACGATATGGTCGAAGCCTTCGTGACCTGCGGGCCGGTGGACGAAGTGCTCGAAAAGATCGAGCCATTTTGGGATGTCGTGGATTCGCTTTGCCCGATGACGCCGTATCGGGACCTAACCATGGAGCAACTTACCGAATATAATGCGGGCCTGTTCAAGCTGGTGGCGACCGCTCGAGCGCGCGCGGGCATGGTTGCCGAACCGGCGTAGCAGCCCGCGGGCATCTCAGAAGTTGAAACGGCAGAAGCCAGGATCAGGGATAACCCCCGATCCCGGCTTCTGCCGTTTCGCCTCATCCGAAAAGGATCAGGCCGGCACCAGTGACTCGGCCATGGCTTTGCCCGCGATGAACCCTGTCACCATGGCCGGGCCGACATTGCAGCCATGGGCCGGCGACTTGCCGCGCCAAATGGAATTGGCGTCGAGTCCTGCGGCGAACAATCCCTCCACCGGCGCGCCATCGGTGCCGATCACGCGGCACTGCGCGTCGATCTTGAGGCCCACGGTCGTCGACCCGTCGCCCGGATGGATTTTGATGGCATAGAAGGGCGCGGTTTCCACCCGGCCCAGGCACGGGTTGGGCTTATGCTTGGGATCGCCGATCTCGATGTCGATCTGCGTGTCGCCCTTGCCGAAATCCGGATCCTTGCCGGTCTCGGCATAGCGGTTCATCTTCGCAACCGTCGCCATCAGGCCATCGGCGTCGATCCCGATCTTCGCGGCCAGTTCACGCAGGCTGGGCGCCTCTATGACATAGCCCGCCGCGATCAGCTTCTTCAAGCCGCCACCGCCGGGATAGACCATGCCCATGCCATATTTCTTGATGAAGGCGGCGTCGCCGATGATGTGGGCTGGCACAGTGCCGCTTTTGTGCATGGCTTCCACGAAATGGACCGAAGCCTCATTCCCGAACCGCTCGCCCTTGGCATCGACCGCGATGCAGCCGGGCTTCGACATATCAATCAGATGGGCGTAGCGCGCGACATAGCCGTCCGGCCGCGTCATCTTGGACACGACGGCCCAGACCGCGTTGACCAGATTGTCGCCGTCCAGCGATGCCCCGGCTTCCAGCCCCATGTTCATCCCGTCGCCAGTGTTTTCATAGGGCAGGATCGAGACATGCTCCTCGGCATAGGGGATGTAAGCCTTGCGAAGCTGCTCGCTGGCGGAAAAGCCGCCCGACGCCAGAAGCACGCCGACCCGCGCCGCGATAACCTCGCCCTTAACGCGCACGCCGGTCACGCGGCCGGCCTTCACCAGCAACCGATCGACGGCCGCATCCTTGCGCAGCGTGACACCGGCATCCAGCGCCGATCGGATCAGCCGCGCCGCCAGCGCGTTGCCCATGGTCAGCCGCGTACCGCGCGGATAGCGACGAACCTTATCCAGGCCGAACTTCGCGGCCAGCTTGCCGAAATGGAACAGCGACTTGGGCGAGGGCATTTCCGCCAGATAGGGTAGATCGAACAGATCGATCATGAAGCCGCCGGGCGCGTTGAACTCCTCTCGCGCTGGACGAAGATCGGCGAAGTGATCGCCCAGCTTCTTGCCGTCATATTCCTGGGGCGACAACAGGCGGCCATGATCAGCCGCGCCGGGGACTTCCGGATACCAGTCGCTGCTCGGCGGCGAGAGCAGGAAATGCACCTGGCTGTTCTGGTCCAGCCATTCCACCATTTCCGGACCGGCATCGAGATAGGCGTCGATCAGCACGGGATCTGCCGTGGGTCCGATGACGTCCAGCACATATTGGCGCGCCACGGCGCGGCTGTCCTCGACACCGGCCGCTCTGGCTTGCGGGCTGTCGGGGATCCAGATGCCGCCGCCCGAAACCGCTGTCGTACCGCCGAAATGTGCGGCCTTTTCCAGCACGAGAACCGACAGCCCGGCAGACGCGGCCCTGATCGCGGCCGTCATGCCGGCCGCGCCCGATCCTACCACCACAACATCATATTGGGCCATCAAGTCCTCCCGATCCCTCTTTCGAGAACCAAGAGGGAAAAGCGCAGCCTTCCGCGCCTTTCCCCCGGCAGGTTTTCAGATTTTGGGCATGATTTCCTCGGCCACCCACTGGAGCCGATCGAGATATTCGGTCAGCCCGGATATCCCCGGCGGAAGCGGAACGATGGTTTCATTGACCCCCAGCTCCTTCAGCCAACCCACCTGATCGATGACCTTTTGCGCATCCCGCGTTCCGGGTGCGCGCGGATCGTCCATGATCTCATGATGGGCGCCGACATTGAGCATTTCCAGCGCGAAGAACAGATCGATCGGCCGCCCGTCATATTCCGGCTGTGAACGGATGAAATCGAGGCATTCGGGAAATTTTTCCGGTGGCGTACGGAAGGGCGACCAGCCATCGCCGAATTTCGCCACGCGCCTGAGCACCGGTTCGGCGTCGCCCCCGAGCCAGATCGGCAAGCGCGGCTGCTGCACCGGCTTGGGCGCGAAACCGACATTGCCGAACCGAACGAATTCGCCTTCAAATTCAGGCTTTTCCGACGTCCACAATTCGATGATCGCGGCGATATACTCGTCGGCCATGCGTCCGCGCTGGTGGAAATCGACATTCAGCATGTCGAACTCTTCCTTCAGCCAGCCGACCCCGAACAGGGCCGTGGCCCGTCCGCCGCTAAGCCAGTCGAGGGTGGACCAGGCCTTGGCCTGGACGATCGGACTCTGCAGCGGCAGGATCGACACCGAGGAGCTTAATTTCATCGTCCTGGTGCGGCCGGCCAGGAAGGAGAGGGCGACCGTGCCATGGACATAATGGTCGCCCGACAGGCCGATATGCTCTTGCGGAATGATGAAATGTTCGCCCAACATGCACTTGTTGAAGCCCAGTCGATCGGCCGTCGCCATCGCCTGTCCGATGTCGTCACCGGTCAGGTTATATTCCCAAGCTTGCGTCATTGCCGCGACATGCATGCTGTTGGGTACGCCCACGTTCAGTTTCATCGACCGATCCTCCCTGATTTCCAGATTAACGGGCAGAATGGCCGGGATCGGTTCGACCACACCTTCCCTTGGGAAGGGACCGGCGGATGATAATGTCAGTCGCGTCCCGGCGAGACGCTGGCAAGCAACTGAGCCAGATCGGCCGGCGTATCGACGTCGAAACCTAGACCGGCCCGTTCAACGATCGCCGCTGCCGGACGCTGCCGTCTGTGGGATATCAGACTGTCTTGGCCGAAGGCGAAGCGGAAGGGATCGGCGTCCCGGATGGCCACGGCATTCGTACCGCGTCCGTGCCGATCCGGCGCGAAGGCACAGCCGCAGTCGTCCGCGGCGGCCAGCAAGAGCTGAACATCCTCCACCGTCACACAGGGCAAGTCGGCATGGATCACGAGCAGGGGGCGTTTGCCCAGCCGCTCGCGCGCGTTCTCCAGCTCCGGGTTGAGGCCTCGGCCGCCATCGGGCAACCAATGCGAGGACCATTCCGATACCGGCGTCGGCGCAAGAAGATAGAGGGAGTTGATCGCATTAACATGGGACAGACAGGTCATGACTCGCGCGGCCATCGCCGATGCCAGCGCCATGCGTTCGGCCGGTTCCAGCGCTTGCCCAAGTCGCGACTTGCTTTCCGCACCCTGTTTCAAGGGGACAAGGGCAGCCCAGTCCGTCACGAACGAAGGCTGATCGCGAGATCGAGCGCCGCCTGCGCCACGCGGATCTTATCGTCCAGGCTCGTCATCAGGGTCGCGCAATGGCCCATGACGATGTCCGGCGCCTCGCAACGGTCCGCGCTATCGATCAGCATGGCGTCGATCAGACCGGCATAATGCCGGGCGATGCTGTCATTATCGACCGCCATGCCCAGTTCCTGCATCAGCTTGGCGGTCGGGCCCTTGACCGCCGTGCCGCCGACGAGCGGAGACACGGCGACGACGGGCGCGTCGGTCTGTTCGATCGCAACGCGCATGCCGGGCACGGCCAGCAAAGGATCGACACTGAGAAAGGGATTGGAGGGGGCGATGAGCACCGCGTCCGCCGACTGGATCGCCTCGATAACGCCGGGCGCCGGAACGGCCTGCGCCGCGCCCTTGAACAGGATCTGCCGCACGACCGGCGCGCAACGCTGTTCGACGAAATAGCGTTGAAACTCCATCCGGCCCTGGTCCGTATCCAATATCGTGGCGACCGCCTGGTCGCTCATGGGCAGTATCCGGGTGGATATGCCCCATTGGTCGGCAAAGCGCGCCGTGATCTGCGACAGGCTCTGCCCCTGCGTCAGGGCATGGGTCCGCAGCACATGAAGCGCCAGATCGCCATCGCCAAGCTGAAACCAGTCCTCCCCGCCCAGTTCGCGAAGGGCCGCCATGAAGCCCCAGCTTTCGCCTTCCCGGCCCCAACCTTGCGCGCCGTTCGCCTTGCCGGACAGCGTATAGAGCAAGGTGTCGATATCGGGCGATATATGCAGCCCCATATGCCGGAAATCGTCCCCGGTATTGACGATAGCCGTCAGCCCCTCGCCCGCCATGATGCGCGACAGACCCAGAACCAGCTTCGCGCCGCCCACGCCGCCGGTCAGGACGACGACGCGCTTCATGCGAACAGGTCGTCATGAACGGGGCGCACCAGATCGGCGGCGGGGCGCGCCGGGCCGGCCAGCGGGCAGCCCCGCACCAAGGCCGCCGGTATGCCTTCCGCGCCTTCCCCGGTGGCGAGGCAGGCGGCCGTCGCGACGATATCGGCCAAGGCGACCTGGGTGACCTCCAGCGTCCGGCCGTCGCGATCCAGTTCGCCCCTTCGATCCTGCAACGCCGGCAGTCCGGCGGCGCCGATCGCCACCGCCACCACGCCCATCCGCCAGGGTCGGCCGAAACTGTCCGAGATGACGACGGGTACGTCCAGTCGAGCGTGTAACTGCGACGCCGCTCCATCAGGATCGATGGGCAGGAGCAAGGCACGATCGCCCTCCCCCGCCCCGATGTTGGAACGATCGATCCCGGCATTGGCCATCACATGGCCCAGCCGGTGCCGCGCGATCAGGACGTGGGGCACGGCGCGCAGGATGGCGCTGGATTCATCCAGCACCAGTTGCACCAGCCGCGCGTCCTTGCGCGTGACATCGGCCAGCCGCCGCGCCTCTTCCCCCGGCTCCACATCAGCCAGCGACACGAAACGCCCCTCGGCCTTGGACACGATCTTTTGCGTCACAACCAGAAGGTCGCCGGCGCGGAGTTCAATGCCGCACCGATCAAGCGCCACATGCAGAATGTCCGCCAGATCATCGCCCGGTCTGACCTCCCCAATTCCGGTCAACGGTACGATTTCGATCATCGACTACACCTCAAGCCTCGGGCGGGATCAAATCTCCTGTGATACGAATGCCCGCGCCGTCAACCTTATAGGTCTTGTTCATGAAAATGAGAATCGACGTGAGCGCTTCGGCGGCCGCCGAGTTGACCAGCGCGCCGCCGTGAAGCCCCCGCAATCCCATGGCATCAGCCAGCGCCACGATGCGACCACGCGCATCCTTGTCGTCGCCGAAGACCAGCACGTCGCAGCCGACATCGATGTCCTTGGCCAGTTTATGCGCGGCGACATTGTGGAACGCGGACACGAGCGTCACGCCTTCTCCCAGAACCGCCTGCGCCTTTTGGGCTGCCGAGCCTTCATCGGGCAACTGGACCCGCATCACCTTGGGCGGGACGAGGGGAACGGTCGTATCCACGACCAACTTGCCAACGACATGCGGCGCGATGTCGCGAAGCGTCGCCTCCTGCGCGGCAAAGGGCACCGTTACGATGATGATGTCCGCATTCGCGACGACATCCACATTGGCGCCGGCACGCAGTCCATGGCCCAATTCCGCGGCGGCCTTTTCCGCACTTTCGGCGTTGCGCGATCCGATCGTCACGGGATAGCCGGCACGCGCCAGCCGCCAGGCGATCGCAGCGCCCAGATTACCGGTGCCGCCGACGACGGCAATGGCGGGAAGAGTCATAGATTGTCCTTCAATTGAGCGGGCGATGGATGTTGCAGATCGTTCACGATGGTTCAGCCAAGACGACGCGACGCGGGCGCGCCGGCTCGTAAAGCGTGGTGCGTTGGCGCACAGGTCGACCGACGGATGCCGCCAGGGCATGCATCTCCCTGGGGCCAAATTCCTGCCCGTTGACGCCGCCGGCAGCCCTGGTGATCGATTCATCCATCAGCGTACCGCCCATGTCATTGGCGCCTGCCTTCAGAATTGCCGCGGCTCCCTCCGGCCCCATCTTCACCCAGGACACCTGGATATTGGGGATCACCGGATGCAACGCGATGCGCGCCACGGCGTGCATCAACACCGCTTCTCGATAGCTGGGGCCTGATCGCGCCAGCCCTTTGCGCCATATCGGTGATTCCATATGGACGAAGGGCAGCGGGACGAATTCGGTGAAGCCGCCCGTCTCCTCCTGCAATCCGCGAATGCGCAGCAGATGGCGCGCCCAATGCTTATATTCCTCGACATGGCCGAACATGATCGTGGCCGTGCTGCGCAGGCCCACCCCGTGGGCCACGCGCATCACCTCGATCCATTCGTCCGCGGTCACCTTGTCCGGGCAGATGATATCGCGAACCTCAGGGTCCAGTATCTCCGCCGCCGTCCCGGGCAGCGTGGACAGCCCCGCTTCCTTCAGCCGCGCCAGATAATCCTCCAGCGGCAGGCCGAGCGTGCGGGCGCCATGCGTCACTTCGAGCGGCGAAAAGGCATGGATATGGATATCCGGCGCGGCCTCGCGCACCGTCTTGAGGACATTGAGATAGGTATGCCCGTCATAATCGGGATGGATCCCGCCCTGCAGGCAGACTTCGGTCGCACCGCGATCCCAGGCTTCGGCCGCGCGGCGTCCGACCTCTTCCATGTCGAGCCTGTAGGCCGGGCCGCGCATGGCCTTAGTGCTCCCCTTGGAAAAGGCGCAGAAGCCGCATTTATAGAGGCAGATGTTGGTATAGTTGATGTTGCGGTTGACCGCATAGGTCAGCGTGTCGCCCACGGCCTGTCGTCGCAACCGGTCGGCCCGGTCGACGATGGCGGCGAAATCATCCTGGTCGGCATCGAACAGGGTTACGATGTCCGCTTCGCTCAGCCGTTCACCCTCCTCCGCAGCGTCAAGGATGGACAGGATCGATCGGGAGGCGAGAACCGGCTCCAACACCATGGTGTCGGGTGCTGGATCGCCATGTCCCGCGGACCATTCATCCACCTTGGGCAAGCCCCGGCCGTCGATGGCGCGCAGGATCTGGGCGGCGATGGCTGGCGCAGCCCAATCCCGCGCAGCAAGCGCATGACGCGGGCCGATCGCGAGCCGCTGCATCAATATGCGGCCTGCGGCTTTGGTGGCGTCCTCCAATATCTCCAGATGCGGCCAGGGCGCCTCCGGATTCACATGGTCGGGCGTCACGGGCGACACCCCGCCCCAGTCATTGACGCCGGCCCGGATCAGCGGCGCCAGATCGACCCGGTCGTGGAGATTGGGTGGCGCCTGGATCGTCATCTGCGGCCCCAAGATGATCCGGGCGGCGGCGATGGCCCAGAGATGATCGTCGAGCGACGGTTCGGCATGATCCGCCATGCGCGTCCCCGGCTTTGCCCGGAAATTCTGGATGATGACTTCCTGAATATGCCCGTAGCGGCGATGCAGATCGCGAATGGCGACCAGCGCCTCCACCTGTTCGTCGCGGGTTTCGCCGATGCCGATCAGCAGGCCCGTCGTGAACGGCACGCGCGCCCGTCCGGCCTCCTCAATGGCGGCCAGGCGCAGGGCGGGCGTCTTGTCGGGCGATCCGAAATGCGGGCCGCCGCGCGCGCACAGGCGATCAGAGCTGCTTTCCAGCATGATGCCCATGGAGGCGGCATGAGGCCGCAACCGCGCATAATCCTCGCCGTTCATCAGACCGGGATTGAGATGCGGCAGCAAGCCCGTCTCGCGGAACACCAGTTCTGCCATTTCGGCCAGATAGGACAGGGTCGAGTCATGCCCAAGCCCGCTGAGAGCCTCTCGCGCGGCGGCATAGCGGGCCTCAGGCCGATCGCCGAGCGTGAAGAGGGCTTCCCGGCAACCGGCCGCCGCGCCGGCGCGGGCGATGGCCAGAACCTCTTCCCTGCCAAGATAGGCTTCGCCTGCGCGGGCCGGGGTGGTGGCGAAAGTGCAATAGTGGCACACGTCGCGGCACAATTTGGTCAGGGGAATGAAGACCTTGCGCGAATAGGTCACGCGACGGCCATGTGCCGCCACCGTCATCGCCTCCGCCGCCTCCATCATGTCGCCGAGCGACCGGGATCGCAGCACCGTCGCGATGCCCGCTGCTTCGTCTTCGCTGAGATGCAGTAGATCCAGTGTCACATCATACTCCGCGCTTGGGCAAGCCCGCGAATGGTTTCTAGCGGCGCGGCGTGCCCAGGCAAGGCCGCGATGAAGGTGGAGACTCCCATCGCCTCCAGGCGCCGCAGCATGTCCACGGCCGCATCGACCGGTCCCGCCAGCGTATCGAAGTCCGCCAGAAACTCGGTCAAGCCCAATTCCTCCATCAGGGCCACATTCCTGCCGCCCACGACCACATGCTCGGTCGGATCATAGCGCGCGTGCAAGGCGTCGATCTTGCCGCGAAACTGCGTCGGGACAAGCGCCAAGGTTTCGGGCGTGCGGAAGGCCATGCCATTGACGACGATGAACGCCTTGAGATCGTCAACGGCCTCGGCCCGGGTGGGACGGATCGAGGCGTAGGAAACGACCCAGATATCAATCGACAGGGGATCGCGGCCCGCCGCCTGCGCCGCGGCCCGGACGGCGTCGATCCGGTCCTTCAGTGCATCGAGATGGCGTTCGCCCGCGAACAATATGACGCCGTCGGCCTGCTCACCCGCCAGCGCCAGCGCCTTGGGACCGAAAGCGGAATAATAGATCGGAATCGGGCGCGCGAAACGGAGCGGTGTGATCTGCGCGCCGTTCATCTGCGTTGGCCGTCCGGCGAACAGGTCCCGCAGAACCGCCAGCTCGGCGCGGATTTCCCGCTGCGTGGCGGGCGGGCGGCCGATCGCCATGACCGTGCTCCCGCCCGTCGCCAGGCCCAGCGCCACGCGCCCGCCGGAGAGATCGTCGATGGTGCTGAGGGCGGAGGCCGTCACCAGCGGATGTCGCATGAAAGGCGAGGTGACCAGTGGCGTCAAAGTCGCTTTCGGCGCGTCAAGCGCGGCGAGGGTCAGCGACACGTAAAGTTCGTGCCAACCCGCCGGCGAATCGCCCACGCTGATAAGCTCAAAGCCAAGATCGGCGGCAAGACGGACCTCTTCGCGAAATCCGTCCAGCCGATCCCCCCACATGCTGCATATGCCGAGCTTCATGGTCATCCTCTCCAGAACTACCTACGCCCTGCCGTCCCGCTGCAAACCTGTCCTTGTAGAGGGGGGGAGGCGGGCAGGTCGCTCACCCCTCCCCTCTCACGGGTGCGTCAGAACGTATATTTGGCCGTGACGCCCCACGTCCGCGGATCGCCGGCATAGACCGAACTGGTGGGGAAGGACGGCAGAAGAACGCTGGAAGCCGAGAAATATTTCTCGTTGAAGAGGTTCTTCACATAAATGCCCAGATCAAGGCCCGTGCCGCCTATCCCGCGCCAATCCAGACGCGCGTTGGCCAGTTGGTAACCCGGCAGCTTTTCGCCATTCTGGCCGCCAAAATCGTCGGTCATGAACAGGTCGGCGTTGACCACCACATCGCCGTCAGCCGGGCGGACCGGCAGGGTCCAGCTCACGCTGGCCGTGCCGGAGAAACTGGGCGAATATTTGTTGATCTGGCCCTCGCCCAGCACGATGGTCGAAGGCAGTCCGGCAGGAACGGTCAGGCTTTCCACCTTCACATTGGTATAGGCGGCATTAAAACCGACGGTGAGGCTGCGCACGGGGCTGATGGACGCCTCCAGTTCGACACCCCAGATCCGCAGATCGGCGACATTCGCGGCCAGGGAGCCGTTGGTCGGCGAATCCGGCGTGCCGTTCGGAACGGTCGTCTGCGTGTTCAGGAACTGAAGTGCATTCTTATATTTGCTGTAATAGGCGGCCAGATTCAGGCGCCCACGCGCGGACCCGACATGATAGTCATATTTGGAGCCGATCTCGACGTCGGTGATTGTTTCCTCACCCGTCTTCTGGAAGGGACGAAGGTCTGCGCAGACGCCTCCGGTCGCCACGCAGGCCGGATTCGTGCCGCCCGTGGTAAAGGGTGTTTCGAACAGCGGCGTGTTCACATTGACGCCCCGATAGCCCCGTCGCGACACGATATAGAGCAGCCAGTCCGGGGTCGCTTTATAGTCGAGGCCGATGGTCCAGCTCGGCTCCTCGCCCTTGTTGGATACGGTGCCGACGCCGTCGGCCAGATTGAGGGCCGTCGTGCTGAGGCAGGTGGATTCGTCGACATAGGTCGTGCCGATGGTGCCGCCGCAGGCCGACACCTTGTCCCAGCTGTAGCGAGCGCCGAGATTGAGCTTCAGCTTGTCGGTGAATTCATACCCGATCTGGCCATAGACCGCCCAGTTCTTGTTGCGGACGTGGGCCGTCACCGCAGGCGCCGGGACGCCGCCCACCGAAAATGCCGTGAACTGCGATCCACTGGGACCATCGGGCTTATCATTATTATAGAAGGCGCCGACGATGAAGTTGAACGAGCCAAAATCGCCTAGGTCGTGTGGACGAATTTGATCAAACATAGACCTGCGGCGAAGCTGACGATTGACCTGTAGTTTTCGGCTGTTTTCTCGCATCTGAGGGCGACGCGCTTGAAGCGTTTGAGGCGGCCGAAGCCCTGTTCGATACGCCCGCGCGCCTTGTAGAGCGTCCTGGCGAAGAAGGTGGGTTTGTTCTTTTCGTTGGCCTTGTGCGGGATGACCGGGGCGATGCTCCGCGCCCTTGCGGCAGCCCGGTTGGCCTTGCTGGAATAGCCCTTGTCGGCAATGGCGGCGCGCGGGGATATGTCTGGCCCAATGTCGAGCAGGGTCTCGAAATGCGTGCAGTCCGAGGCTTCGCCGCCGGTCAGATCGAAGGCGATCAAGTCTCCGCAGCCGTCCGCTTTTGCGTGGATCTTGGTCGTGAAGCCGCCGCGTGAGCGGCCGAGGGCTTGACCGCTTTGCCCCCTTTTGCGCCCGCTGCCGACACATGAGCGCGCACGATCGTGGAATCAAACATCTGGATCAGGTGCGCTGACGGGCTCATCGCTGCCAGCGTGTCGAAGAAGGCCTCGAACACGCCGGCCTTGCTCAAACGGTCGAACCGCTTCCACACGCTGTTCCAATGGCCATACTCCTTGGGGAGCGCCCGCCAGCGCACGTTCTCCACCGTGAAGAAATGCAGCGCCTCCAGAAAGCGCCGGTCGTCCGCCGCCTTGCGCCCTCGGCGGGGCAAGCACGCCCGGAACACCAGCAGTGCATTTCCCCAATCTTCCTCGCTCATCTTCGTCGACAACGCTTCCAACCTCCATGACAGGCGGAAGCCTATGAATCAGAACAGATTCATCTTGGGAATCGGAAAATCTCTTCAACCTCAAATTCGTCCACACGGCCTAGGCCGGCAAATGCTCGAGCCCTCAAATGCGCCTAAAACCTCAGTTCATGCCCCCTAATTTTCGTATTGACTCGGCCGAAAGACAAGATCACGATATGTCTATACAAAAGGCAGGAGGTCCAGTCGTCGCGGTCGGTGAGCAGCTACGTAACGCCAAAAGTTGCGAGCGGATCATTCCGTGAAACTAGGTGAAGGGAGCAATGCAAATGAAGAAGTCTTGGAAAAGCCTGGTCATCTTAATGGCCACCACCTCGCTGTCTGGGACAGCGGTTGCGCAGAGCACGTCGGCTGTTGACGAAAGTGGAAGCGAAACCGAAATCGTCGTCACCGCGTTGAAACGGGCACAGGATCTAAAAGATGTCCCGGCCAGCATCAGCACGATGTCGAGCGACACGCTCGGCAAGCTCAATGCGCAAGACTTCTCTCGCGTCGCTGACTCCGTCCCCGGCGTGGCGTTCGCCACCACGGGCGTCGGTAACTCGCAATACATCATCCGCGGCATTGGCTCCGTCGGTGTGGCGCAGTCGCCGACCACGGGCGTCTACCTTGATGAAACGCCCTTGACCACGCGAGCATTGCGCGGCTCCTCCCAACCCGATCCTCAGTTGTACGACGTGTCGCGCGTCGAAGTGCTCCGCGGACCTCAGGGGGTATTGTTCGGATCCTCCGCGATGGGCGGCATTGTCCGCGTCGTCACGAACCAGCCCGACGCTTCGTCCACATCGGGCAAAGTTGAGGGTAGCGTAGCGACGATCAAGGACGGTTCACAGAGCTGGGATGTAAAGGCGGTTCTCAATTTGCCGATTGTCTCAGATCAGCTTGCCTTCCGCCTGGTTGGTAGCATCGTGCATCAGGGTGGCTGGATCGACGACCTTCGCCCCACCACGGGTAATCTGTCAGAAAACATTGGAAACCCCGCGAAGATCAAGAAGGATGACAACTGGGCGGAATTCAAGACCGTGCGGGCGATGCTTCGTTGGACCCCGACGCCCGATCTGACAATCACCCCATCAGTAATCTTCCAGGACGCCTACAGCAACACGGATCGCACTTTCACCGATGCCACTTTCGGCCTGAAATCGCGTACCAAAGCTCGCTATCAGGATACTTTCACGAAGGACAAGTTTGTTATTGGTACGCTTGCCATACAAAATGACTTCGACGCGCTTGGTGGATTTTCTCTTATCTCTTCATCCTCTTACCTCGACCGAAAGTTTCACCTTTTCTTCGATGTTACCGCGTTTCAATCGCCATTGATCGAGTCTTTAGCCGGGGTCCCGGCCGGTGGACGGCTTTATCCGACTCCTTTGCAGGATATCGCCCGTACCAAACAATTTACTCAAGAGATTCGCATGGTCTCCAATAATAAGGGGCCGCTGCAGTACGTCGTTGGCGCGTTCTACCGTAAAATGAACCAGGATTCCACGCGGAATGCCTCCGTCGCGGACCTGCTCGGGAATGTTGCTCCATCGCCTCTGGGCGCGACAAACCCTGCAATCATCCGAGATACGAACACCAAGTTCAAGGAGAGTGAGATCGCCGGCTTCGGCGAGGCGACATATGCCGTCACGGATACGGTGAAGATTGCGGCAGGCGCCCGCGTGTTTAGCTACAAGCAGCGTGAGACCGCACGACAGTACGGTCTCGGGGGCCCTGTCGCTGGTGCTCTGGATTTCGCCTATTCGGAAACCAACAGCGAAAGCGGCTTCACTCCACGTTTCACCGTGACTTACGAACCTGTGCGCGAAGCCACTTTCTATGCGAGCTTTTCTCAAGGTTTTCGTACCGGTGGCGTGAATGCACCGGTTTCGGACAGCATTTGTAGCCCATCCGAGCGGCAAGCTGCTAACATTCCTGACAATCCCCCGCCCTTTAAAGGTGACAAGACAAACAACTATGAAGCCGGGATCAAAACCAACCTTCTCGGCGGCAAACTACGGGTGAACGGCGCGGCATATCTGATAGATTGGAAGGACTATCAGCAGGCTTTTCAATCGGCCTGTGGCGCCAATAATGCTAACGTCGTGTCATTCATTGTGAATGCCGGCGCGGTACGATCGAAAGGCGGAGAACTCGAGGTGATCCTATCACCCACTGACGGCCTCAACCTGCAGGCTGGGGCGTCGTACATTAATGCGAAGTATCTGAACGCCGTTCCGCAACTTCTGTTGGCGGCTGGCTCGCGACTGCTGGACGTTCCTAAGTTTACCTGGAATGCGCGAGCAGACTATTCCATTCCGCTCTCAGATAGCCTCGATGGTAACTTGTTCTTCGCGGCGCGGCACGTTGGTCAAACGATTAGCGGTTTTGGAGAAGGCGAGATAGTCGAGCGCCCCGCGTATACGCTGCTCGATATGTCGATTGGTGTTAAAACCGTCGATAACATTGCGCTGGATTTCTTCGTCAACAATATCACAGACGCGATTCCAGTCTATGGTCAGGAGTTCGCGACTTCGCCTGGTAATACCACTGCGACAAGCTACTTTTCTTATAACGTTGGACCGCCACGGACTATTGGAGTGCGTTTATCTAAGCAGTTCTGACTCTGTGCAAGACATCGCGGATTCGAAAAAAGAGCTGCGGGAAACCGCAGCTCTTTTTTTATCCTCCATTAACGGGGTTACGGCTTCGGCTCTGCATGTGCTTCGCACTGGACCTCTACTGCCGATCCCCCTAAGCCAGTCGATCCGAAGGACATCCGTACCGGGAAACGATTGGGTTTAAAATATTTCACGTAAACCAAATTGAACGCATCCCAGTCATTCATGTCGGTTAGCGCTATTGTGCATTTGTAGACGTCGTCCATTGTGGCGCCACCTTGCTTCATTCTTGCGACGACAGCGTCCATCGCATTCGTTGCCTGGGTAGTGAAATCCGCCGGGATTGAGCCGTCGGCCGCTGCTCCCGTTACGCCGGACATGTAAACGCTATGACCCATCCGGATCACTGAAGAAAATGGCTTGCCCGCACGTGGGAAGTACTGGGTCGGCTCTTCGGCTGAGGCAACCGAGGCGACGGTGACCGAAGCAATCAAGGCAAGGCTGCTAAGAAGTTTTTTTCGCATTATTCTCTCCATTGTTACAAAGGGTCAGACCGGCAGCGATACGGGCGCCGGCATTGAGCGTGACGGACGATAGGGCGCGAGCACCGCTTCCTCTCCGCCGTTCACGAGTTCCGTCGCCATAAAATCGCCAAGCAAGGCGGCCAGCGACACGCCACTGTGGGTCACACAGATCGAGACATTGTCGACCCCTGGAACCGGACCTACGATCGGAAAGCCATCGGTCGGCATCGGTCGGAACCCGAGGGTCATGTAATCGAACTGTGCATTCGCCAAGCCTGGCATGTATTTGGCAAATTTTGAAAGAATGCGTGTACCATGCATCTCAGCGATGCCGGGAGGGAACTCCATCATTTCACGCCGGATTTGCGCATGGACTGGTAGCTGTGGTGGAAGCGAGGCTTCCAGTCCGACGATCGAACCGTCCGCTGCCTGCTTCCACTCTAATGCACCTGGCCCATCATAAACCATCCGACTGAGGATCGGCAGTGGCTTGGAGTGCACTAAAGCGCCAGGACTATGGTTGAGCCGAGGCGTGTAACCCAAAGGTTGAAGAAGCGTTGGTGCTTCAGCGCCGGTAGCCACGAGAAGCCTGTCGAAAGTTTTGCGCCCGCGCGTCGTGACGACAGCAACGCCATTCGCGCTTGGCTCGATCACGGTGACCGCGCATGGGTAGACTACCCTTGCTCCCGCCGCCTTCGCAACCTCAAGAAAACGCTTCGTGGCATAGACAGGATCCACGTGCCCACCTAGCTCCGAATAGGTGGCCTCGACAAGATTTCCGGGATTAATAGCTGGGCTAATTCGCTTGAGCTCCTCGATCGTTAGGGACCGCGTAGGATGCCCAGCTTCGGCCAACGTCTTTGACTGCTTCGCCATGCGGCCGCGGTCAGCCTCCTGATTCGTGAAGCCGACATATCCGCCCCAAATGACACCAAGGCGTAACTGCTGGTCGAGGAGCTGCCACCGACGCAGACCATCGAGCCGCATACGCATGTAGTAGGGATCGTCCATGAAAGCGTTGATCCAGGCTAGCGATTTCGAGGTCGCACCTGAAGCTGGTGCGGTCTTTTCCATCAGAGTAACTTGGGCGCCAGCTTTCGCGCATTGCATCGCGATTGCCGCTCCAACGATTCCTCCGCCGACGATGCCAATACTTGGCTTTCTAGGCCGCACGGTCGCTGCCGCAAAAGCGGACGCCGACCAACCTGCGGCAAGTGCTGATCCTATAAAATGACGCCTATCCATTTGTTAGACTCCCCAATTTGCGTAGAATGTGGTTGTCATCTCAGCCCCTTTTCGAAAAGCTATGCATCGGTCTCGGAGTCGCCGATCTAATCTCCCACGTTCTGTTTGCCGGCGATGGTTGATCATCCACCACGACGATGAGAGCATCCGACGAGCACACGCCGCTGGTAAGTTCGCGGATGGAGTTAAACTTGCGAACGATATCGCAAGCGCTGCCTGTGACTCGCGCAGCCAGATGACGTAGTAGAGAAAAAGTAGGCGACGTCTTCCAGCATGCTTGGCAAGGAATCTCACGTGGGAACTAACGCAAACTATCAAGTGCTTAATTTTTGTCTATACATATTTGACAGGTCGGAATCTGTGGCGTCAGTGAAATGAGATACGTCAGTTAGCCTGAACACTGAACTCATCCCCTCCCCTCCTGCTACCCCGCTTGAGAGCACGTCAATAACGATCATGGAGCAATACCACTGTCCGTAAGAGGATCGTTCAGCGGACGGTCGCCGGCTGACCTGTCGAGGCACGGGAAACCGCCAAAAGCCGAGTCTCACATAGATGGTACTATATCTTTTGCGTTGAGGGACCCCTTTACGTTACAGATTCGACCATGACGCACACACTGATCGGCTACGCCCGTTGCTCGACGGACAAACAGGACCTTGCCGCCCAGCAGGACGCGCTGGTCAAACTCGGAGTGGCGGTCGATCGCATCTACACGGACAAGGGGTTCACCGGCACGAACCGGACCCGCCCCGGTCTGGATCAGGCGCTCGCGGCGGTACGAAGCGGCGACACGCTGGTGGTGCCGAAGCTCGACCGTCTCGCGCGATCGGTGCCGGATGCGAGGGCGATCGGCGACAACCTTGCGGCGCGGGGCGTAAAGCTACAGCTCGGGGCCAGTGTCCATGATCCATCCGACCCTATGGGCAAGCTGTTCTTCAACATCCTCGCTACCTTCGCAGAGTTCGAGGCGGACCTGATACGGATGCGGACCCGTGAAGGCATGGCCGTCGCACGGTCCAAGGGGAAGCTGCGCGGCAAGAAGCCCAAGCTGTCGGATCGCCAGCAGAAGGAATTACGCCGCATGTACGACACAGACGATTATTCGATCAGCGATCTCGCGGAGGTGTTCTCGATCTCGCGGCCGACCGTGTACCGGACGCTTGGGCGCCAACCCGCTGTGCCTGCGAAAAAGGCGGCATGATCGGCAACGACCGGACGTTGAAAATAGCCCGTTTGTTGATAGTTTCACACGAAAGGATGTCTGTATGACCGTACTGATCCTCGCTGTCATCATTGCACTCGTTATGATCGGGCTGTCGGTACGAGCAAATTCCCGCTTCCGTGACGAAAGCAGATTGCCGATGCAGTGGTCCTTGTCGGGTTCGGTGAACTGGACCGCGCCTCGGCTTGTTGCGCTCTCCTTCACGCCCGCACTAACGATGGCCATACTAGCATTCTTCGTCATGGGCTCGATGACCATGCAGCCCCGACCAGGACAGGAAGGTGCTGTAGTTCCCGCACTGCTAGGTATGGGCGTGTGCTTCATTGCCGCACACGTCTTTCATCTGTGGATGATCTCCAAAACGCTGCGTCGAACCGAAGGTTAAGCGCGCTTCACGTCGAGGCCAGTGACATTTACCGCTGACAAAGCGCGCCAATTATCACTGATATCTACAAGGATCGGGCATCATGTGGCGCTGATCGGCTATGCGCGCGTCTCGACCGCAGACCAGAAGCTGTCGCTCCAGCTTGACGCGCTGAACACTGCCGGGTGCGACCGTATATTCGACGATCACGCATCCGGGGCAAAAGCCGATCGGCCTGGCCTAACCGAAGCGCTCGCCTATTTGCGCCCCGGCGACACGCTGGTGGTCTGGAAACTCGACCGCCTCGGCCGCTCGATGAGCCACCTGATCGAGAAGGTCGGCGAGCTTGCGGCGCGCGGCATCGGGTTCCGCTCACTCACCGAGAATATCGACACCACCACTTCGGGCGGCATGCTGGTGTTCAACATCTTCGGCTCGCTGGCCCAATTCGAGCGTGACCTGATCCGTGAACGCACTCATGCCGGCCTCAAGGCCGCACGCGAGCGGGGCAACAAGGGTGGTCGCCGGCCTGTCGTTACCCCCGACAAACTACGTAAAGCGCGGGCGCATATCGCAGCGGGCCTCACTGTTCGTGAGGCGGCGGCCCGGCTCAAGATCGGCAAAACCGCCCTATACAAGGCTCTGGAAAACGCGTGAAACCGCTGGCGATCAAGAACTCGTGGGTGCTGGTCACAGGGGCTTCGACCGGTTTGGGCAGAGCGTCCGCCCTCCGCTTGGCGGCATCGTACCAGGCCAAGCCCCTGATTGTTGGACGAAGGCTCGACAACTTGCGGGAGCTACAGACCGAAATTGACGAGCGGTTCAATGTGCCGTGCGAGATTATAGTGGCTGATCAACGTGAAATCGAGGGCAGGGAGAAAATCGCGGCTAAGGTTGCAGAATTGCAAGTAACAGCCGCTTTGTTGGTTGCCGGAATGACGAGCGTTGGTTCATTTGATGCAGGCCGTGCCGACACTTATGCCGAGGTAATTGAAACAAACATACTCGGTTTCACGGATTTGCTGGCTCGCCTGATTGCGATTTTCAGGGAGCAGCCGTTTGAATCCTCAGTAATCGCCGTGTCGAGCCTGGCGGGCGAAACATCCGTGCCCTTCCAAGCGGTCTACGGCGCGTCGAAAGCCTATGTGAGCACCCTCATGCGAGCGCTTTCCGTGGAGCTTGCCGGGACGGGAGTGAGTGTTGGGTCTTTTGCACCCGGTGGAATCGACACAGACATGGCTGCCCTCAGCGATTTGAAGTGGGGGAGGTTGGGTTTGATGGACGTTGACCGGTGCGCGGCCCATGCAGTCCACGCTCTGGTTTATCGGCAATCCTTCGCCATACCGGGGATGGGCAACCAGCTCACATATTTGGCGAGCAGGGTTCTACCTCGATCGTTGGTCAATCGGATTGCCGCCCTCCCATATCGGCGCCCGTAGGGCGGCACCACATAAAAGGGGCAGGAAAGCCTGCGAATAGCATCTGCTGGCATCGTACCGGATTTGTTCGCCCTTAGCGTGCAGATACGTCACTTTCGTGTAGTCACCCCCAAATGCGGCGTCTTGCTGGAGGATCTGACAGCGGAAGGGGCGGGGCAGGCTGACCTCTTTGCGACAGCCGATCCCAAGGCACCCGCGCTGTTGGCGGCAATGGATGGTCTCAATAGCCGGTTTGGGAGAAACACAGTCATTTTGGCGGCGCAGGGATGCGGTGCGCGGTCGTTCGACACGAAGCGATCACAGAAGAGCCCGGCATGGACGACGCGGATCGGGGAGATACCTGTTGCGCGATGAAGCCGTTAGCGGCTCCGGTCCTTATCGCGCGGCGCGGGTGCCTGCACCCGCGCCG
>ERZ1292632.1354-Hain-H43-01um-R2-1354-length-24179-cov-6_pt1 | contig 22140 bp, 26 predicted proteins | sample MGYA00564407_ERZ1292632 | MGnify/ENA primary metagenome ERZ1292632 (study PRJEB36523, sample SAMEA6512637) | groundwater metagenome | collected 2019-01-08 | study: AquaDiva: Metagenomics assemblies of 32 groundwater samples | reverse complement strand
AAATAACGCGCGCGCAGTTTTTTAAGTTCGTTTTCAGAACTGAAAAGTTCATGCAGTTTAAAAATCGTGTCTGTCTCCGGATTTTTTGGTTCCCCCACCCCCTTGGAGTCGGTTGTAATCCCCATCACCAGTTTTTCTATGTCGCCGTCCTCGGCAAAAAGAGGAATCGTATTCCCGTAACTCTTGCTCATCTTGCGCCCGTCGGTTCCCGGGACGACCGCCACGCTTTTTATAATTAGCGGTTCCGGCAATTTGAAAGTTTCACCGTATAGCCGGTTAAATTTTTCCGCCGTGTCGCGCGCGATTTCAACATGCTGTTTTTGGTCGGTTCCCACGGGAACGACATCGGCATCTTGTATCAATATGTCTGCCGCCATTAGCATGGGGTAATCGAAAGTTCCGACGCTCACTTCTTTGTCTTTGGCCACCGCGTCTTTATAGGCGTGAGCGCGGGAAAGATAAGGCACGGTAGTGATGCAGTTGAATATCCAAGCGAGTTCCGTCACTTCCGGCACATCGGACTGAAGAAAAAGTGCGGTTTTCTTCGGGTCAATTCCCAGAGCAAGGTATGTCGCGGCGATTTCCAGCGTATTTCCCTCAAGCTTCTTTTTGTCCTGTTCGGTTGTCAGGGCGTGGTAATTGGCGATAAAAATATAACTTTGATAATCCTCACCCAATTCCACGAATTGCTTCATGGCGCCAAAAAAGTTGCCGATATGCGCGATACCGGTCGGTTTTACTCCGGAAAGCAGTATTTTGTTTGCCATCGCCTAATAATAGCAAAAATCCACCTTTTTTGAAGTCCATCAAATTAACATAAGGTGTCTTATTTTCCCGCAAGAGTTTTAAGTTTTCTAACCTCGTCTTCAGGCCTTTCAATTCTGTTTTCATGAGCACGAATTAGAATATTTTCAATTCTGTCCAGCCTGATGTTAACCTCTTTTAGTTCAATTTTTATTCCACTAACTTCTTGTTTTATCCCGCCGACTTCTTTTTTTACCTCATTTATATTTTGAGATACTTCAGAAAAACCACCCTGCGTCATCACAGCCAGCTTGTCTATTGTTATCCCACCTCTTTTTTTGCTAGTTTTTTTCATTTAGCTTTTTATTATATTCCTCCTATATAAAAATCACTAATTCCTCATAGGTAAAACTTATATACTGCCTTAGGCTGACGGGAGTTCTATGAAGAAGGTTGACCCCTTGCCCTCGCCGGGAGATTCCACCCAAACATTTCCCTTGTGGGCTTTTAACATCTCCCTTGCGACATAAAGTCCGAGCCCTGTTCCGTTTACGTGAAGTTTGGTTTTTTCGTCTCCGCGGCTGAATTTTTCAAACAACCGATCTTTGAGTTCGGGAGTTACCCCAACGCCGGAATCGGCAACCGACAAAACGATAGTTTTCCTCCCGGCATCACGGCCTACATGAACTTTCACGAATCCCTTCGGCGTGTATTTGATTGAGTTATCGATAAGGTTAAGGACGACTTGCCGCAGTTTTTCCTGGTCTGCAACCACAGTATAAGGGCCGCTTTCATCGGTTGTAAAAGAAAGTTTGAGCTTATTTTTTTCAGCATTCGGCATAAGCGCTTCCATTATGTCTTTCGCCATTTTGCCGAGGTCGGTAGCGGTAAAGGTGTATTCCATTCTCCCCTGCTCTATGCGGGAAATATTAAGAAGGTCTTCAACCAAAGTTACCAGATGTTCGCTTGATTTGAGAACCCGATTGACCGCCCCTCTCGCTTTTTCCGGAACGGAACCGAAAGAGCCCTCAAGAAGCATTGAGCTGTACCCCTTGATGGCGGTAAGCGGGCTTCTCAATTGGTGCGAGGCGATGGAAACGAACTCCGATTTTTGCTGGTCAAGTTCCCTCAACCGGTCATTGGCTTTTTCCAAATCCTTGGCCAGTTTTTGTATTCTTTCCCTGTTCGCTATTTCTTTGAATACCCCTCTTACTATTAAAATACTGAACGATAAAACAAGCACAAATAAAAGCAAATTAATAAGCCATTCTTCAGGCGTGACTGAGCCTAATAGATTAAAGAGAAACAGTATCACCACCCCGCCGGCGAAAAGTTCCGCGGCAACCGTTTTAACGTTAAAAAGCTTATATCGCAAAATGGAGTAGCTTACGAAAAATATGTAAAGAGATATAAAATAATTGCCGAACGGATAAATATTAAAAATTTGAGGCAGAAAATTGGTAATGCCACCGCTGAATCCGATTATTCCGGCGATGGTCTGATATTTTATCTGGGATCGTATAATGCCGTTTCCTTTTTGTTTTACGTACTCTCTGATCAGGAGGAACACGGAATAAAGAACGCACAAGATAAAAAAAGTCGGGAAAAGAAAATAAAGAGGCCCTGGTTCCACCCAGAAAAATCCGAATCTCATCACCATACCTGTTTTAAAAAAGGGGGTAAGGCTGAGCACAGACAAGATCAGGGCTATAATAAAAGGAAATATTTTTACCCAGCGATTTTTAAACGACAGCATCGCAGAGATGAAATAAAGGTAAAATACGGGAATAAACAAGGCTGAGCCGTCTAAAACGTACTGCCAGCTGAGCGCGCTACTTGGGTTTTGCGCGGAGGTTACGCCATAAAGGCTCAGTCCCCATATTCCGACGGACACCGAAAAATAAAGCCATGATCTATTAAGTTTTGAACCAGGGTCGTTCCTGTATACAAAAAGGCCGAATCCCAAACTTGCGAAGAAGATAATTATGCTTGAAATTTGAAACAGGCCCATTTATTTAAACTTATTTTTTGAAAAAAATAACACCCCACTTTCTTTTAACCGCTATTTTTAAAAGAGACTTATCGGGATTTACCACAAAAGAATGTGTAGCTAATTCTAACACGGGAATATCGGTAATATGGTCTCCGTATGCCCAGGAATTTTTTAAGGAAAAACCGTGGTGCGTCGCGGCGGCAAGAATTTGTCTTCTTTTTTCTTCGCCGTACAACGGCTCGCCTGAAATTTCACCGGTAAAAATATCGCCGGCTTGTTCCAGTTGTGTTGCCAGGAAAATGTCAGCCCCCGCGTACCGCGATACGCATTCGGCAATCGGCTCTATGGTGTTTGAAACCAAAATTATCTTTCTGTTTTCTTGTTTGTGTTTTCTTATAAGCTCCATGCATTCGGAATAGATTTTATTTTTTAAATCTTTTTCAAAAAAATCACAGATAATCAGTGAAATTTCCTCATTACTTTTCCCTTTTAGGAAGCGGAACGCATATTCCATAATCTTTTTAGGACTATGTATGAAATTAATCTTGTATAACAAGAACCATAAATATATTTTTAGGGCGTAATATATGCCGACCCTTTTTTGTTTTCTCAAAAAATTAAGCAAATGCATCTGACTCTGCCCTTTCAAAAGAGTCTTGTCAATATCAAAAATTGCTACTTCTTGGGCCATGGAGGGTAAAGTTTATAAGGATATGATTTCCCGGATAATTCGGAAATTTTCACCATAATCTTATTGGTTAAAATTTTAAACGACTTCTTGTTCATCTTTGCGTACTGATACGAAGAAAAATCAATCGGCGGGCCTATGTTGATTTCAATATTTTTTTTAAATTTCGGCTTTTTGTCAAAGCGCGACATGACTTCATAGGCCCCCTTGATGCCGACGGGGACCACGGGCACTTTTTTGTGAAAAGCGTACCTGGCTACGCCGCTGAAGGCTTCCAGCATTTTATCCTGATGAGGAGAACGCGTTCCTTCTGGGAAAATTCCGACAGCTTTCCCTTGGTCAAGGTGCGAATGGATTGTTTCATGAAGAATCCTTTTATCTGGTGTTCTGCGTTCCACCCGTATTTGACCCGTTATTTTCATAATCGGGTGCCAAAAAGGATTGGTAAAAAATTTCTCTGCTGAAAGATAGTGTACGTGTCGTGGACAAATTGCCACAAAACATATGAAATCAAAATAGCTTTGATGGTTAAAAGCGACAATAACAGATCCTTCTGGCGGTATGTGGTGTAACCCAGTTATTTCTTTGATCCAAATTAGACGTACCAACGGGCCAAGAACAAAACGCAAAACGTGATAACACAGTTCAAGAAAAAAATTGTCGCGATGCGTCATTTTCACCCCAAATTATACCTCAAAAATCGTTTAAAATTAAAAGAAGGCAAAAAGAAAGGTTTATATATAAGTCTTGCTTTTTTTACATGACATGGTACTTTAGTGACGGAGGTATATACTCCTGAAAGGAGGTGAAATAATATATGCACGCATTGCCGTGGAGCAGCAATTCATTCGCAATGGACGCCCATGGACCTGGCGATGATGACGGTTGTGATCATTCCGACCACAGCGAGGACTCGGACGCGAACTCGCCCGACACCGACGCCGGCTGATTCCAGGCCAGCAACTTGCCACCCCATTAACGTCAGTTTTTGGGGTGGTATTTATTTTTAAATTCGTCAATTAGTTCGCGATACCCTCTTTTTTCAACAATTTCCCATGCACGCGTATAATCTTGCATATTAGCATCTGAAGACCTTTTTATATTTTTATTTAATCTTGATTCATCTTTTAAAATTTCAAGATAAATATATTTAAGCACAGCGTGCGTAATTACATGATTCCTAACTAAAATGGATTCTTGCGGGAACATCTCGGACAAAATTCTTACGGGGATTTTTTCAATATTATCCTGAAATAAGATATGGATTAGTTCATGCGAAAGTATGTCTACAAATTCCTGGGGAGGATAACCACTTTTTATTATTAAAGGGTCACTAAAATCTCGCGGATTGCCGCTTACTATGTGCACATCTATGATATTTCTTTTAAAATTAATGTCTAAAACAGAGCACATTCCCCGCAGTATTTCACTTTCGTATTTAACCCATTCTGTTTTATAGTTTTTTATTCTTTCTAGAATTTTTTCTTTTTCTGGTGGAACCCAATCATTCCAGCCGCGTTTTTTTAATTCTGGATTGTTCTTACAAAAAAATATAAAAATCGGATCTAAAAACCGATTGTATTTTATAATAATCTTGGGGGTATCTTTTTTGTTCATATTAAGGTATTTCTTAAATTATACCTCAAAAATCGTTTAAAATTAAAAGAAGGCAAAAAGAAAGGGCCGTGCGCAACGCGCAACGGCCCAACTGATTCAAATTAAACATTTTGATCTTCTTGATCTTCGGAATCTTACTTGACGGCAAACACGGCGCCGGTCATGCCATCGACGAGCCCGCCGTTGCTTGGCGTGCTCATGTTTCCGATGGGAACCATCTTCCTTTTGTCGGTACCGTCCGGATTTGTGGTCCAGTGTTCGCCGTTCAGCGTATAGAGGATCCTGTTGTGCCCGTCTTTCCCCCAATCAGCATTTCTCCCTTCTCCGATATCCACCCCCGCCCCGCCGGTAGTAAACGGCAGAACAAAGAGATGGAACTTCCCGTCGACCAAATCCATGTAGACCATTTTGTTGTACTCTCGGTTGATGGAAAAGAACCTCTCCATTCCCGGGCTGTAGGTATCCATGGTGAATCTGGTCTGCGCAATCAAGTGAAGCGCGGCCGTAGGCGATGCCTTTTGCCAGATGCCGATTTCTCCGTTAACGCCGCGATTGCTGGCGAAGAAAACGGAGAATACGCTGGGATCGCCGAGGACGCCGACTATTGCTGGGGAAAAGTTTTTGAAGTTATCTCCTTCACCTCCTGCAACGATTCTCCATAGCATGCTTCCATCCGTTTTCATCACGGCGATACCGCGACGCTCCGGTTGCCCTACAGGGGAACATTTGCCTACGAAAACAATTATGCTCCCGTCGCTGTTCAGGTCGAACGACCCCTGTGGCTGGCTGCCGCACTCCAAACTCGGGCCCCAAGTCCTGCTGAAGTCTATCGCGTTCCGCACCGATAAGCTGGCGAGCGACAGGAACAACAAAAACGGCTTGTTGACTGCGGTAAACGCCACCGCGTCGCCTGAGCGGACGGGAACGATACCCAACGGGTATTTCTCGTGCTCCGTCCAGAGAACGTTTTGCCCCCTCGTCTCCAGGTTTATCAGCGACAGAGCCTGGGGGGACGAAAAGAAAAGTTTCCCTTTTTCGGACGGAAGCGGTTGTTCCGGCGGAGGAACGGAATTTTCATTGCCGCCTCCTCCGTTGCTTCCGCTGTTCCCGCCGCACGCCGCGGCCGTAAAAGCAACGGCAACTGCAAGAAAAACACGAATCAGTATCTGAGACATGACGCCTCCTTGTGATCGTGAGATCGGTTTATGTTTAATTTGACGAAAAACTTATTCCAATTATCTTTATATCATTTTTGTTAGAATTTGTCAACTACCCGCATTGTTCGTGTAAAAATCAGCTGAGATTTAGCCGTTTTTCAGCATTTTGGCAATGCGCGGCAGAACAATATTATTCATGGCGATTTTATAGTCATGCGGGATTATTTTCTCCTTGCCGTCAAAAAGCTCGTCCGGATAAATCGGTTTCCCAAAAATAATGGATATCTTTTTTTTGAAGGAAAAAAACTTTCCGAAATTTGATTGGTAAGCTCCGTTAATGGTAATCGGAACTATCGGTACTCCGGTTGTGCGCGACAAAAACGCCGCGCCGCCAAAAAATTCGTGGATTTTACCGTCAAAACTTTTTTTACCCTCCGGGAAGATAAAAAGGGATTTCCCGTCTTTAATTATTTTAAGATGATTCTGCAAAGAAAAGCTGAAATTTCTTTTTCCGACATACGCTTGATATGCTCCCCAGATTTTAAAAAAAAATCCCCCGTAGAAAATTTTCTTTAAAATATTGTTTTGATCGTAAAATTCTTTTTCTCTTGATACGTAAAACATCGGCAGGAACCTTGAAAACATCGGCAGTGCCGCCGGAAGAAGAATCGGGTCAAGCTGGCTCGCATGATTGCTTACGAAAATTGCCGAGCCTTTAATCCCGTCAATATTTCCCAAGTTTTTAACTTTAAAAGCGCCAAAAAGTCGCAAAATAATATTTGTCGGTATCCAAATAAAATTTTGCAGAAACCACGGAATAAACGACGGGAGCATTCAATTAAGTAAGTTATCGTTATTTGTTAAAAGTTATAAGTCCCCGCTTATATTCCTTCTTTTTTTAGATCTTCTACGGCGGCGCGCGCTTTCTTTGACAGATTTTGAGGAAGGGTGATTTTAACTTTTATCAAAAGATCTCCCCTTGCTCCGCGCGCCGCGGGGACACCTTTCCCTTTTATTCGCAGAATCTCGTTGGGCGAAATTCCTTCAGGGATTTTGACCGAAATGTCTCCGTCAAGTGTGTGCACCGCGTATTCTCCGCCCAAAAGCGCGTCGCTTAGCTTGACGTTCAAATCCATAAGTATGTTGTTCCCGTCACGGGAAAAAACCGTATCCGGGATTACGTCAATCCGCACGTAGAGGTCCCCGCTCTCTCCTCCATGTACCGCCTCTCCCATTTGCGAAAGACGGATTATTTCCCCGCTTTTGAGTCCCGCCGGAATTTTTATTGAAATTTCTTCTTGTCCGCGGTTAACCCCCTTGCCCTTGCATGCCGAGCACGTTTCGGAAGGAACCGAGCCGCCTCCGGCGCAGGATTGGCATATGCGAACAGTCGTGAAAGTTCCCATAAAAGAACGTTTATTTTCGTGAATTTTTCCTTTACCGTTGCAAGTTTCGCATTTTTTAAGTGATGCCCCGGGTTTGCCGCCTGAACCTGAGCATGTTTTACAAAAGTTTGTTTTGGTAATCAAAACTTTCCGCTCCGTGCCAAACACCGAATCACGAAAAGGGATTATGAGTTCTATTGAAATGTCGCGGCCCCGCTTGGTTTGCGCACCAACTCCCCCCGAAAAGAATTCGCTGAAAATATCACCCAAATTGCCGAACCCGCTCATGTCAAAATCGCGGAACGCACTCGGGTCAAAGCCCTCAAACCCGCCGTATTGCCCGCCCGGAGCGGCGCCGTCAAAAACGCGGCCGTAGGCGTCGTATTCGGCGCGTTTCTTTTCATCGGAAAGAATCTGATAGGCCTCGTTTATTTCCTTGAATTTTTTCTCATCCCCGCCTTTCTTGTCAGGGTGATATTTATGGGCAAGCTTATGAAAGGCCCTTTTTACCTCGTCTTTTGAGGCGCCTTTTTCTATTCCAAGAATTTTATAATAGTCGGTCGCCATTTGTTTTTATTATACAGAAAACGGCAATAGATGGAAATTATTTTTTGTCGGCATCATCATCCTTCTTTTCTTCGTACGAAGCGTCGCGAACATTGCCATTTTTATTCTTTCCCTCGTTTTCGGTCGTCTGTTGTTGGTTGCCGGCTTGCTTTGACATCGCTTCGCCGATTTTTTGCATTTCGTGCGAAAGCTCTTCGGAAGCCTTTTTAAGAGCCTCCTCATCCGTGCCATCCTTGGCCAAACGCAGCGTTTCAATTTTTTCGCGCACGGACTTTTTGATGTCTTCCGGAATTTTTGCCTCGTTGTCTTTTAGCGCTTTTTCGGCGGTGTATGAAAGCATTTCTGCGTTATTTTTCAAATCAACCGTTTCTTTTTTCTTCCTGTCATCTTCCGCGTGCGCTTCGGCGTCTTTTTGCATTCGCTTAATGTCGTCGTCGGTAAGCCCGGAACTTGCCTCAATGCGGATAGATTGAGTTTTGCCGCTTGATTTGTCTTTGGCGGTAACTCCTAAAATTCCGTTGGCATCCACGTCAAAAGTAACCTCAACCTGGGGAATTCCGCGCGGGGATGGAGGGATTCCGTCTAAAATAAATCTTCCCAGGCTTTTGTTGTCAGCCGCCATCGGTCGCTCTCCTTGCACGATATGAATTTCAACGGATGTCTGATTGTCCGCCGCGGTGGAAAAAATTTGCGAGCGGGAGGTCGGAATTGTAGTGTTTCGCTCAATAAGCTTGGTCCCTACGCCGCCAAAAGTTTCTATCCCCAAAGAAAGAGGGATAACATCAAGCAAAAGAACATCTTTAACATCTCCCTGGAGAACTCCCGCTTGTACAGCAGCTCCGATTGCCACAACCTCGTCAGGATTAATAGTTCTGTTCGGGTCTTTCCCGAAATACGATTTTACCGCTTCTATTATTGCCGGCATCCTTGTTTGTCCGCCGACAAGCACGATTTCATCCATTTCCTCTTTTTTAAACGGAGAATTTTCTATTGCACGTTTCAAAATTTCAATGGAGCGGTCAATATACTCCTTGGAAAGAGATTCAAGAGTAGCCCGGCTCATTTTAAGGAGAAGATGGACGGGACCGTCTACTCCCGAAGAAATGAACGGGATGTTAATTTCCGATTCCATCGTGGTTGAAAGTTCATGTTTCGCCTTTTCCGCCGCTTCTTTCAAGCGTTGGATTGCGAGAGGGTCTTTGGTCACATCAAGGCCGGACTGTTTCTTAAATTCTAGAGCGATAAAACGGATGATTTTTTGGTCTATGTCTTCGCCGCCCATGTGCGAGTCGCCGTCCGTGGACTTTACTTCAATAACATCATTCGCCACTTCAAGCACCGACACGTCAAAAGTGCCGCCGCCGAAATCGTAAACGACTATTTTTTCATTTTTCTTTTTATTGAAACCGTAAGCAAGCGCCGCCGCCGTCGGCTCGTTTATTATTCTTCTGACATTGAGTCCGGCGATCTGTCCGGCGTCTTTTGTCGCCTTGCGCTGGGCGTCGTTGAAATAAGCCGGGACTGTAATAATGGCATCCGTTATTTTTTCTCCCAATTTGGCCTCAACATCCGCTTTTATTTTTTGGAGAATCATGGCGGAAATTTCTTCCGGACGGGAAAAAGAGTCTCCCATTTTTACTTTAACCCCGCCGTCATCACTTTTCTCTATCTTAAAAGAAACTGCTCCGCGGTCGCGCTTTACTTCTTCATCGTCAAATCGGTGCCCCATCAGGCGCTTTATGCCGTAAATAGTGTTTTCGGGGTTGGTCACGGCCTGGCGCTTGGCCAAAAGCCCGACAAGGCGCTCGCCGTTTTTTGCAAGCGCGACGATTGAAGGAGTCGTTCTTGCCCCTTCAATATTTTCAACTATGCGCGGCGTACCCCCTTCTATTATGGCTACCGCCGAGTTCGTTGTCCCCAAATCAATTCCGATTATTTTCGACATATATTTTTAAAAATTATTTTTTTGATTTAAATACCGTGACTTTTGCCGGCTGTATAACTTTCCCGCCAAGCTCAAACCCGTGCTGAAGGACTGATTCTATCACGCCGTCGTTCTCTTTCTCATCCGTTTCCACGTTTAGAACCGCTGAATGGCGCACCGGGTCAAATTTTTCTCCTTTTGCCCCTATTGTTGAGAGGCCGTGTTTTTTCAAAACCGACTCAAGTTGTCCGTAAATGAACTCTACTCCCATCCGCCAATTTTTATCAACCTTTTCCCAGGCTTCTTTGTTGCCGAATGCAAGATTGAAACTGTCTACTACGGGCAAAAGTTCGTCAATCAGGTTTTTGTTGGCAAATGAAATAAATTCTTCTTTCCATTTACCAAACTCATTTTTCTGATTTATGAAATCTGCTTTGGCGCGCTGCCATCCAGCCAAGTATTCCATACGTTCGCTGTCGCAAACTTTTAATTTTTTGCGGAGCTCTTTTATGGCGTCGGCCGGATTTTTTTCTTCGTCAAAGACGATGTCATTATCGGAAAGTTCATTCCCTTCGTCAATATTTTGATGATGTTTCTTTTTTTCCTCCATAGAAAAAAGATGTTAACGCGGCTGCTAAAACACCAATATAAATTTAGCGCTTCGACCAGGTCGGGGCTTTGCGGGCCTTCTTCAAGCCGAATTTCTTGCGTTCTTTCTTGCGGGGGTCGCGTTTCAAAAAGCCGAGTTTTTTAAGGGGGGTTCTTAAATCTTTGTCATGTTTAACGAGAGTTCTGGTCAGGCCGTGGCGAAAAGCTTCCGCCTGCGAGTTTATCCCGCCGCCATTTACCAAGACTGTTATATTCCAGCCGCGCTCGGATGATTTGCCAAGAGGACTCAGGGCCTTAGTGCGCAGTTCGGTTGTTTGGAAATAAGTTTCAAACGGCTTGTTATTTACCGTAATTTCGGTTTTTGCCGCAGGGGTTATCCGCACGCGCGCGATTGATTCTTTGCGGCGGCCTACGGCTTCTATGTATTTCCCTTTTGTTGTTTTTTCCATGGTTTACTTACTCGGTAATATTAAGATTTTTTATGCGGCGTTCCTTTAATTTATTTTTTGGAAGCATCCCCCATACCGCGTGGATTATCGCCTCCTTTATCCCCTTCCGTTCAATGACGCTTTTCATGGTTCTTTTTTTTAAGCCGCCCGGGTATCCGGAATACGAAGTGTAAAGCTTATCGCGGAGTTTTTTTGAAGAAATCTTCAGCTTGCCGGCGTTTATTATTTCTACAGTTACCGGAGCTTCAATGTTTTTTCTGAAATCCGGTTCTTTTTTCCCAAGCAAGGCAACCGCCGCCTCGCTTGCGACGCGCCCGATAGCCCTCCCCTCAGCATTGATTGTATAAATCTTTTTCATGTATTTTCTAAACGAATTCTATCATTGCCATTTTACTGCCATCGCTTTTTCTCCTTGGCAATTTAACGATTCTTGTATACCCGCCGGCCTGTTTTTTATATTTCGGCGCTATATCCGAAGATAATTTTTTTACAATGTTGTCCTGATTGAAAAATTCCTTGGCCACAAAGCGGCGGGAAATAACGGTGTTTGCGCGCGCTTTCGTTACAAGTTTTTCCACAAGCGGACGTATTTCTTTCGCCTTGGCTTCAGTCGTTTTTATCCTGCCGTGCAGAATAAGTTCGCGCATCAAAGAACGAAGGAGTGCGGTACGCACCTTTTTTACCCTGCCGAATTTCCTTTGTGCTTTGTGGTGACGCATATTATTACTTAAGAGTGATGCCGTAATTACCCAAAATTCTTTTTATTTCCTGAATTCCCTTGTCTCCCAAACCGTCAAATTCCTCCAAATCTTCTTTCTTTTTTCGCGAAAGACCTCCCAATGTCCTGATGCCTTCACTGGAAAGGGCATTGAGTGTCCTTGTAGACAGGTCGAGAGTTTCAAGCTTTAACTTCATCGGGTCGTCGGAATCGTCTTTTTTTTCAAGCTCGCCGGCTTCCGATTGTGTTCCCATTCCCGCTTCAATGGAAATTTCCGGTTCCTTGAAACCGATAATTGCTTTCAATTGATGAATCATCGTTTCGATTGATTTCTCAAGTGCTTCGTGCGGAGTGATGGTTCCGTCTGTTTCAATGGAAATTCTCAAGCGGTTATGGTCGGTTCGGTCGCCGACGCGCATGTTCTCCACTTCGTAATTAACGCGCCTAATGGGAGTGTAAGTAGCGTCAAGAGCGATGCTTCCGATGTCCACTTTTTCTTTTTGATGGACTTCTTTCGGTACATAGCCGAGGCCCCTCTCCACCGTCATTTCAACGTCTAAAATCGCGGATTTCCCTGTAATTTCGCATATATATTGGTCGCTGTTTAGAACCTCAACTTGCCCGGGAACTTTTATATCGGCGGCGGTGACAATTTTCGCGCCTTTTACATGAAGAGAAACGGTGTGCGGTTCGTCGGTTGAAATTTTAAAGCGGACTTTTTTTAAGTTAAGCAAAACCGTAACGACATCCTCTTTTACCCCTTCAATGGTTGAGAACTCGTGGCTAACCCCGTCAATTTTAACAAGCGTTATGGCCGCTCCCGGAAGAGACGAGAGTATTATTCGGCGGAGAGAATTGCCTAAGGTATGCCCGTATCCGGGATAAAGACCGTCAATCTCATAAACACCGCTTATTTCGTTCTCCTTAATAACCTTAGGCTTCGATGGCAATATTATTGTGTGCTCGCTCATGTTTCTCTTGTTAATCTTAAATTATAAAAATAAAAAAGTTTATCGGCTGTAAAACTCTACGACTGAATTAAGGTTGAAAATAAGGTCGGCGTTTTCCGGTTTGCCGACTATCTCAGCCTCTTTCTTTGACACGTCAAACTTAATCCACGAAGGCGTTTTGTGGGACTCAAGCTTCTTTTCCAAATCCTTAAACGGCCCTATCGACCGGCTTCCTTCCCTTATCCAAACTTTATCTCCCGTTTTAACGCTATAAGAAGGGATTGTCACTTTTCTCCCGTTGACCATTATATGTCCGTGCGAAACCAGCTGGCGGGCGAGGGGGCGAGACGAAGCAAGCCCCAGGCGGAAAACCACGTTGTCTACACGCCTCTCAAGAGAATCATAAAGAGTTTCAGTAGGGCTCGCGCTTTTTTTCTCTTTGGCGCTTTTAACGTAGTTTGAAAATTGCTTTTCGCCGACTCCGTAAGAGTTTCTTACTTTCTGCTTCTCAATAAGGTACGAGCCGAATTCGGAGCGCGTGGAGCGGTGTTTTTTCTCGGATTCAAGCTTACCCGGGGGATACGGCTTTTTTACAAAAATACATTTAGGCGTAAAACACTTTTCCCCTTTTAGAAAAAGTTTTTCTCCGGCGCGCCGGCAAATTTTACATTTTTTGTCTCCAGTCATGTTTTTTAAATTTTTCTCGGTTTTTTCGGCTTCGGGCCATTGTGGGGAACCGGGGTCATGTCCTTAATGGCGGTAAGATCAATTCCTCTGGCGGAAAAAGACCTGATTGCTGATTCACGCCCCGAACCTACTCCAACGACCACTACATCAACCTCCTTAATTCCCATAATTGAAGCTTTCTCTCCTATAATATCCCCTACTTTTGATGCGGCAAACGGGGTTCCTTTTTTGGCTCCCTTAAAACCCAGTGCCCCGCTTGACGACCATGCCAGCACATTGCCTTTTTTATCGGCAATAGAAACACGGGTATTGTTGTAGGTGGATTCCACGTAAAGAGTTCCCTCGACGACCCTTTTTTTAGGCACCTTGGAAAGAGACCTTGACTTAAGGCCTTGGTCCACCGATGCTCCTTCTTTTTTAACTATGCGTTTTTTGCCCATGATTATGTTTTTTCAACCTTGCGGCGGCCGCTGCCCATGGTCCTGCGGACATTGCCGCGAACCGTTCGGGAATTAGTTTTCGTGCGCTGTCCGCGCACGGGAAGTTTTTTCTGGTGGCGAGTGCCACGGTAACTTTTGATATCTTTCAGCCGCTTTATATTGGAAGAAATTTCGCGCTTAAGGTCGCCTTCCAGTTTCAATGATTCGACTTCCTTGCGAATTTTATTTTCTTCTTCCGCGCTTAAATCTTTAGGTTTTTTGCCAACCTGAACTCCGGCGGCGTTTAAAATTTTTTTGGCGCGCGGCCGGCCAATGCCGTAGAACACGGTCAAGCCGATTTCTAGACGTTTCTTTTCTGGGACCGTTATACCAAAAATTCTCATAAGTTAGCCTTGTTTTTGCTTATGCCGAGGGTTTTCGCAAATGACTCTAATCCGGCCGCCGCGCCGAACCATTTTGCACTTTGCGCATATTGTTTTAACCGAGCTTTTTACCCGCATATTAATACATATAATCGGTCCGTTTGGGCAAGGCAAAACATTAATTTTACCCCTCCTTAATACCTATTATAAAAACATTTAAAAATCAGGGCTATGCGCCCATATCCAGTAAGTAACGCTTATCCTAGCAGACCTACATTCTTTTTACAATACGGCTGCTCACCTTGCCGCCGTACGGGTCAAGCTTTATGGAAACCTTGTCGCCAACCAGCACCTTTATGCGATGAAGACGCATTTTGCCGGAAAGATAGGCGAGAATTTCTTCCCCCCCTCCCAACCTTACTTTGAATAGCGCGCTCGGAAGAGCTTCGATGACTACCCCCTCGGCAAACGCGCCAATTTCTCCTTTTGCATCAATCATTAAGAACGGAATTATAGTATCAGAGCAAATTAAGCCCGTCAATAATTAAAAACATCATTCCGTGATTGTTTTTATGGAAATATCTTCCGCCCTTTCCGTTATTGTCCGCGACCACGGCGGCGCAACAACAAGTTCCGCCTTGTCGATTCCGGCGTATTTTTTCAGAATTGATTGGAAATTCTGCTTAGGTTTACCCCGTAAATCCGCTACAAGCGATTTTTCGTCAAAAAGCCAAACAATGGTTGTCTCGCCATTTATATAAACATTCATCGTCTCAAGCTTGGGAGAACTAAGTATGGATTTGTCTTTTAGGCTAATGGTTAGAGTATCCAGATTAAGACTTGAAATCGGTTCTCCGGCATATCCATTTACCGAAACTTGGGCTATGTATTTTGAGAGAACGGCGCGCTCCCATATCGGAACATAAAGGGTGCCGGTTTTTTGGACAGTGACTTTTTTCCCGCTCCCGGAATTTGTAATTTTAAGGTCGCTGAAATCGAATGATGTCGCCGAACTGAACAAAACGTACTCCGGCGGGGTATTTTTACGGGCATCTTTCAAAAGCGCCTCGGTAAGCCGTCTTTCAAGGACGTCTTTTATGTTTGACTCGTCATCTTTAGAAATCGTGTAAATGAATCCTTTCGTGCCGCCGTGCATATCTGTTTTTGAGCGCGCGTAAAATTTTTGATATCTTGAGTCTCCTTTGAATCCCGGAATTGTGAAATCCGTAAGCCCAATGTTGTATTCTTCACCGGGTTCATCCGCATAGACAACTGTCTCAGCCGTGCCGGGGATGTTTTTCCCATTCAGTACGGTCATTCCCGGAACGGTAACCGAGGAATTGGTACGATAAATTTTCCCGTCGGAAGTTTCAAAACGCGTGTTTTTTATTAATTTTTTTGATTTAGGCCCGTAGGTGTTATATACCACTATTGTCCCCGAAGCTTTTTTATTTTCTTCTTTTTGGCCAGTAGCGAGAGTTTCAACCGATTCGGTTTTTGAAACTTGGACCATTTTGAATTTTAATTGGACTCCGCCGCTCGTCCCCGCCGAAACGTTTTTATCTATTGATACGGTTTCTTTTTTAGGATAAACCGTTACTGTGGCTCCGGAAAAAAATACAGAAAGAGAAAAAGCTCCTCCTATTAAAATAATCGCCGTAAATATGGCGAATATATAAGTTCCCTGGTGGTGCTTTTTATTTCTGGGATTATAATCAGGCACGTTTTCTCTGCCCTTAAACGTGAAAGGTGATTTTCTTTTAACGATAATGTCGTTTAATACCAATTTAGACATATGTTATGAGCTAAGGCGCGCGCCGGCATAAACCGTTTCCAGCGCAAGGAATATATCGCGTTCTATTGTACCACCGAAAGATACGTATTTTGACAGAAGCGACAGCCCCACCGGAATAACTTCAAATTTTTCCGCCGAAAGGGCGTATTGGCCGTATTCTTCCTCAAGAATGGTTTCCATAAACCACCGTATTACCTCGCCGTCCGCCGCGACATAAAAAGTGCTGGGCAATATAACGCCACCGCTTATGTCTTCCAGGCTTTTATGAAAAGTTTTAAGCCATTCCGCCCTGATCGGAGAAAATATTTCTTTTGCCCGTGCTTTTGACTCCGCGTCCAGTTTTCCGCTCGACCACAAAACAATCAGCGAACGAACTTCGTCGATTTGGCGATTGGAAAGTTTTGACCCCCAGCGGAGAAGAAAATTTTTCCCGAGCGGGAACGAGACGGATTCTTTTATTTTGCCTCCGTGGACAAGGGCAATGTCGGTAACTTCTCCGCCGACATCGGCAAGAAGAAAATCTTTTTTATCAGCGGAAACACCGGAAATTACGCTATAAAAGGGGAAAAGAAAAGTATGTAACGATATTGCTACCCCCGGAATGAATTTGTGAATTCTATCTTCTATGCGACGAACCGTGCCCTTGGGAGCAACCCCCAGGAAAAGCGAAACTTTGAGTTCTCGTACCAGAGAACCCAGCGGGTTTAGAGAGTGATATCCGTTGAGCGAAATATCCATTACTTCTTTTTCAAGAAAAAACATTTTGTCTTTGATTTCCGAAAACGCCGCCGCTTCGTTTTTTCTGAATTTTTCTATTTCGTCGTTCACAAGAGTTTCAAAAATATCCGCCGTTACCTCGAATTCCTTGTCTCTCGATACGGAGCTGGTGCGTATCTGGGAGGCGTACCAAGGGGATGCCAAAAAGCAGTAAATTTTTCCCGGTTTTGCCTTTGACTCCGCAAAAACTCTGGATAACGAGGATTCAAGCGCGGCAAGCATAAGTTCCGCAAAACGGTCGAATTTAAGGTATTCCTGAAAAGGAATCTGCGTCCGCGAGCTGGCAACTATTATCGGAGCCGCGGACCTGTCCGGAGAAATAACGGAAATAGCCGCGCCCACGCTGGCACTTCCGATATCTATAACCAAAATGAGTTCTTTTTTTGGTTTAGAAAAAGAAAAAAGCGCCATAATATGTGAAATTATTATACCACGCTCTATTCCAAAATCGCCTTTATTCTCCTTATCCCCTGCGCTACGGCTTCTTCTTTGGAAATTTTAAAATGGCCTAGTTCGCTCGTATTTTTAACATGCGGCCCGCCACAAAATTCAAGGCTGAAATCCCCTATTTCATATACGCGCACCTTGTCGCCGTACTTTTCCTCAAAAAGTCCGAGAGCTCCGCGCTTTTCCGCTTCTTCAATCGGAATATCTTCATAAGAAACCGGGAGTTTTTCTTTTATTTTTTCATTGACTAAGTCTTCAACTTTTTTCCTTTCCTCGCCCGTCATTTTACGCTCAAAAGAAAAATCAAAGCGCAGACGCTCGGGAGTGATATTTGAGCCCTTTTGGAAGACATGGCTACCGAGAACCTCCTTCAACGCTTTATGGAGAAGATGGGTAGCCGTATGGTATTTAATTGACTGCGGCGAGTGGTCCAAAAGTCCGCCTTTGAATTTTTGCCCGGCGCCCGCACGGGACAAATTTTGATGTTTTTTAAATTCATCATTAAATTCTTTTTTTAATTTTTCTATTTCATACGGTAAATATCTGTAGATTTTCTGAATCTCTTCCATGGCAAGCTCAAAAGGGAAACCAAAAGTTTGGTAAAAATTAAATAAATATTTACCTGTAATCGCACTTTTGGGTGGAATATATCCCCTTTCAAGTTTTCCATTCACTTCGATTGGTGACATATCGGGCGCATTACCATAAGAACTTGTTCCGTCCAGTGGTTTAACACTAGGAAATTTTTTACTCAAAACAATGTATGCCTTAGATAAATTTTTTCTAAAACGAGATTCCTCTTCTTCGACTTCTTTCTTAATTTGTTCAGTTGTTGTGTCAATGTTCGGATAAACATTTTTATATTTTTTAATAAACATCTGCGCTATCAAAAAAAGCGACCTTGGTTTCATTTTAAGTTTGTCGGTGTAGCGCACTGCCCGGCGGAGAAGTCGTCGCAAAACGTAACCTCTGTCGGTATTTGACGGCACCACGCCATCCGCAATCATGAAGACCGACGTACGCACGTGATCGGCGATGATACGCTTCGCCCGCGCATCATCCATCGAGGAAAGCTTGTTTATTTCCTCCATGATTGGAGCAAAAAGGTCGGTGTCGAAGATGTTGTCCTTTCCCTGCATCACCATCGCCAAACGCTCAAGCCCCGCGCCGGTATCAACATTTTGCTGCGCCAGCTTTCCGGTAACTTTGTCGTCCTTCTTCTGATATTCCATGAATACATCATTCCAGACCTCAACAATTTTCTGCTCGTTAGTGTTTTTGACGAATTCATCTTCCGATAAATCTCCCATGCCGCCCGAGAGGTCATAAAACATTTCCGTATCCGGTCCGCACGGCCCGCTTTCCCCCGGGCTCCACCAATTATCATCGGCTCCCAAAAAATAAATCCTGTTTTTAGGAATGCCCAAAGATTCCCAGATTTTTGCCGATTCAGTGTCGCGCGGAGCGTTTTCATCGCCCTCAAAACAGGTTATATATAAACGCTTCGGGTCAAGTCCCAACCCCTCTTCTTTTGAGGTTAAAAATTCGTAGCTCCACTCAATCGCCTCTTTCTTAAAATAATCTCCGAGCGACCAGTTTCCCAGCATTTCAAAAAAAGTATCGTGCGTATTGTCGCCGACTTCATCAATATCCTGCGTACGCACACATTTCTGAACATTAACCAATCGTCTCCCTTGAGGATGTGGCACCCCCGAAAGGTACGGTATCAGCGGCTGCATGCCGGCGGTGGTGAAAAGCACTGACGGATCATTTTCCGGCACGAGCGAAGCGGACGGAATAACGGCGTGTCCGCGCTTTTTGAAAAATTCTATGAACCGTCTCCGTATTTCCGCCGACTGCATTTTAATCTTTCAGAAATTTCTTTATGCCCGATTCAACGAACCAAAGCCCGACAAAAACGAAAAGGGTCAAAACTGTTGCGATAACGGCAAGATTATAAAAACCAAATCCTGCGGCGGCGCCGATTCCCGCCGCGACCCATAATCCTCCCGCCGTCGTGAGCCCCTGAAGCTGGGAATCTTTAAAAACAATGAGTCCAGCTCCAAGGAATCCTACTCCTAGCACTATTTGCGAAACCATGCGAAGCGGGTCGGAATTTTGGAAAGAGTCGCCGTAAATGGTGGCTGCCATATTTGAGACGACGACAAAAAGCGCTGAGCCCATGGAAACCAGAGCGTATGTGCGCATACCGGCTGTTTTATGGGCAACCACGCGCTCCAATCCCAAGACAACTCCTAAAATAAGCGCTACGGAGAGTTTTGTAAACAAATCCAAAGATTCGGGAGACAAATAGGCAGTTGAAAATTCCATAAAATTTTATTGGCTTATATGTAAAAAGTATACCAAAGAAACCCCTAAGAGATAATTCCCCCTCCGACACACTCGTTTTTACGGTAAAGGACGAGCGATTGTCCGGCGGGAGCGATAAATTGCTTATCAAGCGGGGCTATTTCAATTGAGCCGCCTTTTACGGAAACTATGCGGCAAGGGATAAGCTTTTCGCGGTAACGGAACCTGACTGACAGGTTTTCTCCGGCGCGGGGCGTCCCACCGGTAAAATTTATTTTTTTGGCGACGACGCGCGCAGCCATGCTTTCATCACGAGGCAAAACGCGTTCATGGGATACGGTAATGGTATTCCCCCGTATATTTTTATCCATAACGTAATAAGGGCAATCGCTTGGTGATTTTTTCGTTATGGTAAATCCGTGCCGTTCACCCAAGGTGTAAAAAGTGGCGCCGTCGTGTTTGCCTATCACTTTCCCGTCCGTATTAATGACGTCGCCGCCTTTTTCTTTAATGAAGTGTTTTAAAAACTTCTTCATGTCCACCTTCCCGACAAAGCAAAGTCCCTGGCTGTCTTTTTTCGCAGCCGTAATAAGGCCGAATTTTTCGGCAAGCGTCCTTACTTTTTCTTTCTTGTATTCCCCAACCGGAAAAATAATTTTTGAAAGCTCTCCCTGTCCTAGTGTCCAAAGAAAATAACTTTGATCTTTGTTTTCGTCCAAACCTTTCAATAATTTGTACTTCTTGGTTTTTTTATCAAAAACATTTCTGGCGTAATGCCCGGTAGCGACGTAATTGGCTCCTTCTTTCCTGGCATATTTAAGAAATGCGCCGAATTTTATTTCTTTATTGCACATGGCGTCAGGATTCGGGGTATTCCCCTTCTGGTACTCGGCAATCATGTAATCAACCACTTCTTTCTTGTATTCTTTTTCTAAATGAAGCGTGCGGAAAGGAATTCCCAAATGAGCCGCCACGCGCATGGCGTCTAAGCGGTCTTCTTTGGAATTACAATCCATAAAGTCCGGCTGCCAAACCTTGATGAAAACGCCGGTAACGTCATACCCGTCTTTCTTGAGCAAGGCGGCGGAAACAGAGCTATCAACTCCGCCCGAAAGGCCTACAAATACCCTTTTCTTCATTAAAGGACTCTAATCAACGAGAAGTTTTTTGTAAAGTTCAAACGTGGCCCGCGCGTCAGAAAGCGCTGTGTGGGCATGCTTGTTCTCAATCCCCAGTTTTTCGCAGAGAGCTCGCAGTGAAAATTTTTCTATGTCGCCGTCATTGTAGAGTTTGGCGTAGGCAATTGATATGGTATCAAGTTTTCTGTAATGCATGGTGTTTTTAATGCCATTTTTTTCAAATGCCTTCTCCAGAAACGCATGGTCAAAAGAAACATTGTGCCCGACCATAACCGCATCTTTAACTTTTTCGGCAAGCACTTCAAGCGCTTTTTTGATATCTATGGCAAATATCCAGTCTGCTTCATTGTAGCCGTTGACAAGAAGCGCCTGCGGGTCGGCGTCCTTTATCCGTTCCGGCTTAATTTTGAGTTCAAATTCCTCAAGCACTTCAAGCGTAGGCCCTTTGCCCGCGCGCGGTATTGGCTTTACAAGCACGCAGCCAATCTGAATAATCTCGTGACGCTCAAGGTCAAGGCCGGTTGATTCAATATCAATAAAGGCTAGATTTCTTTGCATATTAGTTTATGTAGAGTACCTTATTTTTCTTGTGCTTATCAAATGTCGCCGAATAATACACGTTTCCTTCGCGATCGGAAAGATAGTAAAGATATGGCGAAGTTTTGGGATAAATCGCGGCAAAAATTGAATCAATCCCCGGATTTCCTATCGGACCGGCAGGAAGGCCTGTTCGCGTATATGTATTGTACGGCGAATCCGTTTTTAAATCTTTCTGCGTCAGATTGTATGTCCCTTTTCCTATCGCATAATAAAACGGCGCATCCACTTGAAGGGGCATTCCTATTTGCACGCGTTTCCACAATATTCCGGCAATAATTTTCCTGTCTTCCATGGTGTGCGCTTCTTTTTCAACAATTGAAGCCATAATGATTATTTCTCGCAGTGTTTTTTTTGTTTTCCTGATATCGTCCCTGAGAGTCTCTATTTTGGCGCTGAAATTCTCCCTAAGAGTTGAGATAATCTCCTCTGTTGAGGCGTTGGGAAAGAAAAGGTAAGTATCCGGGAAAAGATATCCCTCATCGGAAGCGCTTTCCAGCAGGAATTTTTCTTTGTCAAAATTCGGGAGATTTTTGGCGAATACCGCCACCATTTCTTTGCGTGATGAGCCTTCCGGAAGAGTAATTTTTGTCGGCGTTAAATTGAATTCGCCCAAAACCATGCGTAGCGCCACCCGCGGCAAGGCGATGCTCTCCGTAAAGAGATAATCCCCCGCCTTTACCTTTGTCTCGCCTCCCAAAAACCTGATAAACCATTTGAAAACAATCGGGGTACGCAAAACATTGTCTTTGTTGAGAGAAACCGTAAGTTCCTCAAGGCTATTT
>ERZ1292632.1525-Hain-H43-01um-R2-1525-length-22168-cov-11_pt1 | contig 22168 bp, 29 predicted proteins | sample MGYA00564407_ERZ1292632 | MGnify/ENA primary metagenome ERZ1292632 (study PRJEB36523, sample SAMEA6512637) | groundwater metagenome | collected 2019-01-08 | study: AquaDiva: Metagenomics assemblies of 32 groundwater samples | reverse complement strand
CATGGAAAGAAACAAGGAAAACTTAACAAGTGGATTTGATTAACCGACTCCTGCACGAGCCATAGCTTCTTCTACTGTTTCATGTTTGCTTTTAAAACCCAATTTTCTTGCAACAAGAATCCATGCAATTCCAATAACAAATAAGAAAAATGAAATGCCCACGGTCGCCCCGAATTCATAAAACACTCCAATCATTGACAGGAAGAAAAGCATCACTCCTGCAATAATCATGAAATATCCCGGACCTCTAACACCGAATTTTATTATCGCAAAAATAAATAATCCCAAAACTAAAAATGGCCAGACGCTTTCTAAAAATCCCGGCGGGAGAAAGAAAAATGCTCCATAGAAAATATTAGTGTAACTAAATCCGCTTCTGTTTGTTCCCCAAATAACCAATAACGCCACCGCAAAAGCTATCGCCCCTGCAACCGGCTTGTTGCCTTTGAAAAATTTTTCCAGTGAAACAAAAACCAGGACGAAAACGATGAGGAAAATCGCTCCGAGGACGATGGTTGAATCATCAACGCTGTTTAACATGTTCCCAATTGACGCTGTGCCGTAAAATGCGGCGCTTGCAAAATTTACAAACATGACGGAAAGAAAAAATAAATACAAACCTTTTTTTTGCATTCTTAAAATAACGAACAAGTTTTTATAAAGGTTATTGTGCTTTTGTTAGCATGAATGTTGGCGTCGGCATTGATATTTTTGGAAGCGTTGCCGTTGTTAAATTTCCAAAAGGTTCTTCAAAAAAAGAAAAACTTACCGTCGCAAACGAAATTTTCAAAGGACATAAAAGCATAAAAACCGTTTTGGAAAAAACCGGCAAATTCAAGGGGAGATTGAGGAAACAGGAGACGAAATATCTTGCAGGAGAAAAAACCAAGCAGGTTCTTTACAAGGAAAACAATTGCGTATTCAGATTAAACGTCGATGAAACTTATTTTTCTCCAAGGTTGAGCAATGAAAGGAAGGAAGTTGCGGGTTTTGTAAAAAAAGACGACGAGGTTTTAGTGATGTTCGCGGGAGTCGGACCTTATTCCATCGTAATAGCCAAAAAATCAAAAGCAAAAAAAATCGTTTCCGTCGAGATAAATCGGGAGGCAAGCAAATACGCCAAACAAAATGTTGAACTGAACAAAGTAAAAAACAGAGTTGAAGTTGTTCAAGGCGATGTTAAAAGAATTGCGAAAAAATTTTCCGCCGAAGGAAAAAAATTTGATGTGATTGTCATGCCTCGCCCCCAACTGAAGGAAAGTTTTTTGCATGAAGCATTTATCCTGTCGAAAAGCGGGACAAGAATTTTCTATTATGATTTTTGCGGAATTGACGAGATGAAAGAAATTATCGAGAAAATTGAAAACGAGGCAATGGAAAACGGGAAAGATGTAAAAATCCTGAAGGCAAAAATCGCCGGCGAAGTTGCTCCTTACAGGGTGAGATTAAGAGTTGATTTTGTCGTTTTATAATTTTGAATTATTCTGAAGAGCTCTGGATAAATCCATAAGAGTTACTTTTCCTCTAGAATTGCAAATACCGACCAAATTTTTTTTCGACTCAAGATAAACAAAACTTTTTCCGCGGTTTCCATATGGGCAGCCTTCTATTTCGCATATGACAATTCCTTTATTTTCGTCGTAATTCTCTACTAAATCTGCTGTAAATTCTGGATTAAGATTAATTGTATTGACATTTCCTTTTTGATACAATGGGCATCTCATTAGTATTTTGGCCTGTTTATTTCTCCAGAGAAATGATATTCAAAAGGTTCATCCCCTTCACCATTTATTCTTTGCCAGACTGCATGATATACATTGTTTTCTATTACCATCCTTTCAATATTTCGGCTTGTGCCGTCAATCGGATGATTCCCGCTGAAATATTTGGCGCCTCTTTGTTCCAACTCTTCACGAGTCGCTTTTTTCGGCAAAATTACTTTCCCTTTGATGATAATCGAATTTACCGTCTCTTCAATCATTAGAATTATCCTTAAAACTATTTTTTAAATTTATCTCAAGCCCCTCATATCAAGAACGCGTTCATTTACCAGCATTAAATTTTCACGCGAGCCTTCCAAAAGTAATTCCAAAGGTTTTCTTTTTAAGACATATTCTTCGGTTAGAAACCAATTTTTTATGGCGTCAAAATTATTTCCAAAGAGGTCGTATAATCCCATATTGGCTCCGATAAAATAAATTGCCCTTTCTTTTGATTCTTCAGGGAAATCTTTTTCGTGTTTTATTTTTTCATATTCCAAAATATCGCAACCTATTATTTTTGCAACGTCTCCGTCCGTTATCCCGAGCTTTTCTCTTATTTTTTCCAGACAAGCCAAAATTCCGTCGAGCTTTCTTCCGTATTTTGTTTCGTATTCAGTCATAATTTTTTCTCCACGCTTATCGCCGTCGGCGCTTCTCCGCCATGCCAGGAAAACCTTGGCTTGACTCTTATCGGATAAATCCTTTCCGAATTATCGTCAAGAACCAATGCGCTTCCCTTCAAATTTGGCAAATCATCCATGTATTTTTTAATTCCTTCAATAAGATAACTTTGCATTATGTAATTCAAAGCTTCAATGTCGGGCTGTGACGTTACTCGATGAGCAATTACAATATCCGATTGAGTCATGACGTCTCTATGAATTTGTCCGGGTTGCTGTGTTGCAAGAACGACTGAAATTCCGGGTTGTCTTCCTTCCCTTAATAATTGAATCAGAGAATCCGTCGCTGAAGTTTTTTCTCCAAGAGGCAGAAATTCATGCGCTTCGTCGATAAAAATCCAAACCAGCGGATTTTCTTTTCTGCTTTCAAGAGACATGTAATCCCAGCTTTTTGAAACCGATTCAATTTCTTCCTTCTTTCTGGAATCCATTCTTTGATTGAAAATTTTTCTGCATATTATGCTTATCACCAATGCGCGAACATTGAACGAACCTATTGAATTGTAAACGCTTAAATCAAGAACCGACGTCATTCCACCTGAAACTAATTCTTTCACTTGGATAGAATCTTCGCCCTTTCTTGCAAAAACGCCCCAAGTGTCCGCTGCTTCAAACAAACTGATTGCCGCATTTTTTGTTTCTTCCGTAATTTTATTATCCTCTTCAATGCTTTTCATTATTTCCGTTATCCCAAAATTCCCCGTTTTTTTCAAATCGGTTATTTTTCTACCTATTGCGACTGAAATCGGATTTGTCATGTCCAACCCGAACGTTATCACCCAATCTTCAGGCGTAAGCTCTGAAACGTCAAGCGCAAATTTTTCATCAATTGGAATCCCTTTGTCAAGATAATCGTCATAATGTCCATAAGGAACCAAAATTCTCACCGGCAGAGTTTTTGATTTCAAATCCCATTCTTGCAAAAGTTCCTTGTCTTTTTCATTTGGAAACTTCATCGTCCAATAAATTCCCATCGTGTCAAAAATCAGCGAGGCAATATTTTCATTTATTCCTTTTGGAAGATTTGCAAGCTCTTCGGTTAAAACTCCCAACGTATAACTTTTTCCACTTCCTCTTTTTCCAGCCACGAGAATAACATGCGAACGGGCGACATCCATTAAAATTTTGTTGCTTAGCGATGTATTTTGCCCCATTTTCACATAACCCTTCCCCAGAAAAATCAAACCCTCATTTCCGAATATTTTTTTGTCTGCAGAATTTCTGCCTATTGTTATCTCGTAAGCCATGCAAGAAGAAACAAAGATGATTTTTTAATTGTTTCTGATAAGAAATACTAAAATAAAGTTAATTTTTTTGGCAAACAAGAAGCTGGATGTAAGGAGCAGGCGTTCCTGTAACATTATTAGGAGAAACAGGAACGGCGTTAGTTCCTATAACTTGCATTCCTTTCGGCATTATGCAAGCCTCCTTACTTCACAATATGAACCCATGAGAATTTGAACGGATGATAGCGTAGTTTCCGTCGTATATCTTAAACTCCAAACCGACGAACTTCCAGAAGTCACAATATAAGTTATAACTCTTGCAGGAGAAAATGGAATTGTGTTTCCCAAATCGGCAAAGTTGTTTGAATCAACATTAGACCCTGAAAAAAATTCCATGGCGGAAGCCGAAGAAGGGCTTGAATAAGAAGTCCTGACTGTGGTCGGAGACCCTGTTGTTGAAACATTTAAAGTAATGCCTGTTGCGACTGATGAAGAATTTGTCAGTAATGTGCAATCGATTATGGAAGTCGTGGAAGCCGAAAGAGTGAAGTTTAAATTTGGATAAGCGAAATTATTTACATTACCAATCACTCCGGCGTCGGATGAAAGATATTTCCTGTCTCCTAAGATTAAATTTCCTTCAATTTCCAAATTTCCCTCGTTAACAATTATATTCCCAGCCATAACAATTCCAGAAATCATTAATACTATGAAAACGGAGAAAGACAAGAGATTATTTTTTAGATAATCCTTCAATCCTCTTTTCTCCATTCCAACTTTATGTTTCTGCATTTTATAAATTTACTTATAAATATTCTGAATTTTCGTATAATTGTCCAACAAGGCACAAATCACCGTCGTAATCAATATAACTGACATTTTTATTTGATGAATTTTTAACAATAAATGCACTTCTTGTCGGATTGCAACTTGCCGATTGCGCGGAACAATCTCCTTTTTCAACGCAAAGATTTCCAGAATTATCAATGTATGAAGTTGCGTTATCTGTTGAATTTCTTACAATGAATGAATTTGTAGGAGCCACGCAATTGCTTGAAGCCGAACAGTTCCCAGCCAATACAATTGTTCCCCAACTTCCAAACCATGCCACATTGTTTCCCGACGAATTTTTGATGTAAAATTTGTGAGTGTCGTCGGGAGGAGGAGAAAGCATGTTGATATTCAATGTCCAATTTGAGTTAGCGAAACTTCCTCTTGATGCATTATCATAAGCTAAGCAATTCCAATTTATAACGGTTTGATTTGGAACATTATTAACTTGAAAAGTTGTGATATTGCTTGTTCCGGATATGTTTGCAGTTTGATTTCTCAAAAAGCTTCCAGAGATATTGTGATACAAACTAACATTAATGAGCTGATAATTATCATTTGATTGACAAACCAAACTGACATCTCCGTCGGTATCAACAGCAGTATCAAGAGGATACAGCAATGTCACAGACGCTGATGAATCACAAAAGAAAGTGCATCCCGTCGTTCCGGAATCACTCCAACTTCCCGGTTTTTCGCAAGTATTGTCCGTTCCGCCGTTGCTGATTGATGAAAATAGAGTAATATCTTCATTATCATTTGATGGGCAGAAAATATTTCCACTTATTTGATTATTATCTGAATCGTCCAAATAAACTCCCCAATTATTATCAAAAATATTATTTTCTTGAACAAGATGGAAACCAGTATTTCCATGCCCCTTTAACAGCAATCCTTGAAAACCCCCCGCGCCTTCTGAAAGATTATTTCTTAAAAATTCATTATCAATTCCATAATCAATCCATATAAGTTCAGCCGCGCTGCTTTTTTTTATTATACTATCTTCCAAAAGATTGCTTGATACAATGCTGGCGCTCCACCAGTCACCGTCATAAAGAACAGCGTTATCTCCTGTTGTTTCAAGAACGCTTATGTTTCTGATTCTCACATCAGAACTCTCGTCTTTCAATAAAAGCCCTATGACTCCACTGTTATTGACAACAACGTTGATTAAATCTCCATGGCTTGAATTATCCACAAGAAATCCGTAATTAAAAGAATCAAAAATGCAATTTTTTATAACAAAGCCATCTGTTCCTCTTTTCAAATAAATTCCTGTTCCTGTGTTTGAGCCTTTTATTACAGCGCCGTTTTGACATTCAAGCACGCCGCTTGTTGTAGCATTCATCTTTATCTGTTCATTGTATGTTCCGCTGTCAGTCACAAAAATTCTGTCATTTGCATCGGAATTATTTATCGCTGTCCCTATTTTTGTATAATTACATCCACTTGAACAAACAGTTAGTTCTCTGTTGGAGCCTGAGCCACCAGAAGGAACACAGCTTGTATCACTTATACAATCAGTTTCAGTCGTGCATGCTGAAGGAGTTGCTGTTCTTGTTCGTTGTCTTTCTGTTGACGCGCACAAACCTGCACCACATGAGCCATTTACCCAGTTTGTGACGGTGCAGAGGGAGTTGATTGCTGCGAGAACATCTATACGTTTGAATGTTAAATTACTTCCGCCACCATTATTTCTACTTCTGTAATTATCATAAATGTTTATTCCCGTGTTTTTTAAAATTGTTGTTATATTGTCTGGTGTTAAATCATTTCTTCTTTCTAATAATAAGGCGGCAGCACCGGCAACGTGAGGTGCTGCCTGTGAAGTCCCGCATTCATAATCATATCCTCCACCGACGTAAGTGGAATTTATTCTGCATCCCGGAGCTAATAAATCAAGATTACTATATCTATTTGTAAAACAGGAAATTGTATCTGCAGTTGTAGTTGGGTCATAACATAAAGCATCTGACCAATAAGTACCAAAACCATCCGGTTCTCTTCCCAAATTCTCGTCGTAAACCGATCCGACAGAAGTTACGTTTCCTCTGCATGCAGGCCAAGAAATTCCGGTTGTGTAACCTCCGTTTCCAGATGAAATTATTACAGAAATATTGTTCGCATATGCATTATTTATTTGAGTTCTCGCATCAATAGGACAATCTGTATCTGCATATACTCCCCCACCAAGACTTATGCTAATAATCGAAATATTATAAGTAGTTCTATTATTTATGCACCAAGTTATAGAATTTATTATATCATTAGTTGGACAACTATTACCTGTAGAATCACAGGCTTTCATCGCAATTAATTTGGCGTCAGGAGCGGTTCCATTTATAGTTCCTTTTGCTGCGATAATCCCAGCAATATTAGTTCCATGCCCGTTGTCATCCATTGAATTATTATTGTTGCTATATTCATTATATCCTCCAATGACCTTACATCCAGAACCAAAACACCCGCCAAGAGCAGGGTGTGTCCAATTTATTCCCGTATCTATCACACAAATAGTTTGGTCTTTACCAGTATAGCCATTAGCCCAAACTTGTGTTGCATTGATGAGCGGGAGACTTTGTTGTGTTAAAACATGCCAATCTTTATTTAAATAAATTAATCGAACATCTTGACTGTTAATTAATTTATCAAAACCCTCTTTTGTTATATTTCCAGCAAATCCTTCCCCACCTAAAAGTGTTTCTTTTAGTTTGAATTCCGATTCAGAGAGATTTGACAAAAGGGAATTAACTAATCCCTTATTCTTGGAATTTAATTCTATTATAACTGAAACTTCAGAACTTTCATTCAATTTATCTAAAATTGAGGTTTCAATTTCCTTAGAATTAACAATTGAAATTTGAGCAGACAAGATATTTACATTTATCAAGAATGCTAATAAAATTACAAACATACAGATTAAACCGCTCCTCTTTTTACTAATTTTCATTATCTATTGTCTTTTTTTATGAAAGATTATATAAAAAACAATTATCAATAATATTATAAGAACGGAAATAATTATACCTTGGTTATCGGAATTGAATATTTTATTTAGATTATTTCTGTCTCTCATTTCGTTTTTTAAAACATGCCAATCTTTATTTAAATAAATTAATCGAACATCTTGACTGTTAATTAATTTATCAAAACCCTCTTTTGTTATATTTCCAGCAAATCCTTCCCCACCTAAAAGTGTTTCTTTTAGTTTGAATTCCGATTCAGAGAGATTTGACAAAAGGGAATTAACTAAAGAAACATTAGCAGGATATATCTCTACAATTATTGGTACGAATTCAAATTCATTTAAATAATCCAAAACACCTTGTTCAACTTCTGTGTTGTTTATCATAATTGTTATAGTGTTCTGAGCAGAAAACAAATTAACTATCAATAAGCTAAAAACAAAGGAGTAGATTATTAATATTTTCAATTTATTCATAGGCAAGTTAACTATTTAATTCTTATAAAACTTTCTTAAGTCACAAGAATCCTGTCATTTGCATCGGAGATGTCAACAGCTCCTTGTATTGTTGTTCTATTGCATCCGCTTGCACAAACAGTAAGTTCTTCAGCGCTTCCATCTCCTCCACCACCCCCACCAGTACAACTTGTGTCATATTCACATTTCGTTGTTATGTCGCAAGCGATGGGGTTCACTGTTCTTGTGTATTCTCTCTCCGACGACAAACAACTTCCTGCTCCGCATGAACCGGAGGTCCAGTTTGTGACGGTGCAGATTGAGTTAAAAGCCTTTGAAACATTTATACGAGAATACCATAATCCACTGCTTGGAGTATAGGCATCATATAATCTTACATCTGTTTTATTTTTTAAAATAAATCTAATTTCATCAGGAGTTAATGTTGGATCTCTTTCAAGAAGTAAAGCAGCAGCGCCGGCGACATGGGGTGTTGCCATTGAAGTGCCAGAGCAAGTCATAAATTCTCCAGAACATGTGCATCCTCCAATACATGAATTAATATTCCATCTAAGTGATTTAATACTGCTTCCTGGAGCTAAAACATCTAATCTACTTGCCCTATTTGTGAAGACACTTAATAAATCGGATTTTGTTGAGGAACCAACAGCTATCGTATTTGGAGAACATGCAGGATAACTAGTTCCATTAACATAAAAATTATTTCCAGATGCAATTATAACCGAAATATCATTGGATACTGCATTATTTATCTCGGTATCTATTGTATTTATACAAGTTCCATTTTTTCCGTTCGGACCATACTCCTGTCCATTACTTATACTTATACTAATCACGTTCGCACTTGCATTAATTCTGCACCAATCAATTGCATCGCCGATATCTGCAATAGTGCCTTGGTTATTTGAATTAAGAGACTTAACAACATAAATGTTAGCACCATATGCAACTCCCTTATATGTTGAATCTTGTGATGCAATTATGCCTGTAACATGAGTTCCGTGCCCATGATTATCTTTAGCGGAATTGTTGCCGTAATTAACTGATAACCCATTATAACAACAACTAGAATTTCCTCCTTCTGGTGCAGAACAAAAACATGCCTCCCCCTTTATTTTCCCCTGTAAATCTGAGAGAGTTTTATTTACTCCGGTGTCTATTACACAAACATTTATTCCCGTACCATTGTACCCCAAATTCCAGACTTGTGGGTCAACTTCTATGAGGGAAACGCTTTCCGAGAGCGTACCTTCAACAGGAAAATTATAATAGATTTCCGTTACTCTGCTATCGTTAATTAATTTGTTAAAACCAGATTGAGTTATTTTTCCAACAATTCTATTTGGAGATTTCCCAATAAGCTGAAATTCTTTATCCGACAAGTTAGAAATTAGAGTGTCCGCCTTAGATATATCATTCATCTTAAAAAATACATCCACCCACTCGGAACTTTCAAAGACTTTTTCTATCTCCGGATCGATGTAAATTTCTGCGGAAATAAAACCAATAATAAAGAACACAAGAACAAAATTTGCTAAAAGAAGATTTTTATTCATACCAAGAACAGATTTTCAATTCTTATAAAGTTTACTTAATTAACAAATATTTTGTCATTCGCGTCGGAAATGTCAACGGCTCCTTTAACAAACTCCGCCGATTTTTATGTCTGCAAATTCACTGTTTATGTTATCAAATGAAATCTTTGTTTTATTAAATAAACTTTCACGATAATCTTCGTCAATTTTTATTTTGTTCAATGAATTAAAATAAATTTCAATTGCAATAACATTTCCATTTTCATCACGAATTATTTTTATATTATTTGCATCTTTTAATTTAAGATTTTTATTTTTAGAAATTAGTTCTACATTTGAATTATCTGAATTTTTGTCAATAAGGTATTCTTCGCCAAAGATTCTTAATGTTTGTCCATGAAGATTTTTGTTTGAGAAATCTACGGGATTTGAGAAAAATAGTTTGTATGTGTACATAGATTCACCATTGCTTATTTCATATATCTCGTTATTTCTTTCAATTTTATTATTTCCAATCAAAATTACTGGACTGTAAAAATATTCAATCGTTTTCTCATTAGTAATTTCGACTAATTCGCCCTCCGATAATAAATGAGGCAGGTCTTTTTTTGTCAAAACACTTTTAATTGAGTTTATTGAATCTCCTTCTTTAAGATTTCTTGAGGCGGTTGAAAGTCCAGTACTTTGACAAACATCAATTTGACTTTTTTCCACGCATATGTTTCCGATACATTCTTGATTTTCAGAACATTGTGAATTTTGAAGGCATTCAACTTGTGCCTGAATCCTTAAGTTTTCCAACCCGCTTTCACCTAATGCTTGAGTATGTACTGCAAATCCTGTTTTTGGCAGCACAAAAAAACTTAATCCTGCGGCAATAATTAAAACAGCCAAAATCGCAACTAATCTCTCCTTACGCATATCTCAATATGTTTTTGATATTTAAAAAATCTCTCAGGTCACCGCCTTATATTTTTTGTTGAAGTTTTAGGAACTTTTTTAAAAGAATTTTACCACAACATTGCATGGAAAATGAACATCACAAAGAAGAAATTATTGAGATAAAAATTCCGAGATTTTTGAAGATTGAACATTTGAGGAGAAATCCTTGGATAATCTCAACGCTTGTTTTTGGAATACTTTCCATGTTTTTGATATGGAACAGTTTTTACGGCACGTCTTTTTCGGGAACTTCAATTTCTCCAGATGAAGCCGGAGCAAAAATTGCAAAATTCTTGAACGATAATGCAGGGGCGGAAGTAACCGTTAGTGATGTTTCAACCGAGAGCGGAATGTACAAAGTAACTTTGGATTATCAAGGCGGTTTGATTCCAATTTATGTGACTAAAGACGGCAAATATTTCATCCAATCTCCAGTTTCTCTTGATGAGGAGCCGACTGGAAACAATGGAAATACTGGAACTTCTACGGATGTCAGCGTTTTTTTGAGCGACACTTCATTATATCCTTCACTTGGACCTGAAGATGCTGAAATTACCGTCGTTGAATTTTCCGATTTCCAATGCCCATTTTGCGCAATGGCTTCCGGATTGCCGTCGTGGACGGACGATTATGAAAGCCAGTATGGCGATTTAATCGGCTCGGCGGAAAAAGTTCAAGAACTGGCGCAACAAGGAAAATTGAGATTTGTTTATGTTCCAATGAATTTCCTCGGACAAGAATCAACTTACGCTGCTGAAGCAGGACTATGCGCGAATGAACAAGGAAAATTCTGGGAAATGCATGATGCAATATTTTCCGCTCATGATTCGAAAGAGAATAATGGAAAATACACAAAAGATAAACTTGAAATTATGGCTCAAGGAATAAGCGGACTTGACCAAAACAAATTCAAGGCTTGCTTGGAAGATGACAAGTATCTTTCAGATGTTCAGCAAATTGCAGAAATCACTTCCGGAATAGGAACGCCGAAATTTGTCGTCAATGGAAAAGACGTGCAATCTTCTTGGGCGAAATTGTCGGAAGCTATTAACGCTTAGCCCGCTCGGATTTATTTCCCCACCCGCCCTGAGGAAGCGGAAAATTTAATTATTGGCGGTTTGAATGCGGTTTAAGAATTTCAATATCGTCGGAACATAATTTTCCATGCCCATATTCATTAAATACTTCGGTTATCATAGGGTATTTTGTTATAAATCTTACCTCGTCCCCTTTTTTGAATTTTTTATCGGAATGCGATATTGGAGAATCAAAATAACTGTCTATTAAATGACTTCTGCAAGGCTTATTTTTATAATATGCAACGTAATTATTGCCATCAGATTTTATTTGCATAGATTGCCCAAGATTGTCTGTTTCCTCAACTGAAGCAACTAACCCAATTTTGTACTCAAACTTGCACCCGGAAAGAGACATCCCGAGAGCAGCTGCGATTATAAGATTTTTCAATGGCGTTTTAAAATTCATCTTAATTAGAGAAATTTTCAGTTTTTATTGATTGTTATATTTAACTCCTCGCATCCAAATATTGAATTTCTTCTTCCGTTAGTTTCAGTTCTTTTCTGACTTCAGGATTCTTCAAGATATTTTTTATTATTGGAAAATCATGCATCGCTCTTTTTTGCCCAATGTGCATTACCTTCGCATATTTTTCCGCGATGGTTTTTTTCTTTTCATTTTTTTGATTGTTAAGCCAAATTTTCAAAACTCTTTCCGGTCTTTTGTATGAGGTAAAACCGCTTCCAATTTTGTCTGAATTTTTGGAAGCTGAAATTCCATAACTCAAAAAGAAATTTTCATAAATCAAAAATCTCCAGTACTGCTGACGATAAATTCTTTTTTTGAATATGTCGGTTTTTCCGAGAAGTTCAATCGCTCTTGCAAGCTCTTTTTCTCTGTACTCCATAGGTATATTCTCTTCAACCCAAAGCATTATTTCATCTATCGGCATTTCCACGGAATCCAAAACTCTCATAGTTTCTTGCGTCGGTTTTCCCTTGAAAATCAATCTTAGCGCGTTGAATATGTCCGTGCTCTTGTCTCTTTCATTCGGTCTTCCCCTTTCATCCGCTTCCGCTTCGGATTGCAAATCGTTTATCGCCGCCCTCAAATCTCCATGAGCGTTTATTGCAATTTTCGTGATAGTTTCATCGTCCAAACTTTTTGATTCTTTTTTAACAATGCCTGAAAGAATTTCTCTTATCATTTTGTATCCAATTTCCCTGAATTGAACCATGTCTGCTTTTTTTCGGAGCATTGAAAGCTCTTTTTTCCAAATATCATTTGCAGTTATTATGACGGGATATGAAGTAAGAATTATCAGAGAAAGTAACTCTGGAAGTCCGCCCCAATCCGCCGCGGAAATTCCATCAACTTCATCAATGAGAATTATTTTCTTGTCATTGAAAAGTGATTTCTGCTCCATTGCGGGTTTTAATATCTCGCGGAGTTTTTCCCTGTTTCTTAAATCGGAAGCGTTGAGTTCAAAAATTTCCGAACCAATTTCTTTTGAAATCACATGAGCGAGAGTTGTCTTTCCGGTGCCGGGAGGTCCGTGAAAAATCATCGCCCTTTTATGCGGAAAATTTTCGAAGAAAATTTTTGACTTGGCAATCGCTTCTTCCTGTCCGACAACTTCCGTGAATTTATTCGGACGGTATTTTTCCACCCAAGATTTTGATGTCATTTTATTCAATCGGATTACGATTTAATTTTATTAATTCAATCAATGGTCTAAAAAGTTCATCTTCCGCTTTTTTTATTTCTTCCCACGAATAAAAATTCCACCACGCGTGTTTTTCAGGTTCCATCACTATTGGACGATTTCTTGAATTATAATTGGCTCTGTAAAAAAATGTTACATATGGATTTCCATCGTCACCAATATGAGGTATGTCTGCAAATGGTTCCAAGTCAATTAATCCATAATCATCCGGAGTTAAACCTGTTTCTTCTTCGGTTTCTCTTAAGGTCCCGACTAGTTTTGATTCCCAATTTTCCAAATGTCCCCCCGGGAAACATAATTTTCCATTAACATCCAAAACATATTCCCTCCTTTTTCCAATTAATATTTTATTTTCTGGATTTATTAGAATCATTGCAAGTCCGACGATATTTCCTTTTTCGTCTTTCATTTTCTCATATTTATTCGTAGTTACCATAAGATTCTTCTCAAGTATTCGTTATAATTTGTTAGTTCATAATCGCTTTTTTTGAATGGATTAAACTTTTTATGAAAATCTAAATCTCCGATGTCAATTCCAACTTCAAGAAGAATCAGATTAGTTTCTGCTTCAACTTCTTTTTGCTCTTGCGTTTTTTCTTCTAAATTTTCTGATGTCATTTTCCCAAACCGGCAAGAACAAAACTTGCGAGAAGAGCTTGAAGCTGCACAAAAGGGTCCGAACCTTCCACAATTCTGAATTCAATTTCTCCGGTCAATTCGGTGAGCTTAACTTTTAATTGCGGTTCTATTGGAAGATTCCAAACTTCTTTTTGAATGGCTTTTATGACATCTTGTCCGGAAATGCTTTCTTTCAACATCATGTCGAGCATCTTGTCTTTGGCATTTTGAAAATCGCCAGACAATGCATAATCCAAAACCACTTTGATGTCTTTCGGCTTCGTGTTTGATAAAATTGTTGAAACCAAATCGGGAGAAATGTGCGGAGAAATCGACGCGGTTGACTGCACGAGATTTATGCTCCTTCTGCAATCTCCTTCGCTGCCTTCATAAATAACTTCGACTGCTTCCTGCGGAATTTCCAATTTTTCATTTTCAGCAATTCTCTTTATAACTTTTTCAATATCTTTTTTTTCCAGAAGCTTGAATCTGAAAAGGACGCACCTTGATTGAATCGGGTCTATTATTTTGCTTGAATAATTGCAGGACATTATGAACCTGCAAGTTGCAGAATAATTTTCCATCGTTCTTCTTAGAGCTTGCTGCGCTTCCGGAGTCAGAGCATCCGCCTCGTCCAAGAATATTATTTTGAATGGAACATCTCCAAGAGATTTTGTTCTTGCGAAACCCTTGACTTTTTCACGCACCACATTTATTCCCCTCTCATCTGAAGCGTTCAATTCAAGATAATTTTCCCTCCATTTGTCGCCATAAAGTTCCTTCACAATAATCAGCGCCATCGTTGATTTTCCAGTTCCAGCCGGACCGGCAAGAAGCAAATGAGGTATGTTCATTGACTTAACCAAAGAAGAAACTCTTTTGACAATTTCATCTTGACCGATGAGCTCGGTGAATTTAGAAGGCCTGTATTTTTCTGTCCAGATTTCGGAACCCATTTTTTTTTGTTTTGTTTTAATTGAAAAAAACCGAAGTTTTTAACGCGCTAATTTTCCCTTTAGCGCAAGGTACTGCAAAAAAATCAAGATGACTTATAAAGATTATTGTGAAAATTAGTTTATCAGATATCTTCCAACCTTTCCGAGATATTCATCGTCTTCTTCAAGATCTTCTTTCGCATGAGCGGCTTCTTCTTTGGCTAAAACCATCTCTTCAATTTCTTCTTCAGAAAGCATGCCCAAATTTTTCATAGCCCTATAGTCTCCAATTGCCATTTCTAATTGTATCAAATCTTCATCCAGAATTCTACGATGTTCCCTCAAACTTTTATATTCAGACATATAAACCGGATTCTTGCCTATCTCATTAATTGTTCCACGAATAGAATTATACTTATCCTTGACCATTCTTAATTGCTTTAATTTATCTTTGATTAATTAATGTAACTTTAGCTACTTCTTCTCAGCTTTCTCTTACGCTTTTCTTTCTTGAGTCTTTTACGCTGCCATTTCCATCTCATTTGCCAACGCTTTTTCCATCTTCTTGAGGAACGTTTCATAAAAGTGAATGAGAAAATTCATTTATAAAGATTTCCGAAGAAAATTTTCTCTGATTTTTATAAAGAAACATTTTGATAGATTTCTTCTGCAATGTTATCTATTGTTCTCATTTTTCCATTCGGAGCACAGGTTATCTTAGTCCATCTGAACCTTTCTGAAAGTTCTAAATAAGTTTCTTCAGCATTTTTTAAATGTTCTAAAGAAGATTCATGGACGTCGGAATTTTCCCTGCTTTTTCTTAATTCAAGCGCCACACTTGTTGGGACATAAAGAAAAATAGTTTTATCGGGACGAGGCATATTATTAAGATTATATTCAAGATTTTCAACCCATCCAATAAATCTTCTTCTTTCATTTCCGGAAAGTTTTCCACCTTGATGAGCCATATTGGATTCAACATACCTGTCCAAAATCAAATTTGTACCAGAATTTATTATTGATTCCATTTCTTCTTTTGCCGCCAATCTGTCTGCTGCGTAATATAATGACGCTATTTTTGGATTCAAATGAGTTGGCTCTTCAAACCATGGAACTCCATTTTTTCCGAGATAACATTCTCCAATGATTCTTCCCGTCGGAGTTTCATAACGGGGAAAACTCATCATTTTTACGGGAGTTTTTTCTTCCGTCAATCTGTCAAAAAGTTTTCTTGCTTGCGTATTTTTTCCAGAACCATCGGTGCCTTCAATCAAAATTATTTTTCCTTTTTTCATTTTATCTCCTGACATAGGTTTCAAAAGAATATCCGTCGCGTTCTTCCCGATTTACGCTTTTCCATTGATGAACGTCTATTAATGGAAAATATGCATCACCTTTGTAATGTCTTCCCTTGACGTGCGTTATTTCAAGTTTATTTGCGACTTCCGATATCGCTTCTTCGTAAACTTTCTGTCCACCTATGATATATATTTTTTTATCTTTCGAAAGCTGAGGGATATGTTCTTGGGCAAGTTCAATTGCTTCGTAGAGATGCCTTGCACGAAGAATTTGCGGAAGTTTCTCTTCGCTAGCGGTTAGAACAATGTTCGTTCTGTTTCGCAGATATTTAACGGATATTTCTTCGCCATTTTTATCTTTCTCTTTTCTTGTTCGAAAAGATTCGTAAGTTTTTCTTCCCATGATAATGGGATGTCCGACGGTTAAACTTGTGAATCTATCTCTGTCTTCTTTTATATCCCATGGAATATCTCCCCTGTATCCGATGACATTATTTTCAGATACTGCGGCAATCAATATTATTTCCAGTTTGTCTTTCATTTTAAGCGGCCATGTTTGCCTTAGAATCCCATTTTTGCGGATGATACCCTACTATGTCCAAGTGATTCATGGCTGGATTTTTAATTGCTTCAAGCAGAGGAACATTTCCATTAAATTCTAGATATGGCAACTTTGTCGGTTTCCTGGATAATTGTTCTAAAATAAATGGTATGTGGTCTTTTCTTTCGTTTCCTTTTGATTCTTCCGGAGCATTTTCGAGATACCATTTCTTTAAATCAAGATATTGTTCTTTGTCTTTTATCTCTCCAAACTTTCCTTGAAATTCTTTTACATTTTTTTCATCCGTCCAGAAATTTGCTCTCGGAGGAACACCAAGGTAAGAATGCACATTGCCGTAGCTGTGAATAAATTTTCTTGGTTCAAGATTCGTTTCTCTTGCCACCATGTGGGTTAATAGGGAATCTTGCGCTATATTAAACGGGACTCCCAAAAAAACATCGCAGCTTCTTTGATACATGTTTAAATCAATATTTTTTCCGAAGACGCTGAACTGATGCACCATTGGGCAAGGACCGAGAGCCATTTCAGATAAATCTGCGACATTCCAAGCAGAAAGCAAATGATACCTTGAGCCGGGTTTTTCTTTTATTCCCTTAAGCAGATTTTCCAATTGGTCCACATCTTGCGTTTCAATATGTTCTGGAATCCATTCGGTTCCTGCAGCATATCCTTCAACAAATACTGGTTTTTGCCAATGTCTCCATTGATATCCATAAACGGGACCCAAATCTCCAGATTCTTCGCCCGTCTTCAACTTTTCTTGATATCTTGCAAACTCCCCGTTCCATTGTTCTGAATGTTTTGGGAATTCTTGACTCAATTTATTTGTTTTTAGATATTTGTCAAATGCATTTGCATTCCAATAGTTAACGCCTCTTTCAACGAGGGATTTTACGCTTCTTTCCCCCCTTAACTTCCAGAATAATTCTTCAAATGCCAATCTTGGCGCGACATTTTTGGTCGTCATTAACGGGAAACCTTCCCTTAAATCGTAAATACTCTGCCATCCCCCTATCCCAAGGATAAATTCTTCCGTCCTCGGTTCGTACATAACATCTCCCTTTCCAAGAATTTCTTTCAAAAGTTTATGATACTGCTCCATTTTTCCTCTTTTATAAAACGTAAGAAACAAACTGCTTTAAAAATAAAATTGTTCTAAAAAATATACTTTTCTAGTCTTTGACTTCAATTTTGATGTTGACGTTTTTCGGAATCTGCAATCTCATGATTCCGTGAAGAACTTTTTCATTTGCAGGCAAGTCGATAACTCTTCTGTGAATTCTCATTTCAAACCTGTCAAAAGTCGCCGTTCCATTTCCGCAAGGCGATTTTCTCGTCGTGATTTTCAATTTTTTCGTCGGCAAGGGTATCGGCCCTGAAATTACAATTCCAGATTTCTTAGCCAAATCTTTGATGGTATCACAGATATTATTAAGCATTTCAATATCTGTGCTGTTTATCTTTACTCTTACGACTGACATGATAAAATCTGTTAAGATTTGTTTAAAAATGTTATTGTTAGATTGAATCAAGAAGATTGTCAAGATTTTTGACTCCTCTTTGCTTTAACAGTTCAAGAAAACCGAGGGAGATTGACGGTGTGTAAATAATTTTCTCCATATCGGAAACTCTCGTATATGATAAAACTTCAGCACCTTTGTAACGCAACTGATGAACCTCTTCAGTTTTTATATTTCCGCTAACGTCGCATAAATTACTATAAGACCATTCAAGGCACGGGAGATTGAATTCAGGGTCCATTTCAATCAAAACGTCTTTTGCAAAGTAATAAAGATTATTTGCCATCTGAATTTGTATTTTACATTGCTCTTCCGAAGAATTCGGATTTCTCGCACATATTTCCAGAGAAATCTTTTTTGGAAATTCCATTGTTTATTACCAATTCATAAATTTAAAAATATTTATGTATAAAATTAATTATCTCTCACGTCCAAATCCAGTTCTTCGTTTTCTTCCTCAATTCCGAAGATGGAGAAAGTAAAGTCAAAAAATCTCAATACTGCTTCTATGATTACTATGAATGCCAAGTATGAAAATATGCTTCCCATCGCCGAAGGTATGCTGGAGAATTGCGTTATAATTCTCTCGACGCTGAAAAAATTATTTCCAAGAATTATCGATGCTGCGAGCAAATTCAATGGAAGAAGCTTCGCTATTTCTCTCGCCAGTTGGTCATTGTAATACGCCGCCATTCTTATTGAGGTGAACGTCGCCGCGGAGATTATAAGAATAGTATTTATGTCCAAGTTTCCAACCAAGACTATGAGGAACATCGCAAATATTGCAAAGCATGCGAAGACGAAAAACGGCAGTATTATCAAATATTCCAGAAAGTAAAGAGATCCCGACACAAGATTTATTTTTCCCTGCTCGTAGTTTTTATCCAGATTCAATCCGAAGATGTTTTTCTTTGAAATTATTTTATGAAGCTTCCAGACCGCCACGGAGTAAATAAATATCAAAAGAACTATGACAAAAAGATTGACAAATTTTCCGAAGACTGGATTCAAGGAAGATATTAGAAAATTATATGCTCCCAAAATTCCGGAGCTTGTTCCATTCATCACCGCTTCTGCCATTATTTGTTCAAGCCAAATAAGTTTAAAAATTTGCTTAATTTGATTTTAATATGATTGACATAAAACTACTTAGAAATTCTGGCGAATTAAATCAATTTTATTTGGAAAAATGATTGACATAAAATTGCTTAGGGAAAATCCCGAATTATACAAGGAGAATGCTAAGAAGAAATTCAAAGATCCCAAGATAATAGATTTCGTTTTGAAACTTGATTCTGAATGGAGAAAATTAAAGCTTGAAGCCGACAATTTGAGAAGCGGGAGGAATAAAATTTCCGAGGAAATAAATCAGGCAAAGAAGAAAGGGAAAAATGCAGATTCTTTAATCAAGAAAGCGAAAGAAATTCCGAAAAAACTTGAGAAGACTGAAAGCGCCGAAAAAGAAACATATGAAAAATTGAAGCTTGAGATAGTCAAAGTTCCAAATATAATATCCAAAAGAGTTCCGATTGGAAAGAATGAAAATGAAAATGTCGAGGGTGAAAAGTTCGGGAAAATAGAAAAGAAAAATTTTGAAGTTGTTAATCACGCTGAAATTGCGGAAAATCTTGGGATGGCGGATTTTGATTCTTCTGCGAGAGTCGCCGGAACAGGATTTTATTATATCGAGGGGGATTTGGCTTTGATGAATGCGGCGCTGATAAATTATGCAAGAGACATAATGGTGAAGAAAGGATTCAGGTATGTTGAAACTCCGTTGATGCTAAAAGAAGAAGTTATAGCAAACGTTACTGATTTGGAGGCGATGGAAAATCAAATTTATCTGCTAAAAAATTATTCCGCGGGGCTTATCGGAACTTCAGAACATTCTCTTATAGGAAGATTTGCGGGACAGGAAGTTGACGAGAAGAAATTGCCGATAAAACATACTTCTTATTCAATGTGCTTCAGAAAAGAAATCGGAAGCAAGGGAATTGACGAGAAGGGACTTTACAGAACGCATCAATTCAACAAAATAGAAATGATAGTTATTTGCAAGCCGGAACAATCTGAAAAGTTCTTTGAAGAAATTAAGAAAATAACAATTGAGATTTTCAAGGGATTGGAAATTCCAATAAGGGTTTTGAAAATTTGCTCTGGAGACATGGGTGATTTGAAGCATGAACAGGTTGACATTGAGGCATGGAGTCCGAGACAAAAAAAATATTTTGAAGTCGGAAGCTGTTCAAATCTTACCGACGCTCAAGCGAGAAAGCTTGGAATTTCGACGAGGATAAAAGGAGAAAGAATTGTTCCGCACACTTTGAACAATACCGCTCTTGCGACATCAAGGGCTTTAGTTGCAATCTTGGAAAATAATCAACAAAAGGATGGAAGCGTTAAAATCCCAAAGGTATTGCAAAAATACATGGGTGGAAAAAAAGTTTTGAAACGCAGGGAGAACAGAAAGTCCCCCTTTGCAAAACCCCCTAAAAAAACAAATTCTAACAAAAATGACTCTTGAAAATCTTGCTCCGCCCGGAGTCATGCGATTCAGCGTAGTTGCGTGTCCAAATTGCGAAACAAAATATGTTTCTCCCGAGCAGACTGATAATGAATATTTTTGCAGAAGAGAAGGATGCAATAGGATTAATTTGATGGGGGAACCAATAATTCAATACGATGCTCTGGAATCCGAAGTTGCAGAATTTTTGCACAAAAATTATAAAGGCAAAAATATCGGAAGTAGAAATGGCGCTTGACATAACTGAAACTCATAAAAGGGTTTTGAAAATTTTGTCCATTCCTGAAAATGATTTTAGACTTATTTCTGTTGAAAATAAATTTTCAAGCACCATGAAATTTTCCAACTATGCTCATGAACTTTTGAACAACGACTATTTGTCGGGCAAGCTGGTTGAAAGAGGCAATAGAGAATATTATCATGTTGAATTAACCGATGCTGGACGGGAGGTTTTGAAAAATGACACTCGCCAATCTTTTGATTAGTTCTGAAACGCAGGAAAAACTTAGAAGGCAGGCGAAATTTATTGATAATTTAGTTCCGGGAGAATTGTATAAAACCAAAGAAGTTCAATGCTGCCTTGAATATGCTAATCGGGAAAGAAACGGCTCAAGAACCACTGCAATTTATGTTGACGAACACGGAAACCAATATTCTTTTTTGAAATTGAGAAGAGAGGAGAATATGAAATATATCGGGCAATGGTTGCTGGGATTTGATTTTGTTCATCTTATTTGATAATCCTTGCCAAATGATAAAATTTATCAATAGTGTTGAAGTATACATGTCATGGCTAAAAAAAGAGCGGTGCGGAAGAGATTAAATCTCGGAAAATTCTTTTTGCTTGATTGGAAAAAATCCGTCGGAATCGTCGCCTTGTGGATTTTTTCGGCGATTGCGCATAATGCAATTTTCGGATTTTACATGATTGAAGAGCCGTTCTTTTTCACATTGGCTGTCGTCGTAATTCCCGCTTATCTTGTCGCTTCAATAATTTATACTTTGCTTTTGTGCAAGCATAAAAGATAAAATGCCGTCTAAATTGGAAAGGTGCGTGAAAGCCGTGAAGGCAAAGGGTTCCGCTTACAATCCTTGGGCTGTTTGCAAGGCTGTTTTGGGAAGGAAGAAAAAATCTAAGAAAAAGAAGAAGTAAATACGCTTGCCGTCGCTCGCGATTTGTTGCTACGAAATCGGCTCCGCCAGATTTCTTCGCCGATATGAAGATTGATAATGAGAAAAATCTGGGCGACGATTGATTATGAAACTTAACGGCGGTTTTTTCAAAAACGCGTCGGAAGAAAAAGAGATAATTCAGCTCGCTGTCGCTCGCCGATTAATTGCTCCGCATCGGAATTCTTCACGATGCTTCGCTAAAACCAGTTTTAATGTCAAAAAGAATTTCCAGCTTATTTATCATTTTTCCATCGGCGAAAAACTTTAACGAAGTTTGGTTTTGAGCAAATAATTGCGAAGTGCAAAAAGCGAGGCGGAGCCGAGCGAATTATTCCAATAAATTTTTCAATAAAATATTTAAACTCTCTCTCTCTCT
>ERZ1292632.1524-Hain-H43-01um-R2-1524-length-22169-cov-16_pt1 | contig 22169 bp, 16 predicted proteins | sample MGYA00564407_ERZ1292632 | MGnify/ENA primary metagenome ERZ1292632 (study PRJEB36523, sample SAMEA6512637) | groundwater metagenome | collected 2019-01-08 | study: AquaDiva: Metagenomics assemblies of 32 groundwater samples | reverse complement strand
GTTAAAAAGTTGCTAGTGCCATCAGCTAAGTTGTCGATAGTGAACCGACGAGCATCTGTGTAGCCATTGGTGGCGTATAGGCTTATATTATTACTCCCGCTCTCTCCGGCTACATCTAAGGCTTTAATTGGAGCCGTCGTCCCGATGCCGACGTTGCCATCTGTTTTTATAAAAATCCCTGCCGTGTCACTATCCGCAGCCGTAAGTAATAAGTTCTGTGCTGTTCCTGCCGTTAAGCGAAGTACCGATGATGCAGATTTATAAATAATGTTTCCTCTGTGTGTCGCCCCTTCATAAAATGCAACAAGCGTAACATCTGATGAGTTATTAAACCTCGTCGTTCCTAATATGTGCAACTTCGCCTCTGGTTCCGTCGTCCCGATGCCGACGTTGCCGTTGAAAATCCCCTGTCCCGTCGTATTCGCCGTCGGAGCCGCGCTCGCATCGCCCACCAGCCCGTTGTCCACCAATGCCGTGCCGCAAGCCACGGTTCCGATGACGCCGAGCGTCGCCGGAGTCCCGCCGCTCACCGTTCTCCGATATCTCTTGAACGTAGCGCCGGTCGAGCAAGCGCTAGTAAGTGTGTTGAAGTTGCTGGCGTCGAGCGTTCCGTTTTGCAGGGCCGTCGTGCCAGTCGCACCGGGAACGGTAGTCGCTACGCCGTCCGCGCCAAGATCCTCAGCGGTGTAACTCCAGGTGAGATTGCAAACTCCGGGAACGCACGTCGGCGTCACCGTCGGCGCTCCCGGCGTCGTGATGGCATTGACGGTGAGGTTGCCTACGTCGAGGTGGCCGAATTGATTGGCGGTTCCGGAGTTGACCTGGAGGCGGCCAGGGTTGGTCCATGCTAATGCGGCGGTGGGTCCTCCACCGTAGTAGGTCCCCGTTCCGGTCCAAGAGACAAAGTTAGTTGATCGCAGTGCCAACCCAGTGTTTAGCAATCCAGTAAAGGTTTCAATGTTAACGACGGAGCCATACACGGTTCCATCGTTACCAACCCTCAATAAATTCGCCCCCGCCGCATTCTTCCACTCCTGCAAATTCGCCGTCCCCTGCCCCGCGCCCGCACGCACCACCAGCGTCGTCACTCCCGTCGTCGCCGTGTCGTCGTAGAGCGTGCAGACGCCGAGGGGGCACTTGAGCTTGGAGAGGCCCAGCACCCCGGCCGCCGAGATGCGCGGGATGGTGTTGACTTCGGTGAGAGTGGAGGCGCCGGTGACGGTATCCGCAGGAGCACCACTTCCAGCCGTTGCGGTGGACGGCGTCCACGACACCGTCGTCTGGATCGCCCAGGCATCTGCCAGCGTGTGCCCCTCGGTCGCCTTGAACGTGATCGTGACGCCGTCCGCCAGCGCCTGCGCCGCGCCGGTCATGGACACGTTCTCAGTCCACGCGCCGCCGTCTTTGCGCCACTTGAACGTGTCGGGACTCGCCACGGCGCTGTTGATCACGATCTCGTACAGCGACGCGGTAGACGCCGTACAGGTGCCCCCGCTCGAAGCATCGTCCAGCCCCGCGCCAGTGAAGACAACCGACGGCACGGCGCACTTCCACAGAAACGTCTGCAAGTTCGTCGGCGCGGTCGGGTCCACGTTGCGCCCGCGAATGCGGTTGGCGTTGGCGCTGCCGAAGGTTTGCCCAAAGGCGGAAACCGTCAGAACCAGTGCGATCAAAAGTCGAGTCATCGTCAATCTCCTCATGGCCCCACCCTCTTCGCCGGGCCGGCCAATAGCGGCGTCAGCGTGATGTCACTCACGATATCGGCGGTCGTTTCGATCTGGACCTTGTACCAGCCGTCCTTCTGGGGCGCGGTGGCAAGGTCCGGAACCACGTACACCGACCGCTTCCCGTTGGCGTAGGCCACCTGGATCAGAACCACGGCGGTCTCGGGATTGGCGGTGCGGATGAACGCCAGATACACTGGATAGAGCGACGGCTTCGGGTTCATCGCGGAGACCTGCGGAGAAGTCTCGGACAGGACCACGAGTTGCGAGTCCATCGCGGGAACGACCGGATCGGCGGCCTGTAGCGCGACAGCAAGAGCGAACAGCAATGCGAGTTTCATTAGAATCCCTTTCCTAACGGGGCGTAGCGGGCGGATGGTTTCTTGGGCGGGAAGACTCGGCGATAGGTCAGGTTACCAAAGATCGGAATTTCTCGGTAAGCCCACCGTTTGAACGATTCCTTGCCATTCATTGCCGCCTCAACCCCCCTCGCGATGGAGGCCGGTTCAGCTCCAATCGCCCACTCGGCCAACCGTCCGTAACGAGCGGCTTGAAATGCGTCCGATGCCGGCCCGAACAGACTCGCGCCTATGACGTGGCCGAGATAGTCTGTCAGGTATCCCTCGTCTGGAGGTTTTCGGCCGGTGATGACATCTCGCAGTCGTTGGTACCCCTCTTCCGCAAGAGGCAGCATGATAAGGGCCACAAGGAGGCTTGCGAATGCCGGACCAAACCTTCCGGCCTTGGCTTCGCCAATGATTTCCCCCGCCAACATCTTTCCAAGGTTATAGGAGTATGGTTTGAACTGAACTATCAGACGTCCCCAAGCGGTGGACGCCTTGAGCGGAAGATCCTGAACCCCGCTTCGGCCTTGCGTCCTATCCGAGAATTTCTTCCCCGCCAGAAGCAACTCATCGTAGTCCAGAACCGGCTTCTTTATCGCTTCGTCGGGATTCAGTCCGTAGCGCTCCAAAACGGATCGGGCTCGCCCGTCCTTGGGGTTGGAACGCAACCGCTCGTGCATCCGTGCGACGTAATCCGCGCCGCCGACGGAAGACCCAAGACGATTCCAGGTCTCCGACCCAGTCATCCCGATGAGGCGAAGATAACCCCCGACAAACTTGCCTTCGGCGCCGTGGGAGCGCATCACTTCGTGGATAATGGCTTCTATCGCCGCGCCGGATTCATGACCGAATTTGCGACCTTGCTTTGTGAAGTGCCGTGCGCCCGCGATCATGGCGCGAAAGTCTCCCGCGATCCAAGTGTTCAGCGGACCCTGCAACACATTCCGCAGGGCGGAAGTGGTCATCTTCAACGTGCCGAGTGCGCGTAACGCCAAAGCCGTCCGAGCGAGCGCCTGATCCGGCTCATTGATCGTTCCGAGGATGCGCCCGGCTGCGTACCTGACATAATCGGCGTCTCCCCGAGCCGCGACGATCTCCTCCACCAACTCGTCCACGCGCACATTGTACTGACCAAGGTGCTCGATTCGCTTGGCCCCCAAGGACTGGTGAAGGAGGGCGTCCGGCAACACTCGCGCCGGGTTCGGGTCGTAGAACGGCAGATTGATCTCCCTGGCGTATTCAAGGCTTGGGTCTCGGGTGGAAAAGCGCTTGTGGGAATTGAGCAATATGGAGGTCGCCTGGGCGCGACTTTTCGCCTGCCCGGTACGGATCAGAAGTTGGACGGTGGATTCACGCGGCCTGCCAGTATCCAAGTAGTCCACGAAATCGTCAATCGCGCCGGCCGCTTTCTCTGCGTCTTTGGCGACCTTCAGGTGATCGGTCATGTTCTCGATAATATCCGCGCGAACCGAGCCCTCCGAGAGTTGTTTCTCGCTGGCCATGGTCTGGGGGAAATAGTCGGTTCTTTTCATCACCGGCCGCACCTTGCCACTCCGCAATCTAACCGTGGCGCCCTGGGCCATCGCCTCGCCAATCGCTTCGTCGAATCCCTGTGTCGCCGCGGCGGCCACAGCTTGCGCGCGGGAAGATGTGGCATCGGCAATGCCCTGCATCTGGTCGTGGATCTGCCAGAGCTCATCTTTGGTGACGTGCTCGAATCCGGCCTCCCGCAAGCGGTTCAGACGCTTGGCCGCCGCGACTTCGCCGAAGTCTCGCGCATCGTCAAGGCGCTGGGCCAACTCCGCGCCGGCTCGGCCCTCTTCGGCTATCCGTTCGATGGGCCGACCGATGCCCTTCCGTAAATCGACCAGCCATGAATCCTCTTTTTTGAGCCGGGGCCTGGGGCGCTCCTTGACGGCGTCGCGGTGGAACAGGTTGGGGATGGAGAGGGAGCCGCGCTCGGCTTCGTTGCGGGTCGCCGTCGAGACAATCTTCTCCCCCTTCTCGGGCGGAGTCGAGTGGACGCGCGGCTGCGGGTAGTCCGGATCAATCGAACCGTCTGGCTTGACCGCCTGCACCTTGACGCTGAAGGTGCCATCCGGCTTCTCGTTGTATTCCAGGACCTTGTCCAATCCGCCGCCGTAACTCTCGACCACGTTGCCGGGTTTGTAGAACTCCTTGCGCCGCTCGACTTCGGCCTTGCGCGTCGCCGCCCCCGTCAGTTTCCCCTTCCTCTCCGCGACGGCCTTCGTGTTGCGGGCGGAGGCGGCGGAGAGGGGGTTGGGGGGAGGGGTGAACGTACCAGCGGTTTCGCGCGCCGCCTTCAGATTGACCGCAGGGAACCTTCCAGGGCCATACGCCGATACCGCCGCCACCGGCTTACCGTCTCGGTAGAAGACCAGGGCCTTGCCCTTCTGACTTCTGATCTCTTCGGCTCCGCTGACGGACTTAGCCCAAGCGATACTGTCCGAAGGTGCGGCGATGATCGTACCGTCCTTCTCGACAAAGTAAGCCGAACCCTTCAGGTCTCCGGCCTGCCCTAACGTCTCTACCGGCTCCGTTCCCTTGGCGATCTTCCCAAACCATCCCTCGACGCTGGCCTGCGGAGTCCCGGTCCCCTTGCCCGAACTAGCCCTTGCCGCTATTGCGTTGAGACGCTTTCCGGGGATGGCGTCGGAGTCGAATAGAACCTTCCCGTCTGTGACGAACCGACCCGGCGCGGCCACATTCCCCTGCCACACCGTGGCGCTGGTAGCCTGTACTTCTTCGATGGGGCGGAGTTTCTTCGCCAGCAAAACTTCGGCTTCGGCGTCCAGCTTCGTGCGCTCGGGAGTCCCAGGGCGGGGCGTGGTGCGAGCTACAGTAGCAGGGGCTTCCATCTTCGCGGAAGGTGGCTCCGCTAATACTGCCGCGATAAACCGCTCGGAGAGTTCATCCTCGGAGAGTTCGGCTTTGGGCTTGATGGACTTCGGCGCTTCGACTCCGCCCTGTTCCGATTTCGGAACAACCGCCGCAGGCGCCGACTCGGGCACTTCCCCCACCTCCTGCGACATCTTCTCGGGCGGCTGCGGTTCAGTCCTTGCCCTGTAGTATGGCGCGAGATCCGAACCATTCGCGCTCATGTTGTCGCCTTCACGTAGCCAGATTTCCATCTTTTTGCCAATCGTGCCACGTCGCCAGGTCCCCGCCAGAGCACCACGCCAATCGCGCGCCTTCGGGTCCGTGATGGTGATCCGGTTCACATCGGCGGGGAGATCGGCTTCAGTTTTTCGCCGTTGCGCCGCCGCGTCCGCACGCTTGGCCGCGGCTCGGGCTACCGCTTCGGCGCGGAGGAGTTTCCCGCGCTCGGCGGGAGAGACGGGGGGCGCGCTCGCGGGTGGGGGCGCTGGCGCGGGCGCGAGATCGGGGTACGCCTGTTGATCCGCCCCCTCTCGTACGTTCCATACGTGGCTCCCACGCACACCGTGTTCGGCTACATTCAACGTCTCGCCAGTTTCCGCATCCTTGGCATTCTGCCGCATCCAAAACTCGCGTAGGCGCTCCGGGAGTTCGCTGAAACGCTTGTCGAGATAGCGGGCATATCCACGATCCGTGTCTGGACTCTTCCCCGTGAAATACTGGGCTTCCAGACCGGGTACGGGTTCCTCCCGACGCCATTTATCGACGATGGATTGAGTATCGCGCCAAGCCTCACGGTAAGTCGGAAGTTCGAGCGCCCCTTCCCTCTTCGCTCCCCCACCCGCAACATCGCCAGCCGCAGCAATCGGCTTCAGCGTGTCTTCGCGCACTTGGGAGTAGCGGTGCTTTAGGTTTGAACCACCTTTATCGACAACCCAGAATCCCTCCATCCCCAATTCGGGTGGCGCGGACTCCTTAATCGTCCCGGATTTGCGTACCCCGTTTACTGTCCACTCGACCGGATCGCCGGGTTTGAATTTCGCTCCAGCACCTTCAGGTACGCCAGCCGCAGCAACTCCGCCCGGAGCGATAGGTTCACTTCTGAGCGCGGGTGGGGCGGCCTCTTCCTTGAGCCGCGTTAGAACCCTGTCCGCGATTCCATATCCAACGCGATATTTCCGCTGAATAGAGGACGTGCTGACTCGTCCCGCTTGGCTGTCCTGACGAACCAGGGTCAAGAGTTCATTCTCGGTTCCTCCCGCCCACTTGCCGGATCCGCCCTCCAGGGTTTCCGCCGGCATCGGTGCGGCGACCGCTGGGGGCGCGGGTGAGGCGGGCGGAACTTCTGCAGGCTGAACGGGTTTGACTGGCGCAACGGGTTCTCCTTTCGAGGCGAGCGACTTGTACTTCTCGGCTGGCATCGTCACCTTGTGCGTTCCGCCCTCGTTGTTCGTGAACGTCGCGGTGACGTTCTCGCCTTCGAGAACCGGCTCGGTGTAGGTGCCCTGCTCGATTCGGAATGGTTCGAGCGGTGTCGCTTGCCTCTGCCTCAGTTCGTCTGCCACGGTACCCGCCAGCGGCGAGAGCGGTTCCTCGGGTTGGCCCTCCTTCGGCGGCTTCGGCAATTTCTGAGCGGCGGCGACTTCCCGCAATTGTTCGTCGGGCAGAGCCTTGACCGCTTCCGCGATGCCCTTCTCGACTTCGGCCGGCGGCATCCCTTTGATCTTCGCGGCGAGTTCGGCGGCCTTGGCTTCTTGCTGAGTCTTTTCCTCGACCGCTTGTGCCTTCGCTAACTGCTGCTTTTCTCGAAGCAACTGCGTTGCAGTCTTCGGTTTCTCGGGTTTAACCTCGGGGCCGGTTGGCTGATCCCCGCGCTTCCGCGCATCCTTGATCCACTGCCCCTGCGCCTTCTTTGTTATGGCGTTCAGCGGTCTGCCTGTGGCGTAGAGTACGCCCGCGTCCTGCGCCGCCTGAACTTTGTCGGCCTGTTTCCGTAGCTGGGCGGCGTCCTTCGTGGTAGGGAGTATGCCCTGTGCGGGGCCAGACTCCACGGGTGGCTTCGGCACGTTCCCGGTCACGTCGGCCCAGTCGGGTTCAGCCGGGCCGGCGGGCGCGGGCTTCGGCGCGGCTCCGAGAGCCTTGGCGCGCGGCTTGGCTGGCGCAACGGACGGAGCGGGAACAACGGGTGTCGCCGTAGCGACCGGAGCCTCCGTTGGAGCGGAAACCGGCGTTGCCGCCGCTGGGGCCTTCCCCGTCAGAACCGCCCGCGCCTTCCCGACCGTGTGCTTCCCGGCCAGCAGAGCGAACAGCGACGAGACGCTCCCCAATCCGAGCGACCGCGCCGCGCCGGGGTAGTCTCCGGTCTTCACCTTGCCCCAAGCGTCCTTCCCGGCCTCATAAGCGCCCGTTCCCATCGCCCCGGTGAAGTAGGCAGACAGCGCCATGTCGGCGGCCTGGAAGACCCTCGGCGCGACGCCCAGCGTCTTTGCCGCTGCGCCCGCGCCGCCGATGCCGAGAAGGAGTGCGGCATTGTCGGCTGAACTGAGGCCCTCGATACCCTCCACGATGCCGCGCGCCGCTTCCAGAGGGATGCCGCCCTTCTCTTGCGGCAACGCCAGCGAAGGCTTGAGTACCGGCGTGCCCATCGCCTCGCGCCCTTCGGCCACGCCCATTTTGGCCTGCGGTACGGGGACGGTCGGCGCTCCGAAGCGGGTTAACGCGCCGGCGATCTTGGGCAGGGTCTCGCGCGTGTGCGCCAGCATCCGGTCCCACGGGCCGGGTTGTTCCGTTTTCGGAACAGGGAGAGCGGCGGCTTCCTCAAACTGGAAATCCGCTGGCAACGTCTGCGGAGCCTGGTCGAAGAAGTCCTTCGACAATGTGGCCGGTGCGCTCATTGAATCCTCGGCGCGGAAGCCCCTGCCTTTAGGCATGGGGAGGAACCGTCGTCTACTGTCTTGTTAAGACGTTTGTGTGCTATACTGTGCTTATGAAGCTTACGGCCAAGGTGAAACTGGTAGCGAACCAGATCCCCTATGCCGCCCTCCAGGAGACGATGGCAAGAGCCAACTCCGCTTGCAACTGGATCAGCGAATTGGCGTGGGACAAGTGTATTTTCCAGGCATTTGCTATCCAGAAACTCGCATACCGCGCCGTTAAAGAACGGTTTGGTCTGACGGCCCAAGTCGTCATCCGGTGCATCTCCAAGGTGGCCGACGCCTACAAGCTCGACAAGCAGACTAAGCGCACATTTAGTCCAACGGGAGCTATCAGTTTCGACGACCGTATTCTGAAGTGGCATCTCGACAACCGACTGGTCAACATCTGGACCACCAGCGGGCGGTTGAAGATTCCCTTTGTCGGTGGAGAACGTCAAATGGCGCTGCTGCGCAGCCGTCAAGGGGAGTCCGATCTCCTGTTGCAGAATGGAGTCTTCTATCTTGCGGCCACGTGCAATGTAGAAGAACCCGACCCAGCCGATGTGAGCGACTTCCTGGGTGTGGACCTGGGGGTTACGGAGATAGCCTCTACCTGCGACGGCCAGCAGTACAGCGGGGACGAAGTTAATGGCGTGCGCCACAGGCATCGCCGTTTGCGAGCGCGATTGGCCGGGCACGCGGATATCAACGCTGCCCGTGTAATCGCGGGCAGGGCAGCCCGTAAGCCTGCCATACTTAGCGAGTTGTGCGAAAGTTCGCATGGCTCAGTTAAAAGCCGCCGCCTTTAGGCGCGCGGTTGCTTACTGTCTCACCCACTTCGTTCCGTCGAATTTGTAGTCCACGCCCAAATGCTTTCGCACCTCACCCAACTTCGGGCCAGACGCGGGGGCGGGAGTCTGCGGCGCTGCCGCTTTCGGTGCCGCCAGCGGCGTGCCTTCTAACTGCTGGTCGAGGGACTGGGAAGCGGCAGGCGAACCACCCATCGGAGTTGCGCCACCGATCTTGACCAACTCCTCATACGCCTGCTTCTTCTGCTTCATCAAGGTCTCGGCCTGTTTCTTGTGCCGCCCGATGGCCCCCTTCATTGAGGTCAAGATGCTCGCCTTGGCTTTGTCGTCGCTCGGGTTTATGGGGGTTGTCCCCAGCATGTAGATGCCCCCGGCGATTGCGTCCTCAAGTTCCTTGGCCTTGGCCCACTCTTCGGATTCCTTCAGTTCCAAGTCGCGAAACTCTTTGGCGCGCTTGTCGATTGCGTCCTGACGCCGCTTGTCCTTGCTCTCCTCGAAACGAAGACCGGAAAGCGTGCCTTGGCCGCCAGCGGCTTGTTTTGGAGTTCCAATCCCCTGAGTCTCGGGTCCGGAGAGAGCATTCAACCCCTCCGGCGTGCGTTCAAGGCCGGTCACGTTGCCCTTGGCGTCGGTGGTCCAGTGAATAGGCAACTGTTTTGGAGCGGCTGGTCTTCGCCTATATTCCGCCAGCGCCCTTGATGCTTCCGCCGCTTCCCGGTCGCGCTCTATCTGCGACCGGCGCTGAAGAGCGGCTGGAATCTCCGAAGGTAGAACCGTGGTCGCAACTCCCGGTTCCAACTGGAACGACTGACCGTATTTCTCGCGCGCTCCCTCCTTCGCCGAGAGGTCCGCATACGCCTTGGCCCGAAGTGCATCCTCAAGTCTCTTCTGCTTCTCGGGTTCGTTCGGCATCACCAATTGCTGCCCGCGATAGTTCAGTATTCGGTCGCCCACGTCGCTGCCACTGACACCCGCTCCGATCTGCTGCATACCGCCAGTCTCGTCGGCGCGGAATCGGGGAACGTCTTTGAGTGAGGACCGGAACGTGTCTTCTGGTGTGACGGGGCGGATGCCCGCGTTGTTCATCTCGATACGCTGCTGGAGATCCATCAACTCGTTCTGCCGCTCCTGCTGTGCCCGCGCGTCCGCAAGCGCCTGCTTCCGCATGTCGAGTTCTTCGCGCTGCTGCTTGGCGCGCTGGAAGACCTCTTTGAACCGGAGGCCCGCCATCATTCCCTGGATGAGTGGATCTGCGATGTCAGGCATGGTCACTCCTCATTACTTCTTCCCCCCGTAGTACGATGCCACTCCGATACCAGCCATCCCGGCGAGTTCCATGATGTTTTCCAGCCACGACTTCGTGGTCTTCTGGCTGCCCGACCCGACTTGATCCGTGCCTCTGTTCAGGCTCATCAGCATCGACGCGAGATCGTAGTTCTTGTCCTCGCGTCCCAAGAGCATCTGGGCGAAGGAACTTTCGATGCCCCCGATCTCGCCCTGCCGCGCCAGTTCGAGGCCCTTGATGCCGCCGCCCAGCGGGCCGCTCTTGCCGTACCCGCGCTGGGCGAGGTTGGTGGCGAGTTTCTGGGGGATGCCCTGGAAACGGCGGTTTGTGGCGTTGATGGCGCTGATCCGTAGCGGGTCGGTGCCCGCCGCCGGATTCGCCAGCCTATCCTGGATGCCCGCCAACAGCCGCTGGTTGAGCGTCTGGTACTCGGGCGACCACTGCGGCGTGCTGCTCTGGTTGGAACTCCAAGTGGTTGTCGGCATCGTTGAACTCCTCTCGCGTCAATCCAAAGGCGACCATGTCCACCGGCTCGCCGTTGCGGAGCGTCTGGTTTCGCAGAACGCCCTCCACTTTCAGGCCGGCCGCTTTCGCCAACGACCGGATCGCGTCGTTGTCCGCGAACACGAACGACAGGATCTTGCGGTATCCCGCCCCGAAGATTTCCCGGTACGCCTGGTGCATCGCCGGCACGCTGGTCTTGTGCCCCCAGAACGACCGGCGGAACGTAACGTGCGACGTGCCCACGACCGGCGACGACGGCTCGAACGCGATCAGGCCGCCCAACTCCCCGCCGCGGTACACGCCCCAAGTCATTTGCCGCGTCATGCGGGCCATTTCCACATCCACGAACTCGTCCAGCGTCTTCGGGCTGAAGTCGTCGGCCACCCGCGAACGAAACTGCTGGACCCACAGCCACACTCGCGGCAACTCGTACATGGGAAACGGACTGACAAGATGGGCGTTCATACGGCTTCACCCTTACATATCGGCAAAGGACCTTGCGCGGGATTGAGTCTACGGGTCATAGATAGTCGTGAACGTCGCGGGTATCGGAAGATTAGCCGGATCGTCGGACGCGGGCCAGCGTGCCTCTTCGCCGTGAATCGTGAGGGTGTCGCCGTTGGCGTCTAGGATGCTCACCGTCCGCGTCGGCGTCTGCCGCCCGAACCGCTTCGTGGTGGCGGTCCACTGGCCCAACCAGATCGCCGCCAAATGCGTCGGTTCCTTGATCTTGGATGCTCCCACCCCGCTCGCCTTGACGGCGTACAGCGACATCAGCCGGGGTATCGACGTGGCGCTGAACAGGCACCAGGAGGTGCTGGTGGTCAGGCCAACCGTGTCCGTGAGAACCTTCATTCGCGACGGCTGGATCTTCGCCGCTGTTTCCGTCTCGGGGTCCACCACCAAATCCGCCGTGAAGACCACGCCGCTGTCCTGGATGTCCCAGGTCACGCTGCACAACAGCAGCCACGTCCCGATCTTGTCCAGCGACAGTTTCGCGCCTGGAACGGGAGTGATGCTTCCGCCTTGCGCCAGGATGGCGTATTCCGTCCCTACCGTCACCGTGGCATAGGCGTACTTGACCGGCACGCTGACTTCGTAGTCCTTGGGGCGGCTCAACTCGTACTCGATCTGGCGCAGGCGTTCGTTGAGCAACTTGCGACCTTCGTCGTCGGCGGTCCAGTTGGTCGGCAGGGACAGGGACACCCGCTCCGCCGCCGTGGCGCCCGCGCCGATCCGCACCACGGCGCGGCCCGTGTTTTGCGACCCTCCGCTGATGGTCTGTTCGAAGCGTGCCATCGCTACTTGTCCTTCCATCCGGAAAGCGCCCGAAGTTCCTTCCCTGCCTTTGGCTTCACCACGTCGAGGTATTTCAGAAGTTGCTGCATGTATGAGTTGCGCTGATCTTTGGTGACGCCTTTCACGTCGCCCGCCAGGAACGCCCCCATGTAGGCCGGGAGTTCCACGGGGGAATACCCCCTCCTGCTGCTCTTATCAAAGGCAGCCCCCATCCTTTTCGCCAATGGGTCGCCTTCCTGGAATCGTTCCAACATGGAGACCGTAGAATGGGGCTCCTCTTGCTCGTTATCAAGGGCGGCGTGGATCAATTCGTGAGACAACAAACGCTTCTGGGCCTTCGGGTCTGGGTCGGGGTAAATGTAGGCGGCGCGAGGTTTCTTCGCCGCTTCCTCCCGGATGAACCGAGCGCTCAACGGGTCGAGTTTGCCAGCGAGCATCTCGACCGCTTGGGGGAACAGAGTCCCCGGCCCGCTGATCCCCTCTCCGAAAGACCCAAGTTCCGGTATCTTCCCATAGAAAATGGGGGTCCTGGTCTTTCTCGACTCAGCGTAAATCGGAAACTGTTGATTGGATCTTACCCCCTGCATTCCAGACAATCGAGAGGCTAAGTCTGCCGGTGGAACGCGCGGCTCCCCACCTTCCAAGAGTTTCCAGATCAGGTCTCCGAACGGGCCGTAGCGCGTCTCGTCAACTCCTTCGCCAAATAAGGGCTTGTTCGGCATCACATTACCTTTGTTGAATCAACCCCATGAGCCTCTCCCTCAAAGTTTGCGCTCGCGTCTTAGCCTGGGCCGCTTTTTGCCGAAGGACAGTTGCGCCGGATGACACGGGATACCCCGGAACCCTCCCGGTCTCATAATCCTGGTGCAATTGTGCAGCGTATTGATTCGCCTCATCAAGGCCGCTGAAGATACCCAAGTGCTGTCGTGTGCGTCGATACTGCGACCACGCCTCATCGGGCGTCAATTGCCTCTTTCCGTCAACCCCAGGAACTATGACCTGTCTCCCGTCTCCCAAGTCAAAACCCATTGAAAAGACCGTGCTGGTACTCCCGTCTTGGTTACGTACAATGGGCCGTCTCAGCAGGTCCAAATTCCCAGGCTCCAGTAACCCCCGTGGGGTTGGCGTCGAAGGCGTTATGAATAGTTGTTTGGGCATCACATGCTCACGGGCAACTCAACCCACTCCGGCAACTCCGGCGTCTTGGTCACCGGCAGGTCGAACCAGGACCAGTCCAGCGGGGTCTTGGGAACCGGCAACTCGATCCACTCCCACGCGGGCGGCGTGGGAGACACGTACACGTCGGCCCATGCGTACTGATCCGGCGTCTGGGGGACCGGCATTGGAATCCAAGACCACAGCGCGACGCCGTTTTCACCCACCACGCGCGCCCAAACGCGAATCTGAAAGACCTTCAGGTCCACCGCTCCCGACTGCATCTGGATCTTCATCAACCGGCCCCGGCAGTTTCCCGGCAACCGCAATTTAACAGTCTCCGTTCCCACGGTGGCGAGAAAGGTGAATGCCCGCACCGGGCGAACGTCAGTGTTCGGGAAGTCGGTCGAGAACACCAGCGAACCCGCGCCGTCGTACACCACCTCGATTTCTTTGAAGAGTTTCAGCCGCTCGGTCCCCACGTCCTGTTCCGCTTCGATCAGACACAACTGCTCGGTAACCGCCTCCAGATACATGCCGATGGGTTTGACCCATGCCCGCACCTGGAAGAGACGGAACGCCGCGTTCCCGGCCAGCGTGATGCGTAGCAGCCGGCCGTAGATCCCCAGCCCGCCCGGGAAGGTCAACTGGTAGGTCTTACGGCCCGTGCCCGCGGGCACGTTCAGAACCGCTCGCGACACCATCTCCCCGGATGCGTTGTTGGTGTAGACCGTCGCCATCAAGGCCGCGTCGGTGTGCGCCTCCACCTCCAGTTGCAGGATGCGCTTGACCTTTTCACTACCCAGGTCGATCACCGACGAATCCCAGACGTGACCCAACCCTGCCTGGTACGCCTCGACGTAGTAGCCGACCGGGCGGAAGAACACGTATGCGCCCCACAGCCGGAACGCCCCGGTAACCGAGGAGACCTTGATCTTTAGAAGCCGCCCTTCGGCGGTGGGTGAGATCGGCAAGTTGTACATGCGCCGCCCCGGCGTCGTGCTCTCGGTGGAGATCGTGTACCCCTGCCTCACGTTCTGCGAAAGCCCCGGCATTTCCGTGATGACTTCCACGGTCACGTTGCCGTCGGTGTCTAGGTCCAGTTGGATCTCGCGGAACTCCTTCACTTTCGGCGTTCCGCAATCGAGCGAGTCGGACTCCCACGTTCTCCCCGCCGCGCTCTCGTAACCCTCGACGTACACGCCGTAGGGCTTCACCTCCAGTTTCGCGCCATACAGACGCACCGCCGATGCTCCGAACAGCTTCACGCGCCACAGCCGCCCCTCAAGGTACGGCTCCAGGGGCATCCGCATCATCCGGCGCCCGGTGGTGGTGCTGGTGGTGTCGAACGTCGCCCCGCCCTTGACGGTGGAATTGTTTCCGGGCAGGTCCGTCTGGACGGTCGTGCTCACGGTTCCGTCGGTGTCCAGGTCCAATTCCAGGCACTTGCCCGCGCAGACGTGACCCGGAGCAATGGGTAGGTCGAAGGAGTCGTACTGACCGCCCGCGCCGGCCTCGTAGGCTTCGATGTACGTGCCGTACCGCTGAATCCAGGCCATCGCGCCGTACAGATAGAAGTCGGGTCCAACCGTGAACACCAACATCCGAAGAAGCCTACCCTCGACATACGTAGTGATGGGAATCTGTACTTTTCTTCTCGTCCCAGATGGGGGCACCGCAACCTGGAATCGCGTCGCCATGGCCGTGCCCGGCATATCGCTGCTGATCTGAACATTCACCCAACCGGGATTTTCCATGTCGAGTTCTACCGCGCGAATCCGCTTGACCTGTTGCGCCCCGAAGTCCAGTTCGTCGGTGTCGTGGTGTTTCGCCCCGCGCGCCTCGGCGTAGTAGTGCAGGAACATTCCGAATATCTGGACTCCTAGGCTGGTGCGGCCATCGGAATTCCCCTCGATCAAGACGGCGCAGTTCTTCGCCTTGATCCCCTCTTCGTCAGCGGCGGCGGGAATCTTCAGCACGGTCTGGGTCCGAGTGGTGGAGGCGAGTGTTCCGAGAACATAGGAGGTTGCCCCGTTATCCACGACCAGGGTCACCGTCAGCGCGACGCCTTCGGTATTGTGGTCTACCACCAGATCCTGGTATGTCTTCCTATTGTTGGGAGCGCCCTGGTCCATGAACCCGGACATCCAAGTGAGCGGAATCACTTCTCCTTGATCGAGCACCCCGTCCTCAAGAGCATAGACCAGCAGGCCAGATCCCCCGAGCAAGTCTCCGGTATTCCCTTCGTAATAGAGGGAATCGAAGCCCCTGGTATCCTGGAAGACCGCGCCCTCAGCACTCATACGTTCACCACCAGGGTCACATTGCTACCGCCCTGTTCCTTGTAGGAGAAGTACAATCGGCCATGTTTGATCGCCATGCAAGCCCATTGTTTTGTGTCAGGGTCTGCGGCGGGGACCGGGTTCACTCCCAAGGTCCCGCTTTGCCAGCCCTTGAAGATGGGGTCCACCCGCTCGGTGATCTTGACCGCGTGGTCTCCGTCGAAACGGTAAAGCCCCTCGCGCCCTTGGAAGTAGTCCGCTCCGTTGTAGGACGCCCAAGCCCTGCGTCCGATCAGGCCGGTGTCAGAATTGGTCTGTTCCAGCGTCCCTTCGCCCAAGTCGCCAATGTGCCGCCAAATCGAGTGCTCCTTGTAAATGACGACCATGCGCGGCCAGACCGAGAAAGCGACGATCTCTTCATTCAATTCGCCCACGTCGAGCCAGTTCCCCTCGAAGTCGCTGGCCGAGCCGGGGAAGTAGTGCGGCAACGTGGCAGGCGTCCACCACATGCGGTTGGGGCGGGCGAAGGAACATCCGGCGATGAGTCGGTTGTTGTACGGACCCGCCAGGATGTATGCCGGTGGCGCGGGGTCGTGGTCCTCTTCCATCAGGTAGCCGTCTTCGATGGCCTGCGAGTCGGTCACGGTTCCGTTGTCGGTCCAGACGGTCGTAGTGTTGTCTTCGATGGTGTGGATGCGATACGGGGCCGGGAGCATCCCGCCCGAACGGTAAATGTGGCGCTTAGTCACCTCTGGATTTAGGGATACCGGAATTCCGCCAAGGATGATTCCAAAGGGGGCGGCGGTGTTGGTCCAGGAAATCGGGGTTATCACACCGGCCACAGTGCTACTAGGGTTGGATTCCCGCCCCTCATCGGTATCAAAGGTGACGTAGTAGTTGACCGTCCCGCCGAGCGTTCCGGTCGTAACGACCGCCGATCCGGTGAGAAACGGCGGAGTCGGCAACCAAGGGTAGAACGATCCCAGGGCTCCGTCTGCGGCGTGAGCATAGGCACCAGCCAAACTTCCGTCGTCGCGGCCCTGCTTGATCGGGTCCATCACCCACAGCCAACCATCGTAGGAGACCACGCCCAGGGGATACCCGCTGAACTCTACATTTGATCCGCTCCAAGCGTCGCGCTTGGCTTCCGCTACGCTGTATCCACCGCCAGATTGATATAACCTTTGGCCCGCTCCGACATAGCGGCGCTTTGATCCGACCCCTTCCCCGCTGACCAGAATGAGTGTGTGGATGTTGGCCTCCAGCCCAAAAGTCACCACGCTCATGCCTTCGCGCGAGCGGAGGTTCCCAACCGTGTCCACGCGCCAGTTCTTCGCGCACTCGGCTCCGTCGGCGGCGATTAAATCTCCAGGTTGCAACAGCGAAATTCCGCCAGTGAGCACTTTTTGGGATTGCTTCTTAAACACTTCCCCACCCTCCCCAGTACCCCGCGAACGCCGACTCGTAGATCCCCATCACGTCCCGGCAGAACTTAGCCGCTTCGGGCATCGACCCGTCCGATTGCTTCGCCCGCGCCTCGGCCACCATACGGAAAAACAGCCAATCCGCTACCGGATCGGGCATGTCGGGAGCGGATGCCGCTGTCATGTCGGAGGGGTATTCGTGATACAGAATCGCCAACGTCTCCTGAAGTTTAGGGATCTTGTACAGTCTGATCGTCGTGGTCCCGGAAACGTCCTGGCAATACCATATCGGGTTGGTCGATTCACCGGCGTCGCTATACAATGAAACGATAGAAACCCGATCGTATTCCGACAATTCTGTTATCGGGACGGCCAAAGAATACATGATCGAGGTTGCATCCGTGGAATGGTCCAACCCCAGCGCGTGGCCGATCTCGTGAGTCAGGAGGGTCGTCAAGAACGCCCTTAGAGCCGGGTTTGTCCAGTCGGTCCCGGAAGAGACGACGACGTTCCCAGCTATTGGTTCCAGGTGTAACGGCGGAGGGTACATCGACAATGCGGACTCACCTGGCCCCAATGCTCCCAGAGAGATTTCAATGCACCGATCTAATCCGGGTGCAAGCGTCTCCTCGAAGGAAAGAGACGTGGCACTACCATCGTCTTTTACGGCACTCTCCCAAATAGCCAGAGCCGCCAGAACGTCGGCCCGATACGCCGTAATGGTTGGATCGACGTAGAACAGAATCGGATCGTCTCCGGGCCAGCGCAACTTGCAGGCGTCCGTTGACCACGTCGCGCTGAGGGCCTCCAGTTCGCGCACGGAGGCCGCCCTGAGCGACCGCCTGGCCAAGGTGACGTGAATGGTCGAAAGATGGCGCGTGGGCAACGTGTAAGTCGCCACCTCGTGCATGGTGGTAGTCGTGGCGTCCCGCTCCACCCACATTCCGAACCGGCGAGCCAAATCCCACTGGCCCTGGTTGGCCCATTCGATCAACTCGGCCTCGGTCCAGTGGATCAAGTTGGTCGCATCTTCGGCGTTCAGGCAGGCATAGACCTCCGCCAACCAATCCGCCAGCGTTCTCGCCAGCCCCGCTCCACCACCTGGAAACCATGGGATCATAGTCCAGCCTCTACGTCTCGTAGCCGTGAAGCGTTATTTCCCCGGCAAATCCTACACCGCTGGTGTATTTAAGAATGTTATCAACGGCTGACGACGGCCAACCCCAGATGAACTCGTGATTCACCTTGTCGGCTACCGCGAAGGTCCCCTTCAGCAGCGTTCCCGCAGCGACGTTGGTCTCGTCGAAAAACGTGCAGACTCCGGCCCCGCTGACTACCAGGAAGAATGATGTCACGACGAATTTGAACCCAGCCGCGGGGTCCCAGAGCGTAACCCCCGTCTGGGATGCCGTCAATGCAACCTGCTTCGTGGTCCGTCCGGCGTAGTGAAAAGATGGGGCTACCTGGAATGGATAGGCGGTTGCGCCCACCTCAAAACCGGACGAATTGCGCAGGTTTACATGCAATGCCCGTTTCGCCGTGATGCGGGCGATGCTGGCCTGATCTTCGGTCGGGTCGCCGGCCAGCGTCTCGTTGTAGACGCCACCGATCACTTGAACTTTCGTGGTCCCCTCGGTGAACGCGGTCTTGTCCTGCTGGCCGACGGTGAGATCGACGGACTTGATTACATCCACCTTCATGGCCTTGTCTGCGGTGACAGTCGAGATTCCTACCGTGTCCGTGCCGTCTGTGATCTTGACCGGCCAGCCGCTCGCCACGGCAGCCGGAGTGCTCTGGGTGACCGCGACCGTTCCGTCCACCGTGATCGTGTTCCCGCCGTCGTCGATGGATAGGTTCGCCCCCCCATCGTCAACCGTCAGGCTGCCGGCCGCGTCCGACACCGGCAGGGTGGCGATAGCCGCCGTGCCGTCGGACAAGCGCACGAAGACGGGTGTGGTGGCGGGGGCGTCCACGGTCAGCGAACCCGCGTTATCGTCCACCCCGAGAGAACCGCCGCCGTCGTCAACGGAGAACGTGGCTCCGCCGTCTACCACAGTGACGTTGCCGGTGACGCGCGACACGTCCACCAGCAGGCCGTTCGTCGCGTCGGCGGGGATGAGGGTGGCGATTCCGTCGGTGGCTATGGCTAACTTCACCACTTGCGCGTGCGATGAATCCGCGGCGATTTGATCTGTGCAAATTGTGGCTCCTACGCCAGGCGTGACCGCCAATCCGTCTGCCATTGCTTACTCCTTGCCCGCCTTCCAGGTGGGCGTTCGTTTCGCATCTATAACCAAAGCGCGGGAAAGATCGGTCGTGATGGTTTCCGCAGGTACGGTGTCATATCGCAGATCGAGGCTTCGAGCCCGCACGTAACGAGCGACCCCTCCCGCACACTCGATAAAGCGTTGCATCAGAGGAAGCGCGGACTCCAGCGCTTGCCCGCCCTCCTTCAACCTGAGAAATGGAATCGCGGCGTCGATCAGATAAGGATGGTACTCTTCCGGTATTTCCGGGATGTCGGAATTCGACGCGAGCGCGGCCGGAAACTTAGCGTAGGTTGACGTGAGCGTCGTGCCGGGACTGGCTGGATGCCGGTAGACGGCCATAGAATCCATACCCAAGTGGGCGTACCTGGATACCTCGCCTTCGATTCCCTCCCACGATACGTTCAGGCTGGCCAATTGAGCCACGGTCGCGGGCCGGATCTTCGTCGCTCCATTCGCCACCCGCAATGGAGCCAGCCAGTTGTCGAAATAGTCCCGCAAGTGATACCAAGTCTGGCCCGCGACAAGCACCAATGTTCCGGTAGTCTCAAGACACAAGGACAGTAACGCAAATAGCCGTTGCGCTCGATTCAGGGCGCCGACAACTTCGTCTGCGGTGTAGTACCCAGACCCATCGCCGGGTTCGTCCAGGCGTTGCCAAACCTCGGACCTGAGAGTGGCTGTCGTCATGGCAACTCGAACGGGAAGGTTCTCGACACCCCGCGATTCGTCCGATGGCGGTTGAACCGCTCCGCCATCTGAATCTGCACGCCCGGCATCCGGGCGCACTCGTTCGCGAGCATCTCGTTCATGCCAATCGAGAACTTCTGTTCACAGAGGGTCGCTCCGGCGTAGTCCTTCTCGCGCAGTAGAACGTCCGCGGCCACTCCGCTGTAGAGTACGTCCGGGTTCAGCCACGGATGGAAGTAACTTGACGTGTCTGCCACGTCGAAGAGCGTCGGGTCTTGAATGTACCAGTAGGGAAGCGCGGTCACCTCGGTCGGAATCGGATGAACTTCTACCTGCTGGTTGCGCGGTGTGCTCCGGTCGTCCATATGCAGAGCGTAACGGATAGGATTTCCGGTCAGTGTGCGCTTCGGGTCCATCTCGTCGAGTTCTTCCATGCTGACTTGGTCGAGATCGCGGCCGCCCGACATGGACCGAATGCTGAGAAGGTCGCGGCAGTCGCTTGCCAAGGCGAATACGTTCTTCCAGATAGAGTAGGTTACATCGGTGTCGCTTGTGCCCTCGTAGTCCCGGTCCAACGATCCGACTCCAGAGGACTCGTACGTGAACTCGTAGTAAGCGTCGTCGTTTCCGAACCGGATGCTACGACCGCTCATGGCCGAAGTCCAGATCGTGCCGGTGCCCACAATGGCGTCGCTGCCCAGCGCCACCGAGACCGTGCCGGTGGTGTACTCGGCCACGGTAGAGATCACGTCCTGAATCTTCATGCTCTGCCACGGAATGCGGCGGGCGATGCGTCGGTATCGTTCGTTTATGAAGTTCTGAAGAATGTCGGCATCGACTCCTGGGTGGCGCTTCTGGCATTGGAACTGGGCCTCGCCAAAGGTGATAAAGTTAACAGACATATTGAACTCCACTTGTCTTTCGTGATATGCTGTAACTATGCCAAGTTCTCTCGACCTGACCGGGAAAACATTCGGAAGATTGACGGTGGAGTACCTCTTGCCTGAAAGGAATCGGTTCCATCAAAGGCTCTGGGCGTGCCGCTGCATTTGCGGTAAAACAGTCAATCGCTCCGTGAACACACTTAGAACCGGAAACACCAAGTCCTGTGGTTGCCTTCAGCGCGACACGGCAATAACGCACGGGCTTTCCTATTCCCCTGAATATTCGGTCTGGGATTCTATACTCCAACGTTGTCTCAACCCACGTTCTCACGCATGGAGCAGTTACGGGGGGAGGGGGATATCCGTATGTAAGCGGTGGATCGGGAACGGCGGTTTCGCTAGATTCTATCAAGACATGGGGCCACGACCAACTAATCTCCACTCTATTGAGAGACTGGATAACAACGGCCACTACGAAGTTGCAAACTGTGCGTGGGCCACAATGGTTGACCAATGCAACAACAGAAGGAGCAGCCATGTTATTGAATATTCCGGGAAGTCCAAAACTGTTTCCCAATGGGCGATGGAATACGGAATCAACGTCAGGACAGTCTACAGCAGGATTAGGAAGGGAGTGCCTATATCCGTTGCGCTCACGGAGAAAGTGGTCCCTTATCCGAGAGAGCGAACCATAGAATTCGGCGGAGTTTCTCGCGGTCTCAAAGAATGGGCAAGAATGTGCCTCGTCTCTACTAACACAATCCGACGCAGGCTCCGTGAGGGACTTCCGCTTGAAAAGGTACTCACGGTTTCTGTTAGTAACTAAACATACGCCCATCTTAACTCCCTCGCATCAGTGCGTTGTAACAAACTGCCCGTCCCTCGTGGTCCCGTCGCACGTCACGCGATACCAGTAGCCGGTGTTACTCGACAGGCCGCTTGCCGTTATCACTCCGTCGCGCCCGATGCGCGTTCCGCTTCCCCAGGCACCGAGAGTGTCGGCGAATGCCCGTGTGCTCGATGTCAGCCAAGTGCAGGCGGCGTCGGAGTAGGCGGTAAAGCGAACCACGGCTCCAGTAGCGGTCGGCGTGATCGCTCTGACCCGGAAGTCCAGGTATGGATTGTCGAGGCCGCTGGAGGCCGTCGCCGTGGCCCACTCCACCGTGTCCTGGTTGACCCCAGGGTCCGAACTGTCCGTGGCCCAGCCTTTGTAGGCGCTGGTAGAGGCCAAGCGGAAGTTCTGCGCGGCGTAGTCGGTGTAATCGACGGTGGCCTCTACCGTTCCAAGGACGGTCACAGGGCCAGTTGCGGCGGTAGGCAGGCATAGTGTTGGCTGGTAGTACTGTTTGGTTAGTACAGAGTCCGACGAGCACCACAATCGTGGAAGGGTGTAGGTTCCGTTTATCGTTCCTGTGGTAGCGGTCCATCCCGCTAGCTTTACCTTGGTCCCTTGGAGTAGTCCATGCCCAAGCCAATAGTCGTCGGGTCCGGTCCCGAATCTGATCGTAAGCACGCCGCCAGTGATGGACGCTGAATACACCGGGTTCGATACTCCGGCAGTACTCCGTTTCCATGGGAAGGCCCACGAGCGGCAGTCGGCAGTGTCGTACCAATCTGGCGTTAAGGCAGCGTTCAGTTCCTGCCCAAGTTGAACCGCGATATTGTTTTTCAGGCTGCGACTCGTCCACT
>ERZ1292632.1523-Hain-H43-01um-R2-1523-length-22171-cov-5_pt1 | contig 22171 bp, 32 predicted proteins | sample MGYA00564407_ERZ1292632 | MGnify/ENA primary metagenome ERZ1292632 (study PRJEB36523, sample SAMEA6512637) | groundwater metagenome | collected 2019-01-08 | study: AquaDiva: Metagenomics assemblies of 32 groundwater samples | reverse complement strand
TAATAAAATTATAGGAATACTGCAGAATAAACCGGCGGCAGCTGATAGAGCAGCAAAAATAAGAATTAATGGAACTACTAAAGCTATTGCTGGTGGTGTAGTAACTGCTGGAGATCTTGTAAGCACTAAAACTGACGGTCATTTAGTTACAGTAACTGCAGGATCTGATACTACTCAATATGTAATTGGGATAGCTTTGGAAACTAGTTCAGCAGATGGTCAAATAATAGAAATTTTAATTCAGCCGCAAGGCAGAGCAGCGTAGGAGGTGAATGAATAAATGGCAGGATTACAACCGGATGTTGGTGATGTTCATGTTGATAAACTTTTAACTACTATAAGTTGGGGTTATAAAAATCTTTCTTATATTGCAGATCAGATATTTCCTACAATTTTTGTAGACAAACAATCTGATATAATCCCAAAATATACTAAAAGTTATTGGTTTAGGGACGAGGCAAAAGAGAGAGCTCCAGGTACTAAAGGTGCAAGATCAGGATATGCAGTAGACAATACGAATACCTATTTTTGCATTGGTTTTGCTTTAGGCAAAGAAATACCTGATGAAGTCAGATTAAATACGGATGTTCCTTATGATATGGATAGAGATGCAACTAATTGGGTAACTGATATGTTAATGCGTCGAAGAGAAGTAAGTTTTGCTGCTGATTTTATGAAGACTTCAGTTTGGACTACTGATGTTGTTGGTGGTACTAACTTTACTAAATGGTCAGATTATGGTACTTCTGATCCAATTGGTGACATTAGAACTGGAATGAGATCGGTTAGACAAAAAATAGGTATGAGGCCAAATAGCTTAATTATGGGTGAGATTATTTGGAATAGATTACAAGATCATCCTGATTTTGTTGATCGAGTTAAATATACTCAACTTGGAGTTATTACTCGCGATTTAGTAGCTGGAGTCTTGGAACTTACTAGACTTTTAGTTGGTGAAGCAATCTACACAACTTCATTGGAAGGAACAGCAGAAGCTAGTGTATCTTATACTGATATTGTAGATGATGATGCTCTATTAATTTATACTCCTGCTTCTCCTGGTCTTTTTATCCCTTCAGGTGGTTATACATTCATTTGGAGGCCAGCAATTGGTGCTGGTACACAGTTTATTAGAAGGATAAGAAAAGAAGAAGAGAAATGTGATGTAATTGAAGGTATGAGTTATTACGATCAGAAAGCACTTGCAACTGATGCTGGTTATTTCTTTAGTGATGCTGTAGATTAATTTAAAAAAGGAGTTAAAATAATGTTAGTTAGAGCCTCAAAGGATTTTATATATGGAGGAATTTCTATTGCAAAAGGTGAATTCTTTGAACTTAAGGGTTATCGGAATGATGTGAAACTTTTAGGTTTAGGATATGTAAAAGAGGCTAAAGCTAAAGAGAGAAATGAGGGTCTTCCTTGTGATTGTGGGAAGACCTTTGCTTCTCAAGTAGAACTTAATAGCCATAGAGAAAAGACACATAAGGTAAAAGAAAAAATCAAGGTTTCATAGGAGGCATTAGATGCTAGCAAAAGCGACTATAGATTTCAAATATGGTAATGACTCTATAAGGAAAGATCAGTATTTTGAACTTAAAGGCTTGAGAGTTGATGCTAATTTAGTTCAAAAAGGTTTTGTAGAGCCAGTGCCTAGATTTGAAATCGAAGAAGATTAGGAATTTATTATAAGGAGGTTGATTTGATTGGCTTGGAAGCAACTTAAATATGGTATACAAGTTGGTGGTTTGTTAGTAACTCCTCAAAGAGGCATAGCCGCTTATGAATATGGTGCAAAATTCATTAGTGATACTTTCTTTAGAGGTGGAGCCGCTCAGAAATCTTATTTGGTTTATATGGGTGGTGATAGACTTTCAGGTAAAGTAGCTTCTGGTGATTCTAATGATGCTATTTTGAGAATGGATTTTAGTAACTATGCTTTAAATGATACTAATTTTATTATGCGCGGTATTAATCTTGGAGTTCAAAATAGAAGTGCAGGAACATTAAACTATCTTGAGAGTGCTTCATTTACTTCTAGGCAAAGAGGAGATTCAGGTGCAATTGGTCTTTTAAGAGGCCTATATCTTAGTATTATTGCTAATGTTGGTTCTGGTGCAATTAGTACGACAGTTCACGGAATGTTGGTAGAAATGCAATTGGAAGCAAATATGCCTTCTGATTCTGCGGGTGTAGTTGTAAAAAACAAATCTGATGGTGTTTATACTTTGCCTACAGCAGCATTTGCAGCAAAAAATAATGGTACTAGTTCCTGCAAAGGTTTTAGTTATGGACTAGATCTTTATGATTCAGCAGCAAGTACTTGTGATAAAGCAGAAATAAGAATGAATAGTGAAGTTTGTATTCTAAAAGGAGCTGGGGTTCCTACAAATGGAACTACTGGTGCTGCTTTTGCTGGTCCAGGATCGCTATATATTGATATAACTAATATGAAGTTATACATTAATGGGAATACTAAAGCTTCCCCTACCTGGAAAATAGTAACCAGTGCATCTTAAAATGAGAAAACTTAATATTTCTGATTATCAAATAGAGATATTTGACAGCGAAGATAAGGCGTTAATTAATACCTCTTATGAATTTAAGCGTTCTTTAATTAATGTATTGTTTCACCCACAGTTACAACTTACTGCAATAGAATTGTTAGAGAGAGATAAATTAGGTCAAAAAATATTGAGTTGTAATGATGGTAGTTTGCTTTTAGAAGATGCAGAATATGGGAAGATTAGAAATGCTATGGAAGAAATAAGAGGTTTTTGTAGAGCTGATGTAGAATTTGTTAAAAGAATTATGGAAGCAGAACAAGTGGAGGTAACTGAGAAATGAAAATAGCAGATTGGACAAAATTTGCAACTTTATTAATGGTTTGTGGTGGCATCATAGCTTTAGGTTTTTATAGGATTATTAATGAACAAGCAGTTGTTGCTGTTTTATCTGCCGCTTTAGGTTATGTTTTTGGCAATGGGCATAAAGTTATTTCAGATAGAGGTATAATAAAAAACAATCTGATAAGTGAGTCAGAGATTAGATCTAAAAAAGTTAGTAAGAGGTGATGCTATTTGGCTATGCCTATTAGGATTAAAAGATATACAGTAGTTGTGACTACTTTAGCAGATGGTACAAAGACTGCTTACACTATTGAGAAAGTTAGTGGATTAATTCAAGCAATTGTTTATACTAAAACTGATTATGCTGATGGTGTCGATTTTATTATTTCCTGTGAGACTTCAGGTTTAATTATTTGGGACGAGGATAATGTAAATGCTTCTAAGACAGTTTACCCTAGAGCTGCAACTTGTGATACTTTAGGGGTTGCTTCACTTTATGCTGCCACTGGAGAGCCAGTAGAAGATAAAATTCCAATAGCTAATGAAAGGATACAAATAGCAATAGCCGCTGGTGGAGTTACTAAGTCTGGTACTTTTTATATTTATGTAGAGTCCTAAACTGAGGTTAAAATGTCATATCAAGCTTATGAAAGAACTGCTGGAGATTGCCAAAAAGAAGTCGAAGCTTTATGCAGGCATTTAACAAATGCTGGAGTTTTTGATACTACCACTAATCCTACCTTAGCTAATGTTGAGAAATTTATAACTGATACCTATGATGAAATCGGTGTATTCTTGGTTTTAGCTGGTTATGCCAAGATTCAGACTGATGCTGATATTATAGGTACATTACAACATTTTAATGCCTTAGGTGCTTGTGCTAAAGTGGAACTTACACAACCTTCTGTTGGTTTTGAGGATACCGAGAATACACGTTATAATAAATTTTTTAATGAATTTAAAGAAGTCAAGGAACTTATTAAATCTGTAGCTTTTGAAAGACTTGGAGCTACTAGATCTTGGGAGGAATCAGACAATTTGACATGTGGTGGTATTTCTATAAGCGATAAAGAAGATATAGAAGAGGATACAAATCATCCAAATTATACTTTTACTAGGACAAAGCATAAACAACCATCAACTGCTTATCCGGAACTTGAAAAGGAACAATAGATGAGGAAAGGATATAGACTTTCTGAAGAACATAAAAGAAAAATTAGTAGGGCTTTGATTGGGAATAAATATGGTGTTGCAAACAAAGGTAAAAAATTTTCTGATGAGCATAAGAGGAAGATAGGTAAAGCTAATAGTATTGCTCTTAAAGGAAGAAAACTTTCTGAAGAAATTAAACTAAAAATAAGCCAGTCTAATAAGGGTAAGAAACGCTCAGAAGAAATTAAATTAAAAATAAGTCAAGCCAATAAGAATCGAAGGAATTGGAAACTTTCAGAAGAATGTAAATTAAGATTGAGTCAAATTAATAAGGATCGATGGGCTAAATTATCTAAAGAAGAAAGAAGACAACGAAATAAAGCTTGGTTTCTCGCTGCTCGAAAGTCTCCTTCTTCTTTAGAGTTAAAGCTTGGACAATTATTGGATTCTCTTCAAATTGAATATGAGATTCAAAAATGTATTGGTAATTTTGTAGTTGATATTTTTATACCTTCAGAAGATTTAATTATTGAGTGTGATGGTGGATATTGGCATAATTTACCAGGTAGAAAAGAATCTGATTTAAAAAGAGATACTTATTTAATTAACTTGGGGTTTAAAATAATTCGTTTTAATGATTCTGAAATTAAAAAAGATTTTGCGAATGTAAAATTGGAATTAGTCGAGAAGTTGGGAAGAAATTGATGAGTTATTCAATAATTGAGACTGGTCTAAAAGCTATAATTAAGAAAGTTACAGGTTATACTGATGCAAATGTTGCTTTAGGCGATTTTAGAGTTTTAAATGCTGGTTATACGAAAGTAATTATTTTGACTCAAGGATCTTTTACAAATCGTAGATTAGCAATGGGTGGCGAGAAGGAAAGATTATGGGCTATACAAATAAATCTTTTTATTAAATATAAAGATGATGCTCAGGTCCACACTGATTTAGTTACTGAAAAACAATTAATATTAGAGAAAGTTGATGAATATCCTGAGTTAGATAATGTTAATGGAGTTATTGAGGCTTTAGTGATTAGTGGCGATGTACCAAGAAGAGTATTCGACGACTCTGGCGCCGGTCCTCACTATTTTGCTCTAACTTTGACTTGTCAGATAAAAGAATTAGTATATATGACTGAGAAAGAATAATGAATTAGAAAAGGAGTGATAATTTTGAGACCCAAAATTGTAGATTTAATTACTAATTTAATTCAGCAAGATAAAATTAAAGAACCTATAGTGGAATTATGTGCTGGTTGGGATGAACAGGTTAAAAATATTTTAAAGTCTAATGGCTTGAAAGATTATATTCGGCATGATGCATATGACTGGGGCAATATTGATGTAATTGAAGATATTACTAAATTGAGTTTTGAGAGTAATAAATTTAATACTGTTTTATTACTCGAAGCTCTGGAGCACATTGCAGAACCTCAGAAAGCAATTGATGAAGTTTTTAGAATAATTAAACCTTCAGGTTTTGTTGTAATTACTACCCATATGTGTTGGGAACTTCATGGTCGAGAAGAGTATCGAGACTATTGGCGATTTCTTCCTGATGGTCTAAAATATCTTCTAAAAAACTTTAAGGATGTAGAAATAGTTCTTGAAGGAAGCAGTAATGAACCTTGGGGAAGCATTTATGCTTTTGCGAATAAAGGAAAGAAAAAAGAATGAAGATATTGCTTGTGTCACCCGCAGAACTTATGTCAACTTATGATGTTTATACTGGCTATCGAAATGCTTTAGAAAAGATTGGGGTCGAACTTTGTATTTATGATTTGGCAGCTAGATCTAATTATCATAAGATGGCTTTAGGGAAATTCCTTAAGAAAAATATCCTTTATAGTTGGCAAAATATTTCTGAACTGGCTTGTGCCGATGTTGTTTATCAAGCTTTTGTGTCTCAACCTGATTGGGTATTAATAATGTCAGGCCTTTTCTTCCATCCTAATGCATTAATTGCTCTTGGTAGAGCAGGATTTAAAATAGCATGGCTTTTTACCGAATGCCCTTATGATGATGATAAGCAATTGTTTTTGGCTAAGTTTATACATGTTTGTATAGTTGATGATTTACTAAGTTTAAATATTTTTAGAAAGGTGAATCGAAATAGTATTTATTTACCGAAAGCATGTGATTTAGAAAGGCATTTTAAACAAAAGAGTGATCCTAAATATAAATCTGATGTGATTTTTGTGGGAACTGGATTTAAAAATCGGATTGATCTTTTTGAATCTATTGATTGGGAAAATATTAATTTAAAAATTTTTGGTTATTGGGATTTAAAAAAAAGAAGCTCCTTGAAGGAATATCTTACTAAGGCCATAGTTAGAAATGATGAAGCAATAAAGTATTATAGTAATACTGAGATTGCAATAAATATTCATAGAGTGGGTAATGTGTATTCTGCCAATCCAAGAGTTTATGAATTAGCTGCAACCCGTACATTTCAGATTTGTGATGAAAGGGAGGAAGTTTTAAATGTTTTTGGTAATTCAGTTATGTATTTTAATGATGCCAAAGATTTAGAGAATAAAATTAGATATTTTTTAGAGCATTCTGATAAAAGGAACAAATTTATTGAAGACGCTTATAAGATAGCTTTAAAGAATACTTTTGATAATAGGGTTATTGATTTATTAGGATATTTAGAGGAGGTGACTTTGAATGGCAACGTTGCACGGGAAGAATGGAGTAATTTATCTAGGTGAAACTAATGCTTCACCAATTTCCGAAAAAACAGAATGGCATATAACTATTGATAGAGATTTGGCAGAAGATACTGTAATGCAAGATTCCTGGAGAACTCAGTTAAAAGGAATAAATAATTGGTCAGGTTCTTTTGCTGGTTTTTTAGATACGGCTAGTAATGATCTCTTTACTGCAGCAACTTCAGCAAATTTACAGAAGATTTATATTTATCCAGATAGTAGTAGCGTGACTAGGTATTATTATGGATATTGTTGGCCAAATCTTACTATTGATGCGACTAGAACTGATGTTATCGCCATAAGTGCTGATTTTGATGGTGATGGTGCATTAAGCAAAAACCCATAAAATAGGAGGTTTTTAAAATGAAAGATGATGAAGAGATCTTCCTTCCATTACAGAAACTTTATGATATTAAAGGTAGAAAATTTCAGCAAACAGTTTTACCTGCATATAATCTAATAAAATTGGCAAATCTTTTCTCGAAGAAATTGACTAGTTCGATCATTAAGAATCCTACTGTTGCTCGCATGGTTACGGAACTTGATATTATGAATCCGGATCCTGCAAAAATGGGTTCTTTAATATTTGCTTTAATAAGCGAGATTGATAATATTTTAGAGTTTATTATGTTTTTGCTTACTAAAGAGAATGGTGAGGACTTAGATGAGGAAGATCTGGAGCATATTAGAAAATATTTGATGCCGGTTAAATTAACTGAAATAATTCAAGATTTAATTGAATTGAATAAGGATGAATTAAAGAAGGTGATAGCCCCTTTTCGTCAAATGTTCCAGCAAAAGGGGAGGAAGATTCGGACGAAGGAAAAATAAATATTTTTGAGAGTGCCGAATTAATAATGTATGAATATGGTTTTAAAAGTATTAAAGATATTTTTAAATCATTTACATTAGAGCAAATGGAAAGATTGCTCGAGATGATAGATTCCAGAAAGAGAAAGGAATATGTAATGCTGACAAGTATTTTTCATTCGTCAAAACCCGGAGAATTGATAAGGCAATTAAAGATGAAGGAGTTAGTTGAAAATTATCGAAAATTTAAGGAAAAAAAGAAAGAAGAATAAATGGCTATAACTATCGGTGAGTTGTTATTACTTCTCAGTGCTGATCCTTCTAAGATGAATGCCGAACTTAAATCGGCGCAATCAACATTGAGCAAATTTGCAGACAATATTGGTAAGAAAATGAAAAAAGCTGGTATGGTTATGTCTGTAGCCATCACAGCACCTCTTGTTTTAATTGGCAAAAAAGCTTTAGATATGGCAATGAATGTTGTTGAGGCTGAAAACCTTTTTGAAGTCTCCATGGGTGGTATGGCTGATGCTGCAAGAAAGTGGTCTAAAGATCTTTCAGATGCTTATGGGCTTAATGAGTTTGCTTTACGTAAAATGGTTGGAACTTTTAATGTGATGTTGGACTCGATGGGATTAACTGAGCAACAAGCCTATAATATGTCGACTGCAATGACTGAGTTAGCTTATGATATGGCTTCATTCTACAACTTGCCTACAGAAGAAGCTTTTATAAAACTACAAGCTGGTATTTCTGGTGAAGCCGAAGGTCTTAAGAGACTTGGTATTATATTAACTGAGAATTTTATTAAAACCTGGGCTTATAAAAATGGTTTAGTTGCTCAAGGTGAAGAATTAACTGAACAGCAAAAAATATTAGCTCGTTATGGTGCTTTGATGGAACAAACCTCAAAAGCCCAAGGTGATATGGCTAGAACTTTAAAAAGTCCTGCCAATCAATTGCGTATTTTTAAAGAACAATTAAATATGGTCTCGATTGATATTGGCGCTTTGTTAATTCCTATGTTTCTGAAAGTTCTTGAGATCGTTAAACCATATATTAAAAAATTTAGAGATGCATCTGACTCTCAAAAGCAATTTGCAGTTACTTTAGGAATAGTATTCGCCGCCGCTGGTCCAGTTTTGATAATATTAGGTCAAATGCTTATAGTAGTTAGAAGTTTGACAACTGCTTTTATTAGATTAACTGCAGCTGTCAGTGGGCTAGGTATGACGTTAACTGGTTTAGTTGGAATAATTGCTGCAATACCTTTAGTGCTTAAAACTTCTACTAATAAGATGGCTGAATTGTATTCAGAGGCTTCAAGACTGGATCAAATTTCTAGGCAAACTGGGGGTTCTATTGAGGAACTTCGAAAGAGATTAGTTGAGCATGCTATTATGCTTGGGGCAAATGAACAAGAAATGTCAGATCTTTATAAAATTATGGGAGTAACTGAGAAGCAAGTTGGTAAATTGGATGAAAAATTTAATTTGATGAGATCTGAAACCGAAAGGTGGGTAACTTCGGCAAAATTAGCTGAAGGAGCTTCTAGTAGTTTGACAGGGGCTATCAGTGAGCAAGGAGACGCTGCGGAAGATGCTGCGATTGATATTGATAGTTTAATAGCGTCTCTTTTTGCTTTATATAACCTTAGTCAATCTGTAACTGAAGCTACATGGGCTTATGAAGAAGCTCAGAAAGCTACAGCCGAAGCCATAAAGAAATATGGTGAAAATTCAAAAGAGGTACAAGAAGCTATATTTGATGAGCAAGATGCAAGGGAAGCACTTCTTATATCTTTACAAAAAGAATATGGAGTAGAAGGCCAAACATTAACTAGGCAAAGAGAGCTTCAGGCAGAATTTAAGAATGTTGCAGAAGAAGCTGTTAAGAAAGGTGAAATTAGTGGAGAAGCATTTTTAGAAATGGCTAAGGATATGGGATTGTCTAGGGCTGAAATAGAAATTGAAACTGAAAAAATCGGTATTGCTTTAGATAAATTACCAAAAGAAAAGATTATAGAAATTAAAGCTGAAACTAATATAACTGATATGTATATAAGTGAGATTAGAAAAAGGCTTAATGAACTTAAAGGAATTGAGCCTGAACCATGGTCAGCAGGAGTTGGAAAACAAACTAGTTATAAAGTGGTTGAGCCATGGTCAGTAGGAGTAGGAGGAAAACAAAAAGGTGGTTCTATAGAAAAAACAGGCCTTTATCTTATGCACAAGGATGAGGAAGTTATTCCTGCTTGGCTTGCTAAAAAGATTCCGGGTTTACAAGCAGGCACTACTGGAGGTATATTAACTGGTATTCTTGCTTCATTAAGTAAAGCAGTTGGTGCAGTTTTTGGAGTTGCACAACCTTTTACAGTGACCGGAGTTTCTGTTCTTTCAAATCAAATAGAAGATATGGCTAGGAGTCTTTATAAAACTGCCCAGAGTGGTAATTTAACAGATGAAGCTTTCGAAGCTTTAAGCGGTCAAATTTCTCTAATGTCTTCTGCTTTTAGGATTGCAGTTGATCAAGCAAAAAGAACAAGAGAAGAAGGGCTTAATCGGTTAAAAGAGGCGGCTGATGTTTTATCAATTAGTTTGACTGCTGCTAGAACAAAATTAGAATATTTTATTTCTGCTCCTCTTATAGGTATGAAAGCAATGGATGATCAAGCTTTTACTACAGAAATGCAAATAAAGGATTTACAACTAAGAATTCTTAAAATGAAATATGCAGGTAATGTTAGTAATGCAGTAGTAGAATCTTTAGAACGTCAATTATCTTATTTACAAATGCGTACTCAAATGATGGATTTAGAAAGAGATCTTAAATTTATGCCCTTAACAAAACAAATAAAAGAACAATTATTACCTGCTACAAGGGAACTTACTTTTGAAGAGATAATAAATGGAGCAATGGAAGCTCAAATCGAAATTGGGGTTCTCACACCTCAATTAACTTCTTATGAGATTGCAATTAAATCTGCAGAAAGAGCTAATGCTGAATGGGCTGCTTCAATAGGAAGAACTATTGATATGCTTTCAATGATGTCTTTAGAAATGATGAGAATGGGAGCAATATCTGTAGCAGCTCCAACACCTGCAGTAGATATAACGGCTCGTGCTGCCGCAGTACTTTCAAAAGCGGGTATCACTCCAGCACAAGTCGCAGCTATGGGGTACACTAGAGTAGGAGTATTGACAGCAGAAAAGATAGTTAAGGGATCAAAGCAATTTGGTGGAGTTATTAGTGCTACTGGTTTGTATCAATTACATCGAGGAGAAATAGTTACTCCTAAAAACAATGTTTCTCGTCTTGGCGGTGGAATTAATATTACTGTGATTTTGAATAAACCTTTACAATTTATTGATGAAGCAGAAATTAAAAGAGTTTTAGCCCCTATTATTGCTGATACTTTTAGGCGTGAACAGAAAAGAACTTATGGGCAGGTAGGATAATCGTGGCAGTAGATTATAAAGTCGAAATTGACTGGGATAATGATGGGTTTAGTGAAGAATTACCAACAGATATTACAACTTTAAAATTATGGTTGAAAGCAAATGCTATTGTGGGGTTAAATGATGGAGATGTAGTGACTACTTGGAGTGATGCAAGTGGTAATGGTAATGATGCGATTCAATCTACGGTTGCTAAAAAGCCGATATATAAAACTAATATTGTAAACGGATTGCCAGTTGTAAGATTTGATGGAACTGATGATTATTTCTCCAATACTTTAATTGCTCCTTTACCTTGGACTTCAGAAGACGAATATACTGCAATTATAGTTATAGCTTTTCATACTCCAGTAGGGAGTGCTGCAGAAACAGTCTTTTTTAATGGTTATGATAATGGATGTGTGTATTATAAAACTTCTGCTCCACCTGGTTATCGAGTTACTGGTTGGGGTATTCCAACAGGTATGCAAGGAGTTTATAAATCTTCTATGGGGATTGTGACAGCGAATACTTTTGAAGTAATTACTATTTCAAGGGATCGAAATAAATATGTTCATCTTTATAAGAATGGGGTAAATTATATAAAATATTATACAACTGTACCTCTTGATCCTACTACAGATTATTATATTGGTTGTAGGCATGCTACTCATTGGTTTTTGGATGGGGATGTTGCTGAAATACTTTATTTTCAAGATTTTTTAGGTGATTATGACAGAACATTTATTGAGAATTATTTAAAATTAAAATATGGCTTATCTACTGCAATTGGAGGTGATGATATATCAAGTTATGTTAAATCAATAGATATCGAAAGAGGTAGAGAAACACAATTAGATCGTATCATAACGGGTAGATGCACTTTAGTTCTAAAAAACAATGATGCACGTTTCTCTCCAACTAAAGTAACTTCACCATTATACCCTAACGTCCAATTTGGTAAAAGAGGTAGGGTCTCTGTTATTAAAGATGCCGTAACCTATTATTTATTTGAAGGATTTATAACTTCTATTAAAGATTTTCCTCAAAGACAAGCAAAAGAGAGTCATATAGAACTCCAAGATGCTTTAAGTAAATTTATCGATAAATCAATTGAGGTTTCGTTACAACAATCTCAAACTACAGGAACTTTAATAGATTTAATACTTGATAGCATGGGATGGTATTCTATGAAAAGAACTATGGATGTTGGTCGAGATACTATTTTATATAGTTCATTTTCTAACGAAAAGGGATTAGAGACTATTCAAAATCTTTGTGATAGTGAACGAGGAATATTTCTTATTTCAAATGATGGGAAAGCCAAGTTTGAAGATCGTCATCACAGATACAAATCTCCTCATAATGCAGTTGTATTAAGCATTGACAATAATAGTATGAGAGATTTTGTACCAGATAGAAATTATAATCTTTTATTTAATGATATATTAATTAAGGCTCACCCAATTCAGGTTAAAGCTTCTGCAGAACTTTGGTATTTAAGAGATACAATTTCAATAGTCGCAGGAGATTCTACTTCGATAGATGCAGAATATTCTGATCCTGATACTGGGCAAAAGGTTATTGCTGCAGTTAATGTAGTAACGCCAGTAGCAACAACAGATTATACTGCTAATAGCCAACCTGACGGATTGGGCACTGATTTAACTACTGATATGACGATTAGATTTGTTAAACTTGATAAAACTGCTAAAATAGAAATTGCAAATAATGCTGCAATTACAGCTTATATAACCTTTTTTAGAATTAGAGGGCAGGCGGTGGTCTCTTATGATGTTGCTCCTAGAACCGCATCAGATTCAACATCACAAATGACTTATGGTAAAAGAACTTTGGATTTGGATTTAATCTGGCAGCAAAGGAGTAGTGTTGCAAAAGATTTTGCCGATTATCTACTTTCACAGCTTAAAGCTCCTTTAGATTTAGTTGAGGTGATGATATTTCCTCATACCGATGCTTTGGAGACTCAAATGTTTCTTCGAGAAATTTCTGATAGAGTTAGCGTGGCTGAAACTTTATCAGAAATGGATGATGAATTTTATATAGAAGGTCTAAATCATTTTATTAAACCTGGAATTATTCACGAAACTCATTGGAAATTAATTCCGACAGATAGGACTGGAGATTATTGGATTTTAGGAATATCAGAATTGGGAACAACTACAAGATTGGCATATTAATATGATTAAAGATGATGGTTATTTAGGTTTTGAAACTTGGTGGGACATGGCTTCAATTTTGGGGGTTGAGGCAGCTAAAAAACAGATGATTAATTGGCAACCGACTTTAGAGAGTTATCCACAAGATAAAGTTTATGCTTATATAAATCACGGTAGATGGTTGGCAGATTGCATTTATTGTAAGACAGGTGCTGAGGTAGTATTTAAAGACGATCCCTGGTTTGTATGTTTTCATTGTTTTAACCAAATTGTTGGGGGTAAAAGGATACAAGTAAAATTTCCTAATAAGTGGAACCAGATTGAAAAGGCATTAGAGAATTTACCTGAAAATCAACAGAACTGGAATATAGGAGACCTGATACCATGATAAGAGATGGAACTTATAGGTTTGTAAATCAATTGGATATTCAGATAAAATGCGGTATTCCTATGGCAATAGAACATCAAATTATATGGAATCCGACGATGGATATTAATCAATTCTATTTTACTTATGCTTATGTAAACCACGGTAGATGGATCGCTGATTGTCCTTTTTGTAATCATAGTGAGTTTGTTTTTAAGAATGATCTATTTTTTACTTGTTTTCATTGTTTTAACCAAGTTGCTGGGGGTAAGAGAATTAAAGTAATTTTAGACCCAAGGTATCAAGAAATTGAAAATATTTTAAATAAAAGAAGAAACAAGGAAAACCAGAACTGGTTCATTTATGAGGAAATTGAAAAACTTGAAATAGAGAATTCTATAATGGGAGTAATATAAATGGCATGGGTTGTTCCTAGGACTTGGGTAACTGGCGAAATAATTACTGCTGCTATGTTAAATGAACAAATTCGAGATAATGAACTAGATATAGACAGTCGTTTAGATGTTATTGAAGCCGCTTATGTTACGAAAGCAACAGCACAGACGATTACAGCAGTTAAGACTTTTAGTGCTGGAGTTATAGGGACTTCACAGACCTATACTCCATCTGCTGCGGGAACTGCAACACTTGATCTTGCTTTAGGTAATGAACATAGAATTACAATGCCAGCGGGAAACATAACGATTGCGATATCTAATGAGACAAATGGACAGAAATTTATTATATCTATTTTACAGGATGGCACAGGTTCAAGAACTGTGACATGGTTTACAACTATTAAATGGGCAGGGGGATCTGCTCCAACTCTTACGACTACTGCAAATAAACGAGACACCTTTGGATTTATAGTAACAGGGACTGACACTTATGATGGTTTCGTAGTCGGTCAAAACGTGTAGATGAAATATGTCGATTATTCTTGTTGATAGTTTTAGCGAGACAAATGCTGATGCTTATAACGGTATGTATGGTGGTTGGTATATTAAGCGTGCTCAATCCTTCACGGCTAAGGCTGGAAATTTATCAAGTTGTAAATTCTATCTAAAAAAAGCAGGTAGTCCGACGGGCAATGCGGTAGCGATTCTTTATGCTCACAGTGGAACATACGGCGCATCAAGTGTTCCAACGGGTGCAGCATTAGCCACATCTAATAATTTTGGTGTATCCACGCTGACTACATCTAATCAATTAATAGAGTTTACTTTCACTGGCGCACAGCAATACGCAATGATTAATGGAACTTACTACTGCATAACATGCGAGTATTCGGGTGGCGATTCAAGCAACTTAATCTACGTAGCAAGCGATGTATCATCCCCCACACATGGCGGTAATGCTGCTGAGTATTTATCTTCCTGGGCTGCTTTATCAGGACATGATAACTGTTTCTACGTCTATGCCACTATAGCAGATGGTTCTTTTTTGTTAAATTTTATTTAAGGATTTTATGTGGATAAAAAATTGAAATTTGGTGTTTCTTATTGTACCCAACCCAATGTGCCTGAATTAAATTTTATGGAAGTTAGACAACAACAACCTATTTCTTATATTAATCTTGACGAGGTATATCATCATTTACTTTATGATAAATACATTAGACCTACTGCAGGTTTTATTGGTAAGTATTGTTTAATTGATTATATTAATGCTGCTAAGAAGAATAATCAGGAACTTATAATTACTCTTAATTTCAGAAACGATTCTGGAGATAAGAGAACCTGGAGTCTTAGACCTATAGAGGAATATGTCCGAGTAGCACAGGTTTGTCACAGGCTAAAAGAGTTTAAAGTGCCTATATTATTTAATATAGGTAATGAGACCTTTTACAGGTATCGACTTAAGTGGCAGCAGATATTGCCTTATATTAAAGCCATTAAGCCTATTTTAAATGATACTGGATTCAAATTAGGTGGTGTTGGTGATGAGTTTATTACATTTGATCAACACGAAGGGACTATTAAACTCAAAGAATATTTAGATTTTGTGACTATACATTTTCTTTATACTCCTTTGGCTGAAATTGAAAATATTTATAGTTGGTTAGGTAAACTTTGTGTCTTAGAAACTGGTGCTCAGACAAAGGATTATAGGAATGCGACTGGATATTTATATATTAAATATCTTTTAGATGGGTACGTGGCTAATAGTTTTAAAGTTAGTCATGTGGCTTTTATTTATGTTGATTCCAATTATTGGGGTGATGCAAATTATATTATGAGGATGTGGGATTCTAAATATGAACAAATATTACATTCCACAATAACTTGGGATTTATATAAACAATATATAGAAAAATGGGGTGAGAAGAGAATGGAATATAGAAGACCTCCTGGGTTACAAGCAGTCTATGATATTTTTGGTTGGAATTTTCCTTATCATTTTCTACTTCCTAATTTACCTATTTTAGGAGAGAAAGATCCAAATAATGCTATTAAATGGGCTGATGTAGATGCTATAAAAGAGATTGAACTTAAAGGTCTGATTGTAGCGCTGAAAAATTTGAATTTATTGCCTCCACAATTTCCTAATTATCCTGATATTAAATATATTGGAGATAAATGGAATAGCAATTGGTTAGATATTGCCAAGAAGTATCCTGAGATAGAGGAACCATAATGATATATACAACTATTGATTCAATAACTGGAGTGTTTCTCGGTGTCACTGATGACCTTGTGTTGCAGTTTATGAAGCACTATGATAAGGAATATCTAAAGGTAGTTAGGTTAGCAGAACTTTATATTAAGTATGGTAGATTGTTTAATGTTATGGCAGATATTGCATGGGCTCAAATGGAGCATGAGACAGGTTTTTTAACTTATAAAGGTGATGTAAAACCTGAACAGAATAATTTTGCAGGTTTAGGAGCAACTGGTCATGGTAATCCTGGTAATAGTTTTGCTACAGAAGAACTTGGAGTAATTGCGCATTATGCTCATTTGGCTTGGTATATTTATCCAAATCATGTTAATAAATATTGTAGCTCAAAATATGATCCAAGACATTTTGTTTGGGATAAAAAGATTCATCGCTTTGCTGGTAATCGATTGATTGATTTGGCTGGTAAATGGGCGGTTCCTGGGATTAGGTATGCTCAAGCTATTTTGAGATTAGCTCAAGAGATTGTTTTAACTTCAGAAGATAATATTAAATTTGATTTAATAATTCAGATGGGTCATGTTGGTAGAATAAAAGGAGCGACAGGAACTAATGGTGAGCAAGCATTTACAAAAGCATTGGGTCAAATATTATTTGAGAAATTTACTAAGACCTTATACAAAATCAGATTAATGGGTGCTGATAATTGGTTATATCCTGAGCCCAATAAGACGATTTTGTTCTTTTCACTTCATGTTGATGGAAGCCCATGGGGATCAAAAGCAAGAGATTTCTCAGTTGGTTATCCAGTTCCAAGTGACCCTTCATTTGCGCAGACAATAGCTAATGAATATAAAAGGTTGACAAATTTTGGGAGGCGTAAAGATAATTATACTTCTGGATTGAGACAATATTATGCTTGGCGCAAGAAGCATATTAGTGCGGATTTTTATTGCCTTCTTGAACATGGTTTTTTTACTAATCCTATAGAGAAAACTTGGATATTGAATCATTTAAATGAAATTGCTGAATGCCATTATAATTCAATAATTAATTTTTTGAAAAATATATCAAATCTTTAGAAAAACTGTTTACAATTTTTGATTTATATGTTATATTGCCTCTATTAGAAATAGATGGAGGTGTTTTATAGTTGAGAAGTTTATCTGATGTTGGTATTAAAGAGCTTGATAGTCTAAAAAATAGAGCTGCTAGGGATTTTGCTCTATCTCGCATAGACAAAAGATTTCTTAATTTAATTGTAAGAGATATTGAAAAATTAAAATTTAAGATAATGGAGTATGAAAATGCCCAAAAAGAAACTGGACAATTCTCAGAAAGTTAAAGAGAAAGTTATTAAGTATGACAAGCTTCAAGAAGAAGAGAAAAAAATAGATTTACAAAAATCTGAACTTAAACTTGATATTGAAGGATTTCTTAAAAATAATCAACGAGATTTGATTGATTTTGATGTTGGAGAAGATACTTATATTATTAGAGCATCGATTTATGAAACTACTAAATTGGATTATGATGTAGTTAAATTAATGCCAATCTTAAAAAAGAAAAATTTGCTTGAGAGAATCTCTAAGACAGTAATTGATCCTAAAGCTCTTGAAGATATTTATAATCAAGGGCTTTTGTCATTAGAGGAGATAAAACCTGCAACTTCAGTAAAGATATCTAAGATATTTAAAGTTCAGAGAATTAAGAAACGTGTATAATGTAAAAGAAGTTTTAAAGCATTATAATTTTATTGATTATTTTAATTCAGATCAAATAAAGATTTTATGCCCTTTTCACAACGAAGCAATCCCTTCTTTAAATGTTGATTGTATTACTGGTGCAATGTATTGTTTTGGTTGTATGTGGCATGGTAGTATAGTCCAGTTTGTTGCTAAGCTTGAAAAGATTAATGAACTTCAAGCATTAAATAAAATAATGAAAATCTCTCCTTTGTTAAGAACTAAAAATTTTAAAGATAGTCTAGAGATTGGTGTTTCTGAAGCATGGTTGCAATTTATTACTCTTCCTATTATTAATTGGAATAAATTTACTTCTCATTATTTAATTGCAAAAAGAGGATTTAAAGCTAAAACTTTGAATCATTTTTCAGTAAAAAAAGATTGTTCAGCAAGATATCCTATAATAATTCCTATAATGGAGAATGGCCTTTTTCGTGGTTATATTAAAAGGAAGATTAATAGTTCTATTGGCCAAAAGTATCTTTATAATGAAGGATTCTTGAGGAGAGATACGTTAACTGGTCAATATTCAAATAGAAGCCCAATTCTTATTACTGAAGGTATTTTAGATATGATGAAAGCGTGGCAATTTGGTTGTCGTAACGTTGTTGGTATTCTTGGGTGGAAGATATCAATTGAGCAAATAAATAAGTTGAAACAAATTACCGAAGTCGTGATTAATGGTTTAGATAATGATGGTAGAGGAAAGGAAGGTGGTGAAGTTTTAAAGAAAAATTTTAATGTTATAAATTTTAGATATCCGAATGGTAAAAAAGATATTTGTGAATTAAATGAATTTGAATTTAAGGAGAGGATTGGACTAAATGGTTAAAAAAACTGATATGTTGGGTTTGATTAAAACTAGGATTCAAGAAGCCGTTGGAGGTCTTAGTTCTCAATTTAGAATAAAAGGAGGCGATAAGAGAAGAATTAGGTTTCTTACAGATGTCGAGGAAGCAATTAGAATAATTTATCATGATAAGTGGCAAGAATTTGCTGTTCCTTGTTTGAAACATTATGGCGAAGATTGTCCTTATTGTAATGGTGAAGGGACTAGAACTAGAGATAATTTTATTTGGACAATATGGGACTATGAAGCTAAGAAGAAATTAATATTTATGTTTAAAGCTAATGATAGTACTCCAATACCACACATGATTGCTGCTTATGATAATTATGGAACTATTTGTGATCGAGATTATGTTGTTGCCCGTAAAGGAGAAGGTTTCGCAACTAGTTATACTTTAATGCCATCTGATAAATCTAAGTTTCTGGGTAAAAAAATTAATCCTTTTACTGAAGATGAAATTCTAGAAATGTTATTAGAGTCAGCAAAATTACCTCAGGAAATTGGAGAGGAATTGACAAAAAAGAAGAAAATAACCAAAAAAGAAACTGAGGAAGAAGATGAAGATTTATTTGAAGACGAAGATGAAAGGTTCGAAGAGGAAATTGAGGAAGAAGAAGAAGCTGAAGAAGACGAAGAAATTGAGGAAGAGCCAAAAAAATTAGGTAAAAAAACTTCTGGTCGATCATTAAAGGATTCTTTAAAAAAGAAATTTGGTAAAAAATAATGGATCGTTTACAAGATTTATTTGAACTTCAAAAAAGATTTCAGTTTGAATTAACTGGTTTAAAGCCTCCAATTAGAGATGTTGATCAAGTTAAGAATTCGATAATTTCAATGATAGCTGAGATTGGTGAAATTCTTGAAGAGTATCAATATTGGAAGTATTGGAGGCGTAAGCCTCCTATTCCCGATAATTCTAAATTATTGATTGAGTTAGTTGATTTATGGCATTTTGTTATTAATTTGACTTTATATCTTGGTTTTGATTATGAAGAATTATACCTGGCTTTTATTAAAAAGAATGAAATAAATTTTCGAAGGCAAGAGGAAGATTATTAAAATGGCGGAAATTACTATAGTTGGAGGATTAGGGCATGTTGGTTTACCTTTATCTTTGAAATTAGCAGAGGTTGGCAATCAAATTTATATATATGATATTGATAAGGAAGCAGTAACTCTTTTTGAAAATAATAAGGCGAAATTCGTTGAAGAAGGTATAGAAGATTTTATTAAAAAAAATAAATCAAATATTGAATTTGTTAATCATATATGCACAGAAATAGTAATATTAGCAACTAATATTGATGATCTAGAATATCTTTTCTCCAATATTTCGGCTCTCAATTATTCTAAATATTTATTTATTAGACAGACATTAAAACCTTACACAATTACTAAATCTTTTATAAAAAATTTCGATAGTGAAGTAATTTATGTACCTGAAAGATTAGCTCAAGGTTTTGCTCTTAAAGAGATAAATATTATCCCCCAATTAGTTGGTTGTGCTAATTTTGAACAATTTAATTTAGCTTCTTCAATTTTTAATTGGGTTAATTGTATTCCTTTAACTTATATTGAAGCTGAATTTGCAAAGATATTTTGTAATTATTATCGTTATGGAACTTTTGCATTAGCTAATGATATGTTTAGAATATGCCAACTTGATAATGTTAATTTTAATAAAATCAGAAAAGCAATAACTTATGAATACCCAAGGATGTTTAATTTTCCTAAAGCCGGTTTTTCTGGGGGATATTGCTTACCAAAAGATACTGAGCATTTAATATTTAACTCAGAGTTGGCAGAAGAGGTCAAGAACGCAAATTGGTATATAGTTCTATGGTTAAGGGATTTAATCTCTTCTCGGATTGCCGAGGGGTTAACGGTTGGTATTTTAGGGGTTACTGCTAAGTCAGACGTGGATGATCTAAGGTACTCAGTCTACACAGAAGTAATTCAAAAAATATCATTTAAAATACCTAAAGGATTTTTAAAATATTATGATTTTTTTGTTAAGTCTGATCCAATTGAAGAAGTTTTAAATTCTGATGTTTTAATTATTGCTATTCCTCATAGTAGATATAAAGATATTTTAAAGAACATTAAAAATAAGGAGATTATAGATCCATGGGGGATATTATGAAAATATTGGTTACTGGAGGTAGAGGATTTTTAGGAAGTTATATTATTGCCGAATTATTAAAAAATGATTATGAAGTAATCGAAGTAGATAACGATAGCAAATCTGGTAAAGAATCTATCTCTAAATTATATGATTGCTCCAAGGTCGATCATTATAAATTTGATGTCTCTGAACGTGAGAAATTAGTAAATATTATGAATGGAATAGATGTTGTAATTTCAGGAGCTGCTTTAGTGGGAGGTATAAAATATTTTCACGATTATCCTTTTGATATTATAAATTTGAATAATTTAAGTTTATTAAGTGTGATAAATGCAGCAATTAAACATAATGTTAAACAGTTTATATTAATAAGTTCTTCTATGGTATATGAAAGGGCTACAAAATTTCCTGTAAAAGAAGGAGACGAACTTGAAATGCCTCCTCCAGTATCTTCTTATGGTTTTCAAAAATTGTGTTCAGAATATATAGTAAAGGTAGCTAAGTTACAATATGGATTGGATTATACTATAGTTAGACCCTTTAATGCAGTGGGTTTTGGTGAGATTATTAAAGAACCTGGGTTTGCTCATGTAATGCCTGATTTAATATTAAAAATAAAAAAAGGACTTCCTATAGAAATATTTGGTGATGGGCAACAGATCCGTTGTTTTACTCACGCTAGAGATATAGCCAAAGGGATAGCCCTTTGTGTTAATAATGAAAATGCTGTTAATAATGATTTCAATTTTGTTAATGAGAATCCTATTAAGATAATTGATCTTGCTAAGTTAATAAGTAAAAAATTGAGATCTGAAGAGAAATTTTCTTGTACTAATTCTTTGCCTTTTAAAGACGATGTCAGAATTCGAGATGGGGCTTTTGATAAAGCATCAAGTATTTTAGGATGGATTCCACAAATTACTTTATTAGAAATGATTGATGAGTTAATTCAGGAACTTACATGAAGCAAATAATATTACTATTTGAAGGCCATGATTATTCCGGTAAAACACAAATTGCTAGAGAATTAAGTAGACTTATAGATATACCTTATTTTAAAAACATTAGAGAAAATGAAGCTTTTAATAGAGATGAATTGAAATATTTTACTAAACGAAAAGAAATAACAAATGAGGAATTTGTTAAACGTGCGTTGGCGAGTTAATTTATTATTTATAATGGTTGAGGCTATGAGCAGTTGCCTTGTAAATACTGCTCAATTAATCACAAATGCTGATAAGAAATTATTTAAGCCTTTGTTAGCGCCAGTTTATTATGAGTTACGAACCAACATTAATAATTAAAAAAGCAGATTTAG
>ERZ1292632.1522-Hain-H43-01um-R2-1522-length-22174-cov-7_pt1 | contig 22174 bp, 18 predicted proteins | sample MGYA00564407_ERZ1292632 | MGnify/ENA primary metagenome ERZ1292632 (study PRJEB36523, sample SAMEA6512637) | groundwater metagenome | collected 2019-01-08 | study: AquaDiva: Metagenomics assemblies of 32 groundwater samples | reverse complement strand
TTCATGAAGTCGGAACTGACCGACATCGCCAAGCAGGATGTGCAGGCGGTGGTGCTGGCCTGCACCGAACTGGAACTGATCGTCGATGTGAAGGCCAATGTTCTCCCCATCTACGACTGCACCCACATCCACGCCAAGGCCGGGGTGGATTTCATCCTGGGGTGAGGATGCCGGCGCGATGATGCGCCTTCCGTCCCTTGCGGAAGGCGTAATCACCTCAATTGTCATCCCCGCGAAAGCGGGGATCCATCTCCAGCGCTATCCTCTTGATGTGGGGTCGGGAGATGGATTCCCGCTTTCGCGGGAATGACGTGGCTGGGTTCGCCGCCCTCCTTGCCGAGGGTTAGGCAAAGTCAGTTCTTTTCCTGATCCACCAGCTTGTTGGCCGTGATCCACGGCATCATCGCGCGCAGCTTGGACCCGGTTTCCTCGATCGCGTGACGCTTGGAGGCGATGCGGCTCGCCTTCAGCTCCGGCTGGCCGGCGCGGTTGTCGAGCACGAAGTCCTTGACGAAGCGGCCCGACTGGATGTCGGCCAGCACGCGCTTCATCTCCTTCTTGGTCTCCTCGGTGATGATGCGCGGCCCGGTCTTGATGTCGCCATATTCGGCGGTGTTGCTGATCGAATAGCGCATGTTGGCGATGCCGCCCTCATACATGAGGTCGACGATCAGCTTCAACTCGTGCAGGCATTCGAAATAGGCCATTTCCGGGGCATAGCCGGCCTCGACCAGCGTCTCGAAGCCCGCCTGCACCAGCGCGGTCGTGCCGCCGCACAGCACCGCCTGCTCGCCGAACAGGTCGGTTTCGCATTCCTCGCGGAAATTGGTCTCGATGATGCCGCTGCGACCGCCGCCGACTCCGCTAGCATAGGAGAGGGCGATGTCATGCGCGTTGCCGGTCGAATCCTGATGGACCGCGATCAGGCAGGGCACGCCGCCGCCGCGCTGATATTCGCTACGCACGGTATGACCCGGCCCCTTGGGCGCGATCATGATGACGTCCACGTCGGCGCGCGGCTCGATCAGCCCGAAATGGACGTTGAGGCCATGGGCGAAGGCCAGAGCCGCGCCGGGGCGCAGATTGGCGTGGATGTCGGCGGAGTAGATCGCGGCCTGATGCTCGTCGGGGGCGAGGATCATCAGCACGTCGGCCCAGGCGGCCGCTTCCGCGTTCGGCAGTACCTTGAAGCCAGCACCCTCGGCCTTCTTGGCGCTCGGCGAACCGGCACGCAGCGCGATCGCCACTTCGGCGACGCCGCTGTCGCGCAGATTCTGCGCGTGGGCATGGCCTTGGCTGCCATAGCCCAGAATGGCGATCTTCTTCCCCTTGATGAGGCCAATATCCGCGTCGCGGTCGTAATAAACCTTCATGTCTCGTCTCTTCCCGTTCCAATATCTCCCTCCCCCCTTGAAGGGGGGAGGATACGAAATCTTGGGCCGGCGCAGCCGGTCCTAGATGAAGTTGGAGGGGGGCAGTCGCGCCGCGCCCCCTCACCCAGCTGCGACTAGGGCACTGCGTGCCCGAGTCTCCGCAACCCTCTCCCCCAGGGGGAGAGGGAATCTAGTTCGCCTCTTTCCCCCGCATCAGCCCGACGACACCCGTCCGCCCGACCTCGACCAGCCCGATCTGCCGCATCAGGCCGACGAAATTGTCGACCTTCTCGGTCGTGCCGGTGATCTCGAAGATGAAGCTCTCGATCGTCGTGTCGACCACCTTGGCGCGGAACACGTCGGCCAGGCGCAGCGCCTCGATCCGGTCCTCGCCCGTGCCCGCCACCTTCACCAGCGCCAGCTCGCGCTCGACGAAGGGGCCTTCCTCGGTCAGGTCGGTCACTTTGTGCACCGGCACCAGCCGGTCGAGCTGCGCGATGATCTGGTCGATCACCTTGGGCGGGCCGTTGGTGACGATGGTGATGCGGCTGATCGCATGGTCGGCGCTGATGTCCGCCACAGTCAGGCTGTCGATATTATAGCCGCGCGCGGTGAACAGCCCCGCGATGCGCGCCAATATGCCCGCCTCGTTCGACACTGTCAGCGACAGGACGTGCCGCTGGCTGGTTTCTTCCTGGATATGCATCAGATGCTGGTTCCGTGATCCTGATGGTCGTCTGCGACCCTGTCGTGCCGCTGCGAAATCATGGCGACGAAGGCGAAATGCCAGTCATTGTCGAGCCGGTGGGCGAGCCGTACCGGGAAGCCCGCCACCGCGTCGAACATCCGCTCCAGCCGCTCGCCGACATAGCGCGGCCCCACCAGCAGCGTCCCGATGTGCCGCTTGTGGAAGTCGAACCCATGGTCGAGATGCACTTCCCATTCCTCGTTTTCCGGGTCGGCATGATCCACAGTCCAGCCGGTCAGTTCCGCCGTCCCCGCCTCACGATCGAAATCCCACGGCTCGGTCACATGGATGCGCAGCTTCAGATGCCCAGTCACTGCACGATCCTCATACCAGCGCTTTCGCCTCGTCGGACATGACGCCCGCGATCTGCCGGGGATCGAGCAGCATGTCGGTATGCGCCGCGCCCGACGGGATGATCGGGAAACAGTTGGACAGCTTCGCCACCCGGCAATCGACGATCACCGGCCCGTCGGTCTCCAGCATCTGGCGGATGCCGCTCTCCAGTTCCTGCGGCCCTTCGATGCGGATGCCGGTCCAGCCATAGGCTTCGCCCAGCTTCACGAAGTCGGGCAGGCTGTCGGAATAGCTGTTGGAATAGCGGCTTTCATAGGTCAGCTCCTGCCACTGGCGGACCATGCCCATATATTCATTGTTGAGGATGAAGATCTTGACCGGCAGGCGATATTGGCTGGCGGTTCCCATTTCCTGGATGTTCATCTGGATCGAGGCGTCGCCCGCAATGCAGATGGAGAGGCTCTCGGGATTGCCCATCTGCGCGCCGATCGCGGCGGGAAAGCCGTAGCCCATGGTGCCGAGCCCGCCCGAGGTCAGCCATTTGTTCGGCGCCTCGAACCCGAAATGCTGCGCCGCCCACATCTGGTGCTGGCCGACTTCGGTGGTGATGATGACATCCTTGCCCGTGGCGACGCAGGCCTTGTAAAGGTCGGCGATCGCGCGCTGCGGCATGATCTCGACGCCGTCTTCGGCATAGTCCAGGCTGCGCTTGGCGCGCCAGCCCGCGATCCGCGCCCACCATTCGGCGAGGTCGGCTTGTCTGTGGCCCCGCTGCTTCCAGAGCGCGATCATGTCATCGAGCGCGCTGCCGACATCGGCCACAACCGCGACATCGACGTCCACGATCTTGTTGATCGAACTGCGGTCGATATCGATATGGATCTTGCGTGCATGGGGCGCGAACGCATCCAGCCGCCCTGTAACGCGATCGTCGAAGCGCGCGCCGACGCACAGGATCAGGTCCGCCTGGTTCATCGCCCAATTGGCCTCATAGGTGCCGTGCATCCCCAGCATCCCCAGCCACTGGTCGGAGGAGGCGGGGAAGGCGCCCAGCCCCATTAGCGTCGACGTGACCGGCGCGCCGGTCAGCGCCGCCAGTTCGCGGAGCAACGCGCTGGCTTCCGGCCCCGAATTAATGACCCCGCCGCCGGTGTAGAGGATCGGCCGCTCCGCCGCCGCCAGCATCTCGACCGCCGCGTCGATCGCCGCGGCGTCCGCCTTGGTCTGCGGGCGATAGCTGGCATGGACCTGAAGCGCCGGCCGGGCATAGGGCGCGGTCGCGATCTGGACATTCTTGGGAATGTCGATGACGACCGGGCCGGGGCGGCCGGTGGTGGCGATATGGAACGCCTCATGGACGACCTGCGCCAGCTTCGCCGGATCTTTGACCAGATAATTATGCTTGGTGCAGTGGCGCGTGATGCCGACCGTATCCGCTTCCTGGAAAGCGTCGGTGCCAATGAGCTGCGTCGGAACCTGGCCTGTGATGACGATCATCGGGATCGAATCCATCAGCGCGTCGGTGATGCCGGTAACCGCATTGGTCGCGCCGGGGCCGGAGGTGACGAGCACGACGCCGGGCTTGCCGGTCGAGCGCGCATAGCCCTCCGCCATATGGGTCGCGCCCTGTTCGTGGCGGACGAGGACGTGCCGGATCGTGGGATGATTGTAGAGCGCGTCATAAATGGGCAGCACCGCGCCGCCCGGATAGCCGAACACGACCTCGACGCCCAGATCGACCAGGCATTCGACCAAAATGTCCGCGCCGCTCTTTTCGGCCACGAGATAACTCCTTCGATATACAGACCGCGCCTTTGCGCGCCTGCGCCGGCGATGGCAAGGCGCCTGCCTCTAGTGGACATAAAATGGCAGGTCAATAGCTAACTTTGAAATTTAATTACCAATTCAGAGATGATTTTGTCATCTATTGCGCGATATTCGCGCGGCCATTGGTCGGGCGGCTGGTGCGCGAACCAGGTATATTGCCGCTTGGCATATTGTCGCGTCGCGGTGCGCGCTTTGGCCAAACAGCTGTCCCACTCGCTGTTCGCTTTAAGGGCTTCGGCGATCTCCGGGACCCCGATCGCCCGCATCACCGGCAGCGCGGGATCGAGCCCGCGCGCCAGCAGCCCTGCGACCTCCGCCGCCGCGCCCCGCTCGATCATCTGCCCGAACCGCCGGTCGCACCGCTCCATCAGCCACGCGCGCGGCGGCAGCAGGATCAGCGGTGCAAGGGCGATCCTGTCGCCGATCCCGCCCGCCTTGTGCGCCTGCCAGCTTTTGAGAGTCCGTCCCGTCGATCGCACCACCTCCAGCGCCCGCGCGACCCGCGTCGTGTCGGCGGGGGCGAGGTGGGCGGCGGCCTCCGGGTCTTCGCGGGTCAATGCTGCATGGGCCTCCGCCACCGGCATCGCCCGCACCTGCGCTCGCACGGCGGGATCGATGTCAGGAACCGGCGCGATCCCGTCCAGCAAGGTGCGGATATAAAGCCCAGTCCCGCCCACCAGCACTGGCAGCCGGCCTGCCTCATGCGCCGCCTCGATCTCCGCCTTCGCCTCGCCCGCCCAGCGCGCGGCGGTGCACGCCTCCGCCCCGTCGATATGGCCGAACAGCCGGTGCGGCACGTCGCCCATTTCCTCCACCGTCGGCCGGGCGGACAGGATCGACAGGTCGGCATAGACCTGGCTCGCATCGGCATTGATGACGACCCCGCCCGCCGCCTTCGCCAGCGCCACCGCCAGCGCGCTCTTGCCGCTGGCGGTCGGCCCGGCAATAAGCGCGACCCGTGGGCGGGATTCGCCGGTTCTGGGTTCGGGAGTAAGCATGTTCGTCGCGACCTTAGTGGCAAGTGGCTCCATGGGGCAGGGGGATATTGCGCAAGCGACCGGCCGGCTCGGCGCCGCCGGCTGCACGCCTGCGACAAGCGTCTGGCTGGACGAGGGGAAGGCCGCCGACATCTTCTTCGGCATGGACCCCGTCACCGCCCGCGCCGTCCTCACCGACATCGGCGAGGGCATCGACGTCATCGTTCAGCCCGCCGCCACCCGCGCCAAATCGCTCCTTATCGCCGACATGGATTCCACAATGATTACCGTGGAGTGTATCGACGAACTCGCCGACTATGCCGGCATCAAGCCGCAGATCGCCGAAATCACCGAGCGGGCAATGCGCGGAGAACTGGATTTCGAGGGCGCGCTGCATGGCCGCGTCGCGCTGCTCAAGGGCTTGCCCGACAGCGCCATCGACCAGTGCCGCGCCGAGCGCGTCAGGATCATGCCCGGCGCAAAGGCGCTGGTCCGCACGATGAAGGCGCGCGGCGCAAGGACACTCCTGGTGTCGGGCGGCTTTACCCGCTTCACCGGCCCGGTGGCGGCGGAGATCGGCTTCGACACCCATGTCTCCAACGTGCTGGACATCGCGGATGGCGCGCTCGCAGGCACAGTCCAGACCCCGATCGTGGACGCCGCGCGCAAGCGGGCCGAGCTGGAGGCGGCGATCGCCAGCGGCATCGACCGGGCGCTCACCCTGGCGGTCGGCGACGGCGCGAACGACATCCCGATGATCGAGGGCGCTGGCCTCGGCGTAGCCTATCACGCCAAGCCCAAGACCCGTGAAGCGGCCGCGGCGGAGATCGTCCATGGCGACCTTTCGGTCCTGCTTTACGCGCAGGGCATCGCCGCCGCCGACTGGGTCATGGACTAACGGCTCGGCGCTCCCGTATAACGGCCTGCCGTCATTTCGCTGCGGTAATGGATTAAATCGCCCGGTCGGGCGTTAGCGTCCAGCCGCACGGGTCGCGGCATCAAAGTCAAAAGGCGTGACGGCCTCTGCGCCCGACACGTCCAGGGAGATGATATGCACCTAAAATATCTGGCAATCGCCACGGGCGGTCTGCTGGCGCTCGGCGCCTGCACCAGGAATGAAGCGCCGGTCACCACCGCGCCGCCGATCGGCCCCGGCGCGATCGCCGGCACCGTCGCGGCCGATCGCGACGGCGACGGCTATGTCGACGGCTATTACACCGCCGACGGCATCTATCATGCCGTTCAGGGTCCGCCCTGTCCGCCGCCGCCGCCGCCCCCGCCGCCGCGCCGGGGAGAACGCGGCTGATCCACGCATCGGATCGGGCGCGGCGATCCCGCCGCGCCCGCTCGCTTCTTCCCCTGCTGCTGATCGCCGCTTCGGCGCTCCCACAAAGCGCCGCCGCGCAACCGGACGCCGCACAGGCTGCCCGGTCGAGCGTCGCGGCCGAGATACGGGCGCAGGTCGGCGGCAAATATAAGGATTTCTACGCCCCGCGCGGCTATTGGCCGCTGTGGGTGGAGCAGGACCGCCTCGGCCCCCAGGCGGACGCGCTGCTCGCCCTCATCGATGATGTCGAAGTCGACGGTCTCGATCCGCGCGACTATGACGCGCGCGCCCTCCGCCGCCTGATCGAAGAGGCCGACGCTTCCGCCGATCCCAAGGCGCTCGCCCGCGCCGACTTGGCTCTCTCGCGCAGCTTCGCCAGCCTTGTCGCCGACATGCGCCGCCCGGCGCGCGGTCTCAGGATGCGCTATCTCGACCGGGAGGTCGAACCGCGCGACCCCGATCCGTCGGACACGTTGCGCGTCGCCGCGCTCGCCCCTTCGCTCACCGACTATATCCGCAGCGCCGGCTGGATGAGCCCGCTCTACATGCGCCTGCGCAGCGCCCGCGCCGACTATGGCCGCAAATGGGGCGACCTGCCGGCGGTCCTAATCCCCGCCGGCGTGAAGCTGCGTCCGGGCGGCAAAGGCGAGGCTGTGGCAATGCTCCGCTACCGCCTCGGCCTGCCCGACGGCGCCAGCTACGACAAGGCGCTGGCGGCAAGGGTCCGCGCCTATCAGGCCGATCATGGCCTCCACCTCGATGGCGTCGCCGGCGCGATGACCATCGCCGCGCTCAACCAGGGGAGCGACCGCTACGAGCAGGCGCTCGCCCTCAACCTCGAACGCGCGCGCCTGCTGCCCGGCCCCGGGACTCGCCATGTGGTGGTGGACGCCGCGTCCGCTCGCCTCTGGTACTATAGCAAGGGCGCGCTCGACGGCACGATGAAGGTGGTCGCCGGCGCGAAGGAGAGCCAGACCCCGATGATGGCGGGCATGATCCGCTACGCGACGCTCAACCCCTATTGGAACATCCCGCCCGAACTGGTCGAGCGCAAGGTCGCGCCCAAGATCCTCGGCGGCGGTTCGCTCAAAGCCATGCGCTACGAAGCGCTGGCCGACTGGAGCGCCAACCCCGCGCCGCTCGCCCAGAGCGCGATCGACTGGAACGCGGTGGCGGCGGGCCGGCAGGAGGTGCGCGTCCGCCAGCTTCCCGGCGGCGACAATGCGATGGGCCGGGTCAAGTTCATGTTCCCCAACGACCTTGGCATCTATCTTCACGATACGCCCCAGCGCGCGCTCTTCGCCAAGGAGGATCGCCACTACAGCAATGGCTGCGTCCGGCTGGAGGACGCCCAGCGCCTCGGCCGCTGGTTCTTCGGCAAGCCCCCCGCCGCAGACGGAAGCGCGCCCGAACAGCATCTCCCGCTACCCCAGCCCGTGCCCGTCTATCTCACCTACCTGACCGCCGTCCCCACCGACCAGGGTGTGCGCTTCCTGCCCGATGTGTATGATCGAGATAGCGACTAAACCGTCACCCCGGACTTGTTCCGGGGTGACGATAAAAGTGAAGCCGGTAATCTCCTACCGCGCCTCGAAGATCGAAATCCGCCTCGGCTGCCGCAACCGCACCGGCTCCCCCAGCTCACGCGCCAGCATCGCCAGCATCCAGGCGCGATGCTGCGCCATGAAGGCGGGGAAGCCGTCGGGCCTGGCGGGATCGAACACCGGCACCGCCCAGTCCGCCGGCACGTCGCGATAGGGCAGAGTGGACCCGCCCGCATCCTCGCCGGGCCGATCGACATGCGCCCCATAAAAATCATTCTTCTCGAACCGGATGAAACTGGCCGGATCGAACCCCGCCCTGATGAGATAATCCGGCCCGCTCCGCCCGCTCTCGCTGCCATAGCGCGCCGTCCCCGCGACATTGAAGACATTGCCAACGAACCGCACGTCGCGCGCCCACCCGTCCCAGTTGGTCGCCACCACCATCTGCACGTCCATGCCTTTCCCGACATGGATCACGTTGCGCTCGATCAGCGCGTCGGACACATTGCCCGACAGCTGGAAGATCCGCGTCCCGTCGTTGCGGCTGACGTTGAACCGCGCCACCGTGCCGCGGTTGCCCAGATTATCCTTGTCGTTGGGCCGGGGCGAACAGATCAGCAGGAAGCCGCCGGCATTGTCGTGGCTGTAATTGTAGAGGATCGTCGTCCGCCGCGAATTGAAATCGGAATCGAACCCCTGCCCGTCATAGCGGGTGACGGTATGCGCGGCCTCGTTCAATTGGATCAGGCTATTGTCGGTGCTCCACTGCCAGATGCCCGCATTATATCCGGGCGCGCGGCTGCCGGCGTAGCGGACGATATTATGCTCGACCAGCGCCCCGTCGGTGCCGCGCGGCACGATGCCGTCGCCGCCTATATCCTCGACCAGATTGTCGCGGATCACCACCCGCTCGCTCGGGAACCAGTCGCGCGCGGTCACGCGGTCGCTGATCCCGGCGATGCCCGACCGGTCGACCTTCCACACGATGTTGCGCTCGATCCGCAGGTCGTGGAAGCGGGTCGGCCGTTTCTGCCCCACCGCGCGGAAGACAATGCCGCCATTATCCTTGCGGCTGTTGATGCCCCGCACGTCATGCACATACATGTCCTGCACCCGGATGCCGCGCGTCACCCCGCGATCCTCCGCCGACACCAGCACGCCATGCCGCAATGCCGGCGTCGGCGCGTCGTTCGTCACCTCCAGCCCGCTCAGCGTCACATATTCGGCGTTGATGATCCCGACCGCATGGGCCGACACCCCGCCGGCATCGATGCGCGGCCGCGGTCCCGCGCCGGTCGCCGCCACGCTGATCGGCGCGTCCTTCTTGCCCGACCGCGTAATCGTCAGCGCCTCGCGCCAGACCGATCCCGCCACCAGCAATATCCGGTCGCCGGCCTTCAGCGGCTGGCGATTGACCCGCGCCAGCGACCGCCACGGCCGGTCCGCCGCCGTCCCGCTGGCGCGATCGTCGCCGACACGGGAATCGATGAAATAGGTCTCGGCATGGGCCGCCGCGCTCAGGCCGGACGACAGCAGGATGGCGAGCAGGGACAGACGGAACAGGATCATCATCTCCATCACGGTTTCGCAAACCCGCGCTGAATAGCGGGTGAAGCCGCTACGGCAAGCGCTTGCCTCTTGACCTTGCCGCGCCGTTGCCCGACCTGCTCGTCCCCATGCCCGGCGGTCCAGCCTCATGCGAATCGTGATTATCGACGACAGCGGCCTGCGCGCCACGGTGCTGGAGGATGGGCTGCGCGAGGCGGGCTATGACGATATCCATATCGTGCCCCCGCGCGGCGCCTTCGTCGCCCGATTGGAGCGCATGGCCCCCGACGTCGTGCTGATGGACCTCGGCAGCCCCAGCCGCGACACGCTGGAGGAGATGCTGACCGTCAGCCGCGCGCTCGCCCGCCCGATCGCGATGTTCGTGGACCAGTCCGACGAAGCGATGATCGGCGCGGCGATCGACGCCGGCGTCTCCGCCTATGTCGTCGATGGCCTCCGCAAGGAGCGGGTCAAGCCCGTGCTCGAACTCGCCGTCCGCCGCTTCAACGCCTTCTCGAAAATGCAGGCGGAACTGGAGGAAGCGCGCACCGCGCTGCACGATCGCAAGATCATCGACCGCGCCAAGTCCATCCTCATGAACCAGCGCAGCCTTTCCGAACAGGATGCCTACGCCCTGCTGCGGTCGAGCGCGATGAACCAGGGCAAGAAGATCGTCGATGTCGCGCAGGCGCTGATAACCGCCAGCGACCTGCTCGGAGGGGGGCTATGACCGTTCATCTGAAGATCGCCTTCCTGCCGCTGAACGACGCCGCCGTGCTGGTCGCCGCGCGGGAAAAGGGCTTTGCGGAAGGCGAGGGGCTGGCCCTCGATCTCGTCCGCACGACCAGCTGGGCGACGCTGCGCGACCGGCTCGTCTTCGGGCAGGTCGACGCCGCGCACATGCTCGCCCCGCTCGCGGTTGCGGTGACGCTTGGCCTCAGCCAGCAGGCCGCGCCGATCGCCGCGCCCTACAAGCTCGGCGTCAACGGCAACATGCTGGTGATGGCTAGCGACTTCGCCAAGGCGCTGGAGCCGGACGTCGCCGCCCGCATCGCCGATCCGCTCGCCGCCGCGCATGATTTCGCCGCCGCGATCGGCTTGTGGCGGCGCAAGCCCGTGATCGGCGTCGTCCATCGCTTCTCCAGCCATGCGCTGATGCTGCGCTACTGGCTGGCGAGCGCGGGCGTCGATCCCGACCGCGACGTGCTGCTGCGCGTGCTGCCGCCCTCGCTGACGGTGGAAGCGATGCGCGCGGGCGAGATTGACGGCTTCATCGCCGGCGAACCCTGGGGCAGCGCAGCGGTCGAGGCGGGCCTTGCCGAAACCGTGGCGACCGGCGAGCGCATCTGGCGGCGCGGGGTGGAGAAGGTGCTGGCTTTCCGCGAGCGCTGGATGGAAGAGAATCCCGATACCGTGGACCGGCTGCTGCGCGCGTTGGCGCGGGCGGCGGCCTGGTGCGACGATCCGGCCAACCATGCCGCGCTCGCCGATATGCTGTCGGATGGCCGATATATCGACCAGCCCGCCGATCTCATCGCCCGCGCCCTCTCCGGCCAGATCGTTGCGCGCGCAGGGGAGGGGCCGATCGCCCATCCCGATTTCATGCTCTTTGCCCGGGAAGCCACGCCCTTCCCCTGGCGCAGCCAGGCGCTGTGGATTTATTCGCAGCTCGTCCGCTGGAACATGGTGCCCCATGATCCGGTCGCGGCAACGAAGGCGGGCGGGGTGTTCCGCCCGGATGTCTATCGCCGCGCGCTTGCCAACCTGGATGTCGCGATGCCGGGCGCGAGCATGAAAGTGGAGGGCGCGGTCGATCGCCCGCTTGGCGTCGGGTCGCGGCGCGGCGAACTGACGCTGGGGCCGGATCGATTCTTCGACGGCCGGATTTTCGATCCCGAACGCATCGACGACTATCTCGCCGGCTTCCCGCCGCCCCGCTGAAACCAGGCGCAATTTTGTGCCTTGCAACATGAAGCGAATCGCGGGATAACATCAGGGTCGCGCGACGAAGCGCGCTTATTTGGATGCGTCGTCCCAAGGGCGGGCCGCGCATCCTCTCCACATCGCAGCAAAGCCGCTGACCGGACACGCCTCACATGCGCCTGTCCGGCCTGCGGCTTTTTTCATGTCCATTTCCGTTTATTGGGGGACGTATCATGGCTACCGCTTATTGGGATCGCGACACGCAGGACAGTTCGCCCGCCGCCGCGACCAGCTTCTGGAAGGCCGGCCACGCGCCGACTCTGATCGCCGCCTTCCTCTATTTCGATCTCGCCTTCATGGTGTGGGTGCTGCTCGGCCCGCTCGCGCCGATGATTTCCAAGACTTTGCTGCTGACCCCTGCAGAAAAGGGGCTGATGGTGGCGACGCCGACGCTGGCGGGCGCATTCCTGCGCGTCGTGAACGGCCTGCTGGTCGACCGCATCGGGCCGAAACGGTCGGGCGCGATCAGCCAGATCATCGTCATCGCCGGCCTGTTCTGCGCCTGGGCGATGGGGGTCAACAGCTTCGGCGGCACGCTGGCGCTGGGCGTGATCCTGGGCTTTGCCGGCGCGAGCTTCGCGATCGCCCTGCCGCTTGCCAGCCGCTGGTATCCGGCCGAACATCAGGGCAAGGCCATGGGTCTCGCCGGCATGGGCAATTCGGGCACGGTGCTCGCCGCCCTGTTCGCGCCGATGCTGGCGAAGCTGTTCGGCTGGAACGCGGTGCTGGGCCTCGCCTGCATCCCGCTCTCTATCGTGTTCGTCGCCTATATGCTGATGGCGAAGGACGCGCCAAACGCGCCGCCGGCCAAGCGGCTGGTCGATTATTTCGAGCCCTTGAAGCAGGCCGACGCCTGGTGGCTGATGGCCTTCTACTCGGTCACGTTCGGCGGCTTTGTGGGCCTCGCCGCGTCGCTGCCGATCTACTTCACCGACCAGTTCGGCCTGACCCCGGTCATCGCCGGTTACTGCACCGCCGCCTGCGTCTTCGCCGGATCGCTGGTGCGGCCGATGGGCGGCGCGCTCGCCGACAGGATCGGCGGGTCGAAGGCGCTGATGATGGTCTTCGTCGTGGCCGCCCTCGCGCTCGCCGGCGTGGGCTTCGCGCCCACCCTCGCCAGCGCGCTCGGCCTGTTCGTGGTCGCGATGCTGGCGCTCGGCGCCGGCAACGGATCGGTGTTCCAGCTGGTGCCGCAGCGCTTTCAGGCGGAGATCGGCGTCATGACCGGCCTTGTCGGCATGGCGGGCGGGGTCGGCGGCTTCTACCTCGCCAGCTCGCTCGGCCTCGCCAAACAGCTGACCGGCAGCTTCGCCCCCGGCTTCCTGATCTTCGCCGGCCTCGCGGTCGCGGCGCTGATCGGCCTCGCCCTCGTCAAGGGCAAGTGGCGCGCCACCTGGACCAGCGGCGCGCGCATCTGATCGCCGCCGTGCTCCTGCGAAAGCAGGAGCCCAGGGCGTCAGTGCGGTGCGCCTGAGACCCTGGGCTCCGGCTTTCGCCGGAGCACTGATTGCCTGTCCTAGAGGGGACAATAATCCGATGAAATATCTTCTCGCATCGGCGGCCGCCATGGCCGTCGCAGCGCCGGCCTGCGCCCAGCAAATCGCGCTCAAGCCCGTCGCCGAAGCCCGCCTGCGCTATGAACAGGCCCGGCAGGACGGCCTTCCCACCGAAACGAGCGACGCACTCACCGCCCGCCTCCGCGCCGGCGTCACCGCCGCCAGCGGCGGCTTATCGGCGATAGTCGTGGGGCAGGGGAGCCTCGCCCTCATCGACGATTATTATGACGGCGTGAACGACGCGGCCACTCGCCCGATCGTCGCCGACCCGCAGAATATCGCCCTCTATATCGCCCAGCTTCGCTATCAGACCAAGGCGCTGGCCCTCACCGCCGGCCGCCAGAAACTATCGCTGGACGACGAGCGCTTCGTCGGCAACGTTGCCTTCCGCGACAATGCCCAGACCTTCGACGCCGTGCGCGCCGAACTCACCCCGGCCAAGGGGCTGAAACTCGACCTCGCCTATGCCTGGAGCGTCCGCACCATCTGGGGCATAGACGGCAAGGGCGCGCGGCAGCAGGCGATCAGCGGCGACAATCTCTTCGCCAACCTCTCCTACGCGACGCCGGTGGGCACGCTGACGGGCTTTGCCTATCTGGTCGATCAGGACGAAGCAGCGGTGCAGGGCTTCCGCCTGTCGAGCCAGACCTACGGCCTGCGGCTCGCCGGAATCCAGTCGCTCTCCAAAGCGGCGAAAATCTCCTACCAGTTGAGCCACGCGCGTCAGTCCGACTATCACCGCAACCCCAACGACTACCGCGCCGACTATTGGCTGGCCGACGCGACGCTGGACGTGAAGGGATGGAAGCTCAACGCTGGCTATGAAGTGCTGGGCGCGGACAAGGGGGCGGCGCTCACCAGCTTCCAGACCCCGCTCGGCACCAATTTCAAATTCCAGGGCTGGGCCGACAAATTCCTCACCACCCCGGCCAACGGTGTACGGGATTTCTATGTCGGCGGCGGCTATGGCTGGAAACAACTGGGGCCGCTCGCGGGCGTCAGCCTGTCGGCGACCTGGCATCGCTTCAAGAGCGACCGGCTCGACCTCTATTATGGCGACGAATGGAATCTGCTCGCCTCGGCCAAGCTGAAGAAGACGATGCTGTCCGTCCGCTACGCCCATTATGACGCCAAGGCGCTGGGGACAAACACGGAGAAGCTCTGGCTCCAGGCCGACTGGACCTACTGACCGCGTCTTAATGCCGCAACCCTTGCTGTTCCCCGGCGCCGGCCGGGGGGCCGGCGGGGGCGGGGGACAGGGCCCCCGGCGGCGCCGGGGAACGATAGTATCGGCACGCGCCAATTCCTGCTTGAGCCGGTAAGCGAATCGGCTTATGCTGCACCGCAAGAGGACAAGGCTGTCCTCGCTCCCATAGCCGCGACGATCCACGGACGGATCGACAAGGCGCTCATGATGGCAAGGCCGCCATCCAGACGTTCGGGTTCAAGCCCGAGTGTCTGGATGGCGGCCTTTTTTGTTTCGGAAAAGGGACGGGCAATGGAATCGCAGGTCAGAGACGACAGCAGGGCAGGGGCGGAGGACGACATGCTCGTCCCGTTCGAGGATGTCCGCGAACATCTGGTGGTCGTCGGCAACGGCATGGCCGGATGCCGCGCGGTCGAGGAACTGCTGGCGCGCGACGCGGACCGTTACCGCGTCACCATCTTCGGGGCAGAGCCGCATGTGAACTATAACCGCATCATGCTCTCGCCGGTGCTGGCGGGCGAAAAGACGTTCGATCAGATCGTCATCAACGACGCCGCTTGGTATGCCGACAATGGCATAGAGCTGATCGCCGGCGATCCCGTCACCGCGATCGACCGCGCCGCCAAAACCGTCACGAGCCGATCGGGTCGCACCTTGGGCTATGACCGGCTGCTGATCGCCACCGGCTCCGATCCCTTCATCATCCCGGTTCCGGGCAAGGATCTGCCCGGCGTCATCAGCTTCCGCGACATGAAGGATGTGGACGCCATGCTGGAGGCCGCCGGGAAAGGCGGCGACGCGGTGGTCATCGGCGGCGGCCTGCTCGGCCTCGAAGCCGCGCACGGCCTGTCCTTGCGCGGCATGAAGGTCACCGTCATCCATCTCATGGACACGCTGATGGAGCGGCAGCTCGACGAAGCGGCGGGCTGGCTGCTCAAGAGCGCGCTGGAGGCGCGGGGCCAGACGATCCTGACCGGCGCGAACACCGCTGAGATTTACGGAGAGGGCAAGGTCGAAGGCGTGCGCCTCAAGGACGGGCGCGACATTCCCGCGAGCCTCGTCGTCATGGCGGTCGGCATCCGCCCCGCGACCGCGCTGGCCCGTGAAGCCGGCCTCGCGGTCAATCGCGGCATCCTGGTCGATGACCATATGGTCACCAGCGACCCCGCCGTGCTGGCGGTAGGCGAATGCGTCGAGCATGACGGCAATGTCTATGGCCTGGTCGCGCCGCTGTGGGACATGTGCCGCAGTCTCGCCGACGGCCTCACTGACCGGCATAGCGGCTACAAGGGCTCGGTGACCTCGACCAAGCTCAAGGTCGCCGGGCTGGACGTCTTCTCCGCCGGCGACTTTTCGGGCGGCGAAGGCTGCGAGGACATCGTCCTGCGCGATGCGTCGCGCGGCGTCTACAAGCGCGTTGTCGTCAAGGACGACCGCATCGTCGGCGCGGTGCTTTATGGCGACACGGCGGACGGTGGCTGGTATTTCGACCTGCTCCGGCGCGAAGAGAATATCGCCGACATCCGCGACCTGCTGATCTTCGGCCAGGCTTTCGCCCAGGGAGGGGGCGCGCTGGACCCTAAGGCGGCCGTTGCGGCGCTCTCGGACGATGCCGAGATTTGCGGCTGCAACGGCGTATCCAAGGGCCAGGTCGTCGCCTGCATAGACCAGGGCGCATGCAGCCTCGATGCCGTGCGTGCGACCTGCAAGGCGTCGGCGAGCTGCGGCAGCTGCACCGGCCTCGTTGAAAATCTGCTCAGCGTCGTTCTGGGCGCGGAGGTCAAGGCCGGCCCCAAGACGCTATGCAAATGCACCAGCTTCACCCATGAAGATGTGCGGCGCGAGATCGTCGCCCAGTCGATGCGCTCCATCCCCGAAGTGATGCAGCGGCTCCACTGGACCACCCCGGACGGCTGCGCCTCCTGCCGCCCCGCGCTCAATTATTACCTGCTCTGCGCGTTGCCCGGCGACTATCAGGACGACCAGCAGAGCCGCTTCGTCAACGAACGGATGCACGCCAACATCCAGAAGGACGGCACCTATTCGGTCGTCCCGCGCATGTGGGGCGGCCTTACCAATCCCCGTGAACTGCGCGCCATCGCCGACGTGGTCGAGAAATACAACGCGCCGATGGTCAAGGTGACCGGCGGCCAGCGGCTCGACATTTTCGGCATCAAGGGCGAGGATCTGCCCGCCGTCTGGGCCGATCTCAACGCCGCCGGCATGGTCTCGGGCCACGCCTATGGCAAGTCGCTCCGCACGGTAAAGACATGCGTCGGCTCCGAATGGTGCCGCTTCGGCACGCAGGATTCGACGGGCCTTGGCGTCAAGACCGAGCGGATGACCTGGGGCAGCTGGATGCCCCACAAGTTCAAGATCGCCGTGTCGGGCTGCCCCCGCAACTGCGCGGAAGCCACGATCAAGGATTTCGGCATCGTCTGCGTCGATTCGGGCTATGAACTCCATGTCGGCGGCAATGGCGGCATCCATGTCCGCGCCACCGACCTGCTCTGCAAGGTCGCGACCGAGAGGCAAGCGCTCGACTACTGCGCCGCCTTCATCCAGCTCTACCGCGAGGAAGCCCGCTATCTGGAGCGCACCGCGCCCTGGATCGAGCGGGTCGGCATCGATTATGTGAAGAGCCGGATCGTCGAGGACGACGCCGGCCGCGAAGCGCTGCGGGCGCGGTTCCTCTATGCGCAGAGCTTCAGCCAGGACGACCCCTGGGCGGAGCGCGCCGCCGGCGACCGCGCCGACCTGCACCAGCCGCTCGCCCCTATCGCCATCGCTGCGGAGTAAGACCATGACCGACTGGATCGACATCGGCACGCTGGCCGACATCCCCCCGCGCGGCGCGCGCACCGTTCATATGGTCGGCGAAAAGGAAATCGCCGTCTTCCGCACCGGCGACGACCAGGTCTTCGCGCTGGTCAACGAATGCCCGCACAAGAAGGGGCCGCTCTCCCAGGGCATCGTCCATGGCCACAGCGTCGCCTGCCCGCTCCACAACTGGACCATCGCGCTCAAGACCGGCGAAGCACAAGGCGCGGACAAGGGCTGCACGCCGACAGTGGCGGTGCGGATGGCGGGCGAGCGCATCCTTATCGCCCGCCCCGAGCCGGCGAGGGCGGCGGCGTGAGCGAATACATCAAAAAGCCCCTCCCCTTCAGGGGAGGGGTTGGGGTGGGGTCTGGCCCCAAGCGCAGCGCCACCCGGCAAAACCCCACCCCCTGCCCCTCCCCTGAAGGGGAGGGGTAATGGATCGTGCCATCCGCACCACCTGCGCCTATTGCGGCGTCGGCTGCGGCATCGCCGCGACGCCGACCGGCCCGCGCTCCGTCACGATCAAAGGCGACGAAGCCCACGCCGCCAACGCCGGCCGCCTATGCTCGAAGGGCACGCATCTCGGCGAAACGGTGGGCCTCGCGGGCCGCTTGCTGTACCCGATGATCCGCCAAAAGCGCGCAAGCTGGGACAAGGCGCTCGACCTCGTCGCCCGCCGCTTCCGCGACACGATCGACCGCCATGGCCCCGACAGCGTCGCCTTCTACGTCTCGGGCCAGCTTCTGACCGAGGATTATTATGTCGCCAACAAGCTGATGAAGGGGTTCATCGGATCGGCCAATATCGACACCAACAGCCGCCTCTGCATGTCGAGCGCTGTCGCCGGCCACAACCGGGCGTTCGGCGAAGACATCGTCCCCGCCAGCTATGACGATCTGGACCAAGCCGACCTTATCGTCCTCGTCGGCTCCAACACCGCCTGGTGCCATCCGATCGTCTATCAGCGCATCCAGGCCGCCCGCGCCGCGCGCGGCACGAAGCTGGTCGTCATCGACCCCCGCCGCACCGAAACCTGCGAAGGCGCGGACCTGCACCTCGCGCTCAAGCCCGGAACCGACGTAGCCTTGATGAACGCCCTTTTGGCATGGTGTGATCGGGAAGGCATCGCGTCATCCGACCATCTGACCGTGCCGGAAGGCTTCTGGGACCATATCCGCACCGGCCACGATCTCTGGACCACGGCCAGAACATGCGACCTGCCGCCCGCGCAACTGGAGCAGTTCTTCCGTCTGTTCGCCGCCACCCCGCGCACCGTCACCCTGTTCAGCCAGGGCGTCAACCAGTCGATCCGCGGCACCGATCAGGTGAACGCGATCCTCAACGTCCACCTCGCCACCGGCCGCATCGGCAAGCCGGGCGCCGCGCCCTTCTCGATCACCGGCCAGCCCAACGCCATGGGCGGCCGCGAAGTCGGCGGCCTCGCCTCCACGCTCGCCGCGCATATGGACTTCGCGCCCGATAATGTTGCCCGCGTCGGCCGCTTCTGGGCCGCGCCCACCATGGCGACCAAGCCGGGCCTGAAAGCCGTCGACCTGTTCCGCGCGATCAACGAAGGCCGGATCAAGGCGCTCTGGATCATGGCGACCAACCCCGCCGTCTCCCTGCCCGATGCCGCCCGCGTGCGCGAGGCGCTGGCCTCGATCCCTTTCCTCATCGTGTCGGACATCATGGCGCAGACCGACAGCAGCGCCCACGCCCATGTCCGCTTGCCCGCCGCCGGCTGGGGCGAGAAGGACGGCACCGTCACCAATAGCGATCGCACGATCAGCCGCCAGCGCGCCTTCCTGCCCCTGCCCGGCGAGGCCAGGCCCGACTGGTGGATCGTCACCCAGGTCGCGCGCCGCATGGGCTGGCGAAGCGCCTTCGCCTATGACCGGCCCGCCGACATCTGGCGCGAACATGCGCGCCTCACCGCCTATCAGAATGACGGGGCGCGGCTGCTGAACCTGCGCGCCCACGCGACCATCGGCAACGACGCCTATGACGCGATGGAACCCTTCCGCTGGGGCGGCGCGCCCTTCGCCGATGGCCGCTATCCCACGCCCGACGGCAAGGCGCGGCTGGTCCTGACGAAGCAGATGGACCTCCAGCCGCCCCTGCGCGACTGGCCGCTGACGCTCAATACCGGCCGCTATCGCGACCAGTGGCACAGCATGACCCGCACCGGCCTGTCCCCCAAACTCGCCCGTCACCGCGAAGAACCGCTGGTCGAGGTCCATCCCGACGACGCGCAGGCGCTCGGCCTTGCGGACGGCGACCTCGCCCGCGTCGCCACGCCGCAAGGGGACAGCCTCTTCCGCGCCCACCTTACCGAAGGCCAGCGCCCCGGCGAAATCTTCACCCCGATCCACTGGACCGATCAGGTCTCCACCGGCGGCCGCACCGGCCTGCTTCCTCGCCGTCTGGTCGATCCCCATTCGGGTCAGCCCGGCTTCAAGTCCACGCCCGCCAGCCTCGCCAAAGTCACGGCCGAATGGAAGGGCTTCCTCATCCTGCGCGGAACGGAGCCGGTGACGCTCCCCTGCCTCTGGGCCACGCGAGTCACGGTCTCGGGCGGCACGCTCTACGAGATTGCCGGCAATGGCGATCCGGCCCGCCTCGAAACCTGCCTGCCCAAGGGCGACAGGGTCGAGGCGATCGACCAGACGCGCGGCACGCGCCGCATCGCGATCCTGCGCGACGGACGGCTCGCCGCCGTCCTCTTCGTCACCCGCACCGGCCTGCTGCCCTCGCGCGACTGGCTGATCGGCCAGCTCGAAGCCGAACAGGTGACCGCATCCGTCCTCGCCGCGCGCGGCCCCGGCGCTCGGCCGGACAAGGGCGCGACCATCTGCGTCTGCTTCGACATCGGTTTGAACCAGATCGTCGCCGCGATCCGCGACCAGAGCCTCGTCGACGTGCCCGCCATCGGCCAGGCGATCGGCGCGGGCACCAATTGCGGCTCCTGCCGCCCCGCGCTCGCCAACATCCTCGCCCAGACCACCCAGGAGACTCTCCATGCCGCAGAATGATCTGATCGCGTCTGGCGACGTCTGGCTGGTCGGCGCGGGGCCGGGCGATCCCGACCTCCTGACCCGCAAGGCCGAACGGCTGATCGCCGCCGCCGACATCATCTTCTACGACGCGCTGGTGGGGCCGGGCGTGCTCGACCTGATCCCGCCCGGCGTCGAGCGCATCAGCGTTGGCAAGCGCTCCGGCCGCCACAGCAAGGCGCAAGGCAGCATCAACGACCTGCTGCTGGCGGCAGCCAGGGCGGGCCGCCGCGTCGTCCGGCTGAAGGGCGGCGATCCCTCCATCTTCGGCCGCTCCGCCGAGGAAATGAAACATCTCGGCCGCGAAGGCATCCGCGTCCACATCTGCCCCGGCATCACCACGGCCAGCGCGGCGGCGGCCAGCGGCCATATGTCGCTCACCCTGCGCGGCGTGGCGCGCGGACTGACGCTGGTGACGGCGCATCTGCGCGCCGGCGAGCCGCTCGCGCTCGACTGGGCGGCGCTCGCCGGCAGCGGCACGCTCGGCATCTATATGGGGCGCGAAGCGGCGGGCGAGATCAGCCGCAACCTGATCGCGGCGGGCCGTCACCCCGACACGCCCGTCATGGTCGCGGTCAACGTCTCGTTGCCCACCGAGCGACTGATCCGCGGCAAGCTCTCCGCGCTCGCCTTTCTCGTTCAGGCGGTCAGCGACAGGGAACCGACCCTGCTGCTGGTGGGCGAAGCAGTCGCCGATCATGGCCGCGCCGAAGCAGCGGAAAACCAGGCGCTCCTCCCCGCCTGACACCAGGCCTGTCTACCTGTTCCCCGGCGCAGGCCGGGGTCCAGTCCCGCGCTCTCGACTGAACTCTGACGAGGTATGACTCCTGACCGAAAGGACAGAGGCTCAAATCCTCTGGACCTGCGTTCTGCGATGGAACATAAAGTGAACATCGTGGATGATTCGGGATATGGATTCGATTGCACCCCTTGGCGGCGGCCGTTCTTCGGAACGGATCATGCCGCAGCAACCAGCGCCTCTGCCGGCGCTGGAAGCAGGGCAACTGCATGAAATCCATGCGGAGGGAGAGGATCGCGCCGCCGCGCTCGCCTTCGCGCTGGCGATGGGTGTGTTCGCCCCCGATGGCGCGATCGTCGCGCTGCGGGTGCCGGGGCGATCGCGCCTGCCGACGCTCTTTTCGGGCGACGGTCTGGCGCTGCTCGGGCTGGACCCGGCCCGGCTGACTCTGGTCGAGCCGGCAAGCGAGATCGACATGCTGCGCGCGGGGCTGGACGCCGCACGCTGCGCCGGGGTGGCGGCGGTGCTGATCGAAAGCGAGGGCCGCTTCGCCGACTATGACCTCACCGCCAGCCGCCGGCTGGTGCTGGCGGCGGAGGCGTCCCGCGCCTGCGTCATTCTGCTGCGCGTGGACGCCGAACCGCGATCGAGCGCGGCGCGCACCCGCTGGACGGTCGCCAGCGCGCCCTCGGTGCCGCTGGAGGCCGATGCGCCGGGGTGGCCCGCGATCGACGCGGAACTGCTGCGCTGCCGGGGCGGCCCCGCCGGGACGCGATGGCGATTGATCTGGGACATGGACCATGGATGTTTTCGCGATGCCGCCCGGTTCCAGCCCCAATGGGAGACAATGCCTGGCGCTGTGGTTCCCTTTCTTGGCTTGCGAGCGGATGCGGCGGACGATCCCCGACGCCGCGTCGCCTGACGCGCCGCTGGCGCTGGTGACGCGCACCGGCAATGCGCTGCGGCTGGCGGCGCTCGACGCCCAGGCGCAGAGCCAAGGGCTGGTCGCTGGCATGACCCTGGCCGATGCCCGCGCGCGCTGCCCGACGCTCGCCACCTGTGCCGCCGACCCGGAAGCCGACGCGCGCGAACTGGATCGCCTGGCCGTGGCGATGCGGCGCTTCACGCCAATGGTGGCGCTCGACCCGCCCGACGGCCTGATCCTTGACATCAGC
>ERZ1292632.1521-Hain-H43-01um-R2-1521-length-22181-cov-17_pt1 | contig 22181 bp, 26 predicted proteins | sample MGYA00564407_ERZ1292632 | MGnify/ENA primary metagenome ERZ1292632 (study PRJEB36523, sample SAMEA6512637) | groundwater metagenome | collected 2019-01-08 | study: AquaDiva: Metagenomics assemblies of 32 groundwater samples | reverse complement strand
ATTATTCGTCGTAGACATCATCATCTGTTAAAGGTTCAATCGGCGTTGCGGCGGCCGCGTGGACTACTACCAGTTTAGGGTCTTGGGTTGTTCCTGCTTCATCGGCGGCGGAAAACGAAACATACCCATTTGCGGTAGGAGCGGTATTTGAAATGTCAAGGTTCAATCTTGCCCCAAGTTTTGTTATTCCTGATGTGCTTATGGCCGCAACTCCCGTGGCATTGAGCGGAAAGTCATTATAAGATGTCCCAAAGACATTGAGGCGTATTGTAGTGCCTGAAAGTAATGTGGTTCCAAACTGGTCGTAGTCTGCGGTGGTAATATCGGCATTACTCGCTGGGGTAGAAGCAACGATATTTACGGTTTGAGTATCCCCGTCATCCTTGTCAGCAAGTCCATAGAACGAAAGGGTGGCGGAAGAAACAACATCAGGAGAAATGGCGGCGGTGTTAAACAGCGTAGCCGCTCTGCCGAGAGTGTAGTTGCCCAGATAGAGGTAACCATAGAGGTATATAAACGCATTAGTGGCGCTTGCTGATGTCCCATCGGCCGCATCGTGAACAGTGGAATATGTTGCCCCTGTATACCAAGCCCCCCCGTCCACGGGACTATTCGCCCCAGCCGCAGGATAAAAAGTTGAGGTCGTATTTCCCACACTTCCAATAATGATATTCGTATTTATCTTGCCAGAAACTAAAATCGTATGAGCCAAAGTCTGCTTTGTTGCTTCTGCGGGGTCTTCCCGCAGTCTTCTTTGAGTTATTTTCCCTGTCCTTATGTCAAATCCCTCTCGTATAATCGTTCCATTTGGGTCGTCCACTAAAATAGGCGGATTGAATATGCGGAATCGCTCTATCTCAATCGTGCCGTCTTTGCCAAAGCCGAGTTGTTTTCCGTTTCTCCATGCTTTTGCGTAAAGCTGTATGCCATTTTGTCCACTTATGTTTATAGGTGTTATCGCCCCCACAATCTGAACAGTTAGACCATTACGCACATAAAACCCAGACATATCATATTTAGATATTTCTTGAGATTTTATTTGTGCTTTGATGTTCCCCGGCTTTCCGATAAGTTTAGACTCAATGGTATCTACAATAGGTGTTGTGATTCCCTTAGAGGCAGGTTGTATTACCCTACTTATAGGGGCTTTTTCTATAATTGGAGTTGGTTGAATAATTGGCGGAGCAACAACAGGCGTTGCCACGATACATATAGAAAGTATTTTACATACTATGAAGTTGTAAAAATTAGTCCACATCGTAGGTTATTTTTAGTCTGCACGCCCCTTTAGTCGGCGTAGACGCAGGCGTTCCAATATCCACCCTCATAGATTCTCCTGCCGTAAAGGTATTGTTCGTCGTGTAGGTGAATAGATTTTTTGTCGTTGAAGCCGTAGGTATATAATCGGCTCGGTTCGTGCCGTCATACAAAGACACGCCTACTGTTCCCGTATCGGTTTCACAATAAGCCGAAACGACAGTCAAGTTAGCCATAGCAGGGCCAAGAAACTTGGTCGTAGAAGCTGTCCATGCGGTTGAGGTGGCAAATGGAATAACTATCGTTCGGAAACCTGGGTCTACTTTTACTGTTCCTGTGGTATCAGCCCACCGCAATTGCCCCGTAGTTGTGTCTATGGCGATATTCCCCGCGATAGGCGTGGTTACAGAAGCCCCGACAGGAATGGTCAAAGTCCCCGTAGAAGTAGCATTGACAAAAGTCTGTCCCCCCGTCCATGAATTAACATTGGCGAGATTTAATCCTATGGTCCGTGCCGTAGCTCCAGTATAAGTGCCAGAAAAGGTGAGGGTAGCATCAGTAGCAGTCAGGTTAGCTAAAGACACATCCCCCGCCCCTACAGTGGCGCAAGTCGCCACACCCAGAGCCGAGAGCGAGCGTATAAATTGATTAGTGCAGGAAGCTCCTGTGTATTCGGCAAAATCGCCCCCTGCCCCCGTAAGAGTAAGAGCCGAGGTGAGATTATCCACATCCAATGAAGCGAACGAGTTTGTCCCTGAAAAGGTGTTATTATTTGCTAAAAGAGTAGACGAAGCGGCGGTTATGGTAATAGGTGCTGTGCCGTCAAAATTTACACCATTTATGGCGCGTGGGGTAGCAAGGGCGGTAGCTGTTCCAGCCAGACCAGTAATACTCATAGAAACAGCCGAAGAAGTAGATATGGAAGCCATCGTATTTGCTCCCGTAGCATAAAGAAGTCCAGATGCGGCAGAAATAGGGCTAGAGGTTGAAAGTCCGCCAAAAGTCAAAGTCGCACCCGTGAGTATTTGCGGCCACGTTGCAGTCAGTGTCGCTTGCTTTGAATTGAACGTAGACCAGTCTGTTGAAGAAAGACAACCGTTCTGTCCACTCGTAGCAGTTGCACAGTCTATTGCCAACGCACCCCCTATTGCGGAGCGGCCTGCGGTTACGGTTATAGCCGATGAACCAACAGATATAGTGCCTGTGGCTACCCCACTTATTAGAGATGGACTTCCGCTTGTGGTGGTGAAATAAGCGAGTTGTCCCGCAGTTTCACTTGTTGAAGTTCCGACCTTATTGTTGAAAGTCAGCCAGTTGGCGGAGGTCAAACAGCCAAATATCGTCCCAGACGCAGTATCGCAGTCCAAATCATCGTCAGTCAGCGTCAGTCCATCTCCTGCTGTTAAATTAGTGTTGGCGGAAATATCCACAGTTGTCAGATAGGTGGCGGTGTCCACGCTTAAAGTTCCCGCTCCGCCCGATGTTTTTACAAATCCATTACTCGTAAGATTGGAAAGAGTGGCGATATTTTGCGAGGTGTTTACATTGAAAGCGTTGCTTGTGTAGGTAAGTCCCGTTCCTGCTGTGGTGGTCGCTCCTGAATAAACCAATCCTCCTGTGCCTACTCCAAGTCCTCCAGCCGAGAGAGAAGATAGATTAAATGTTGTGGTGAAAGTAGATGAAGCGGTGGAAAAAAGACCATTCAAAAAGCCAACAGTGGTGGAGGTGGACACGCCATAAGATTGAGCGGTGAAATCAAAACCCCCTGTGCTCGTAATTCCCAATGAAGAAGTGGCGGTGAGGGTGTAGCCAGATGAAGAATTGCCTACTAAAAGCTGACCATAAGAAGGCGTTGTGCCAAGCCCCGTGCCGCCTTGATATATTTGAAAGATACTTGCTCCAAATACAGGGGTAGCGAAGGCTAAAACAAGGGCAAAAATTATGAAACTATTTTTGTGCATAAATGATTTTTTTTATTTTACCACCATAAGTATCAGTGAGCTTATGGCATTCGTGGCATTGGTTTCCCACCTTTCCAATAAGGATTAGACTCACCGAATTTTTTGACACCCTGTTTGAATTCTGTTTTTGGTGAACAATGTTCACCAACTTTGATTGCCGTCCTGTTGGGTTTATTACCCTTAGCATACTGATTCCCCATAAGTCTTGGGTCTCCCTTTTTAAAAATTGTTGATGATAGCTTTTTCATATTCATCAATATCTAAAATCTGCCAAAAGTATACTCCCAGTAGGCGGAGCGGTTAAGAATGTAATCGTTTTGTCTGCGCCAGAAAGAGTGTAGTCGGTGGTAACTCGTTGTCTTTGCCCGTTCACATAAACTTTCAACGAACCTGACTCAGGGAATTTGGTGATTGTGAATATCGTGTTTACTCCATTGACTGTTCCAGATGGAGTTTCATCATCTATAAACCTAATTCGTTTACTGATAAGCCCTCCTGATGGGCGACCTGTGGCTTTGATTTCAATATCTTCTATTGTTTTTGGCAAGTCGCTAACAGCTTGGATAGATAGTTTCTCATTTCCGCTTAATCCCTCCAACATATCACGTATTTTTTCTGCCGTTAATTCTTCATGTCTTGGCATTTTACCCAACACTATTTCCATTATTCTTTTCTCGTCCGCATCTTTGCCATCTATTCCGTCATGCACCATAGCAATCTTCTCGTCCATTTCAGCCATTTTCTTTTCGTGCTCTGCGTACATTTTCTGCATTTCTTTCATACAGTAGTCCATCATTTTCTTTTCCGCAGAAGACATTCCTGAAGAAGTGTCGGAGTTCATTTTCTCAGACATCTTTGTGAGGAACTGATGCATTAAAGAAAACTCTTTTGAGTTTGTTTCTTTCAAATCTTTTATGACTTTTACAACAGCTTCAAATGCTTTTAAGAACTCGCCGCGGGTAAGACTATCCTCGTCCATCGCGGCGAAAAGTCGAGAGAGCTTCCTTAGATTTTTTTCATCAGTTTCCATATAGTTATATTATACCACCAAACACACTTCTTTCCCCCTGAAAGGAAGGATAACTTGTTAGAATGATGGAGTTGCGGTTGTTCATTTTATATGGTATATGTGGGGGTATGATTTTATTCATTTTATGGGGAGGTTTCATCGGTGGAGTTCTTGGCGTGATTCTCTACTTCCTTTTTGGTTCTAATCAGTTGAGCCAATAATCGCTCCGCCGACTCCAATTCCCGCCGCACCAGCGACTCCTGTTGCAACGCCACCAACGAGCCATTTTAGTATTGGATATTTTGCAGTAAGGATTGCGAGTTTGCTTTGACCGATAACTTTTGCGTTCTTCTTTGCTATATTTCCCACCGCCTCAATCATTGCACTTTCCTGTCGGAGTAATGCACGATAAGGATTGTTTGCAGGAAGTAGCGATGCGATGTACTCATTCGCAGCTCGCCTAATATCTAATACAATCTGTTTTTTAACATTCTCTCCCAACCCCTCTGACTGAAGAAGTTTCTTAATTGCAGGAAGCTTATCAAATGTCTGTCTTGCTTCAAATAATCCAAGCGTATCTTTTTTACCTACATTTCTCATAAACTCATCAACGACCGCGTTATAGGTACGCTCGGCTGTTGCGTCGGAAGCAAAAATCAACTTGCTCTCATCTCTGACCGCATTCAATCTGGTCATTAGTTGATTCGTATTGAATGGTATTTTCTTTTGTGTGATTAACTTTTTCACATTCGCATTTATTTCAGATACACGAGCCGTTATTGCATTTGCGTTTTGGAATGGGGTGTTTTTTGTTGAAACAATCTCGTCAACTGCATCAGCAAGACGGTAATCTTTTGTTGAAGGGATAATCTTCGCTTTCCCAAAGAATGTTGGTTCGGTTACACGTCCCTCTCGTATCGCCTGTTCCGATACTTTTGTCGTCGGCTTTTCTGACACCAAATCAAGAATATAATCGTGCTTACTTGCCGCTACTTTGTCTGCTCTGCCTGCAATAGCCCCTGAAACTCCTCCAATTACCCCGCCAAGCACTCCTCCTGACACTCCGCCGATAATACCGCCTCCTATACCCGCTCCGACTATCTCACCGCCTGTTTTGTTCTCTTGCGCCGCCCGTGCCGCTCCTTGTGCTGTGCCGAAAGCACCACCACCCACCGCCCCTGCTTTTGCACCTTGAATAACACCCTGCCCGAAGGTTTTTGCCTTTGCAATCTGACCTATTCTGCCCGGAAGCGCACCCATACCAAGAATGTCTGTCGCTACACCGAGCCCTTCTCCGAATACTTGCCTTGCTGATTTATCCAAAGAACCGCCTGTGCTGGTATTTAATATGTCATAAAAATTGGTCTCTGAATCAAGGGTCTTTAGGGCATTTACTAGACGAGAAGTGTCTTCTCCCCTATCTGTTTTTTGTTTTATTAAATTAGCCATATTCATTTGCATTTGGGCAACCCTTTGATTTGCTTCTTCTACCATATTTTTACCTCCTAAATTGGTTGTCCCGCCTATTGCACCAGCAATACTTTGACCAAAACCTTTTTCAGACTTAATTAAAGCACTGCCAATTTTCCCAAGCGTTGATTGTTCAGGGATTTGGATACCTCTTTGTAGCGCGATTGCTCTGATTTTTTCATCAGATAATCCTTTGTTTTTTAGAGTATTGATTTGGTCTTCAGTCATATTATTTAAATTCCCAACCCTTTTAATAGATTACTCCAAAAACCCCCACTAGAAATTGTTGAAGTTGTAATAACAGAGTCAAACAAGGCTTCTTCTTCTTTAGTAATGCCAATTTCTTGTAGCGACTTAGTTCCACTACCTTTATAACCGGGGATTTGGCTAAAGATAGAATCTCTTGTGTTTTGCATTTCGGTATAGAGGTCAACAAAACCACTCACGTCTTTACCATTTGCCTCATTCACTTCAAGTGTCCGTTTTATTGATTTTCCTATTAGGTCTACAGTAATACCAAGCACGGCATTTCTAATATCTTCGGTGCTTTTAAGATTCGGCAGAGTAGAAGAATATGTCTTTATATCATTATCGGTCAACACGCCGACCTCGCCGTAGACACCACGGGCGAGATTTGGAACAATCGCGTTTAACTGTGCCTTAATGGTCTGCGCGTTTGTATCCCAAGGGTTCGCTCCACGGAATAAACCAACAAGCGGGCCAGTTTTAGTATCTTTTATATTTGTTTCCAAAACACCAAGTTGTCCGAGGACTGATAATCCCTTATTAAGGGATTGAGCAAAAGTATCAGTTAATGGCTTGCCCCCAGCTGAAGAAACCATTTTTTGAATGAAAGGGTCTTTTTGTTGTTCTGCTGTAAGTCCAGTTAAGGTGTTACTTGCTCCACCCCCCATTCCCCCTGTTGGCGTAAACACTCCTGTCCTTTTATTGAATGTCCCTGCTGGTTGATTGGCAGTAGCTGATACATATTGTAAGTCTTCGTCCACCTTCGGCTTAATCTGTCCTATCAACACTGCCTTATCTGCTTGGTAGGTCTTGGACTTGGGGTCAAGAGATGAAATCCTAGCGGCTAAGTCGGCTTGTCCATTTTCTATGGCAGTTTCGGAAAGTTCTTTGTTGGCAGTAAATTCCAACTTTACCATATCAAATTCCCTGTCGTCTTTCTTTTGAAGAGCGTTTAGTTTATTTTTTTCTGCTTCTGTGGCGTAAGCATATACTTTATCTCGCAAGTCTTTTTTGTAATTGTAATCATTTTCAATATCCTTAGTCCTTAACTGAAAAACAGTATTTAACTTGTCTTGAGCTAGTTTAAGAGTGTTTTGCGAAAGTTCCACATTACCCTGCGCGGCTTGAATTTCTGCTTGGGCGGCAATGGCTTGGGCTTGCAAAGGAAGGGCTTTTAGGGCGTTTTCCCGCAGTTGGGCTGTGGTGCGTGGAGCAAGTCCCCCTGCAGTTACTATTGCTCCTCCTTTTAATACATCTTGTTGGGTTTTTATCGGGATAGCTTGGGCTTCGGCATTTATTCCCGCTAGTTGAGCATTTATTGCAGATAGTTTATCTTGAGCAGTCTTTAGGGTTGTTTGTTTTCCTAAAACATCTTGAGAATACTTATCTATCCCAGATTCTCCATAAGCGGTTTGATATTGTTCTGTTACGGATGAGGGTGGTGAACTAATATATTTAGAAAGCCAATCCGGGGTAGTGGTGTCGGTTGTAGTTTTGGTTTCTAGTGCTTTGTTATAGGCATCAATAGCCGCCTGCCCCCCTTGACGGATAGCATCGTAATTGTTTGTATCAGCAGGGGGTGGGGGAATGGGAATCTGTGTAGTAGTGTTGAGAATATTTGAGTTAATATTCCCCACCGTGCTATATCCTCCTGTAATCCCTGCTTGGGCGGTAGGATTGAGTTTTGCGTCTTGCATTGCTTTTAATCTTTGTTCTTCTGTTTGCATAAAGTTAAGCCGAACCTTTAATAAATCCTTGAGCGACTGCCCAAGCCCGTAATTCGTTTACTAATGTTACAATGGCATCTGCTTGCGTGGCTGTGGTATATCCGTAAGGTGTAGTTTGGGTTGAACTTGTGGTCGCCACAGCCGCTTGGACTGAACCAGACCTCTGTGCAATTGGGGTGGTATTGTAAAAACCGAGCTTCTGTGTAATTTCTGTGCCAATTTTCGTTCCTGTGGTTTTTCCAAGCTGGATATTCCGTCCTTCTTGCAGTTGTAGAAGTTTGTCAAAAACATATCTATCGCTTTTAATAAGATTAGATAGTTCTTGTCTTATTATTTCTCTGACTTGTTGTTCGTTCATGTTAGTATAGTTGTTTATCTATTACTTCTGACTTCCATTTAAGTCCCGTAATGACCGCTCCGCCAGTAGAAAGTATTTGAAATTGGATTTCTTTATATTGTGGTAGATTTGCCCCTGAACTTTCTATGTTTATCGCCCCGTGACTTATGGAATCATCGGTAGTGTTGGTGTAAATTGTCGTCCAGTTGGTTGTATTTAGGGCAATTGCTTCATCTGTTCGGTATTTTAGCACAACTGACCCAGCCGCAGGCAAAGGCTCGGTCATCACCGTTACCCCGATTAACTTTTTTGTTAAATCACTGTCTCCATCGTTAATGATTAAAGATTCGCAAGCAGAGGTAGCTGTAAAGATATTGGCTAATAGGGTCTCGCTGTTTGAAATGGTGAGAGTCCCTTCTGTTGTGTGAACAGCCGAAACGTAATCTCCCATAATCGCCGCCGCCAACACTGCGGTTTCGGAGTTATCGTCCGTAGCGACCCTTTCAACGCTCAAAACATATTGTCCTTCTTTATTTTTTCCAATAGACCATAGACCATTTAGTGAAGGACTAGTGCTTCCCCCTGTTATGGTGAGAGAAAAATACATTTTCCCTCCGAATATAAAATTGACTCTTGGATTTATAACAGCATCGGGGGTGGTGGTGGTCTTTTTAATGGTGGATACTTGTTTCAGTAAACGAAGACCTCCGTTATATACTTTTATAACAATCATATCTCTGTCCAAAACAGAAGAAGACGACCCGCCAGCATCGCTAATACCAATTAAATATCCATCTATATTATTTAATACCTTCAAGATTCCTGTCCCCCAGTCTATGCTTTCTGAAACAGTGGCAATGGAACTATCCCTATCCCACAAAAGAACTTGCGACCCGATAGGACTGTTATTGACTGGAGTAATGGCGATGGCAAGATAATTTCCATAAGGCGTTAATCCCGTAATCACATATCTTGAGTCAGGAATGGTTAAGGCGGTGGCATTAAATGTCGTGCCATCTGTTTGAAGGGTGGCAATTTTGTTGTCATAAGGAATATACAAAACTCCATCTTTTGGATGAACTACGCCATTTGTTCTGACATTTGTCCAAACGACATTCTGAAAAGTATTGTTCACCGAAGCCACCCCTGTTCTGTCGCATTTCACAAGGTATGCCGCTTTCCAATAGTAAAAATAGTTCTGTTGTTCAACAAAAAGAGTGTATTCAATCGCCGCCGCGCTTTTAGAGTTATTTAACTCCGCCCAACTGCCTGAAAAAGTAGCTTTTTTATAAATATCCCCTAGTGTGGGGTTGTTCACATCTGTTCCCAACCCATAAAACAATCCATCTGTTCCAACTAGCAAGTTTCCGATTTTAGATTGGCCTGTTGTGTCTGCTACCACGCCACGAAAGGGAGTAAGCGAGTGGCTCTTTGTAAGACAATCAAAATGTTTTAGAACGGCGCACCCTCCAATCATGTTACTACGGTAATCATCTGACATTCCTCCATCAAATCTATTTATCTTTGTTTCCATGATTTTTCCCAAATTAGTTGCTGTTATTCATCACCAAACTTTGAAAGTAAGGCGACAATTTCATTTCGTCATTCTGTTTTCTCGGGTGATGAAATCGGCATAAAGTTATACCGTTGTTAATCTCATAACGTAATTTGGGAAACTTCGACCATGGCAAGATGTGGTGTGCCACAACCTTCCCGAGACAGTCACCGTTGGATATTTTACATTTCCAACCGTCCCTGTCTCGGACAGATTTACGCCAATCATAATAAGCACTATCGTTTCGTTCTTGTCTTCTAACAAGTTTAGTTCTGTCTTTTATCCAAAAAGGACTTCTCTCTTTTGCTCGTAATTTCCCAGCACACTTACCACATCTCTCGGCAGAATAGGATATCTGTTTTGCACAATCAATACATTTAGGTTTTCCATCACCCCAAGTATGATTTTTTTCACCAACATAAAATCTTGCTTTGCAGGTAATACATCGTTTTGCATAACGACTAACCAATACTTTATTACAATCCAAACATCTAAACCTTTCTTGCCCGCCTTTCCAATTTTTTGACCTTTCGCCACTAATTGCTTGTTTTTGTTCCAAAGTTCTTTTTTGACCTAGAATACTTTTTGTCCTCTTTTCTATAACTGATTTAGGTATCTTCATACCTTTCTTGAATTGTGTTTTTGGTGAATACGAAAAACCTTTTTTGAAAGTCCCGTCCTCATTTCTTATCCTTGTTGGTATGATTTTTCCCATATTATTCTCTACTTATTCTCTACTCGCATAAATTGATATTCTCGTTCCCGCAGACATTACCGCCCCCGTCCCCGAACCAATCGTGATTGACGTTACTTTTGAGGTTGTGTTATTCCACAGAACTCCACCGTCAAGTTCAGCCGTATTTTTGAATCCTGTCCATGTGGCAATCTTTGTTGAACTGGCGACGTTATTTATATTTATATCAGCGTAAAACACACCTGCCGCTGAACCCGTTTCACCCATGATAAACGCCCTGTCGCTAGCCGCAGAAGTCCGAGTTCCCGCTGTCGTTTGACCCCAAGTATAATTAGTTCCTGTATCAGCGTTGAAATTAGCGTAAACGTTAGTTACCCCACTATTCCATGCGGGGATTGAGATAATAATTTTCAAATCTGACCCCCCTGTTCCAGACCACGAAAGAGTGGTAGATGCGGATGTTTGTGTGGCAAGTGTGGTTGAAGCGACCAAAGAATATTCTGGCCTTAACCAAGTTAGATTTCCCGACCCATCATTAAATAAAGTCGTAGTAGCCGCCCCCTGTGTTGATGGGGTGTTGTAAGCCACACCATTTAACGTAATGGGATTTGCTGCCGTAGACGAAGCGTGGAGGTTTTTAATACGTGTCGCTCCCGTGAAATTATAATCTGTTGTTTGGTCAATTATGGCCGATTGGAAAGATGGGTCTGCCCCCACCCCGTTTGAAGTTAATACCTGTTGTGCTGTGCCGGGGGCAACGGCTTTCAAACCACTTGTGGTATCCCCTATCATTACCAAATTAGCCGAAGGAGAGGTTGTTCCTGTTCCTCCTTTAGCCACAGCGATTGCCGTTCCACTCCATGTTCCTGATGTAATCGTACCGACTGTTGCGAGGTTGGCTAAAGTCGTAATTTGAGCAGCAGAGGTGGTAGCATACCAATCAGAAAGCTCAAACTTGTCCGTGTTTAGATTACTAAAATTGGTGTTTATCACCGAACGGGACGCAGACAATGTGTCGCTTCCCGCGATTGTAGTAATCGTGCTTCCATAGGTTCGTGTTTGTGTTTCAAGTGTTTCAAACAAAGAAAGCGGGAGATATTTATAAGCTCCGACAAAACTGGTTATCGCTACAAGTCCTGATATTAGAATGTTGGCTAGTATAGGCATCAGTTTTTACTTTCATTGGTTATAGACAAACTATTTTTGCTCTCATTGGTTATCGAAAGTGGGTCGGGCAAGTTCCATATCCCTACAGCATCACCCCATGTTCCCGTTGATTCATCCCAACTAACCCCCGATGACTTGTCGTCATTGGTTATGGTTAAAGCATTTTTACTTTCACTTGTAATTGAAATTGACATTTTATCTATAACTTATGCCCACCATTGTCATTTGCTTGCGCTTGTCTTTCTCCCTTCTACTGTAAAATTCCAGCATATCTTTCGTTAATTCATCAACCTTTTTCTCGTATAGAGATACACGGTCTTTTTTATAGCTCATGCAGTATGGAATTGCCGTCATGTAGCAAAGCAATGGATGGTAAAGGGTCGCGAATCCGGGAACCTTGGTTCCTGTTGTTACCTGTGCCGAAGTAAATATGTCAGCCGTACGCTTAAACCATACACGATAACCCGAAGCAAGGGTTACGTTTGTGGATGTGGGACGAGGCCATAAACGGAAAGAGTCGTCGGAAAATAGGTCATAATATAGGGGAAAACCAGTAATTATAGACCCAGATGTAGTCCCAAAGTATTCTTCGGGTGAAAGTCCGCCCAATTCATTCATATCTAGTGGCTTAATTCTTCTCCAAAAACCATTGTTATCTTTAATGTCCATAGCGATTATCTGCAAGTAATCAGAGGCAAAGGTGTAAGATTCTTGCCCCTCAATCAATGTCCCAGTACCCCTCGGTGCGTCTGTGTAGTTTGTGTCATCCCATTGCCACGTTCCATCAGCACCCAAAATTTTACCAACGATTATTTCAAGGGACGAATTAACTCGCCTTAACAAATCGGCGGCAGTGTAGCTAGTACTATCGGCATCACACAAGCTTCTAATTTCTGCGTTTACGTCGCTAATGGTCATTTTAGTAAATATACTCCCCTATATGCTTAACTTGTAATGTCGGGTCTACCCAAATATCATATCCTGCCTCCCTTGCGGTGTTGCAGAACCATATATCTTCTCCCATGACTAATTGCCCCTCTTTTCCTCTCCCGAAGTTAAACCACGGCGACCCCATTTTCTTAAAAACAGAGAGGTCAACCAATAGCACTCCAGTTCCTGTATACTTTGCTTTATAGATTTTATCCTCGGTTCTTTCATTAAGGGGTTCACACAATCTTTTGAGAGGAAATTCCCTTTTATTGTACTCCACTCCCACTACTTCTTTTTTATGAGCCAAAAGTTTGGGAATAATATCGTAGGGAAAAAGCATATCACTGTCTACAAATAAAATATGTGTCGCCCCCGCCTTGATAGCGTTTTGCACAAGCCATGTGCGATTGCTTACAATGTCGCATGAACGGCGGAGAACCATATCAATTACATACTCTTTTGCCCCGATAATCGCTCCGCTAATAGCTTGTGCAGTCAAAGCCCTCATCGCATCTGTGTCTGATACAGGAACACCTATTATTACTTTTATTTTATCGCTTTTCACTTCTCGTTTTCTATATTCCTTCTATATTCCTTTAACTTTTCTAGGTTGTTTTCCGCCCACTTTTTCCTAACCAAGTATTTTTCTTTCTTTATTTTCATAATGTTTGTTTTCGGATGCACGACTTATTTGTCATGCACCCTACACAAACATTACACTACAAACGCAGTTTAATTGCTATTCAATCAAGCTACGTTTACATCAAACAGTGTTGGTTTCAAGTTCGTGGGAACAAGAAGCCCGTAGTCTGCTCGAGTATGAATTTGTGTTCCAGAGAGCGAACCAGCCGTTGAGCTGGCAGGCATCTCGTTCACATAGGTCTTTCCAAAGGTTCCATTAAGGAATCCCAATTTCTGCACCTTTCTTACTCCCGCGAACACATGGTTTGCGGTGTGAGAAGTGGACAGATAGTGGTAGAGTCCCAATGATTCCTTGCCTATTCTCCCCTTACCCCCATCTTTTAACGCTTCATCAGCAAAGGCAAAGCCGTTTGCCTGCATGAATGTTACAAGTTTGGTAAAGTCAGCTGGTCTCCATTCGGCGAATCCCCCGTTTTCCATATAGACATTCGTACCGTTAGCTGTATGAATCTGTTCTATGATTCCACGGACAATATCGTCAATGTTGGATTCGGTAACGGTAATCTGGGTAGATGCGAGTCCTAAAACTCCACCCCCAGTATCACCGAAATCTGTCCAGTTGGTATGGTTAGCGAGAGAAATAGCTTCTATTCTTTCCGTCATTTTCTTTCCCAATAAGTCACCTATTGCTGACTGTTTCGCATAGTTGGATGCCGCTTGGTCAGCGTAATCCATGTAATTTGAAACGATTTCAGCCGTAATGATTGAAAGTGTCTCGTTGGTCTGGGTTACATCCACGAACGGAATTACGTTCGAGAGTGTTGAACGACCTGCCGCCGTATTCGTAAGAGTGGCGACTGCGGGTTCGTTGGAAGTAGAAATGAGTGGGAAGTTGTATGTCTGCGAGTCGGTATAAACAACATCGCAAACATCCTTCCAATTCTGTGGTTTATCAAGTCTCTGGGCGAGTTTATTTTCCCAGATGGCTTGATAGATAAATGTACTGGCCATTGATTTCTAACTTAATCTATTAAATCAAGCGAAATCAAATGAGTTTATCTCTGCCATGGAGGACGAGAGCTGTCGCCCCTTGCCTCCATTTTGTTTACAACCATACTCCTAAGCTCGTAATCCGTTGGTAGCTCGCCAGTTTGTTCAAACTTGGCGACTGCGGAGTCCACGTCTTGCGCGGAACTTCCGCTCCCTCGTTTTACGCCACTTGGTGTTGCGTTTGCGACATTCCTCGCCCTTTTATTGGCATCCAGTTTAGCAATAACATATTCATCTTTGAGTGCTTGCCTGACAGTCATTCCCGTCTTTTTGGCAATATCCTCAATGACTTTAATGTCTTCTGCCTCTGAAATACCTTTCAAGTCAAGGTAGTCAAGAGCATTATCATCTAATTCGCCCGTTTTGGCTTGGGGTACGACTTTTTCTTCCGGTTTAGGTTCTGTCTTTGGAGTTTTCACCCATTTACCGTCCAGTTTGACAAACCCCTCTGCCTTTTTAGCTCTTTCAAAAAGTTGTCTGTTGGCGTTTGCCAATTCTTTGTTCTTTTGATTTAGAGCAGTTGCGTCTAGTTCTTCACCTTCGGCATTTTCGGTTTCCACCGTGGTTTCCTCGTTTATAGAGTCAAGGTTCTCATTCTCATTTTCCATAGTTTTAAGTGGTTCGGATTCCACAATTATTTTTTAAGTTGCCTTTTGGTCGGTAGCTTAACCGAATTGCTAAATCACATCAAACACTGCCGTACACGTTCCTGTTGGGCTGAATGTCCCAGTTCCTCCCTGCATACCAACCACTAGCCACTCACCGGGAGCAAATTTATTATCCCCCGCAATCTGCTGGGCTGCAGTAGAAGACGCTAAGATATACGCTTTTACATTTGCCGCTACTTCTGCGCCACTACCAATTATTGTCGTGGTGGCAAATGCCGTTGTTGCTTTTGCGAAAGTAATACGTGAAGCAGTTGTGGAACTTACGCTAAAGTTTGCCCCAGTTATACCATTGCCAGCCGCAGTCCTAAGTGTGCTAGTCGCATTTGGACTTTGGAAAGAACATATTGTCGTGGTTGCTTTTGTCATTCCATGACTAGCATAGAAAGCACGCACTCCATTAACCGATAAATATGAACTACTTATGTCAGGCCCAGAAATAGCACCCACAGGATATTCCGGTAATCCCCTACTAAAACCGAGATACCCGAAGACTAAACCTACTACCGCTATCAAACCTATCCCATAAACTTTTATATTATCCATGTTATTTCTTTTTTTTAATAATTTGTTTTACGACCTTTTTATCCTTCTTTTTATCTTTCTTTTCATCTTTCCCCATGCCCCTTTTGGCTTGTTCAGCCTCAAACTTCGTGCGTAGTTTGTCTTTTAAGTTTGCTTTTCTATTAAGCATATTTTTTATTTAGCTGTTAAATTTTAGCTGTTAAATATCACTTCTTGGTACTATTTGCATCCACACTGCTCCATTGTACGTAGTCGTTCCTGTCAGTCCTGTCCCGTAAGTAGATGGAACGGGAACGACAGTATAAGCACGAACCCGCTTCATTTTCACTGGAACATCAATTTGATAGTGGTTACGGTTGTTTGTCCCACTTAACCCTATCCCATTTGCTACGACACCTGCACTGCCACTGATTGTTGAGGATGCAAAAACAAGTGTGGAGTATTGTCTGACAGCCATAGTAAATGGCGCAGAAGTACTAGCAGTTTGGTCTTGTGAAATCGGAAACCAATCTTGTCCATCCAGAGACTCTTCGGCATAAATGTTAAGAGTCGTATTGGTAGATGAAGCATTTACCATAACCAACAAAGTCGCAGAACTAGCCCCATTCAATCCCAAACCGCACGTAACAGTAGTTGTGGCTGTCCCTATGGTCATATACGTAAGTGTTGAAGTTGCCACCGCCGTGTAACAGTCCGCTGGCGAGAAGGATTGTCCGACTGCACCAGCGAGCTTTGTATATAGACCAGAGAAATAAACCCCAAGAACTACCGCCATTATTACCCCCCCTATACCCATTCCGATTGATAATTTTTTCATTGTATTTTATTGACTAATAAAAACCGACCCTTGAGAGAGTCGGCTTATCCCCTAAATATGGCACTACTCATATTTAGGGGACTAGCTAACTCCCCCAAGTTGTAGTGCTATATTTAGTTTTATTCTACGGGCCGTCCATGATTGTTATTATACCATAATTATCTTGCAGTGTTAATTTTCTCTATTTGTTTAACGGGGGTTTTATACCTCTCTATCTCCCTAAAGGCCGACTCTACTGCTTGTCGCCCATTCAATACCGCCCTAATCACTTGTCCCATTTCTTCATCTCTCATTGCTGTGTTCACATCATAAGGAAAATGCTTAAAAATAACTTCCTTAACCGCATTTAAGAGTGTGGGGTTGTCGGCTATTGTTTGTAGTATATTAGGTGGCATTTGGCATCATTTGGGCTGGTAACATTTCTTGGGGTGATGGGGTGGGTTGTGGAAAAGCCATAGTAAACTTCTCAATTCCACTAAAGTCGGCGGGTTCTAATCCCGACATTTCAAGTATCTGATTAAACCCTTTCGCCAATCCTGGAATTTGCATAACCTGCATAAAGCCCGTCGGATTAGAGAAAGCAAAACGGAAGATGTTGGTTATCTTGTCCACACTAGCCGCTAAATTCTTACTCTTACCCGCCACAACAACCTTAACCACGAGGGACGTATTCTTAAATTCACCCTTTAATATCTCTATAAAATACTTATTACCCTTACTTCTTAGTTCTTCTTTCACTCGTTCTTTATATTGGTCAATCACATCTTGGGTTGGTGTTTCTCCAGCCAATATCATTTCTTTAATTCTCCCGTTGGTCTTATTTCTAACCACGCTTTCGGTTACATACTGAAGCTCGTCTAGCGAGAGTTCGGACAAGAACTTCGCTCCACCCATAATAGCTTTTTGAATTTCGGGAATGAAGTCATCTTGGTAAATCTCCTCTATGTGGCGAGCAAACTGTCCCCTGCGGTATTCATGTAAACCCATACCTTGCCTTACCTGTTCTATAAGGGAAGAAAACGGTGTACCTGCTGTAGGTTCCTTGCCTTGAAGTGGGTCTTGCGCACCGCCAATGTCTTTGGCGTGTATTTCCCAGTCATTTAGGGACTTATCAAATAAAGCAATGTTCCGTGGATAAGTATCTACTTGTCCAAACTCTGCTCCTTGCTGAATTTCCACCACCTCCAAATTGTCCATATCTTTTAATCCTGTAGGATGTTTGGCGACAAAGGTAGGGTCAGATGTTTTGAGTATAGTTTTAGAAGCCGAATCTAGTAGTGCCTTCTTCTGAATCATGTCGTAGTTTGTCCATACTTGTGCCTCAAATAGTTCCTCTGCGCCACCAAATCCTAATGCTCTGCCATAAACAGGGTCGCGTTTAATTATCTTAAATGAACTTTTGGTTTCAGTTGCCGAGTAGAGGATTACTCCATTTTTGTCCTTGTTGTCCTTTGTGGAGTAGAAACAAACGATAAACATCTGAGTTTCATATTTCCCAGAGGTATCGGTTGGTTCGGAGTATTTTTTGGGTAAATTACCATGAACTTCGTAAACCTCAATGTAGCGTCCCGGTGTCTTGGTCGTATTGGTTTCGTCTTTCTTTTCGTCACGTGAGAGGCGGATTACACCTTCCAGTGACAGTGTGGCTCCATTGGCGGTATTCCCCCACCCCACCTTGCCCATTTCTAGTAACCGGTCTGGTGAATAAAAATGTTTAATTCCTATTGGGCCAGAAAGAATATCTGTCTGGTCGCAAAAAACGATAGATTGTAATGGCACAACTTCTCTACCCTTACCCACTTTCTTTGAAAGCCCACCCCCAAAATCAATACGAGATACATTTAACTCGTCAAAAAAGGTATCTAAATCGTGTTCTCTGATAAATACGTCATCGTGGTATTTCTTAACCAAGAATGATAAATGATACCTGTCGGGGTCATCCACATAAAGCTGAATATCTTTTAGCTCTATATCTTCCGCCCTGTGTTGAAGATTAAGTATTGGACGAGTAATATTCTTGACTGGCTTAAAGTCATTTTTGCCTGTCTTCAACTGTGAGCAGTTGTAAAGCTCGCTGGTATCTACATGGTCTTTCATTCCCCACGACCAAAAATTATTTAAGCGGATAGGTTGCCTGTAGGCAACTTCCTGAGATTTGATGTATGAAAAGATTGTGTCTCCTTCGTTCATGTTGTTTCTACCCAAGCCGACGGAATATAGACAGATCGGTCACTATAAATAATTTTGAGGTTCTTTTTAGCATTATCTATTATTAAAAGGTTTTCAAACTTATGCCTACCGAGCTTACCCAAATTCCTAACTTTTATCCCTTTATACCTTGCTTTACCCACATCAACTTCCACGTAAGTAAACCCATCTTGCATCCATTCCCTCGTAATCCCATATTCGGGTTTCATTTCATTCCCATTGTTAATTGCTTTATTAAAATCCTCTGGGCATTGGGGTAAAAGAACCTCTTTAGTTTCAATGGCATAAGTAACCTTTTGGTCTTTTTGTCGCCATGTTCAACAATGATTTCGCCCTTATTCATCATTCTTACGGGTGGAGTAATCGCTTGGAGAGCTTGCAACGCGGTTTCCCCTTTACCAACAAAAGACTTACCCCCCATTGTAAGGGTAATCTTGAAAGGTGCACTGAGAAAAAAAAGTTTCATTTATTTTTTGCTATTATACCAAATCAAATAAAGTAAAGCAAGTTATCTCGCTGGGTTAGGTTTTGATAGGGGCTTAAATCTTGGGAGGTTATTGATAAAGTCTTGTCTTTGTATCACAGGAGTAAGTGAACACATCCCATATCGTATAGCGTCCATTGAGTGATTGTATATCCCTATGGGTTCGTTCAACACCCGCCCATTCCTATCAACTTCCCATAAATAATTTCTATATTCTTTGATGGTGTCCACACTACGTTTTGTAATACTTATTGGCTGGTCTTGGACTACTTGAATACCCTGACGGATAGAGTCTTTACCTTTTAATGTAGGTTGGATATTTATTCCATAGCTTCTTATTTCGTCTATGCTTTTTGGTTCGGCGCTATCAGCTATCACCAATGCTTTGGGCTGATTAACTAAAATATCGGCTATTTGTTTGTTGCTTAGTCCTTTTTGGTAACATCTCTCGTCTAAAATATACCCTCCATTGTAGTAATATATTGCTACTATACTTGTATGGTCGTTTGTGTAGCCAAAGTCTAATCCATAGCGTTCTAGTCTAGCTTCGTGAGGTATGTCGTCTATAAACTGCCAGTTGGCATATATCTTACCCTCTACTTCTCCTAATTCACCCAACCCGTAAACTTTCCACCACCCTGGGCGGTTCTTACGTTGCTCAATAGAGTCAATAATAGTTTGTTGTAGTGCTTCGTTGTCTTTGTAAGTAAGGATAACGAAATCAACATCTGTTCGCTTCCCTAATATATCCAGTTGAACCCAAAACTCTACTGTCGGGTTGTAGTCTATGTAAATCTCATCTGTTGTTCTAACTTCCAACTGCTCAAATGTTTCAAAGGGAACGTTATTAGCCTCGTTTATGAATAACCTCTTACGTCTCGGCCCGCGAACTTTGGAAGGTTGGTCAGAAGAAAAGAACTCTAATATAGCACCGCTTTCAAAGGTGTAAATATAATCAGTCTTATTCCATCTTAAATCTTCAAAATATCCTTGCCCTTGCATTATGGACAAGAAGTCTCTTATAGCTCCACGCTTAAGGTGCGGAAAACTCTCGGAGGTAACGGAGGTAACATCACCGGGCTTATCTTCCGCTTGGCATTTATCTATAAGAACTTCAAGAATACCAATAGTCTTCCCCGCAGAAGTTCCTCCCTGGATAACCTTAATTCTCTTCTTTAGTTTCGCTATCTTCTTTGTTGCCGTCGTTATTACGTATTGCATTCAATAAAGGAATAGGTTTGTTGCCGGAAGTAACGTCTAACTTGTCGCCATATTTTTTAGGTAACATTTTAGACAAAACCCATTTGCGGGTATCAACTTGAAGTTTTCTTGCCTGAACTCTTGCTCCATCACTCTTATCGTCTCCAACAATATCCTCAACACTTACGTCGGCTAACTCGTTAAGTTGCTCAAACATCAACTCAGCTTGAATACCCCTTGCTTGTGTGTATTGCTCTAAAAACCATCTCTTTTCCGGCTCAACTAACCAATTATAAATAGTCTGCCCATTCGGCATATCCTCCTCTCTGCATATAGCTCTCAAGCTTTCCCCCATAGCAATACGCTTACAAATTGTATTAGCTAGTTCCTCTGTGTAGATAGTGGGTCTCCCCCCTTTGTTAGTTTCTTCCATATTATATTTTATCATAAATCTTTAGTATAGAGCTTCCTTTTGTGAACTGCCCCCGTTTGTAAGTCATATCGTCTAAACATTTCCTGCAACACCTTGAACTACTGTCCATTGTTTTTCTTTTATTACACCACTCACAGATAAGGGGGTAGCTTGTGTCTCTTAATTCTTTTTGTGTGTCCACTTTGCTTTTTCCTCTTACTCAACAATAACTTTCTCTGTTTTGGTTAAACCCCCTGCCGTAAAGGTAAACTCGTAGACTCCTTTTTGTAAAGTAGGGTTGTATTGCACCCCCCAAACCCCCTCGTTCGTTTTGTTCCTCCCAAATGGATAACCATCTGTGGCGGTGTTGATAGAGCCAAGACTTACCTCCTTTATTTGAGCAGAGCTATCCCGAACCTTTTTTATATCTGTATAAGGTAAGCCATTAAATAAAACTTCAATCTGGATGTTCGGCTTTTCCACAGTTTTGCCGTCCTTGTCCCTTAATTCAAGATAAAACGAGATAGAAGTATCTTCTTGCGTGGGAAGTTTGTTTTTTCTGACAACAAGCTCAGATAGGTCTTTTTCCATAGGGGGTATTATAGCATTATTCTGTGGAATTTGCACCTGTGGAATAGGTGTTGATACTGGAGGGATAACTTCTGGTGTAACTGTTGCCATTGCACCAAACACAGGCGCATTTATTACAGGCGTGGCTAGCGTTGTCGTAGCATTGCCCTCACTCACAGGAGCTACCTCATCCAATATCCTGTTTATCACCCCTCTTGTAATCGGGCCGACATAACCAGACACGGGAGTTATGCCCTGTGCAGTTTGAAACCTTTTTACCGCACTTAATGTGAGAGAATAGAAATTTCCTGTTGCTTGATAGTTTAGATAACCTTGGTCTACTAGAAACTCCTGGAGAGCAGATACATCTGCCCCAATTGAGCCATATCGTAGGTCAGTAGTGAAAGTCTGAGCATTTGCACTGTTAGCTAGAAACACTACTGTTAAAATGGCTATAAATAACCCTTTTTGTATTGTGTTCATATAGTTAACATTACCTTATAAACCAATAAAAGTAAATAACCCTTTCCCACTCGTAGAATACTTGGTAAATCATCTTATGAAATTAAAATAGCTTTTGTGGTCATAGTAGTTTATTGGGGGGTTAACAAATTCATATAGCTCCTTGGTGTTCGCTCTCACAATCATTACAAATTGTTTCAAAATAGATACAATCGTTTATCTCTTTTTGGTAAATACATTCTCTTTCATAAACTTCACCAGCAGGTTTTAATTCCTTACAACTTGGACATTTTTTTCTTCGTTTCTCTTCTTTCATAGTAGTTTATTGGGGGTTAGGGGGTTAGTAAATCAGAATTCTCGTAAATGTTGCTGATGATTTCACAAAACTTTCCACTGGTAATATCCATATTTTCCCAATGGGTCTCGTTTAATTTGTCCTCTATCCACCATTGCATACCATCAGTTTTTAATTCTCCAAAACTTTTAATATCACAATGGTATTTTTCAATTATATCTCCCTCATAAATCTCCTTGCCGTTTTTGTCTTTTAAGCCTGTGTATTGCATTAGGGGAGACATATTTTTCCACCATTCGTTTTCGTGCTCAATGTAAGTATCTGACTTCAAGTCAGTATCAATCCCGATTATCCCATTACTAGCAATCCAGCAGGAGTTTAGGTCTGGGAAGAATACCATTTTCTTCTTTGTCTTATACCACGCTCTGAATAAGATTTCTCTGTTCATAGTAGTTTAGTTATATCTATCACTGAAAAATCTTTGCGGCCTTTATAATT
>ERZ1292632.1519-Hain-H43-01um-R2-1519-length-22198-cov-6_pt1 | contig 22198 bp, 39 predicted proteins | sample MGYA00564407_ERZ1292632 | MGnify/ENA primary metagenome ERZ1292632 (study PRJEB36523, sample SAMEA6512637) | groundwater metagenome | collected 2019-01-08 | study: AquaDiva: Metagenomics assemblies of 32 groundwater samples | reverse complement strand
ACCATGTTGAATCGCCACAATCTGGAACTGGCCAAGCTGGCGCCGAAAGATACCAGTCGCTACACGTTCAACGGAATTCACGTTTCGCCCGAGCGCACCATCGTGACCGATGGCCACTATCTGGTCACAGTCGCCTTGCAGGACTCCAAATCGGAAGACTTCCCGGCAACCGAAGGAATCGAGCCCACGGATAGCTTCCCCCCGTTCATTCTTCCGACCGATGCCGCTCTGGACGTGGCGAAGTCGATCCCGAAGCGGGCCATCAATCCGATCTATCACTCGGTTGCCATCGGAGCCAAGTCAAGCGTCAACGGTACGGTCGTTATGGCGGTTCCGGACTTGGACAATCCGCGCGTCTTCCAGCCGCGCAAGATCGACGGCCAGTACCCGAACGTCGATCAGGTTATCCCGAAGCGAGAAGATGCGAAGTTCACAATCTCGTTCGACCTGGAACTGCTGTCCAAGCTCACCGGGCATCTGGCGAAGATGGCCGACGGCAAGAACCACGAGGCAGTTTTCACCTTCACGGGCGCCGAATCGCCCGTCCGGATCGACCTGCAAACCACGGACAGTCAGGACGTGGTAGCCGTTTTGATGCCGGTCAAGCTCTAGCGTCGAACAGACGGCCCCGCCCCTGGGGGCCGTGGGTCCGCTGCTATGGGGGCAAGCGGGGATAACGGGAGGGGAGCGGCATGAAAGCTGAACAGGTGAAATCCGAGTACGAAACTCGAGCCGAGGAGTTTCTGACCCGGCACGGGGTCAAGTTCATGGTGGTGCCGGTTGGAACGGCATGTCCTAGGCGGTGCGACGGCAAGCATATGCATGGGTACCAGTACAAGGTTACGTTTACGCGGGCATGCCGGAAGCCGTTCGTGACGGACTTCTGGAATAGCTTCGCGGATACGCAACGGCCCGCGCGCGGTTGGGAGACGGCAGACCGGATTGACCCGCTCACGCGCAAGCCCATGACACGGCATTCGCCGACGAGTGCGCCACTACCGACCGCGTATGACGTACTGTCGTGCCTGACACACTCGGACCCGGGGACGCACGCGGAGTTCTGTGCAGACTTCGGGTGCGACACGGACTCGCGCAAGGGGCTGGACACGTACCTCGCCGTGGTGGAGGAATGGGCCAAGGTGCGCGCGATGTTCGGGGATTGCTTGGACGAGTTGCAGGAAATCAACTAGGGTGGGGGGGATCATGCGAGAACGGCATAACGCGCGGGCCGTACTGCACGCGCTGAACATCGGGATTGGTCAGGACTTCTACACCCTGCGCGCCGATCAAGTCGATAGGCTGCTGGCAGAGGCGGATAGGGTACGGTACCAGAAGCCGAGGGGCGCCAACGGGTCACGCGGCCGGTACTTCCATGACTCGATGCAACGCCGGGCAAGGTAGCGGAGGTGTAGCATGATCGGTGAAGTGCTGTTCTTGTGGTTCTTGGTTTGCGGCTGGCTGATGTGGGTTGTGAGCAGACCGTAGGGGCGGACACTAGAGTCTAACAAGGGAGGGGGGGGGTATGAAGCGAGTATCATTGCGGGAATGGATTCGGACCAATCGGGCCGAGTTGGACAGGTACATTCGTAGTGCCTGCCCGAACGTGGGGAGCCTGAACGACGAGGAGAGGCGTTTGTGGGTGCTGAACGACGAGGGGTTGTACCTTTGGGCGCGCATTGGGGCGCGCATGGACTAGGGGGGGGGGTATGCCGATCTTGTGGGACATGGCACCGGGTGAGCGTCGGGGTATGCAGTGGTGGGGGTTGCTACTGCTATTTCGTGTTGTGAGTTGGGTTTACGGGAGGCTAGGGTATCGGCTGGAGGTGCGCAAGTTGGGGGATGAGGAACCTAACCATCGTACAAAAACGGGTCTTTAGATGTAGAGAGGAAACTTTACTAAAATAGTGGATATATAAGTAAAGAGGGGGATAGGCATTTAGGGACCGAATTTTATATCCTAGGTGCGTAAAATTCGTGCTATGGTTGCCTCGGAGGTGATTTATGCCTAGAACCGAATTGCACTTGGGAATGGAATGGGGAGCGGTGCGCGTGGTGTATGTACAGCGGTCGGAGGTTGGGCCGTACGATGGGGACAAGGTAGAGGAGGAGTACAGGCTAGCGTGCTTGTGCGGTACGGAGTGGGAGATAAACCGCACTTGGTGGAAGCTGTACGGGGGGACATCACGGGTCCGGGATTGCGGGTGCGGCGGGGGGCAGGGTACGGAGCGGGTTACCCTCGTGGCGAAGGTGGACGTGCGCGCAATGGGTGAGTTGCGCAAGTGGGCGGGGGGTCGGGGGGTCACGGTCAGTGCGGCGGTTAGAAGATTGCTGCGGTTTGCGTTGGAGCATGGGGAGCTAATCGAATGAAGGGGGGCAAAATGCTGAACACCGAGACGAATACGCCGGCAATGGCAAGACGAGTTGCCAAAGCATTCCGACTGACATTCGGCGAGCATCGTCGGATACAGACTGATTTCGAGCATGGCCAATGGTGGGTGACCGAGCGTGGCACGGGTGCTCAGTGGGCCGTGAACGACTGCGACGGTGGGATTGCGGAGTTCGATTTTGAGCAGGTGAGTTTCGCCTACGACGAGTAGGGGGGTATCGTGGCGGTCGTTCAATTACGTGAGGGTTTGCGTTGGGGGCATTTGCGCGTGGTGCGCATGGGGCTGGGCGAGTACATGCGGCAGATCCAGGACGGGATCAGCGAGACGTACACGCGCGCCCCGTATGCTGAGGCTGAGTGTACGTGCGGGGGGATGGTGCGCTTGTGGGTGAGCGAGTGGCACGGGTTCAAGTGGGTGCGGGATTGCGGGTGCGGGGTGAGTAGGGATGACGGGGCTGTGACGCAGACTACGGTTACGATGCCCATGAGGGTGAGAAGACGAGTAAAAGAGTACCAAGCGCGCGAGGGGTTGAGAAGTTTCGGCAAGGCCATGTCGGCGTTGCTGGAGCTGGGATTGGGGGTGAGTGATGTTGGAGACGCGGGAGGAAGTGCAGTTGTGGGCGTGAGCGATGAGAATGGTGGAGAGGAGTACGACGAGGTTGCCGCGGAGTGAATGGGCGTTGGGGTGACGGTGCTGGAGTTGGATGGGGTTGGTGCTGGGGTTAGACGACGAACCGCCTGTCTGCCGATGTGGGGTGTGTGGGGCAGAGGAGGGTGAGGCGTGTCTGTGGACGTGCGACTGCTCGGATTGTCGGGTAGGGAAGTACTAGGGCCTAAATCGCGGTCCTTGGGTTGCCCCAGAGTGGCGTGCATTTGCGTTGATCCGCAATGTGGCGCGTGTTACCATGTGGCTAGATAGCGGAGGTCGCATGGGCATCCGAGGGTCGGTTACAAGGCAGTGTCTGACATGCGGGACGGAGTTCACTACGAGGCGGTCCAAGCAGATGTACTGTCAGGCAAAGTGCCGGTACTTGGCCTACAACGATTCACGGGTTGTAATCTCGCCTGAGCAGTGGGCCGAGTACCGGAAACTCAAGGCAAAAGCAGATGGGGCATTGGAGGGTTGACGGATGGGCGGACGTGGTGGGGGGCGTGGTGGGGGGCGTGGTGCGGGGTGGGCGGTGCTGGAGGTGGTGTTGCACTTGGTGAGGTGGGTGTTGCACTTGTGAGGAGGTGGGGCGTGGGGCGTATCGACTTGGAAGACAACAGTGAGGACGAGGGCGAGCGGGAGGACGAGTACTACTGCGGCCAGTGTGATGGTTGCGGGCACTCGTCGGTCTGCCATGATGCTTCTGGGTGCTGTGCCTGTGACTGCGCGGAGTACGTGTAGATTTCTGTTGCACTAGACGTACAGTTGGTGCTAGGGTGCCTACGCTATGGCACCTAAGACCAAGACTCGGGTTAGGAACAGGTTGGATGCGTTCGGGTACCCGGACCCGAGAGGTGAACGGAGTACGCTTGTGCCCGGTATCAACCAGAGCGAGTTGAGTCGGCAGTTGGGAATATGCCGCACGCATGTGAACCGGCTGTTGCGTGGGAGGAATGTGCCCAGTGTACCTACGCTACGGAAACTGAGCGGGGTGCTGGGGATGAGTCTGGGCGAGGTGGATGAGTGGTTGCAGGGAATAAGGGCGCGTGCTCAGGTGGGTACGTGCGGGCGTAGGGTGAAAAAGGGGAGGGTTGGGTGATGGCGAGTCAACAGGAGATCAGCGAGGACGTACGGGCGATGGACGAGGCGATGGACAAGGTGGTGGACGAAGGCGACGGTGGTGTAGGGCCGGACAGGCTGGTGTACCTGCTACCGGAGGAGATCGTGATCCCCGAGGTGCTGGATGTGCGGCCGTGGAGTACGCGGGCGGGGAACACCGAGGCGGAGGTTGAGGCGATCGAGCAGTTGGCCAAGACGATCCAGGACGAGGGACAGATCCAGCCGGTCAAGGTGAGGTACGGGGACAGGAATGTCGGATTGCCGGACGGACTGGCGTACGAGTTGGTGGTGGGCCGACGTCGAGTGCAAGCGGTGAGTTTGATTAACGCCGGCAAGAAGGCGGGGGAGGCGCCGCTACGGGTGAAGGCGGTGGTGGGGGTGGAGGAACTGAACGACCCGCACGCGTTCAGGCAAGCCGTGATCGAGAACGTGCATCGGGTGGGGGTCAGCCCGATGGACATGGCGGAAGACATCCGAGTGCTGATGGGCAAGTTCGGCTGGCACAAGAAGGGCGAGAACGGGGTGAAGAAACTGGCCGAGTACCTGCATGTGAGCCCCGCGACCGTGACCCAGCATCTGAGGTTGCTGAAGCTGGCACCCGAGGTGCAAGCGCAGGTGCATCGGGGGGAGATCACCAAGGATGCCGCGTTTGCCGTGGCTGTCGTGGAGCCGGACAAGCAGGTGGAGGTGGTCAAGAAGGCCGGGGAGTTGCAGGCGCAGGAGGCCGAGAAGGTCGGGGCCACGAGCGCCACCAAGCGCAAGACGGGGACGGTCAAGGCTCGGCACGTGAAGCAGGCGGTGCGTGAGGCCGCGCCCGAGTCCACCAAGCCGCAATCCCGAACCAAGAAGGAAATCGCGGAGTGGTTCGACGCCATGGAAGGGCCGACGTACGGCTACCCGGATGGTGCGGTGCATGGGTTCGTGCGGGAATTCCGGGCGTGGGTGAGCGGGGGGAGCCGGACGGATCGGAAGTTGCAGTCCGCGTGGGATGCGATGGTGGGGCGGGCGCCGAAAGGGACGAAGGCGAGCCTGAAGGCGGACGGCAAGTAGAGTAGGGTAGGCATGGGGGTGCGCCCCCAAACTACACTCTAGCACCTACTCGTCCAAGTGGATTCCCATTGCCACGCCCCAAAGAGACATCCGTATCCCCATTGGGTCGGCCGGCGACCGCAATACACATGCTGGCGCTACAGATACAGGAGTACTTGTATTTCCCCACGCCCGATCCGTTGTATGCGGTGCTGGGGGCGTTGTGCGGGAACGTGCTGAAGGGGCCGCCCGTGTGGCTCATGCTGGTGGGGGTGCCGGCGAGTGGGAGGACGGTGCTGCTGGAGACGCTGCAAGATATCCCCAAGGTGCATACCGTAAGTGCGATTCGGAGTCCGGCTGCGCTGTTGAGTGGGGTTGCGCGGAAGGACGTTACCAAGGGCGCTACGGGAGGACTACTGCAACAGGTGGGTAGTAAGGGCGGCATGCTGGTGATGAAGGACTTCACGGGGATGCTGAGCCTACCACGTGATCCGCTGGCCGAGGTGGTAGGCGCGTTCCGTGAGATTTACGACGGTCACTGGAGTAGGCCGCTGGGCACGGACGGGGGGAGGGTGCTGCACTGGTGGGGGAAACTGGGGTTCATCGGCGCCTGTACTCCCGCGATTGACCAGCACCACAAAAGTATAGGGGAGCTGGGGCAACGGTGGATGTACTACCGGTACGGGCACAGTGACGGTTGGGGTGAGACGCGGACGGTCATGGCGACTGTGGACCCGGAAGAGGTGAGGAAGAAGTTGCAGGGGCTGGTGCTGGAGTTTTTCGAGATGACCGGGCTGGACTGGAGTGGGGGTTGCGTGGATAGGAGGGCCTTGGACGACAAGGAGAGTAACCGGGTGTTCGCGCTGGCTAGTTTGGCAGCGGCGGCGAGGAGCACGGTAGCACGGGATTGGAGGACGCGGGAGGTGGTGGAGGTGCCGTTCAAGGAGGCGCCAACACGACTAGCGGGTGCGCTGGGGCAGTTGTACTTGGGGTTGGAGGTGATCGGGCTGGACGAGCGGGAGCGGTGGCGGGTGGTGGGGAAGGTCGCGATGGATAGTATGCCGGCGGGGAGACTGAAGGTGGTGGAGCGGTTGCGGGTGAGCGGCGGGGTGACGGGGAGGGAGTTGGAGGGGGTGCTGAAGTGCAGTGCCGGTACGGTGAGGTACGTGTGCGAGGACCTGGAGATACACGGGGTGGTCGAGAGGGTCGAGAAGGGCGGGGGTAGGATGGGGGAGCGGGTGGGGAGTTGGGGGTTGAGCGAGTGGGCGAAGAGTACGATTGGGGTCGGTTGGAGTGCGATATGAGCGTCGAGTTGCTCGCTGGATTGCGCCCTGAGGATCTGGGGCTAGACCCTAGCGAGTTCCCCGAGTACAGGCGGGATGCGCGCACGGGTAGAGAGGTGCAGTTGGAGGTAATCGAGTTCGGTTCGTATTGTGAGAAGCGGGTAGCGGCGACCAATGCCCCGACCGGGATCGGCAAGCAGGTGATTGCGGTGTCGATTGCCAAGATCACCAACATGCGGACGGTCATAGGTACGGCTACCAAGGCGCTACAGGACCAGTACGTGCGGAAGTTGGGTCATGCGGGGCTGGTCGAGATCAAGGGGAGGGCCAACTACCAATGCGCTGGGTTCGGGCACGTGGATTGTAGGGGTGGGGTGACGCTCGGGTGCAAGTACAGCAAGGGGCCGAGTTGCCCGTACAGGGGTGCGTTGGAACGGGCGAGGGGTAGTGGTTTGGTAGTAGCAAACTACGCGTACTGGTTGACCGCAAATGATAAGGGCGGTGGGTTGGCGCGGGTAGGCGAGGACCGGGAGGACTTCGGGGACAATCCGGTTGAACTGCTGGTGCTGGATGAGGCCGACCAAGCGCCCCAGTGGTTGGAAGAGTACTTGGCCGTGAGGGTGTACGAGGGGGAGGTGAAGCGGTGGTGTGATCCCAAGCGACTGGGGGAAGAGGTTACTGAGTGGGTGGGGCTGGCTGGTGGGGTGCTGGATGGGTTGGGCGAGGACTTGAAGGCGCGGACGGTAGTGCTGAAGGGGAAGGGCAGGAGCGCAACCAAGACTGAACTGGACGAGCACCACCGGCTGGAGAAGCTGAAGTCCAAGCTGGAGCGCATCAAGGGCATGAGTGGTGGGGACTGGGTGATTGAGCGCCGGGATGGGACGAGGTGGGGGCGGGAGTGGCGGTTCGATGTGGTGTGGCCGGGGAGGTATGCCGAACAGTACTTGTTTTGTAAAGTGGGGAAGGTTGTGATGATGAGCGCGACTCTACGTCCAAAAACGTTGGGGTTGCTCGGAGTGAGTAGGGGTGAGTACGAGTTCCGTGAGTGGCCGAGGGTGTTTCCGGCCAATAGGCACCCAATATACCTTTGCCCGGCGAGGGGGGATGACGGGAAGGAGGTGCGTGTTGACAGACGAACGACAGAAGCGGATATGGGCCTTTGGCTTGAGCATCTGGACCGCATTCTTGACGGGAGGTTGGACCGCAGGGGCATCATCCAGACTGTTTCGTATGATCGAGCTAAGTACATCCTTGATAGTTCTCGGCATCGCGATTCCATGCTTGGTAATACAAGTGACCCGGATAGCGAAACTGCGGTCGAGATTGCGGAGGAGTTCCGGAGACGAGAACCGCCCGCAATACTCGTGAGTCCGAGTTTCGCTATCGGCTGGGATTTCCCCGGGGTTGAATGTGAGTACATCATCGTCTGCAAGGTTCCGTTTAAGCCAAGTATGGGGAAGGTAGGACGAGCGCGGGAGCAAAGGGACGCACAGTACTCCGCGTACTTGACCATGCAAGAGCTGGTGCAGGGGTGCGGGCGGGGGATGCGATCCGAGGACGACCGTTGCGAGGTGTTCGTAACAGATGGCCACTTAGGTTGGTTCCTGGGGAAGTTCGGTTCACTGGGGCCGGACTGGTTCAAGCTGGCGGTGAGGCGGGTGAGCGAGATACCGGTTGCACCGGAGAAGCTGCAAAAATAATTGTTGACATGCTTGTAGCAGTTGACCTAGCATGGTGCTGGGTTGATTGAGTGGACGGAACTAGAGCATAGGAGAAGGCGATCATGCCGAGAGGGAGTTTGAGGCCCGAGGACGGGATGCGGGGCGGGTTCGGGATTCAGGAAGGCAACATCGAAATCGTGAAGTCGGTGATTGCCGTCCACCGGTACCCACCGAATAGCAAGACAGGTGAGCAGAGTGATGCATTCACCGCCATGCGATGGGATGTACGAAAACTCAACAGCGAATGGGAAGCCCAAGGCGACGATTCCTTGGAGCAGATCCAGATTCGCTTGGGAAAACCCGGAGAGATGCGGCCGGGGAAGCTGGCCGACCCGAGCAACATGGACGAAGAGCCCGAGGACTTGGGGGCAGATGTGGACACGGAGGGGAATGCGATCTACTCCGAGCCGGACAAGAAGGTTGGCGGAAACTGGGTGGCGATGGCCGAGAGCCTCGTGAAGTGCGGGTTCAAGCCGGACGTGATCGCGAGAGGCTGTGCAACCGACTACGAAGGTATGAAGTTGCACGTCTATACCAAGGACACTGGGCGGAAGTACGTCGATAAGAGAACCGGCGAGCAGAAGAATGCGACGGAATTGCTGTGCGACCGGATACACACCCACCCGTACGACAAAAAGGGGAAGGGTGGAAGTAAGGCGGGCGCAGGTGCGGGTGCGGGCAGGCCGGCTGGGGTTGCGAGTGCTACGGGCAAGACCGTGCAGGCACCTAGCACAACCGGCACGAGCAACGGCCCCATAGCGCCGGTGGAACGGTTGAAAGCACTCTTGGCCGAACCGACCGCAAGACTACAAGCCGTGATCGGCACGGGTAAGCCGGTCAAGCGCGCCACGTTCCAGCAGGCGGTGAGCCTGGAGTTGATGGCGCGCAAGGTGAGCATCCCCGAGCACCGGCCTATCGGAGAGATGCTGAAGTCGGACGAGGGGCTGATGGAGGCGGGGGTTGAGTGCGGGTTCCTGGTGGATGTGGAAGGGGGGACGGTGCAGTTCGGGTAAACGGGTACAGGGGGGCGCGCATCCGCAAATAACGCGCAAACCAACACGCACGAACACACGCTATGAAACTCCTCGAACAAGTCGAAATCAACCTGAACTGGGCCGACGCTAACCTCGTGGCCCACCCCACGCCCGAGTACAAGAGGAGCACGGGTGTGCACCTGATGCAAGTGTTGCGGCATGTGGCGGTGAGTACGGGGCAACTGGTGGTGGGTGATGAGGTTGACGACGACATGCCGTTGCGGGTGTTGCTGGGTATGGGCTGGGAGTGGGCGGCGGCCAGGCTGTACCCGGATATGTGGTGGCAACCGGGGGAGTTGTGTAGGGATGGGGTGTACGGGACGCCGGACGGCATATCCGACCTGAATCCCAAGGAGGTGACGGAGGCGTCCGGGTGGGCGTTACGGTGCGTGGACGAGTTCAAGTACACCAGGAAGAGCTTGCGGACGAAGGGTGGTAAGCCTGACCAGTGGAAGGATATTACCCGGGAGTGGTTATGGATGCAGCAGTGTATGGGGTACGCCAACATGGTCAACCACGTCATGGGCGAGACGGGGAGTTGTTGGCACGCGCGGTTGCACGTGTTGTGGGCGTGCGGGAATTATGATTGGGCGGATCGGGTGGGGGGTGGAGCACGGGAGCGGTATGTCAGGTACCTGGTGCAGTTCAGTGAGGGGGAGTTGGAAAGCAATTGGCGGATGGTGATGGCGAACAAGGGGGCGGTATAAGTTGGGGGTGGGGCTATGGACGACGTAGCTGACAGGAACGCGAGGGACCCGCATGAGGCAAGTCACCAGACTGCTCGATTCGAGCGTGAGCACGGATATCGGACGGATGGGCACACGTTCGTGACGACGGTGGGTCTATGCATCGGCGGGATCAAGCGGCGCGAGGAACCGAGAATCACGCTGCGGATCAAGTACGATGTGGTCGATGGGCGTGTCGATGTGGAGGAAACCCATTTCGGTCTTGGATCGCATCCACCGACCTGGTGGATCTGCACGGACTTCTGGGACTTCATCGACCGCGAGCAGTACGAGCAGCTTGACAAACTGATGCTCCAGCACGCCCAGGAGCCGATGGAGGAGTTCATGGAGGAGAGCCATGGCGCGCGCGGGTGAGTTTGACCTTCCGGCGATCAAGGCGAGGCTGGCGGCGGTGGCCGAGTGTGAGGACAAGCCGTCGGCAGTCGCGGTAATGAATTTGGTCGAGCTGCGCGCGCACTACCGGACGGACCTCGCCGCGCTGGTCGAGGAGGTGGAGGCGATGCGGGAGGCGCTGGAGAAGAGCGTGAAGCTGCAAAGCCATTACGCGACGATGATCAATATGCACGACGGTGGCGAGCGGATCACTTTCGATAGCGCGCAGGCGTGGCTGGACCGTCTCGCCGCCCTGCGAGGCAAGCCATGACCCGCGCCGCTGACGAGGAGGACAACATGCCAACGCTCGGTGACTCGTGGCCGGAATTCAGCCGTGCCCGACCTTGCCAGAAGTGCGGTAACGAGAAAGCCTCAATCGAGTATCAAGCGGGTGGCTATGCATCCGAGGAGCGGATGGTCCGCAAGTGCACGGACTGCGGCTTCGTCTGGTACGAGCGCCCGGTAGACCGAGGTGGCGTATGAGCCGCGCGGGTGACGAGGAAGCCTACATGGTGCGCGCCGACGAGCGGGAGGAGCATCCAGAGGCACGGTGCGAGCGGTGCAAGCGCTCGAACATAGTCTGGTTCACCAAGAGCGAACTCTGGAACAGTGTGAATCCTGCCGAGTCGGTCTTGTGCCCCGTGTGCTTCGTGGAGTCGGCGGAAGCATCAGGAGTGAAGCCTACGGGCTGGGAGCTGGCTCCAGAACGCCACGATCCGGAGGGGAAGCCATGCCCCACTCTGTAGGCTGGGACGAAGAGAACGACGCCGTGCGCGCCGACGAGCGCTCGGTCGAGAACCTGCGCCGCGTGAGAGCCTCGCGCCGTGAGCCGCCGTGGGCGACGAGGGTTACGCCGCCGGAGAACTACGATCCCGACACCGAGGACCAGGACCGACAGGAGGTAGAGCGATGAAAGACGGTGGACCGGCATTTCCGGTGCCCGACACGATCCCCGATGGTACCGGGGACGGGACTTTCGGCATGACCCTGCGCGACTGGTTTGCCGGGCAGGCGATGTCGGCATTGATTCCTACCGGAGTCTATTGCGACTACGAACACGTTTCCGCCATTGCCTATGCACAGGCCGACGCCATGATCGCTGAGCGGGAGCGCACCAAATGAAGGAAACCCAAATCGCCGGCATCGCCTTTACTGACGACACCGACCGTACCAACACCGATCCGTACATCATCGCGAACTTCGGGCCGGAAGGTAGTGGTAAGACCCGGTTCCCACTGACCGGCCCGGATGTCACAGCGGTGGTGCCACTGGAGCGGAAGTCGTACTTCACGATTGACAAGATGGCCCGGGAGTTGGGCAAGCACATACTACGGCCTAGTGAGGCGGCGGTGGACAAGTTGATCGTGAACCCGCGTAAGGTGGACATGCTGGTGGCGGATGTGGAGAGCAAGAACGGGAAGTTGGGCGCGGAGGAGTTGAACAAGCGGGTGCAGGCGGTGGTCAAGTCGTACTTCCGCGACCACTTGCACCGGGTGAATGATACGATTTACGCGCTGTTGGATCGCGCGGACGTGCGTGTGGTGTGCGTGGATACGTTCGGGCAGTACGCCAGTCATGTGAAGTTCGCCACGTACGGGTACGACGACAAGTTGATCCGGGTTGCGGGGAAGCTGGTCAGGAGTAATCAGGAGATGAACCAAGAGTTGATCGACGTGTTGAACGGGTTTTCAAGGTACGGCAAGTACATGGTGCTGTGCCACAAGCACAAGGACGAGTACGAGGGGAGCGGGGATAACAGCAAGGCTACTGGCAAGTTGACGTGGGAGGGGTTCCGGTACTTGGGTAATCATACGAACGTGATTATCGAGCACGAGGTGAACCGCAAGTGGGACCCGAACAGCAAGGAGGAGTCGAGGTCGGGGTGGCACTGGCGGTTGAACATCAAGCGGTGCCAGCGCAACCCGGAGTTGGAGGGGCCGGCCGGGGTGGGGGTATTGGTGGATGAGGTGATTACGTTGGCCGGGCTGGTGCAAGTGGTGGACCCCGAGGCCGACATTGCGGACTTGCTGTAGGGGGTTGCTATCATACTTCTTGATGACCGTGTGGGTGCGGTAGAGTTGCTGCCCCTGTTTAGACCCTACGATGTCGATGTGCAGGTCACTCGGCTGGAGTTCGGGGATATATGCTGGTCGGGGAAGGGGAGTACAGGACCGGAGTTGATCGGGGTGGAGCGCAAGACCATACATGACCTGGTTAGTTCGATCCGCAGCAAGCGGTTGAGCGGACACCAACTACCGGGACTGGTGCGCACGTACGACTGGGTGTACTTGCTGGTTGAGGGTGGCTGGCGGTGTGGGGAGAAGGGGGAAGTACAAGTCTGGGTGCGCGGGGGCTGGGTGGTGCTGGCTGTGGGTAGTAGGCCGATCTTGTACCGGGAGGTGGACCACTACTTGAGTACGCTACAGTGCGTGTGCGGGGTGCAGGTGGAACGCACGTTTGATGAGCGGCAGACCGTGGCATGGCTGGTGTCGAGGTACAAGTGGTGGACGGACAAGGAGTGGGCGCAGCACAGGAGTCATGTGCAAGTGTACGCGCCGTACGAGGTGAACGACGGGAGGCACCGGGGGAGTTTCGTGCGGAGGACGCCTAGTCTGGCCGAGAAGGTAGCGGCGCAGATACCCGGGTTGGATCGGGGGGCGCTACAAGTGGCGAAGAAGTTCAAGACGGTTGAGCGGATGGTTGAGGCGGGGGTGGGCGAGTGGGCGGCCGTGGAGTTGGAGCAGGAAGGGAAGAAGGGTAGGAGGGTGGTGAGGTTGGGTAGGAAGCGGGCTGAGAGGATATACGAGGATTTGAGGAGGGCATGATGGACAAAACGGATCTTGAGGACGTTGACGTGCCTCATGATAGTCCGGCAGTGAACGGGTACACGGTTGACCGTGGGTCGCATGGGTATAGAGTCATGCGGTACCCACAGAGCGGTAAGTACGAGTCGTGGTACTTCTCTGCGTTTTCCGAGATCGTAGATTTCCTAGAACGGACATGGGGTGAAAAGGCGGGGGCGAGGAGGGGGTGATGGCGGCACGGACATTGGCAGATGTACTACTGGACGTGGTTGTGGAAAGCGGGATATTCGGGATCAACCACGACGACGTTATAAGGAATCTCGTGCGTAGGGGGATTTACGAGCTTGTCAAGGACGAGTTGAGGAATGGTGGGCCGTTGAAACCCCTCATTCTGAAAGCGTTCAATGAGTACAGGTACCCATAATCAGGCGGCGGTGGTGAGGATACCCGAGTGATCCAATCGCGGTGCGCTACGTGCAAGCACAACTCCAACTGCATCCCCGGTGATGGCCCACACCCAGCCCGGGTCATGCTCGTGGGGGAGGCGCCCGGGCGTGACGAGGACAGGCTGGGGCGGCCGTTCGTGGGTGCGACTGGGCAGGAGTTCGACCGGACGTACCTGCCGTTAGCTGGGTTGGACAGAGCCGAGGTGTACGTCACCAACACACGATTGTGCAGGCCCGACCTCAACCGCAAACCAACCGACCGAGAGGCGCGGGATTGTGCCCAGCACCACCTACCACAAGAGTTGGCCGAGGTATGCCCCGAGGTGGTGGTGTTGATGGGGGGGACGGCGTGTGGGCTGGTCACGGCCGACGGTGGGATTGACCTTGAGGTTGAGCACGGGATACCGAGGTGGTGCGAGAATCTTTTCGGGTGGGCGGGGTGGGTAGTGCCCATGTACCACCCCGCACTGGGGCTGCACGATACGAGCAAGATGACGTACATACTGGAGGATTGGGCCAACCTACAGGGGCGGTCGGAGGCTATCCCGCACGTACAGGCGCGGGATTACCGGCTGGCCCAATCCCCGCACGAGTTGGACGAGTACCTACGCAACCACCATGATGGGCCGATTGGCATGGACACCGAAACCCATGACGGCCGGTTGTGGTCCGTGCAGGTGAGCGTGCGGGTCGGGACGGCGCGGATGGTACTGGCGGATAACCAGGCGGTCATGCATGAACTGGAGTTGGCGTTGTGCTCGGCGCTGGGGTTTGGGGGTGGGGTGTTGGTGTTCCATAATGCCATGGCGGACCTGCCGGTTGTGGAAGGGTTGGTGGGGTGGATACCGGCGCTCAGGTGGCGGGATACCATGGCCGAGGCGTGGCATTTAGGCAACCTGCCACAAGGGTTGAAGGCGCTGAGTTATAGGTTGCTGGGGAGGAGGAGGCCCGGTTGGGAGGAGGTCGTGGGGCCGGCGAGTCGGGAGAAGGTAGGGGATTGGTTGATGCGGGCGTTGGAGGTGGTGGAGGGGATGGGAATAATTGAGGAACGTACGAGCGCCAAAACAGGTAGACGGTTGAAGCCCAGACGAGTCCCGAACGTACTAGTCCGCCCGATCAAGTCTGTGCTGATGAACATGGTGAAGAGTACCGAGTACGACGTGTGGGCGAAGGTGCGCGAGAGAATGGGTGGCTCGGGGACGATGGGTGTGTTGGAGGGTCTGCTGGGCCCTATACCGGCGAAGGGGATCGCGCACGTACCATTGGAGCAAGCGGTGCAGTACGGGTGTTCGGACGCGGACGATACGCTGGCGCTGGCGGTGGAGTTGGAAAGGTTGAGGGGTGGGGTGGTGGAGGTGGCAGATGGAGACGTTGACGTTGGAGAACGGTAGGTACTACTGGGTCAGGTTCAAGGGGACGGACAAAATGATAATCGCCCAGTGGTGTGAGGTGATGGGGTACTTCGAGAGGTGCGGGGACGAGGAGGGGTTCTACCCAAGCGCATTTGACTTGACTGTTGGCCCTCTGGAGGCTGGTAGATTCAATACGACCGAGGGGTGATGGCACTTTACGGCGGCATAACCCTCCCCGGACGACCCGACCCATGCTGATTCGTGGTGACGCGCGGATGTTGCCGCTGAAGGATAAGACCGTGCAGTGTTGCGTGACGAGCCCGCCATACTGGGGCTTGAGGGATTACGGGGTGGGTGGGCAGTTGGGGTTGGAGCGCACGCCGGAGGAGTATGTCAGTGGGATGGTCGAGGTGTTCCGCGAGGTGTGGCGCGTGCTGCGGGACGATGGGACGCTGTGGTTGAACCTAGGGTCAAGCTACATGGGTGGCGGTCCGCACCATGGGGAGAACAACCTCGGAAAGTCTGGAACTAATCGCGGCGCTTCCGGCGGTCGTGATAGGCTGCCCATCCGATCTCGCTACGGTGCTCCTGCATGTGACATCGGTGGCAGAGAACCTCAAGATTTGACGGTTTCTGGTTCTGTTTGTTCCGATCTTTGTGATGAATGTCTAGCCGACTTTCTGAGCCATCATGATCGCACCTCTGACATCGGCCCACCGAGCGAACGATCCGCGCCGCTTCCTTCGCCGATAGACCGTGATAGCGAGCAGACGGGTTGCGCTTCAACGTCTCCTGGCGTTTCGCTTCCCGGCGCTCAGGCGTCCACCACGCTTGAATCTTGGCGGCAACGTCGGGGCGCGTGCTCCCGCTGCGCCAGGCGTGTTTCTTCCCTTTCTGGGATTCGCTCATCCGCTGACGGTGCTCTGGCGTTCTCTCGTATGACATGGATGGATTATAGCACAAGGTTGAAGCAGAAGGACATGGTTCCGATCCCGTGGATGGTCGCTATGGCGCTCCAGGCTGACGGCTGGTATCTGCGCTCGGACATCATCTGGTCGAAGCCCAACCCGATGCCCGAGAGCGTCACGGACCGGCCGACGAAGGCGCACGAGTACGTGTTTTTGATGAGCAAGTCGGGGCGGTACTACTACGACGCCGAGGCAGTACGGGAGCCGAGTATTGACAGCCCGGGGAAATCTCGTGGAGGGTCGCTGTCTAGGTTTGGCCGTCAAGAGAACCTAATCTCCGGCAATGCTCATCGTGGCGACGACAAGTATTCCAGTAATGGGCACCGCAACCGCCGCTCCGTCTGGACCATCGCCACGGAGCCATACTCCGGCGCCCACTTCGCCACCTTCCCGCGCAAGCTCGTGGAGCCGTGCATCCTCGCCGGGTCGCGTCCGATGGATGTGGTACTGGACCCGTTCGTGGGGTCGGGGACGGTCGTGGCGGTGGCGCAGGCGAACGTGCGGATCGGGATTGGGGTGGACTTGAAGTACCAAGACTTGGCGGTCAAGCGGGTTGGGAGTAAGGCTGGGTGGGTGGGGTGGTAGCATGGCCTTGTACGGTGGTATTGAGTTGCCCGGGAAACCAGACCTCGACAACGTGAGGCGTCTGGACGTGCTCCCCATCCCCATGGTGATGGATATGATGCGGTACGGGTTTGCGGTGGACCGGGAACACCTACGCCGGGTTGGGAGTGAGTTGGGACGGGAGATGGCCGAGTTGCGAGCCGAGATATGCAGCTACATCCCGGTCGAGAAGCTGGACGAGTTCATCCACCGTAGCAACCTGGACGCGGACGACACGTACTTGCCAATGAACGTAGACTCTAACGTGCAACTGGCTGAGTTGCTGTACCGGGTGCTCGGGGTGGGTAATGGGAAGGTTCTGAAGCGTACGAAGGGCGGTGGGCAAGTCAGTACGGGCAGGCGGCAACTGGAGCAACTGAAGGCCGAGCACCCCGTGGTGCAGAAGTGCCTGGACTACCGGGAAAGGGCCAAACTCAAGAACACGTACTGCGATGCGCTGCCGGAACTTGCACGGCTGCATCCCCGTGGTGGGTGCTGGTGCGGACTAACACACGAGTGCGAGACGTGGAGAGTGCATACCCAACTACTCCTTACCCGTACTACTACGGGACGCCCAGCCAGCAAGAACCCAAACCTTCAGAACATCAGCGTCCGGTCCAAATGGGGTGCGGAGATTAGGCGCGGATTTGTAGCAAGTCCGGGTACCGTACTGGTATCGGTGGACTTCGCACAGATCGAGTTGCGGATACTGGCAATGGTATCCAGTGCGGTGAAGTTGATCGAGACGTTCCAAACGGACGGCGATCCGCACATGACCACGGCTATGGAAGCGTTCGGCATCACCGACCCAGACAAGGTGGATAAGATCATGCATCGGGCGCCGGCCAAGAACGTGAACTTTGCGGTGGTGTACGGGGAGAGCGCCAAGGGATTGCTGGAGCAGTTGACCAGCGACACGTACGGTAAGGCGGGGTTGCCCGTACCAGACTGGTTGACCTTGGAGTGGTGCGAGCAGTTCATCGCCAAGTGGTTCGAGATTTACCCCGAGGTCCGAGAGTACATTGAGAAGCAGCACTACAGGGCCAGGAGGTACGGGCTGGTGTGGGATCAGGTGGGGCGGATCAGGCGAATACCAGAAGTGCGGTCGGTACACAATAGGGTGGTGGCGGCCGGGCTAAGGCAGGCCAGTAACATGCCCATACAGGGGTTTGCCAGCGAGTTGCTGAAGTTGGCGATGGCGGAAGTGCATACCGAGGTGGTACGGGTAGTGCGGGATGCGGGCGTGTGGTGCCAGCCGTTGGTACCCGTGCATGATGAGTTGGTGCTGGAGGTGGATGAGGGCTGGGGGGAGACGGTGATGGGGTTGGTAGTTGGGGTGTTTGAGGGGGTGCTGAGGGATAAGGGTACGGGTGAAGAGTGGGAGGGTGGGGGTGGGGTGCCGGTGAAGGCGGACGGGAAGGTTATGGGGAGGTGGGAGAAATAATTGTTGACATCTTATGTGCAGTTGAAGTAGGGTGGTGGTGCGTAGTCAAACAGGGGGGCTGACATGCCGTGCGGTGGGATTTACCCGTTAACAGACGACCACCCGTTTGTAAGGTATTACTGGCCGGGCACACCCGGGCATGAGTGTTTGGTCTGCGGTAAGTACGAGCCGCGCCCGGACCACTTCTGCGACGAGTGGGACGGGTACCTGCACGGGAAGTGCGTGGTGCCGTTCTTGAATACGGAGATGGGGCGAACGGTACTTGAGCACGAGCATAACATAATGATTCAGTTGGAGGGGTGAGACAATGGCAAGACGTACAAGTACACAGGCGAGCGTGATCCCGACCCCGAGTCCGGCCGTACCCCAAGACAGTATGGTACTCGGGGTGGACTCGCCCGACTTCCCCAAGGAGTTGCTGCTCGAAGGGGTGCGGCTGAAGGCGGTGCTGAACGAAAAGGTGAAGGACGACGAGTACGACCCCGAGTTCCACTTGGCGCGCCGGTGCAAGGAGGTCATGGAGGAGTTGGCCGTGGTGCAGGCCAGTGCGGGGGTGGAACGGATCGAGGGGTGCGGGGTGAAGTTCCAAGCGAGGTTGCAAGACGGTAGACAGACGTTGAATAAGAGCCTACTGGTGGAGGCGATGCTCGCCAAGGGGCTGACAGCGGTGCAAGTGGCCGAGGTGATGGAGTGGGCCACGACTACGGGAGAGGGGTACTGGGTGCGGGAGATCAGGAAGGTGGGTGAGAAGTGAACGAGGCGCCGCTCAAGGAGCACCGTCGGTGCGGCTGCCCGGAGCAGTACAAGGGCATGGACTGCCCGGCATGTCGTGGTACTGGGTTGATCCCGCCGGTGAATCGAGACGAGTGGGTTGCCGCTGTCAACGAACGCGAGGCGCTGCGGCGGGAGAACGAGCGGCTGCGGGACGCAGTACGGTTAGCGCTCGATATTGCAGAGGATGGGCTAGTAGACTTCAAGGCATTTGGGCTGTCAATGCAACGACTGTTACGCGGCGACCTTTCACATGAGTAAGTCTGCGGCTGAGCCGATGACGGATGCGGTGGCGTACTGTGCCCACTTAACCGTCCTGTATACCACAGAAGAAGTTGGCGACGGCTCTGTAAGGGGGTATTGGTGCTGCCGTGAATGCGGGTCCAAGTTCACTCCATTAGCAGTTGTCGACGCCGAAGTCCGCCGACTGCGGGGTGAGAATGACAAACGGAGGGGAGTGATGGCGAACAAGCCTACGGTGAGTCTGGGTGAGGTCGGGAGGAGATACGGCGCCATGATGGAGCGCAAGGGCGTGCTGCGGAAGGTGCGGGCGATGATAACTGCCAGGGAACTAGAGTGTATCGCGCTCGATTATCAGACAGCAGATACGCTGATCCACGGCGACGATCTAGTGCTATGGATCCTCGACCGCGCCAAGCGCAAGGGAGAGCCGGTCAAGGGCAAGCCGGTCATGAACGGCCCGTACCCTGAGCGCGGAGGGCCGGTATGGTGACCAGCCAAGAGTACTTCGGCATGATCTGGTTCGTGGTGTTCCTGGTGGCTGTCGGCGGTACGCTCATGTGGCTGGGGAGGGAGTGATGCGGTTCAACCTGCAATCCAACGGCGACTATATCTCCATGACGTTGTTGCCCGACAACCCTTCGGAGAAGCATCTGCTGGCGGCGTTCGGGGCGAACACGTTCCCCGTCGTGCTGATCGAGCCGTCCAGCGACGGGCTGAAGGTGACGAGGCGGGTGACGGCGCCGCCGGATGCAGAGAGTGGGAATACGGTATGAGCAACCCCAAGACGTTGCCCGGGCTGGCCGACCTGATGTCCGAAGCGTGGCGGTTGCGGGAGGTGCTAGACCCTAACGTGGCTGATGATAGGTACGATCCGAAGGTGCATCTAGCGCGGCGGTACCAAGAAGTACTTCGTAAGTTGGAGTACGAACTGGAACTCAAGGAGGCCGTGCGGGGGGCTAAGCGACTGGAGGTCAATGTCGGTGGGCGAGTGTTGATATTTCAGGTCAAGGAAAGGGGCGGCGTATGGGTACGGGAGATCAAGATGAACGTGACGAGGTGCAAGGGGTGCAAGAGCCGATCCGTGTGATTGGACGTGACCTGATGCCGGCGGACATTCGGGTCGGGTTCGTCCGGGCACTCGGGTGGGTGCTTGACGGGGAAAGGATCACGCGGGTAGAGTGGGCCAATAACAGCACGTACGTGTTCATCCACATGGGGACGTTGTGCGTGCGACATGCGGATGGGCAGGTGAACAGCCTGATACTGAGGGACGTGGATCTGTACGCTACGGATTGGAGGGTGGTCTGATGGGGATTGCCAAGTACGAGGAGCGGGACGATGGTTCGGTAAGGGTGTCCATACGTACGAACACTATGGGCGTTGGCACTGTATTCAGAAGCGGCAATTCGTCTGTTACCATACCTGCGGTGACATCCGGGGAGTTCGGCGATGTAATGGGCACTGACAAGTCGGAGGGTGGTATGAGAAGCAGGCCGGTCATGGTGCCGATGTCCATTGCGGTACCACTATACGTGTCCGTGCTTACGGGCGTGCTATTAGTCGGAGGGTGCCGGGACAGTGATCTGGGCAAGGTGTCCGAGGCGTTGAAGTTCACCGCGCACACGATCGGTGAGGTGCAAACGGTGGTGATCGAGGCCAACCGGACAGGCGTGCTGGATGATGCCGATACGAGACGGTTCCTGGAGTTGTGCGTGAAGGTCAACCAAGCCGGGCAGCAAGCTACGACGGTGACCAGGGGGCTGGTGAAGTTGCAAGTGGAGGACCGGCGCCGGGTGGCGGACATACTGACCCCGATCATCATGGCGGTTGATGAGGGGTTGGTAATCGGGTTGCTCGGGGTGAAGGAGCCCACGCGGGGGAGGTTGCGGGTGATGCTGGGGGCGATCAAGAGTACACTAGTGACGGTGCAAGTGGTGTTGGAAGGAGGGAGGTGAACGTGGACCCAATCACAATCGTGAACCTGCTGAACACGGCTAGTCCTGGGATTGCGCGGCTAATCGTGATGCTACGGAAGAAGGACGGTACGGTCGGGGTGTTACAAGTGCTGGATGAAGCGGACCAGAAGTTCGCTGAGAATCTGAAGCAAGTGACGGACTGGTTGAAGGAGCACCCGGAATCATAGAGCCGCACCACCCAACCGCACCACCATCCCACCTACAATCGTGCCTGTCTCGGCGTCTAGGGGGAGGAGGCTAAAGCGTGGGCCTCCTCCCCCAAACGCGCGTCCGAACGTACATCTGAGCGCGCCCCTACTAGCCCGTACAACTTGGACTTGACCAGCGCCGATCTCGGGCTGGGGTCGTAGCATACGGCTTGGTGCGGGCACGTGTACGGGGCGTCGCACGAGGGGTGCGTGATGGGGAGGGTACTGAAGTCCAAGTTGCGTACGCCCGGCGCGGATGGGTACGTGGTAGTAGGGGTGGTGGCGAGTACAGTACGGATCTGGTCGAGTTCGTAGTGCAGGTCCCGTTCTAGATTGCGCTGGTGGTGGTCGGGGAGTTCGTTGATACGGATGTCCCGCATGAGTTCAGTGGTGTTGGGTGTGGGGTTGAATACCCCCTCGGCTTCCATCAAGTCCACCCAAGTGGCGGCTTCATTGTCGGGGTTGTCCGAGTACCAGAACGGTTTCCACGTGCCGGGGTCGAGAGGCTGGCCCGAGCGCTTCTGGAACCGGATGTGGTTGGCTATAACTTGGGAGCGGTAGGCTCTACACCAGGGGGAGTTCCTGTGGGAGTCGCGACGGGAGCCCACCGAGATCAAGTGCAGGATCATGGGGGCGTGGGCTAGTGCGATGTCGGCCTGGACTTCCCAGGAGTGTAGTGCTCGGGTGATGGTGTCGGTGGTGATGTAATCCACGAGTTGCCAGCGGTGCAAGGTGCCGGTCAAGTCTTGGTGTGAGAGGAACCCGTACAGGAAGTCCGAGTCTAGTTGTACCGGGGGGACTTCGGTTTGTCGTGAGTGTGCGAGGCGGCTGAGGCGTTCGAGTACGGTACGGATGATCGCTGTGCAGTCCATCGCGATGGTGTACGGGTGGACACCGGGGGGGAGGTCCAGGCCGGGGTACTTGCAGTTCGAGAGGAACTGGTTCACGGCGGTGGAGGTGCAAGTGGAGGTGGGGGTGGAGTTGGCGAGGTCATATATGCCGTGGCGCAGGCAGGCAGAGAGCAAGGTGTTGGGGTGCCAGGGCAGATAGCGGTGGGTGAGTTC
>ERZ1292632.1517-Hain-H43-01um-R2-1517-length-22219-cov-13_pt1 | contig 22219 bp, 22 predicted proteins | sample MGYA00564407_ERZ1292632 | MGnify/ENA primary metagenome ERZ1292632 (study PRJEB36523, sample SAMEA6512637) | groundwater metagenome | collected 2019-01-08 | study: AquaDiva: Metagenomics assemblies of 32 groundwater samples | reverse complement strand
ATAACTTTACTTCTATTGGCTCTTGTCGTTATGCTCCATCTACTTTTCGCACACCACAAAGCTTAAGGGGAAGGCTGGGGGCCAGTCGCATGACAGTCTTATGGAGACAAAAAGAAACTAAGGAGGGGAAATGTTTATCAACATAGGTAGATATTGGTTTGCTTTTGGTGATTTTGTCGGGCTGCAAATAACAAAACCCATGCAGATTTGGCATTGGTGGAGGTTCTGGTTTGGAAAGGAAGCAAGACCAGAGGATATAGATAAAAAGCAAAAATACCCCTTAAATACTCTATTGATAAAAGATGATAGAAAATACCGGTATTGGAAGTGGGGTAGCCAGAAATAGGGGCGAGCAGGGCCTCTTTTAAGGGGGAAAGGAAGGAAATATGATGGACACACTTCAAAGTATAAGTATAGCTCTAATAGCTCTTTGCATGATTATCCATACACTATTAACACGCAAAGCTTAAGGGGAAGGCTGGGGCCTCTCAAAGAATTTCAGGGCCTCCCGCAAGCAAGTCTCGCAGAGATGGAAACTCCCGCTATATTTGCTGTAGAATTGAATCACGACAGGCGCACGGGGATTAGGACAGGAATCACTATTACATCTCCCCGTAACTCTCCTCATTGAAGAACCCGCCAGAGGAATACACCGATTATGCCTATTGCCATGCCCCACAAGGCCCCTTTAACATCTCGCCATGCCTGGTCTTTAATCCAGTGGTCTTCGTCTCTCTCATAGAATATGAATAGGGCCGTGAGGCAAAGGGCTATAGCCCAATGAAGCCCCGCCCCCAGCACGATGAATAGACCCATCGGGATATGAAGCAAGAGGCGTTTCATATCCACCCCAGGAGTTTCAGCACCGTCGCTACTCCCGCCATGATAAGAGCTCCCATGCTCCCGCCAGCAAAGCTATTCCGAGAGTGATTTTTATTACTGTCTTCTAGCCTGGCCAGGCGGGATTCCCAGCTATCCAACCTTGTCTCTATGCGGGCCAGGCGGTCAATAACATCTCGCTCAAAAGTCTCACTCATTTCTTTTTCTTCTTCCCGCCCTTCTTGGGCACTCCCGCAGTCCGAAGGGCAATGGCGATAGCTTGCTTTTGGGGTTTTCCATGTGCCATTTCAGTCTTGATGTTGGCTGAAATAGTAGCTTTACTCTTGCCTTTTTTGAGTGGACTCATTGTAGCCTCCTCCTCAGCCTACGCTTTGCGTTCTCAAGCGCCTGGGCATCCCTGGTTCTGTCCTGGGCCTGTTTTTCCCTGTATGCCTCGAAGGCATCCTTGACATTCTGGGCAAAAGCTATCAAGGCTGCCATTTTGGTCTCCAGGGCACTTACCCTTTGCTCTAGGGTAGCCACTAGCTTACACTCCTGTCAATGCTCACCAGCATCAGGTCAAAGATGGACTCAGGAGCTTTTACTACTGGTGCGTCCTCCCCCAGGCTTAAAAATTGCTCCCTGGGGTATCCCTCGGCGAACTTGACCTCTAGCGTGGCTCCATCATGGCTGCCATCGGTGGCGTCCATCTTGCCATCTGGATAGGTAAGGGTCAAGGGCTGTGTATCCGCCCAGGCGAGTAGCTGAGGGGCCACATAGGAATAAATCATCTCATTATCTAGGTTTCCATTTTTGAGAAGATTCTTATTCTTTACCCTTACCCGGGCCACAAAAATATCTAGCCTGGAAGGGCCGAGAGCCAGGCGACAGGTGAATTGTAGCATCCCATACCCGACTGCGGTGTCATCGGTGGTGAAGGTGTAGCGGAAGCGTATTTTCCTTCCCGCTATGCTAGTAGCAAAGGTCTTGGTCTGCGTAGGGCTGGTGATGAAGCTGCCGTTTCCTACTCCCCCTAGCTCTGTCCATGTCCCCTGACTTTCCCATAGCTGATACTCTATCTTGATAGTCTTGGTGGCACTCAGCCCCAGGGCGTCCAGGGTGCAGTTGAGATAGGTCTTGGTGATGCGGGGCAGGTTCAGGTCATACCAGCAGGACTCAAAAGTTACGGCTGTGTCAAAGGTAAGAGTGGTATCATTCAGGGGGTCTCCAAAGGCAGTAGGCAAGGGGATATACTGGGGCAAGGCCGTGCCCCCGCCGAAGTAAAGGCGCTTGGCGGTGATGCTGGATACATGGGCATAGGAGACAGTGGTATAGGTAATTTCTTTTATGGGATGCCACCTGAAATCTACCGCTCCATCTATCGTCTCATATCGGCCCTTCAGGATTTCTATTTTAGTTCCATTGTCCAGGATGGCATAGAGCCATTGGTCATCGGAGGCGGTGGCCACAATCTGGCCCTTGAAATCCCCCAGGCGTTCGGCGAACACATCGGGGCCGATATTGTCCACCAGGCCGTCATCATAGGTCATCAGGCTAGCCCCAGCCCCTGTGGGAATATAGACGGTCTGTGCCCCGTTCCCCCGCCAGGAGATAGAGTTCTTTCCCGTGTTGGTGTTATACATGGAGCGCAGCTCGGAGACTATTTCAATTACTGCGCCTGTGGAGTCAATATAGGCCCCAAAGCTCTCTTTGAGAATATAAAGAACCCCCAGGTGCTCTACCAGGGCAGTAATGTTATCCCCTGTCAAGCCCACTGTATAGCTGGCTGAGGTAGTTGATGCGGCATATGAACTATACTTATAAACAGTCTGGGAGTCTCGCTTCCCATAGAGGACATTGGAGGCTTCCTCAAACTTCTCTACTTTTGCCGAGTTCCCCGTGCCCGTGTTCCGAGTAAAAGTTTCGCCAGCAGCCATATACCAATAGTTCTTTGCGTTCCCCCTGGCCAGCATCAGGACAGAGCTAAAGGTCTCACAATCCACGATGGCATCGGGGGAGCCTGCCACCCGGGCCCAGTCAGCAGCCGTGCGCTTCCACACCCCGGTATCGCTCACGGCGTAGTGAAGGGAGTTGAAGTCTATCAGCTTGACGATTGTGCCCATATTGGCAGCAGTGCCAATAGTGCCCGTGAGGGTTAAGACCACATCATCCACAAAAAAGTCATCGGCCACCTGGTCTGTCGTAACGCTTATCACTACTTTCAGGCCCACATAGCCATCGGCAAAGGTATGGGAAAGTGTGTTCTGCACATATGAAGTAGTCCTAGATAAATTGATTGTCTTCAAAACAAGGCCAGCGTCTGTTTGAAGCTCCATTGTAGCCGCAGATGGATTTCCCGCCACATATTTAGTCCATGAAGTAACAGTAATAGCAAGCCCCACAAATAGGCTCTCGTCAGTGGCCGATATGGTCTGGGTTAATGTTTGGGTATCTATAACTCCCGTGAACTTTGCGTGCCAAGTTCCCCCATGGGGTGTCCCCGTGTTCACTACTGACCAATTCGTTTGAGCCGACCAGTTTGTAAAGTCCCCTGTCTCAAAATCCCCGTTGGAAATGGTAGCGGTGCTGGCATAGGTAGGGATGGTAAAGGTGGTCTCCACCACCACTGGTGAAGGATAAACCAGGCCCTTGACTGAGGCGTCTGTGCCGAAGGATTGGCGATACCGCTTGCCTCCGTCCTGTCCGCCCTCTTGTTTCCCGAAGCCTTTATGCCATTCCTTCTGAGTTATGAAGCCCTGATACTGGGGAGGGAATATGGCCTCGGAAAAGGTCGAGAATTGCTGCTGGCTCAGGGAGTCGGCGGGCAGCCGGCGGAAGATGGGGATGCCATTCTCATCCTTTTCCACCACCAGCCCCAGGGTGGTCGTGCCATCGCTCAGGAGGATGTCATGGGTCTGTAGAGTCGGGTCGATAGCCACATTACCATCTTCCCCAGGGGAATATAGCGCTACAAGGGATTGCGGGCATAGCTACACGGGCAGCCAGGGCATCATATTTCCTTTTATGAATGGCTGCTTTTCCCTCTAGGCCCAGGGATGAGAAGAGCACATACGCAGCATAGGGATAGAGCAGAGCGAGATGAGTTTCTGAAAGGGCCACAGTGTCCGTATCATCAGTAAGTTTGGTCTGAGGCTCAATCCCCTCTAATCTTATCTTCTTGCCCGCAGTAGGCTTTTGGGCAAAACTCAATAGCCATACACCCAGCCGGTCATCATATCGTATTCTGGGCTTGGGCTGTTCGAGGGGTTGAGAAACCCATCCCAAATCATCGCAGGCTCGCTCATTCGTGCTTAGTTCCCCACTGGCTTGCTGGATATAGACTTTCTTGACATCTCCCTGAATAAACTCAGCAGGTAAGACCAGCTCGCTTACTGGGCCGTTCATGGCCCGGGTAAGGTCATAATAAGCGAGCTTGGTATTAACATTTCCTGTTCGTCTAAAACCTATTGTTTTGGTAGCTGATTTGATAGTTCGTGTAACCTTGAGCAAATCCCAATCGCTGCCCCCATCGTGATAATCGCTCCAGGTCGTGCCATCATCATCGAAGATGCCCAGCCGTGCATGAGAAGCATCTGAAGCATAAACCCACGCTTCAAAGTCTATTGAATAGCCAGCCAGGTCAAGCAGGGGAGGCCATTCCACCTGGGAGATATAGTTATCGCCTGCCGAAGCCCCACCAGTAACTTTCAGGCTGGCCCTGCCGTATCTTTTGATGGTGGTCTCTTTAGCAGTCGTTACTGTTGAGTTTGCCCAATGATTCGGGACAGTAGAAAGCGCCCAATCCTCATCTGAATTGGGCAAAGCGTTCCCAGTTATCAGGTCTTCATTCAGGATGGAGCGATAAGTCTTGTCATAGATTTCCAGGAGGGCCTTGTTAAGCGCCATCCGGATAAGCATGGTAGGATGATACCGCAAGAGTTCATAAGAGACGCTAGCAGCTATAGCAGCCGTGTAAGCTACTATGATAGAGAGCGCTCCTGTGCTCTGAACAAAATCAGATACCCGCCTCACATTTGTCGAGTTAGTGCCAGAAGTCAGTAGTGCCCATTGGGTATTAAAATAGTCATTCTGGTATTCCACCAGTTTGACACTATCAGCTAGAGTCTTGGCGCTGGCAGCAGCGCTGGCGCTGGTAGTGCCATTAACCCACTCGCCGAGATATTCCATTAATCCCTGGCGCATCAAGGCAAGGGTAGTTGAGAGAATGGCCATTTTCTTTAGCCCTCAGCCAGAAGTTTCTCTGCTAGGGCCCGCACACTGGTCTGGTAAGCTGCTGGCACTTCCTTTCCGTCTATCTGCACCTCAACACTCTTGCCAGGCGTATGCCAGACAGTAATTCGACTCTCGGAGACGGCTTTGCCCGTAGCAGCCTTGATTGCCTGGCTCACCTGGATAGCGAAGGGAATAAAGGGTATTGTTGCCTTTTCAACTTTCATTTTCTACTCCTTAGAACTCCATCCCCAAAGCGATATTCTCGATTATCACATATTCGTTCCCCGTATCTACTCCCCCTGACCGAGATATAGAAAAGAACAGGTAGTAAGTGGCCGCAGGTTCGGTTGAAGGAATATCTGCTGCTGTAGACTGGACAGCAGAGGTCAGGGTATCGTTGATATAGAGCCTGTCCTGCGAGGCTGGGTCGTGCTCTATATGTATGTGGACTCTATCGGCAGTTACAAGGTTAGTAGCTGCCGAGACAAGCTGCTGGCTACCACCTGTGCCGTAGGTAGCCAGATTGATATTGGCAGCATTGCTCTGCATGCCTAATCCATGAGCAGTCAGATTTCCAATCGTTGTGGCTTGTGTAAAATGTGCCCTGAGAGTTATATTGGTAAAAACTGTTCCCCTGAAAACGAGGGTGAAACCAAGATATAGCTTCTTGCCCCAGTTAATACCGTTGGGGTCGGCTGTGCCTGGAAGATAAACGGCAAAATATCTCCCTGCTGTAGAAGCGTGCGTTGTTCCTAGTTGGAGGGAGATAGAATCCTCGTAATTCTCTGTTACCCCGCTACCAGAAACTACTTGGGTAGCATTAGAGCCCTTTACGATTGCATGTAGACCTTTCCTGAAGGAGGCTCGCCGTATCTCAAAGGTGTTAAAAGCACGCCGAACTTCTATTTTTGCCATTTATCCCCTCACATCATTTACATAGATAAAAGTAACTCCCTCTCCAGCCACTGTTACATCCAGCCATATCTGGTCTAAGTCTACTACGGGAATAGTTACTGAATCCCCTGCGCTAAGGGGAATACCTCGGCGAGTAGCCAGGGCTGCTACAACGGCTGAACCTCCTACTACTACAATACCAGCATTATCTGTCTCGGCTGTGATACAGACTGAGGTGCATTTAGTTGCTGTCGCTAATCGTTCTGCGGTAGCACTGGCAGCCACTACCTTGCGCCCATCACCGATTGCATCGCCTATTGCCATGGCTTACTCCTTCTATCCCGTTTTCTGTTTTATGGCTGGATGGAATACTTCCCGCCATTTCCGAAATCCGATAGACATGAGCTTCAATCCTTGTGCCCTCAGAGCCATCAAGCGCTGGGCCTCCTTGTGAACCTCCGCCATCTTGATACGCTGTTCGTAGTCGGCCTCAGCTTTTTCCACTATGGCGTGAATGTCGGCCTCCTTTGTCACGCCTTGTTTTTCTAGTTGTGCCCTGACGAGTTCGTCCAGATGTGTCGGACTCACTTGGGTATTCCGTGTCTGGGGCAGGAAGAACATCAGGGATGGGTTCTCTTTCGTTCCCCCCATGGGTAAGTAGAGGGCTTGCCTCTGGGGTCTTTTCCGAGCTATGTAAATTCGCATTATGTCTTTTCCTCATTTCCTCCATCGTTTTTGAGTTTGGGAGCTTTTTTAGCCCCATAACTTGGGTATTAAAGAATTTGCCGATTTTAAGTTACCTCCTTATTATCCTTCAGCACTCTAAGCAATAGCTCTTTAAGTTCTAAAACCTGTTGCTCTAATGCACTCAGGCGTCCATCTTCAGGAGTTGGTGCAGTTTCCTTTTTCTTCTTTTCGGCCCAAGTCTGCCACTGGGAAGCAGAAGCCTGGCGTTTCTTTTGACACTCAGCAATCTCTTTCTGTGTATCATGCCACAGGTCGCAAGAAGGACAGAAGAGCTTTAAGATACTGGGCTTTTGAGTAAGCCATCCTTTATCCAAGTTCGCATCTCTTATTCCTGATTCAAGGAGCTGTCCTTTTGCATTTTTTCTCGCAAATTCTCGCCACGAAGGGGCTGCCCATATTTCCCTGCCATCAGGTGTCCAGTATCGGGTTTTAGGCTGGCCCCCTATGTCTCCCGACTTGCCATATCCATCCCGCAATATCTGGGTTTTTTGTTCCTCTGTTAAGGTAGTAGGCATTAAGTTTCTGCCTGTAACAAGGAATCTTTTTGAACTAGGGGCAAGTCATCAGCCCTGGCAAGAAACTGTATTTTTCCATCCAGATAAAACTCAGGGGCATAGGGATTCTCTTTCTTGAATTGCTCCCAATAGCCCCATCTTTTATAAAATATTTCGGCATTCATCCTGTTCTTTAGTAGGGCTTCATTTTCATCGCTACCTCTTGTGGCGTGAGTGAAATGATAGGCAACTCCCAATCCGCAATACCAGCATTCCCATCCTTTATATCTGAGATAGATGCTATTATCTATATCATCCCACCCCACATGTCCCTGCCAGATGTTCTCATCCAGATTTCCTACTACTGCTTCCTTCCGCAATAAGGCAAAAGCCCATTGGACAGAGAAGCAAGGATAAGAACCCGATAGGCGATGGCTGGGGAAATCCCTGCCCATATCACAGGGCAGAACTCCGTGCATCTTTATACCCGCGCTCTCTATAAGTCCATTGTGTCCCATCAAACACTTCATTCCAATAATGCCGATTTTGGGATTATCTGCCATCATCTGAAGAGGCACAATATCCCAATCAGGTTCAACTCGGACAGAGTTCATCACTGTGGCCACAAAGCGATACTTGCATTGGAGTAGAGCGATGTTGAAGAATTGATTGCCGTTCCTAAAGCCCGTATCCGAATGCATGAAGGTTATGTTGTTATGCTCAATTTGAAGCCTTTTGAAGAATTCGGGCGTTTTATCTTTTCCTTCATCCATATCTGGGGTAGAACTATCTATCACGATAAGATGAAATTGATTCCGTGTGTTCGCATACAGGGCTTGCACACACGGGGTAGTCATCTCTTCTAATTTGCCATGTGTGGGTAAGATGATGTCTAAAGGTTCACCTGCCGAGGCAGCCTGGTAGACTTCGCTAGAAGCCATATTAAACCCCTTCCCCAGGGTGTATAGCCTCACCCTCTTGGTAACAGGCTCCAAGATTAAGTTATGACTATACACCCTGTTGCCCTTATTCTTTTTACCGTTCCAGGGTCAAATCCACAAGGGCTGCTTCAGAGGCAGACGGCGCTTCCAGAGCAAGACCTATCACGCCACTGAGGATGGCATTGAGTTCCCCAGCGCTTATACTGCCCGCTGTGGCTTGTGGCATCAAGGTTACACTCCCTGCTGTAGCCGTTGAGCTCATAACTGCCTGCCCTACTGTAACTACAGTAGCTGCCTGCCTCACCGATGCTGGGCCGCTCCTCTGCACCCAGAAGTAGTAATTAACGCTTACAGCCACTGGGGTAACCCCCATAGGGCCAGCAATCACAGTGCCCGCCGCATGAACTATGGCATCCTTGTAGGGGTTTTTGCGCAACGAGCAACCAGTTGACCCGGCAGCAAAAGCTACCTTCAGGGGGTCGGTAGGTTCCAGGGTGAACTTGCAGATGGAACTCGCGGCTGCCGAGTCATTACCCTTTATCTTGTAGGCTTCTGCGTTTCCAGCACTCAATTGGACATTGAGCAGGCCCCCCGCATACTGGTCAAGAGTTACCGCCACACTTTTGGTAGTCAGGTAGACATCGGTATGCCCTGAAAGGTTATAGGTGGTAGTCGCTGAAGCGAGCAATCCACTGCCCGCTATTGCTCCATGCCCAGTTACGGCAGCCGTAGTAGAAACTACCACGCCAGCAGTAAGGGCAGTAGCACTACCGGCTTGGGCCAGACGGAACTTCCTGCCATCTGGGGTTACCATCAGTTGGCCCAGAGGAATGCCACCCGGAGCAGCCGAATGGGTTTTCTTCTCATGCCCGTAATCCCCATAAATGATATTGGGGTATCCCATATTACTTTACCTCCTGTGTTTAGTTTGGGGGCGGTTTTTTCAAGAGCTACTACCCTTCTCGCAAACTCTAACTCCACCCTTCTCAGGCAGGAGCCGTGGCATCAGCGAATAGCTCAACTATCCAGCCTGGCAGATACTCGCCAACTCCATAGCGCCCCACATAGTTAAGCTCCCAACCCCGGAGAGATGCGTCCCGTTCAGGTTCCACACTGGGTTCCCTGGCGCTGACATAGATGAGGCCTCCTCTTTTGCCAGAGGAGAATACCCCACCTTTAGCTGCACTGGCAGTGAGGGCCATGTTACCATCACTGATAATAGGTATTCCAAAGAGCCTACCGATGGAATAATCCCGCAGGACTGCATCGGCCATCGCTCCCGAAACGCCCCCTACGACACTCGACACTGAAGGCGCTAAAGGCGTCAGGATGTCCACAATGTCCAGCTCATGGTAGGGATGAATTACGCCGGCAAAAGGCGCTGGCGCTGGCCCCCCAGCCGAAGTTGGATTGCCCAGGAGTGTTGCCCTGGCAGCAGCAAAATGGCCCATCGTGAGGGCATTAGCCGAACCAGCCAGGGAAGTCGTAGCATCATCCAATTGCCCCAGCAGGTCTTGGTCTCTCTTCTTCTCAAAACCATCTCCGAGCAAGACACCAGCAGCCCTTTTCAGGTCTTCATTATCATCCTCAATCACATTATCGGTGAGAATGATTTTTAATCCGACCTCATAAGGGACAATCTGCACATTGGTGTCCCCCATGGTCTGAGAAGCAGTCATGTCAATGGCTTCGGTCAGTTGAGAGGCTATTACTTCTCCGAAGTAGGGCACATTGACATTCGTTCCCTTACCCTTTCTGATGTTCCAGCACAATGACCGCATGATGGCCTTAAACTGCGCTGTGAACATCGCCTCTTCGATAATCGTGGGGATAGTATCCCCAAGTTCTGCTAAAGTGGTTATAGCCATAGGTTAAAACCTCCTTTTAGATACCCCGTGCTCTTCTTGCCTCTATATAGGCATTCAGATTAGCGGGGTCATTCGGATTTTTCATCCAGGCATCTCTGATGGCCTGGTAAGTTCCTTGAGAGCCCCCAGTTGGAGGGGAAGTATCCCTTTGCCCCAACTTGGCTTTCCGTTCAGCTTCCTCAGCTTTCGCTTTTTCCGTTTCTTCCGCTTTAGCTTTCAAACTATCTGCCCTCTTTTGCAATCCTGTCCTCCATCTTTCGGCAGCCCCCGTAGGGTTATCCCCATACAAGGCATTCACCTCAGCCACAAGAGAGTCCACATCTGAGGGCGGATTAGCAAAAGCCACCTTAAAAGCCTCCGCAGTTTCAATCATCCGTCCACTAGCTATGAGATGGGCTTCAGTTAAAGCAGGAGTAGAAGTAATAGGCGGAGAAGAAGGAACACCATGCTTTTTTTGCCAGCGTTGATACTCACTCTCTTCTGCGGGTTCTTCCTCTCCGAAAGTCTTGCGGGCCAGGGCATCCAGGGAAGCTCGCAATTCCTCTCTGGTCTCTTTCAGCACTTTATCCTGCTTCAGCAAGCCCCTATCCCTGTCTCCTACTTCCTTTTGGTATTTGGCCTCTAATCCCGCTATCCTAGCCTGCAATTCTGCTATCATTGGGCCTTCTAGCTCAGGAGCCTTAACCTCTGATGGCGGAATTGGAGAAGCTAAAGGAGTTGGCGGTTCTTGGTCAGCCACAGCTCACCTCCTTAAGTTTTTTCAACAAAAATAGCCCGTCTTTAAGGCGACTAGCGCACAGAAAAACGGGCTACACCGAGCACTAATTATTCGGTTGTTAAAGTTAAGGTTTTACACTATTAGCAGTATTAGCATATTTAAGAATGTTTGTCAAGCCCTTTTCTTTATCCGTATCCAGAGTGAAATATAAATGGCATCGGGGACATCTGTAACCCGCTTCCCCTTTAAGCCATTCTGCAACTACTTTCCTGCATTGGGGGCAACGAGGCTTGATTACTTGAGCTTCCATTGAACCATCTCTTTAATATGCGCCTCCGCTTTTTCCCCAAATTTAACTCTAATCATAGATAAATACTCCAGCCGTGAGAAATAATACCTGAAGGCTTTCTCCCTAAAGTTCACTACGGCAGGGTCGGCACAGATACGGGGGGAGAATTGACTGAAACTAGCCCAATCGGTGGGCTTCTCCGCCAAGTTCTCATACCATTGAGAACCAGGATAAGGCAACGCCACTGAGAAGTTAATCCATTCAAAGTTCTGTTCTATAGCATAGTTCAGGCTTGCCTCCCAGTCTGCCTCTGTTTCCCCGGGCAAGCCGAACATATAGTTGGCTATGATATGCAGACCACATTCCTTTGTCAGGTGGACAGCCATGTCCACCTCTTTAACCTTTTTATCCTTCATGCTTTCAAAACCATAGGCAAGCCACCGAATACCCGCCATCCACATCTCAGAAAGCATAAGAGGTTCCACGCTATCTAATCGAGCATAGGCCCACATGTTGAAGTCGTAGCCCTGAGCGATGATATAGTCGCAAATCTCTTTTACCCTGGCCTTATTGAGGGTAAAGCATTCATCCCATATCTTTATATTACGAATGCCCTGCTGGGCGAAGTAGTCCAATTCCCTCTTCACATCTTCCATTGGCCGGTATCTTACCTTATGGTCTCCATAGAGAGTATGAACATTGCAATAGAAGCAATCATAGGGACAGTTCAGAGAGGTATAGAGAACGGCATAAGGATTTCGCTTGTCCAGGTCATCAAGGCAATGCCAGTTGTGGGCCTTATATTGAGCCATGGGCAACCAGAACCAGGGAACGCTAGGAAAACCCTTAAAGGGCTTGGCTACACTTTTGGGATGATTAAGGGCTATAGGATGAAGCCCTGTCAACTTAGCTTCTGGGAATTGCTTCAAAAGCTCCTCTGCCACTGCCATCTTCGGCGTAGATGATACGGATGGATTATTGCCCATAACCACAATAAGGATTTCCTTTTGATGCTTCGTTCCATATCTTGCTTCAGATTTAATCCTGCTTACCGTTTCGCCTACTGTCAATCCTTCCGCTTCGGCATCCACTATCCACACACCACCTACATATTTTACAGTGTAGTCTGCAATCAGCCCAAGCCATAGGGGGGGTTCAATAGCAGCGAAGGGAAGAGGAACACGATTGTTGGGATTCACCAATACGAGGTTAATTGTCATGGTAAATTATCTTCGTCCCTTCTGTCTCAAATTTGAAGGGGCATAAAGTCAAATCACTCAGGGCATCTTTCACCGCTTCTTGCTTTTCAGGTTCAACAAAAAAGAGCATAAAGCCGCCACCTCCACCTCCAAGTAATTTTCCTGCAATCGCTCCTGCCCCAAGACCAACATCATAGATTGAATCTATTTGAGGAGTGGAGACATATTTGGATAACCGCTTTTTCAATCGCCATTCTTCATTCAACATCTGTCCAAAGCCTGTATAATCATGTTCCCGCAAATGGCCATAAGCCTCATCTACCATCTCCACCATCCTTATTAGGATTTTGCGGTTTTGCTTCATGCGTTCCAACTGATGGCTCAATAAAAAACTGCCCATGCGGTAAGAATGTGTATCAAAAAGCATAAGGTAATCCTGTAAAGGCATAATCATATCAGGAGGCAAAACTGTATCCTTGATATAAGCAGGATAGAATCTCAAAAGGTGAAAGCCCCCATGAGCACAGAGATATTGGTCTTGTGAGCCTACCAGCCCCGCCATTTTATCCTGCTCCCAGGTAGTCGCTAACTTAGCAATGATTGCTTTATCAAACTTAGTGCAGACTCTTAAAAGCCCCACTGTGTAGGCGGAGCTAGAAGCTATACCAGATTTCGTGGGCAAATCGTAGGTGCACCAGGACTGACCATCATGCAGAGTAACATAACAATATTTATCTATGGTAGTGCCTAGAATCGCTCCTGGATGGTCTTTATACCATTGCGGAAAATCTGTTCCACCGCCGAAGAAGCTAATACGCATTGGTGTTCGAGATAGTATCATTCCAAGCCTCTTTTGGCATTATAGGCTATATGATGAAGCATCGCCAAAATATCCTCTTGGATGGCAGCTACGGCATTCTCGGTCTTAGCCCGAATCATAAAATCGGCTGGTATATCAGGACTGCCAGGGCCACAAAAACAAACTGTGTGAAGTCCTGCTGTTTTGCCCACAGCCAGGCCTCTCAGGATATTCTTTGATGCCGATGTAGTCATAGCTATAAGAACATCCCCAGGCTTACCTAAAGCCAATATCTGCCGGGCAAAGACTTCCTCATAGCCATAATCATTAGACAAAGCTGTAAGTAGCGATGTATTAGCAGTCAGGGCAATACAAGGAATGAAAATTTCCTTACCAAATTTCCCCATAAGCTCAGCAGCGAAATGTTCCGCCGTGGCTGCCAACCCACCATTGCCGCATATAAGCACCTTGTGCTCCGTCCGATAAGCCTCAGCAATGAGTTCTACTATTTCTTTCATAACTGCATGTTTTTCCCATGTCGAGCTTTCTCAAGAGTAGCATGAAGTATTTTAATTTTCAATTCATCACAGACTTTGCGCTCTTCCGAAGGCATACTTTCTAATGTCTTATCGCCACCCCTGAAAAATATATCTGGTTTTTGTGCCCGTAATGCTTTTGCTACCAATGTCGTCTCCGTATCCCATATATTTATAATAGTCAAATGCCTAATTTTTAATCCATGAAGAAGTAAATCTATTATCTCTCGCCGCCCATCTTCGGGTATATTCACTTTACCCTTTTTCATAAGAAGTTGCTTGTCGCTCCCGATTACACAGATGAGAGCATTTGCAGAAATTATAGCTTGTTTCAGGTAACTCAAATGACCATCTTGAACAGGGTCAAAAAATCCACTTATCATAACTACTGGAGGGAGAAGACGGTCAGCTATTATCTGGACAACTTCAGTTATTATGGGAAACTTAAGCACATTGCATCCTCCAAAACAACATTCTCAATTTGGGCATTGTATTCAGAACCAGTGCACCGGCTACACTTGCTAATGTCCACGCTCTTAATCAAGCTCCTGTGAGCATCGCTGCCCCACCATTCCAGAATTTGCTCTGGCTCAGGATAAGCCGAACCCAGTTTGAAGGCAGATTCCATCTTCCTGTCCACGCAGAGATAACCTTTGCCATCAGAAAGGATGGGCAAGATGAGGGCGGGATAGCAATGTTTGAAGTTGTGTTGAACATGGAAATTCGCATCAAACTTATGGGTAGTGGTATATACCTGAAAATTAGGCGTTTCTTCCTCATGGCATTGTTCAAACTGCTTTTTGATGGCTGGTATATCTAGCTCAAGAGCATGATAGCTCGCTATATCAGGCCGTTCAAAGTCCACAGGCCGTAAGCGGAAGACCTGCACACCTAGTTCCTTTGCCAATTTGCACATCTCATATAGCAAATACTGGTTCTCTGGAAGAATTAGGGAACAGAAAGTAAGAATAACCTTTGAAGCAGGAATGGTTTTTCTCATATCTACTAGCTTTTTTATATTCGCCACTACCGCAGCAAATCTATCCTTCCCCTTAATAGCCAGATATGATTGCCTATTGGCTGCGTCTATCGAGAGGGTGAGCCATTGGCACTTCATCATCTCATAGGCCAGTTTATCGGAGATATTTACAGCGTTAGTGAACATGGCCACTTCCATGCCTTTCTTTTTAGCATGGGCTATAATGCCCGGTATGCCCTCATGCAAAGAAGGTTCACCACCACCAGAGATACATAATCCCTTGACACCCCAATCGGCCAAGAAATTCACCAAATTGTGCATATACTCTGTGGGCAACTTCCGCATTTCGCCAACTTCTTCCCGATGGTATCTGAGGTAGTGCTGTGTAATACAGAAGCCACAGGTCAGATTACACTCAGCAAAAGGGTCAAGGTTGCACTCAATCGGCGGTGGCAAGGACTCTTTGCCTTCCAGCCAACCTACGGTCTTTTTATAATGCTCATAATAGGCTAATCCCTTCCAACTATTAAAGCTGTTATAGCGAGAAGCATTAGACCATTCACTTCCCATATAGATTCAGGTCTTCCACTATGAGACTACTAGAATGTCGGCTATAAGCTGTGCGATACCAAAACATAATATCGCTTGAAGCCTTTAAGGTGAAGATTGAGATATGTTGAAGCATTAGCCTAAACGCTTCTGTGTAATCCCCGCAATGCTGGACGCCCGGATAAAGGGGACTTGTAGAACCGATACCCACTCTGATAATGACTTTAGCGTGGAACTGACCATGCGTGAACTCCTCAAGTTTGTCCAGACTATTGACCAATGAATCCGTTGCACATAGGAGAAAATCAAAGCGTGGGAAAATAGAAATGACAGTTTTCCCTGTAAGAGCTATTCCTAGACTCATCCCAAGTTGGGCATTTTCTATGACTGGTAGTTCAATCCGTTTATCCATCGGCACATCTTTCAAGGTATCAAACATTCCATGACCAGGATAACGCACACCCTGACCAATGAATATCGTATCAGATTGACATCCTAGCCATGCCATTGCCTTTGAAAGTTCCTTTTGATAATTTGACATTAGAAAATCACCCAGACTCCGCTTCCCTGGTGGGGCCAAGTTAGTTTGTAGCTATAATATTCGGCGAATGGATACTCAATCATCAAGGATTGACCACCCCAAATATGCTGAGTAGGTGTCTGGACAGATAATCCATTATCTTCAATAACAAACCTAAGCGGTAAGTTGTGTCCATGAGCATATCTGTAGCATTCATTAAATATCCCCGTTCTGGCTGCCATGTCCCCGCAGAAGCACCAGACCTTTTCCCCAGCCATGGCTACCCCTACCGCTATAGGGAGTATTCCCCCCACAATAGCCGAGGAAAAGAAGCGGTGTTCAGCATTGGCGATACTGATGCTGTGATTTGCCAAGATTTCAGCCTTTAACCAATCTCTGGGGATGCCCTTTAAGAGGGCGTGATAATGATTTCGATGAGTGGAGAATACAAAGTCAGTTCGTTTGATGTTCTGGAAGATTCGGATAAGCTCATCTTCGTTTCCCCCACTCAGGTGGACAGGAGAACGAATCTTACCCGCTTCAAATAGCTGGGCTATTTCCTGCTCAAAGGCGAGCAGGTCTTCCTTTGTTAGCGTATGGCTACCCCCGCCTTTTGTCTAGCTTTATTGACTGGATGAGCATAGTTCTGATAATAACCCCACTTGACCAACAATCCATCCAAAGTTTGATTCCTCATTCGTAAGTGTTCTCTCAATTCTTTCTTCCGCCGTTGATACATCTTCAGACCATATCGGAGAGTAAGACCTTGCTCTACCCGAAGGTCGCCGTTAAGATGAGCAATCCAGGCTTTGTTCAAGACCTCTTCAAGAACCTTATTTTGCTTTTCAAAAGCTCGTATCGGCTTCCAAAAGGTATCATTGATGACTCTTTTGTCCTCTCTGAATTGCCTGTATGTGGGAGTATCATTTATGCCGATATTCTCCAACACATAACTTTGCATCTCAGGAGTTAGACTGTCCACATAATCATCCAGGGCCTCGGCTATAGCTCCTTTGTCCACGGGTGTTCCTGGGGGAGTTTTATTCTCTACCCCTTTGATGGCATTGTAGTATCCCGCCAGGGCTTCATCCTTAGCGTTCTTAGGCTTCCGTTCATAGATGCCCCGCAAGCGCTCATAGGTGTCTCGGTTCCCCGCAGCCTCTATTTGCAGGTCGCTCCAGGCATCCCGCAACTGCTTCTTGCCAAAGGGGTTTCCCTGGTCATCCTGGCCCGCCTCAGCCCACCGCTCATAAGTGAGGCTACGCTGATAGCGCTCCTCTGTCTGCTCTTGTATCAAGGTCATTGGTCGTTGCTCTAACCTTTTCCCTTCAGGGCTTCTTCTCAATTCTGCTTGTTGACGAGATGACAGGTCATCGTATTTCTCTTTCCCTGGATACATTTGCTGGGCAAGCCTGTCTCGCTTCGCAGCTTGGGAAAGAGAATAGACGCTTACTCCCTGGATAGCCAAAGCGGTAACTGCTGCCCCAATGGTAGGGCCGCTTTCGGTAAATGCTTCAACAGCATCATCAGCAACCAGAGGAGCCATTCGATTAGCCCATTGCCTCGGGTTTTTCAAATTTAGTTTATATCCTTCAAAGGTTTTGCCTGTTACTATATCAATAAGCAAACTGGGAAGAGGCGCAACAATCCCCCTGCCTAGACGAGCAGCAGCTTCCAGTCTTTCTACTGGATATTCTGCGCCAGTTTCAGGAGATGTTGCTTTTCCCGTGAGCATTTGAGCAGTGAATCTCACATTCTGCTGGTATCCCGCCCAAGGGTCAACCCAGGTGTTGCCTATTCGTATTTTCCCATAATTGGAGCTATTGGGAGTTAGGCCTACTTCCCATAATCCAAGCCTTTCCCCGACTAATTCTATAGCCATGAGGCTCCCCACAAAAAGAGCGAAAGCTTGCCAGGCTTCCTTCCTTATTATCGGATTAGAGGAGAATAAATGCCGGGGAGATAAAAATCTTCCCAATTTAAACCGAGGAGCGAATAGGCCAGCGCTCAAAGCAGGAGCCAGTTCTCTTAGAGGCCCCAATTTAGCTCTACCACTCATTTCACCTAAATATGTGGCATAATCCTTCATTTCTTTTTTGATATTAAATACTTCACCTGGTTTAAGTTTGTAAGTTCCAGCAGCTATTTTTTCATTTATTTTGAGCATATCAGCATAATGCCTTTCCCACAATGCCCAGAGATGCTCATTTACCCCTGTTACAAAAGCTTGTTGTGGATATTTTACCCAGGGTAATTTGGCAGTGAGTCTGGGTATGGGTCTTTGTGTCTGAAGGAAGCCATATTCTTCAACACCCCGATACGCAGGTATTCCTTTTCGTAATATAAGGGGTCTCAGAAAGTCCGCTCCGACATCCTCATAGATAGCATAAGAGGGATAACGAAGGAATCCCTCCCAGGATTCAAGCGCTATTCGGGAATTGAACATAGCTTGCCAAGATTTCACCTCAGCATTCCAGAAGGCCTCAGCTCCTCCAGGGAGTAATAAAGCCATATTCTGCCTTTTCCAGGAATTGTCCAATGTAGCCTTATGAGCCCGCAGAAAGTTACCTATATCTACTGTGGTAAGGCCAGCTTCCTTTAAACCCCGAATCAGGATATTCTTTTGTGTTCTAGGGATTAGCGCCAATGGTTTTAGTGCTTGTTCAATCTGAGGCTCGAATGTCTCAAGCGTGATTGGTTTTACTGGTAAAACTTCCCCACGAGGGCCTCTTCCAGCTAGTTCTATTTCCAGCCAGGCTTTCTCCTGTGCGATTTCCTGGGGGGTTTTTGCCTGTCCCATCTTGGGTAATAAACCTTCCATGGGCCAGGGCTTCTCTCCAAGTCTCGCCTGACCAAATGGTATAGGGGAAGGAACACTCCATTCTCTTTCAAGAAATGACCAATCCCGTTTTCCCAAAAGAGACTCTTCGATAACTGCTTTAAGGTCTTTAGGTTGGTCTAGGGCTTTCAGGATTTCTGGATTCTCGCCAAATACTCGTTGCAACCTGGTGAGGGCGGAACCCCCCTTGATACCAGGTAATCTTGGAATAGTCCCACCTAGCAAGGCATTTCTCAATGCCTCTGCCGTTGACATCAATTCTGCTGGTTCATCTTTAAGGACATGATATATCCTGGCGAACATAGCATCCCTTATCTCCGCCGTCAAATCATCGGCAATAGTAGTTTGTGCTCCCGGCAACTGCCCGCTCATTGCTTCTTTTGTGGCTTGGGCGATAGCTTCTTCAGATTGTTTTCCCTGAATGATTAGCTCCTGTGCTCTAGCTTGCAAGTGCCCTAATCGTTGGCCTAAAACTTTTGTTCTAAGTGCTAAAGTTAAATTCCTGGCTTCTACACTCTCAGGACTAGCCAGGTATTGACCGAACTTTTGAATAAAATCGTCTGCTTCCCCTAAAGTCCTAGCAGGTGTAATTGGAGGAGGGATTTCTATTCCTCTAGGCGGTGGCTCCACGGGTGGCCTGGCAGGGGGAGTTACCCCCGCTTCGGGTGGGCGAACTGGGGGAACTTCTACAGGTGGGCGAACTGGCGGGATAGCCTCAGCGATAGGCGCAGCCCTGGCTATTCCAGCCTCGGCTTTGGGGATGGGAGTCTGTAACTTTGCTGGAATCTCTATTTCGCCTGTTTTACTATTCCTAAAATACTCTACAGAAACAATTTTCTTTCCCTGTTTCTTGGCTTGAAGCAAGTCTTTTAAGCCCTGATTACGGAAGGTGCGTTCCAGTGGGTTAGATGCTGCAGCAACATCTTCCCGACTCCAAGCAATAACATCATCTATAGAGAACGCTTTTGGAGCAACAGGTGGCTTTGCTGCCAGGACTTCGGCGGCGGGGGCTACCTTCTCTAATTTAGGGAATTTAGCCTTTACCGCCGCTCGGATAGTTTCGGCATTTATTGGCATCCCTTCTGCTGTATATGTAATTCCTTCTTTGCCGAGAACGTCTGCAAATTCCAAAGCTTCTTGAGGGGAACCAAAACCGTCCAGAACTTGGTCAACAGGCTTCATCTTTAGCTTTGTTCTTTCCCCAATTTGTCTTAAAGTTAAACCTTGTATCGGCTCAATAGTTTTGGGTATTACCGCTTCGGCGGGGGCTACCCCAGGGGCTATTGGCGGGACGGCTTCGGGTAAACCATATTTTTCCGCCACCCGAACTGGTTGGGCAATTTCAGGGGCTTTAGCGGTGGCAAAGAGCGGGCCTTCTGTTTCTCGTCTAACGATGGCATTTAGGATTCCCTCCTTTGTTGGTCTTTCCATACCTGGCATCAGCGCTTGTCTCACATCTGGGCTAGCAATGACACTCTCCGCATAATCGCCTAAAAATTGGCGCACAGCTTTAGGAGACTTTGCTATAGTATCAAAATGCCTTAATAATTGTTCCTGGAATGGTGTTAGTTGGCGTTCAAACATCTGCACCTGAGCAAGATATTGAGGAACTGTCAACTTCTGCTGTTTCAGCCGAGCCAACCTGTCGAGGCTTTCTGCCAAATCTTCCGCTATGCTCAAATCAGCTTGGCGAGCACCAGAGCGAACCATCTCCTCTGAACGAGCCATTTTAGGTAGACTAGCCATCATCCCATCTTCGACATTGCGAAGTAACGGCTCTCTGCTCTCAAAAAATATCTGTGTCAGCCGTTTTCCTGCTGGGCCAGGATAGGTATGAGCAAACATAGCAGCCTTCAAACGCTGCACTCCCATCAAGTTTAGGTCGCCCATTGTATCTACAAGCATTCCTCTTTCATTAGCAGGAATAGCCGCAAGGAAGTCCCGGATAAAATCACGATTACCCGCAAGGCGTAATGAGGCATCCAGATTGATTGTTTCTTCAGGAATATATAGGTTCTCCAATCGTATCTGCCCCGCATCTTGCAGAGCGTTTTCCAGTGGACTCATACCCATTACCACAGGCTGATTAGCTTCTTGAGCAAAGCGAACTCTGTCAACTGCAGTTAGACGCTCCCGCACAATTACAGGATTACGCATTTGAGCCAGCGCTTCTTCAGAAAAACCATATTGAGGCAGGCTTTCTTTAAGAGCATTCTGATACGCAGCCCATTTTTCAGGGTGTTCCTGCTGAGCTAGACGCATAGCCAGCACTCGACCATTTCCAGATTCTATCACCAGGTCATTTCCCACAATGGGCAAACCAGTATCAAGCATACGGGTGTCTCCCACAAGGGCTTCAGGCGATAAGTTTTTCGCTGTTTGTTGAACCCAAAGACGGCCAACCGCTCTTTCTCGCATCCTCGGTTGTAATTCTTTAGGGTATGCTGGATTAGGAGCAAAGGCATCAGTGTGGGATGGTATTAAGTCATCAAGTTCAGCAAGACGATATTGCATCTGATAAGGTTTACTGGCGTCTGGCCCATAAGCTATCACTTCCTTACCTATGGCCCCCGCTCCTTGAGGCCCCATACCCGCCTTGATGCCCAGTTCCACCCTGGCAGGCCCCATCGCCTCCAATGCCCTCACAGGTTGGCGAGCAAATCTACTCACCGCTCCAGGCACAACTGCCCTGGCGCTAGTAACTGCCAATCTCGCTGCCTCACTAAATCCCCGTGTAGGCGCAAAGGCGGGGAACATCATTACTGCTTCGGCAAAGTCGCTTTCCAAAGCGGGGGTAATCTTTTCCATCCCCCGCAAAAAAGGCCCAGTAATCTCTGGCGAATATCGCATTCCTGCCTCTACGAGGGCTTGTATAGCAAACTCGGAACCTTCCTGCGCTTTCCTTTGTAGATATTCCACTCCCTCTGGGTATCTCGCCAATGTCTTACCAAAAGTTTTGATTGTTTCCGACTTTGCTACCTGCCCTATAGCTCCTAGCACTTGCCCCATCGGGAATGGCCCAGGGCGGAACGGCTCAGGCTCCCCCTGATATGCTCTGGTGGGAAAGAGGGCAGTTTGGCCTCTTGAGATGGGTAGCCTCTGGACTCCTGGCGTAGGCTGGAAGGGGGATACCCCCCCCCTCGCCTTGGCCCCCTGTGCTATCTTGATGGCCCTCAGTAGCGTGTCATCATCCATCCCAGGGGGTTCGGGAGGCTCTATGGGCTCTCCCAGCGATTCCCGCAGTTCAGCTATTCTTTTGCGCAGGCCCCAGCCAGGTAAGGCAGAGGCCCAGAAATCAGACGCCACTTTTTATCCCTCTCGGCTTCCGTTCCTTTTGCTGTTTCCTATTCATCTTTTGGGACTTCAGTTGCTTCTTTGTCTTTTGCCTCTTTTTCCCCATGCTTCACCTTTGATAGAAAGGCCCCCGCCTTTGCAGGAAAGGTTGAAGGGATTGCATTCTTTCCTGCTTTTTCTGTTGCTTCTTTCGCTCCTCCGCCTCAGCCCAGAGGCGAGACTGAACGGCTGCAAAGCCATGTTGAGCTTTTGCCATTCCCGCCCTCTCTGCTGTTGCCTCATCACCCGTGTTCATGTAGGTTGCCACATCAAAAAAGGGCGATAGAGGCTGTGGCGGCACAACGGGTTGTTCTCCTGGTTTCAAATTCCTATTTATATCCTCATATCTAGCCCTGTATTCGGGAAATCCAGGAGTATATGCTCTTATCTGAGATTCAGAAGGCGGAGGCACAAAGGGACTGCTTCCTGCCCTTGCCAACTCTTCATATTCGGGAGTCCCCG
>ERZ1292632.1515-Hain-H43-01um-R2-1515-length-22225-cov-34_pt1 | contig 22225 bp, 27 predicted proteins | sample MGYA00564407_ERZ1292632 | MGnify/ENA primary metagenome ERZ1292632 (study PRJEB36523, sample SAMEA6512637) | groundwater metagenome | collected 2019-01-08 | study: AquaDiva: Metagenomics assemblies of 32 groundwater samples | reverse complement strand
AACGGAACCAGTTAAGTAAGTTACCTTTAATACGCATTCTTGAGTATTGTGATAGCGGTAAATTAATTCGTGCAATTTCCCTTGATAATCCACTGGCCAATTTCTGTTCGTATGCAGTTCTGGCATCTATTTGTTCATTCTCTATGTCCCACTTTAGTTTTCGTTTAACTTCTTCACCTAATAACTCACTAGTTCCTTGTTTATTAATTTTCCCTTGTTTACCATATCTTGAATCATCTGGAACATAAAATAGACTTGGCATTTCGGAATATCGACCAGAAAGTTCATTAATAGAGAACCATGTAAGAGTCCTGTGCCTCATTAATTCACGAAATACAAAAATTGGAGCCTGTACTTCAAAAGTTATATCAGCCATTTCAAACACACTATTATGACGATTTTTCATTAAATAATTGATTAGTTTGCGGTCTTCTTCTTCAGTTTTATTTGATCCTCCAGTCGATATTCTCGCACTAGCAACGATCTCTTTATCAGAGCCATAGTGCCCAATATATTTAATGTATCCATGATCAAGACAAGAAATTATATTATCCATATTTAGCAATATTAGCATTGGGTTTAGATGAAATTAACATGCGTTCGTTTGTCTCATTATTTATGACTGGCCTAAGATTATTTAAATTTTCCTGAAGCATATCTATGGCAGTAATTATATTACATTCCATCCAGCTAAATGTTTTGCGCCATTGATCATGAGTTGGGAAATTGAGAGATTCTTTATCATCTTCGCGGCCAATCAAATCAATATTCTCTATAAAATCTTCTCCTTGTGGCCTATTTTTATATTTATACTTATGACCTATTTGTAAATCATTTATCATAAAATCTTCTTTATATCCTCAATAATTTTATAATAAGTTTCTCCATCAACTCTATGATAAAGAAGTATATCATCAACTTGTTCGTATAATCTATATCGTTCCGATTCAGCATGTGCGTCTCGCCATTTAATAAGATGCTTTTTCCATCTTTCTGGATCATCTCCTGCACGACCAGTAGTTCTAAGTACATTCAACCATTTCTCACGTTCCTCATGTATTGCTTTGTGTAATAAAAGTTCTTTATATGAAAATTGACAGCCAGGATACATACAATTGCCACTATTACAAAAAACGTGTGTGTGTTCAATGCCCCCAGCAGTTTTTCCTTTTAATATATATTGCATTATTTTATCATCTCCAAAATAGAGGTCTTTAGTTTATCATATAAATTATTATCTACAATAAATTGTTTTAAAGTATCGATTCCATGTAATTTTTCTTCACCATACTTAAACCACCCAGTCTCTTTAGATATTATTCCAAAATGTATGGCTGCGTTAGCTATTTCTAATGTTTTATCTATTCCCTTGCCATAAATAATCGGTACATCGGCAATTCCAAACGGTGGCGAAAAACGAGTTTTTGTCACTTCGGCATGAATCATTTGCCCAATCTTATTGCCATTTTCATCAACTATTAAGTCTTTTGATTTAGAAAACTTTAAAGAGACTTTTTCATTACAATAGAATGGTAGTCCGCGCCCACCAGTGGAAATATCGGGACTGCCGTACATTCCAATATTTGAACGCAATTGATTAATTAGTATAAGTCGGCAGTTTCTGTCCACGGCCAACATGGCCATCTTTGGAGCCCATTTATTTAACATTCTAGCAAGAATGGCCATTGAATCGTGAGAAGCTGATTCATCCTGCGTTTTTTCTGATACACACATGGCTGCAACTGAGTCAACAACAATTGTAGTATCAGTACTAGATCTTATAAGGGATTCGACGATATCACAACATTCTTCACCATTTTCTGGTTTAGCTATAGTAAGTTTAGATAGATCTAAGTCCTTGATGCTCTTGAGGATAGACGCATTATGTGCTCTTTCCATTGCCATATAATAAGTTTTATAACCTATTTTCTGAGCATTAACACACGCTTCTAAACTCATAGTTGTCTTTCCTGTACCATGTAATCCAGCATATTCAAATATTCCTGGAGCTATTCCTTTACCGAGTGCTAAGTCGAGCATTAAAGATCCAGTTGATAGCACTGCAAAATCATCATTAATATCATTTCCCATTACGAACTTTTCTTTCCCGAATCGCTTTATTATTTGTGCATCGATATCATTAAATTTAGGTTCTTCTTTTATTTTAGCCAATCTAATAACTCCTTACCAGATATTTGAGGTTCGACTTTTGTTTCCAATACTTTATTTTTAAGTTTAATTAGGTTTATGAATCGACCAATATTTCTAATTTCAGTCACTTTCAGGTCTGCTACTGTAGAGTATACAGTATCAAAGCCAAAAAGTTTAATAGCACGACCAACAATTGGTATCATTTTCTTATATTCATAGACTTCATCTGGGTCAAATCCCTCAATAGGCAAATACCAATTATCATTAAGTTGTCCATACTTATTTTTTAAGATGACGCCGATAACTTTAATTATATTATCAAACTGCTGATTTTTCATACCATTTGGCCCAAGGCAAATTAAGTTTGGATCGTTTTTCAACTCTATTGAAACCACTACTATTAAAAAAATAAACTTCAGCAATGTTATCTTTGGTAATTGGACCTATGCCAAATTCGGTTTGATTTTCCGCACAACCAAGGTGAGCGACATATACTAAGGTAAAATAGAAACCAATATTGGTACTATCAACATCAACAGAGATAGTTTCATCACTGTCAAGAACTATATCTAATGTATTTATTATGAAAGGAAGTCTTTCGCCTCTCCAAATTTCTTTTATTTCCGATAGATCATAAATTTTATCATTAATTTTTATATTCATGAGTACTCCGAAACATGTTAAGCTTCCCAATTATAGTATACACTTGCATCATGTTTGAGACAAATATTTTGGTCCTGTACACTCGCTACGCTCGTGTAAAAATTGATATCAAGAAATTGTTATATATTAAATCAAAGACGTAGCGAGTGTTTATAATTTACTTCAAGTAAATATTGAATATGTACTTTACTTTGTGTATTGTACATAGTTTCAGGAATCCTTCTTTAAATTTCTCGAAGAGAAATCCGCCGAAGGCGGACTCTTAAAACAGAGGTCCTTGGATACTCAGGTTTGGCGACAACCCTTTTTCCAAGGCTGCAATGCCCACCTCTGTAGTGGTGCCGCTCGGAAATTTCTTTATAGTCGTGATTCCGACTTAGCCCTTGGACGACTCGAATCTCTATCTAATTGTAGAAGATATAAGTCCAATTGACACAAAACTTATATTTTTCGAGATTCTATTTAATGCCATATTTGATAGCAATATTTTTTAATTTTTTAAGGTTAGTGATGCCAAATGAATTATTGATTTTTCTATAAATCTTTTTTCTAGCCAACGTATACTTCATTTTTTCTTGTGTATATATTACACTATAAGATTGACATAAATCTTTAAGTTTATTTATTATAGGTAATAATCTTAATATCACGTTATTTATGTTATTTAATACCTCGTCATTTGTAAATCTAATAGTTATTATTTTCTTACGATTCCATAACTCCCTTTCTCTTATCATATCTAATAACTTTTGTCTATAATTTTCGTGATATTTTCCATCAACCTCAATACTTAAATTGATTGGTTCAATAAAAATGTCCAAAAATCTAACACCATGTTTAGTGTATATTTCTTTTTCTGTTGTTATTTTGAAATCTTCTGTATTATATTTACTTTTTAATATATTATATAATAAATTTTGTGATGGACTACATTTTTGGATTCTTTGTGTCTTGAATTTGTCCCTTATTTTGTCTTGGATATCTATAATTTTATTTCTCATGCTAATATAGAGTATACATATTCAGATTTTAAGATAGGCTTTTCTTGCAAATCTCCTTATGTATACTATCCTGGTATGAGAGAATGTAATTGTGATCTTAAAGCCATCAGTGTTAAAAAGATTCCACTGGACTGTCCTAGAACATATGATTTTTTGGCCACTGGCTTGACAACTGGCGTATTTCAACTTGAAAGTTATCTTGGCAAGAGGTTCTGCGCGGCAATTAAACCCAAAAATATTAGGGAAATAGCTGATGTCATAAGTCTGATAAGACCTGGAACTTTGGACGCAACTGATGATAATAATAATAAATTAATTGATGTTTATATAAAAGTTAAAAATAAAGAACAAGAACCATTCTACCTTCACCCAAGTTTAGAAAAGATTTTAAATAAAACATATTCAGTAGCAGTTTATCAGGAACAACTTTTGGAGATCGCAAGAGATATTGTTGGATTTAATCTTATTAACGCTGATCACTTGAGAAAAGCTATTGGTAAGAAACTTCCAGAAGAAATGGCTAAATGGAAAGATGAATTTATTAACGGATGTCAAAAAACATCTAATATCCCATTAAATGATGCCGAAAAACTATGGAGTTGGTACGAAGCTGCGGCAGGATATAACTTCAATTTAGCACACGCAATTGGTTATGCTCTAACAGGTTACAGAATGGCATGGTTAAAGTGCCATATTCCAGTCTACTTTTTTAAAAGCATGTTAAAATATGCTATGTCTGATGCTGAAAAACAAGATGAGCTTTTTAGATTGATTTATGATGCCAAGTTATGGGATATCAATGTATTGCCGCCGAATATTAAGCGAAAAAACTATGATTTTGAGATTATTGATAAAAACAATATTATTTTTGGGTTATCTGCAATAAAGGATATTGGTAAATCTGTTCAAAAATCTATAAATGTATTTTCGGAACTTAAAGATTTCCAACAAGTTATAGATAAATCTCGTAATATTAATAAAAAAGTTATTGAGGCACTTGTATTTAGTGGAGCATTTGATTGTTTTATAGATAATAATTTTTCTGATAGACGTAAGATGTGGGCTGCATTAATGAAAAATAGGATTTTTACCGATAAAGAAATCGACACGCCATCCAAGAAGATATCTCAAAGGCGCGAAAATACAATTAAAAAAGAAGTAGACGACTTGCAAAATATGGCGCAAACAATAGATCTCGTAGCTAAAGAAGAGAATTATTTAAGTATAGTAGTTTCAAATAATGGACTTGGCATAGATTTTGCAGTAAAACATAACTGTAAAGACGTTCTGAACTTGCCTCCAGGATCAGAAGTTGTTGTGGGCGTTACAGTTAAGGAAGTTTTCTTCACTGTTACTAAGCGCGGAGAGGATGTTGGTAAGCCAATTGCTATATTAAAGGGATATGATGATTATTATTGTTTGGATAGTCTCCTTATTTTTGGAGATTTAGTGGCCATGTATGAGCCAATATTAAAGGAAGGAAATAAGTTAATTATATTTGGTCGTAAAAATAAGACTAGTTCAGTTTCTGTAAAAAAGATAATAAAATTTAAATGAAATATCCAAAGAAAAAGCTTTATAGAATTGTTGATAAGATTAATAATCAATATTTTATAAAACCCGTTAAAGTTAAGTCAATTAATTTTGAGGAAATGGCCGATTTTTGGGCATTGGCGGATAATATTACTACAAAGAGACCAAGTGTTGATATTTTAGTGAAAAATACGCTCAAAACAGCGCCACAATACGTAATAGAATACCTACTGTACCATGAAATGCTACATACTTTTAGACAATATCATAGTAAACAATTCAAAGAGCACGAAAGACAATATAAAAATTATAATATAGCGGTCAGGTGGCTATATAAAATAAATTATTATGGGTGTCGGCCCAAATATAATGTTGATATAATAAAATTTATGAAAAATAAGGAAGGATTAACTAAAAACGATATATCCTATATATTTGGTAAATCTGCGCAAACAATTAAAAAATATATGTAGTTTTTTACATTTCCGATGTATACTCATATATTGATGTGTTGTATTTCATTATTTTAAGGAGTCAATTATGAACGTTAATGAGCTTACGCTGGTTGGTCGAATTGCCAAAGATCCCAGATATGTTGATACGCCAAATGGTAATGTCGCTGACTTTAAAGTGGTAGTTTCCACGAGTATTCGGCGGAAAGATGGAAGCCGTATAAAAGACGTAATTTTCATGGACTGTGAGATATGGGGTAAAAGATCAGAATTTATAAGAGATAATGCTGCTAAAGGTGACACAATTTATGTTAGGGGCCGATTATCTAAAAAAGAATATACTACGACTAAAGGCGAAGAAAGATCTAAATATATACTTAAGGTAGATAAATTCCAACTGCAAAATTTAAATAATTACAATGTTGCACAAGCAGATCCTTCTGTTGGACGCGATGTGGCTGCATCTGATGCAAAACTTCAGGATGAATTTGACAATGTACCATTTGAAGAAGCAGAAACACAAAGATCCTGAGGACTAAGTTTTCATGAGTTATCATGAACAAGGATATCATAGTTGAAAAAAATAAAAGTTAGAGATTTAATGAAACAGGGCATTAAACCAAGAATATTATTCACCAATGAAGCGTCATTTCTTAATACTGGGTTTAGTATATATGGCAAAAATATTATTAGTAGATTATATGCCACGGGCAAGTATGATATTTTAGAGATGGGCACGTACTGTAAACAAAGTGATCCAAGAGTTAAAAATATACCGTGGAAGTTTGTTGCTAATTGTCCAGAGGATAATGATCAAGAGGGACAGAGGGCATATGGGGCTCCTGGCAGTCAAGAGTACCACTTAAATCAATTTGGATTGTGGAAGTTTAATGATATATTACTAAATTTTCGCCCTCATGTTTGTGTCGACGTGAGAGATAATTGGATGTGGTCATGGCAACTTAAAAATCCGTTAATTAAAAACTGTACTCTTATCACCCTCCCATGTGTCGACTCGCACCCCCAACAAAAACAGTGGATAGAAGACTATAAAAAAGTTGATTATGTATTAGGTTATTCAAACTATGCCTTAGACGTACTTAGACGAGAGAGTGGTGGTAAAATAAATATTGCGGGATTGGCTAATCCAGGAGCAGATATTAAAACTTATAAACCTATTTGGGGCGACAATCTCAATCCTTCTGAAGAGGAAATAGAAAAAAATAGAATAGACGCTCTTGCCAAATTTGGCGTTAGTCCGCATGCTAAATTTATAGGCATGGTAGCTCGTAATCAAAAAAGGAAGCGTTTCGATGTTTTTATTGAGACAGCATCTAAATTAAAACGCGATAATCCAGAATGGTTCCGTAAAAATCATGTTTATTTTCATTGTCACACGTCATTTCCAGATGTAGGAACCGACTTACCAGAAGTTATTAATAGAGAGCGCCGTAATGGATTAACCTGGCATGATATCACATTTAGTTATGTTTGTCATAAGTGTGGCGCTGCATTCTTTTCATACTATTTAGGTGATATAAAAGGAAGATGTCAGGTTTGTGGTGATCCTCAATCAGCTATGATGCCCAATACTCAAAAAGGTTTTACTTTTGAACAGATGGCGCAAATGTACAGGGCTATGTATGCCACTGTGAATTTATCAATTGCTGGGGCCTTTGAATTACCGATAGCGGAAAGTAAGTCTTGTGGTGTACCAGTATTGGCTATTGATTATGCAGCTATGGCCGAACAAGGGCGCAAGATCTATCCTGGTACATTTCATTTAGGTGGCATGTCTATCAAGCGAGGATATCTCGCTACTGAAATAGGTGAGACTGGTCAATGGAGATGTTTGCCAGATCGAGACGATACTGCGAAACAAATCAAGTGGATTATAGATCATCCCAAAGAACGAAATCAATTAGCTAGAGAAGCTCGTCAATGTGCATTAGACAACTTTGATTACGATAAGATTGCTAAAAAATGGGAAGAAGTTATAGATAATGCTGAAGTTTATCCAGAAATATATACGTGGAATAAACCTATAGAAATTAAATCGCTTCCACAAGAAAATCCTGCAAGTGATTTAAGTGATGAACAATTTATAACTTGGTGCTATAATAATCATTTTAAGCGAAATCCAGATCCCAAAGGTCTCAACGACTGGTTAGCCCAATTAAAGGCTGGTAAGCCTCGAAATGAGATTCAAAAGTCTTTTAGAGACATTGTTATTAATGAAAACAGACTAGAATATGCTAGGGCTAACATAGGCATTACGCCACATGATTTCAATTTAAGAGATTATGTTGAAGCTAATGATAAGAAAAAAATATTATATGTGATGCGCAAAACATTAGGAGATGTGTTTTTAAGTACTGGAGTTATTCAAGGTATTAGAGACAAATATCCTGATGCAGATATATACTTTGCTACTGAACCACAGAATTTTGATATATTGAAGAATAATCCGAATATTAAAAAGGTCATTCCATATCACGATGTACTGAATAACTCTAAGTTTATGGAAAAAGAAGTTTTCGATATGGCATATACGCCAGCAATTATTACACAGATGGCAGAACACTATGTTCATAAAGGTAATGCGCCACATATGGCAGAATCTTATGCTAACATGTGTAATGTTGAATTAGGACAGTTCTTTATACAAAAAGATATATTACCAGATTTTCCATTTGCTAAACAATCATATATTACGGTACATACAAAAACAAGCATGGATTCCAAGAACTATACTAACTTTAAAAAGATTATCGAATGTATGGAAGACGTAAATATAGTATTATTAGGTGGTCCCAAAGATCCAGAAATCAAACATCCTCAATTATGTGATTTGCGCGGCAAGACAACTATAAATCAATGTGCGTGGTTAATTCAAAATGCAATAATGCACATAGGATTAGACTCTATTCATGCCCATTTGGCATCATATTCAGGTACGCCATCAGTCATATTAATGGGCGCAACTTATCCAGGCATTTGTGGCCCAATGCAAACTTACAGTGGTTGTATTATTAGTCCTGAAAAGCGTAATGCTAACTGTGAAGAGCCGTGTCATATGGCTAGTTGTGGGCCAAAAAAGTGTATAGATAATATTCCAGAAAGAAAGATTTTGGAGAAGATATTGGAAGTATTTAATAAAGTTAAAGACAAAAAGATAGAGCAAAACACTGAAGTTAAACATGAATATGAGGAGATTAAATTATAATGGCAGAAAATAGAAAAGGCCCAGCTATAGCGTTTGACCTAGACGGAACTATTACAAAATCAAAATGTTGGTGTCCATCAGACAAACTAGAGTTAATTGATGGTGCCTATGAAGCAATATGGAAGTTTAAAGAACTGGGATATCGTATTATAATTTATACGGCACGATTTGATTCACAGTACTTTACAAATGACGAAGTTATACAAGAAGTTAGAGTTGTTACTGAATTTTTAAATAGAAGTAATATACCATTTGATGAATTAGCATTAAGTGGTAAGCCAGTCTGCGAAATATATTTTGATGATAAAGCTGTACATTTCAATGGTAATTGGAGTGATGCCTTATTAGAGGCTGGGCGTCGTCTAGATATTAATATTTGGTGATAAAATGGAAAAAGTAATTGACACTGATGTACATGAGTTTGCGGCACTATTACAATATGTAGTTGTTAATTGTTGGCTTTGTACACAAAGAAAAAAGTGGAGCATATCATTTAAGGGTCCGTACAACCGCTGCGACTTATGCAGTAAAATTATGTATTTCTTGGAACAGAAGGGACTTTTAGATCCAATAAATTAATATGAAAATAAAATATCCTAAAATATCGGGCTATTGTGTTTTAAAAGATGCCATAAGTAGAAAAATTCCATTTGAACAATCAATTAAATCTTTCATGCCAGTGTGTGATGAAGTTGTAGTTGTTGATTTTAACAGCAGTGACGGAACATATGAGAAACTGCTTGAATTGCAAAAAAATGAGTCATTGAAACTAAAGATTTCCCAAAGTAATGACTGGGATCAAGACAAGCCGAATATGTTTGGGGTTGCCAAAAATATTGCACGATCTAAATGTACTGGTGATTGGTGTTTACAGTTTGATGCCGATGAGTTTCTTCATGAAAAAGATTATGATAAAATACTCAATTTGCCCCTAAAGTACCCAGATGCCAAAGTCTTAGACTTTTTAGTTTTTACGCCATTTGGTGAATATAATAAGTTTGGTATATTTAAGGGGAGTGAAAATTACTGGAAGTGGCGGTTTTTCAAACGAGATGATAATATTCAGCATGGCTGTCATGGTGCCGCACGTCAATATGATATTAATGGGAATATGTTCTTTTCTAAGGAAAAATCAGATTCCTGTGAATATATAGATAAAAATACATTACAGGTCATGCCACATACTCCAGTTTTTAATCCCAATATAGAAATAATATATCAACAGCTTCTAAATAATCCAAATGATAGAGTTTTACGAAATAAGTTTGCGGTTATGTTCTCTAATTTGATGAAGGAAAATATATGTATATATCACTATAGTTGGTTTGATTTAGAACGTAAAGCTGAGAATGGACTTAATTTCTGGAAGAACTCTTATGCGTCTAAAAATAATTTAACTGAGCATTCAAATTTATTTCAAGGAAATAGCAAAGAAGAATTAATTGAGAAATGGCAACAATTACCTACCGTTAATTTATTAGTTGAATCATATCCCAAATATTGGCCAGAACAAATTAAGCGCAAACCTATTATAGTTAATATATCATTGGATCGTAATGGTAATGCTGGTGTGGAACAGTGGGGTAAAGAGTTAGAAAGTATGGTATCTAAAGATTTTGAGTTTAGGTGGTTTGCATTTAATGATTATGCCACTGGACAATCCGCTAATGAATCAGATAAAGCTAAAGAGTTTTCTGCATTTCTCGATAAAAAAGGTTATTTAGATGGCGCTAAAATTATTTTTGCTGATGGATTTTGGGGCTGTGGGATTTCAGATGACAAGCCAGTTGTTTCAATGATTCATGGAGTATGGTCAGATTCAGAACGCAATAAATGGGAAGATGGATTGTCCCATATACGTATAAAACTTTTAGACGCTCAATTAAAATATTGGCAAGAAACCAAACACAGGAAAATTTGTGTGTCTAATTTTATTCAAAAGCTACTTAAAGAGAAGTATAATATAGATAGTGAACTTTTATCTAATGGGGTAGATGTTGATAAATTTCTAAGAGCATCTCTATCTCCAAAAGTTACAGAATTTAAACATGATAAACCAATAATAATTCATGGGATAACATCTCATAGAAAAGGCATTGAAATTCTTGCCAAACTAATAGATAAATTTGCTGATGATAATATCGAAATACTTAAAATTGACGAAGCTCAACATAAATTTGGATTATCGAAAGAAGAAATTTTTGCCGTAGCTAATTTGGTCTTTATTCCCTCTAAGTGGGAAGCCAATTCATATCTGTTACTTGAGGCACTTGCTGCACAAAAACCTGTAGTTGCTTATAATTGTGGGATATTAAGGGAACATAAGGAAGATTGGAACAATTTAGGCAAAGTTGTCGAACTATACGATGCTGATATAATGTGGTTAGCCATAAAAGAGGTCCTTGCGCGAGCTAAGTCTAATTTTAGTATAAATGATTTCTTGGCAAAAAATCACTATCTATTAGGACAATGGCAACACAATATTATGAAGTTGATTGGTGAATATGCTTAATTTAGTACTTCTTTCAAAAGTTAAAGACGAGATCAGTGACGTTAAAGAACTATTAAAACTACCATTTGAAAGACAATTTTATCTCATTGATAATTCAGTGAATTTTGCTGTTAAAAGTTTAATTGAAAATGCGATCTTTGATGCTAGAAGTAATTTAAATAAGTTTATACGATACGAGTTCTGTCCTTTTAGTTATCATGACGGAGCCGAAAACAATTTAATGTGGTTAGCAGAAAAGTCTGAAACTTTAAAACATGGAGGCTGGATAGTTAAGTTAGACGCCAAGGAACGGATTTCTACAGACTATTATAACATACTATTGGGTTCGATCCCAAGCCTAGAAAAAAATAATATTTTCCACATGTATAAAAAAAGTAAACTAATGATATGGAAGTACTTTGAAGATATGGTATTTATGGGAGCACAGCATCCATCGCTTTGGGGCCGAAGAGGGCAGGGCGTAGATATCACTAAAATGCAAGGATGGCGAGATGATTTCTTATATCACACTTCGGAAAAAAATCATATAGAATCATGGGTTATTAATGGCTTCCGATATTTTTCAAGTGGACGATCAAACCAAATAGACCTTATTTATTCTGAAGATAGTGGTCGTGGTAATTCCGAAATAATTAAACAACAAACTGCTAATAGATATGTTTTTAGAGAAACTTGTCGCAAAAATAATATAGAACCAAATTTTGATAATCTAACTATAAAATTTAAAGAATGGAAATTAGATAAATCAAAAGTGCCGCATGAAATAGTTCAGTTTATCGAAAATGAGATGATCATTAAAAATTATTTTAGGTATATATTGGGCGATGATCTAAAACAAATATACGAAGAACAAAAAACATGGAGTTTTATTAATTGGTTGAATATTAAATGATAGATGAGCGTAGACAAAAAATATTGGACCATATTAAGTTTGAACGAGAAAAATATGGCGGAACATTAAGCGAAACAATTGCAGAAAAGTATATTGATCTTTGTAAACCAATAGATAAAAATACAAGGAATATTGGATATTTAAGTTTAAATGATATACAGCTTGGTGATGTCTATTTACACTCATCAAAAATGTCCTGGATTAATAGCAGACATCCTAATGTAAATATTTTTGTTTTTAGTAAAAACTTTCATTTTGATGTAATTCCACTATATGAAAGAATAAAAGGTATTCATAAAGTATTGAATATTAAAAGTTTGGAACAAGCCGAGCAATTCATAAAAGACAATATAATAGATACATTAATTTACAACCGTGGCGAGGTTTTCCATAATGAAATAAAATATGGATGTGTTGAATCAGTACCAACTAAAGAAGATGTAAACTCTGGATTTTATGATTGGTGGATGAAAAATAAGTTAAATACTTTAGATATTACAAAAGGAATAACTTCCGTTGGTTATATTAATGGTAAGCCTAATTTAGTATGTCATATTCGGAATAGTTTTAATTGTGCGGAGCGCAACTATTCATTAGATAACTGGAAGAATTTATTGGAAGGACTGGATAAGTATTTTAATATCATGCTCATAGGTCATAAAACTATTGATCACATTGATGATAAGATATATAATTTTTTTGGCGCTAAATATGATGTTGTCCCTTTGCGTTTATCTTTAGATTTATTTAGAATATTATCTAATACAAAATTTTTTATTGGTCCAGATACAGGATGTCTTCATGTCGCAGAATCATTCAGAAATGTTGTATGTATAGACTTGATAAATAGAAATAGTTATTGGGGCTTCTTTCCGAGTTATAATGAGCACTATTCTGTTATTGCTGACTCAATGCAAACACTAGACCCAAATATTCCTAAAAATGTTCTATTGAATTGTGTGAATGGTAGACCTGACTTAAATCTTAAATATAGAATAAGATCAAAATATTGGCTTTCATAGATTAGTTTATGAGACATTTAATAGAATATCAAAAAGAATTTATTGATAAAAGATTTGGAAATTTAATAGTTAAAGATATATTTAGAGATAAAGAGTACAGAGGAATAAAATGTTTATGTATATGTGATTGTGGTAATAATAAAATTATATCTGCTGATAGACTAAGGTGTGGCGGATCTAAATCATGTGGGTGTAAGCATGGTCCCAAAAGACATCCAGATGAGACGGTTTGTGTAAATCATATTATGGCAATATATAAGCGATGTGCGAGGGATAAAAATATTAAATTTGAACTGGAATATAGCGAATTTATAAAATTAATAAAAAATAAATGTTTTTATTGTGGCATAATTCCTAGTAATATTTTACATATTAGGGATAGAACATATATTTATAATGGAATAGATAGAGTAGATAATTTTAGGGGATATGTGTTAAATAATGTTGTCAGTTGTTGTATAAGATGCAATCAATCTAAAATGGATATGTCAGTAAATGAATTTAAAGATTGGTTAAAATCTGTTTATGATCATATGAGATTAGGAAATAATAATGAATAGTCCACTTATTTCAGTTTGTTTTCTCTCATTTAATAGACTGACAAAGTTACACAAAACTATTGAAAGTATACGTAATGTTTTGTTGAAAGAAGACTTAATAGAAAAATCTGAATTTATTGTTTTAGACAACGCATCCCAGGAAGATAGAAATAAAGATTATATTAGTGGTGCAATTAAACAGGGGGCTATAGATAAGGCATTTTTATCAACCATAAATTTAGGACAAGGTTGTGGTTTAAAAAAGTTATTTGAAATGGCTACTGGTGATTATATTTTATTTGCACAGAATGATTGGGTTTCGTGTGTTGATTATCCATTTCTTTTAAAAGCTATATGGACTCTTAAAAACTTTCCAGAAATTGGTATTGTTCAGCTAAAATATAAGGTTAGGCCTGAAGTTGTTGAATCTGAACTAATGGAAGGAGTTCATCTTATTAAAGATAATGGCTTTGGGGGATTTTCATATCAAATTCATTTAACTAGTCGAGAAGTATATGATAAATGGGGTCCTTCTGAAGTTGTACCAGATTCATGGTCTTTTAAGAATGGTCATGATGAAGGCTCTCTTTCTGAATACGAAAATGGCAAGAAGTTTTCTACTATTGGATTACGTGCTGTAAAAATTTTAGACGGCCAGTTCTTGCACATAGGCGAAACTAATGAATCTAAAGAATATAGAAATGCGAGATAATATGAAACGAATAGCTATAGTTGGTTCTAGGAATTATCCAAATAAACAATTGGTAATAGATTTTATCAGTAACCTTCCCCAAGATACTATTTTGATTTCTGGTGGTGCCAAAGGCGTAGATTCATGGGCTGAGGACGAGTTTAAGAATAGAGGAATGCGTACTGAAATTTATCATGCCGATTGGTATCCACTTGGAATATTTGATAGAAGTGCTGGATTTAAAAGAAACTATGTTATAGTTCAAAACGCAGATGAAATTGTAGCATTTCTGTTTAATGATAGTCGTGGTACGTCACATTCTATTAGGGTTGCAAGAGAACAAAATAAGCCAGTTACGATTATTGATGAAAATGGCAACTTAATCGAAAATGTGCAAAGGAGCGAAAATTAAATGGACGGTAAGTGCAGAATTAGTGGAGAAAACTTAATTCCAGTTATAGATTTGGGAAGTCACTATATATCAGACTTTGTATCTAAAGACAACATTACAAATAAGGATACTTATAAATTATTACTAGGGTATGGTACAAAATCAAAAATCTTACAACTGTGGGATTCCTATCCGCCCGAAAAAATGTTTATAGATTATTATTATAAGTCTGATATGAACGAAGTTATGATCAATGAAATGAAAGATATTGCGCGGACTTCATTTAAATATATTGGTGTTAATCAAATCAAACATAACGATGTTATTTTGGATATTGGGAGCAACGTAGGAACTCTTTTAAATGAATATAGAAATATCTTAGGGCCAAAACGATATGTTGGCATTGATCCTTCAAATGTTGCCAAAGAATCAAAATTTTATAATACTGACGGTTTATTAATAAATGATTTTTTTTCTATCAAAAACTATTTTGCACATGAAGAAAAACAGGCTAAAATTATTACTTCTATAGCCATGTTTTATGATATTGAGAATCCAATAGATTGGCTTAAAGAGGTATATGAATGTTTATCCTATGATGGACTATTTATTTTACAAATTAATTATACGCCATTCACCATACTTAGTAATTGTTATGATAATCTAGGCAATGAACACATAATGTACTATAGTTTTTCAAATTTACTAGAATTATTTAATAAGGCTGGATTTAAGATAGTAGATTTGGAGTTTAATAATATAAATGGTGGCTGTATAAGAATTTATGCTAATAAAGAAATTTATAAGAATCCATATCTTGGTGAACATGACAAGATCATAGCACAATTTAAACAACAGTCTACTATAGATTTTGAGGATCAAAAAGGATTTAACAGTATAGAATTATATAAAAATTGGCAAAAGGAAATAGAAAATTTAAGAAAAGATACTATTGATTGGCTAACTAAACAAAAAGAATGTGGCAAAAAGGTAGTTGGGTTATCTGCTTCGACTCGTGGAAATACCATTTTACAATATTGTGGTATTACGCCAGACTTAATATCATGTATTGGTGAACGAGATCCATCAAAAGTAGGTAAATATACTATTGGTACTGGTATTCCTATAGTTTCAGAAGATGAAATGCGCGCAATGAATCCTGATTATCTTTTTGTATTTACATATCATTATAGAAATAGTATAGTTGAGCGAGAGAAAGATTTGCTTGCCAAGGGTACTAAATTAGTATTTCCAATTCCTAAACTTTCCATATTATAATGCCATGAGTAAAATATTTATAACAGGTGTCCGAGGGCAATTGGGCAGCACTCTTTCAGATTTATACTTGGAAAATGGTCATGAGGTTTTTGGTCTAGTTAGACATATCTCCAATCCCAACAATGTTAACTTAAATAAATCTATAGGGCATAAGAATTTTAATATGGTATATGGTGACATTACTGACATATCAACTATTAGTAGTGTATTTAAGACAGTACAACCAGATATTATTATAAACACAGCAGCGCAATCTCATGTCAAAGTGTCATGGGATGAGCCAATTATAACTCATAATATTAATGGAGTTGGAGTTTTAAATCTTTTACAAGCATACAAAACTGAATGCTCTAGTGCTAATTTTATAACGTTATCTAGCAGCGATCAATTTGGTAATTCTGCGTGTCCCCAAAATGAGAATACAGTATTTAAGCCCAATAATCCTTATTCTGTTTCTAAATTATTTGCACATAATATGGTATCAATTTATAGACTAGCATATGATCTTAGAGCTTGTTGCGCTATATGTTTTAATTTTGAAAGTTCAAGGCGGAGTAATCAATTTGTTACACAAAAGATTGCAGAAGGAGTCGTTAAGATAAAATTAGGTATAATGCATAAATTACAGCTAGGTAGACTAGATGTAAAGAGAGATTGGATACATTGTAAAGATACGGCTCGTGGCATTATGTTATTGTCTCAGTCAAAAATTATAGATGATATTATTTTTGGTTCTGGGGAAAATCATACTGTTCAAGAGTTTTGTGATACTGCATTTAAAAGAGTTGGGCTAAATTGGAGCCAATATGTAGTATCGGTGGATGCCGATAAAAGACCACTAGAGACCACTGAACTGAAAGCAGATATTTCTAAAGCCAAACAACTTTTAAATTGGCAACCAAAGATAAGTTTTGTTGACTTAGTTAATGAAATGGTAGATTGTGCTATGGAAAAATTTAAATAATGGAATATCCTTTTATTAGTATTTCTATTTCGACTTTTAATCGTCTTCCTTTATTACAACGTCTCATTAAATCTTTAGGGGAACACAATAAGGGAAATTATGAGAGATAAATTCGATAAAATTCGTGAGCAAAAAATTATAGAGATGTATAAAGATAATATGCCTCTAAAGGAAATTTGTAAAATATCTCCATGTAGCATAAGTACAATACCAAAAGTACTGAAAAAATATAATATTCCCACTGACAGAAAAACAAAATATAGAGATTTCGATAAATTTAGAAAATTAACTCCAATAAGATATATTATTAATAAAAAGAGTAATTTGACAGAAGTTGAATGTTTATGTGAATGTGGGAATACAATTATTATTCCACCATATCGTCTAAAAAATGGCAATACTAAAAGTTGCGGATGTCTTTTAGCAGAACGTTATCGTAGACCACCAAATAAAAATGCAAATTTTAATTGTGCTATTAGAACATATAAAAAGAATGCAAAGAAAAGAAATTTATTATATGAAATATCGGATTCCGATGCACTGAAGCTAATGAAATCAAATTGTTATTATTGCAATGCAGTGCCAGCAAATAGATATCGAATGGTAAAAAGTTGTGAACCATTTATTTATAATGGGATAGATAGAGTTGATAATACATTGGGATATATTATTGATAATTGTGTACCGTGTTGTATAAAATGTAATACTGCTAAGAGCGATATGAGCATGAATGAGTTTAAACAATGGCTTCACGTAGTATATAATAGAATTTATGTATAACACATATTTACCATTTATATCTATTAGTATATCTACATATAATAGATTAATATTGTTACAAAGATTAATTGATAGTCTCCGAGAATATAATATATATAATACGGACGCATATGAATTAATTACAGTTGATGACTCGACCAATAACGATACATGGGATTGGTTAAATTCAAATGAATATATTAAAGGATTGAATCATAAATTGATACGACTTGGTGGACAGGGTGATGCAAAATGTAAAAATACTGGATTGAAATTGGCTAGCGAAAAAACTGAATTTTATTGGCATCTAGATGACGATGTTTATTTAACTAAACCTGGATTATTACAATATGGTGTTAAAATTATGAGAGCCTTCCCCGAAATAGGCATTTTAAGCTTTCATACACATAGATTACCAGAAGCGCCACATATAATGCAAAAACATCATTTGCCATATGCCACTGAAGAACGTGATGGTTTATTAGTTTGGTATAAAAATTTTAGTAGCTGTAGTGACTGGTTTATGAGAAAGTCTATGGTAGACGAGATTGGATTGTTCGACGAAAATGTAAAACAAGGAGTAGAACTTAGAAAGAAAAATCTTGATACTCTTTATATAGAACGTATTAAGGCCGCTGGAAATAAATGGAAAGTTGCAAGTATTCCAGACTGCGGAGTGATTCATGCAGATATGAGGGAGATGGGATTTGGACCAACATATTAATAAAACCAAATAATAAAAGAGATGTATAAACCATCATTATACGTGGTGATTCCACATTCTAATAAATTTTTACAGAGTGAAAAAGTATTTCCTAGTTTGGGTCCTTTAGCTATTAAAAGTTTTTTGGAACAAAATGGATATCATGTATTTGTAGAAGACGAATTTAATGATTCAAAAATACAAGATATTGCAGATTATGATTTTATAGGATTTTCCGCTACAACTGCTCAGTGGCGTGCAAGTGGTCGGGAAATTGCAAAACAGTTAAAAGAAAAATATTCTGATAAAAAAATAGTTGTTGGTGGTGCTACAGCTACTTATCATTATGACGAGCTAAGTAAAGATAAAAATATAGACTTTATAGTTATGTCTGCTGGTGAAAAAAGTATAAAAGATGTGTTAAATTATAAAATAAAAGACAGGATTATTAATAGAGGAAACTTAAATGATCGGGAATTTAATGATTTACCATTACCTTGGCGATCATTTGATTATCTAAAGAAATATCAGTATCACATTAAAGATAGACGAGCCACATCTGCTGTTATTGGTTTATACTGCCCATATGGATGTAAATACTGTGAGAGTAGGAGATCTGGACTAACACTTTCCAATGAAAAAAGACTTACAGACGAACTAAAACAAATTAAATCTATAAACTTTGATGCCGTAATGTTTTATGACGATGTTCTAGTCATTAATAAAGAAAGAACTGAACTTCTTTGTAAAGTTATTAAACCAATGGATATGTACTTTAGAGGCTTTGGACATGCTAGTACTGTTCACAAAGAAGATTTTGTACCATATTTGAAAATGTTGCATGATTCAGGATGTCAAGAATTATGTTTTGGAGCAGAGTCAGGTGATCAAAGAATTTTAAATATTGTTGGTAAAGGCAATAAAGTAGATTGGAATTATAGAACGGTCGAAAATTTACTGAAATGTGGAATTACAGCTATTGCTTTTTTAATGATAGGTTTACCTGGTGAAAATTATGAAACGATAGCGGCTACAGAAAAATTTATTGAAACATTCTACGGTCATCCCAATTTTAAATTTGATTATGTCGCCTATTATCCTTTCGAAAAAACTTATATTCGTGAACATTCAGAACAATTTGATATTAAAATTCACCATGATTTGTTGGAAGATTCTTTCGGAGCATATAAGCAGAGACAAGGTAAAACAGAGTATATGGTCTCTACAAGTGCTTTGAGTCGAGAAGATATTGAGAGAGAGCATAAACGCATTATCAATAGATTTAGTAAAAATTTCAAAGGATTCAATGATGCTAATACAAATTTAGTGTCTGAATATTGTCCTTGAAATGTATACTATGATATGGAGGTAATTATGGATTCTTATTATTATTGTACTAAATGTAAAGATTTATTTCCTTCTAGTCATAAAACAAAGACTATCAAGCATATAAAATGTGGGATAGATGCTGTGCGTACTACGGTTAAAAAAGATGGATTTTATGTTGAAGCATCCCTTTTAAATGAAAATAATAAATTAAAAGAAATGGTAAAAGTGAATGCAAAGTCTTCAGATTTTATTGTACAGGGGGGTATAGTTTACGAAAGGACCTTTGGTTAATGTCAATTAGAGTTTATACCAATGGTATTATAAATGACAATACCGTGGGGTACTCTAACTTCTTACAGATATTGTCTAAGCACTTAGTAAAACATGATATATATTTATCACGCGGATACGACGATAATTGTGATGTTTATATATTAAATAATTTAGATGATGGCTTGTATAGTATTAATTCTAAATGTAAGTATATATTAAGAATGGATGGTTTCGGACACGATTTTAATGCTGTTGATAAAGCAAAGTTTTTATTTAAAGGTGTGAATCATATTATTTATCAATCAAAGTTTGCTAAAGAATTTTCTGATAGGCTAATTGGAAAATATGATTATAAGTCTACCGTAATTTATAATGGAGTTGAAATTTTAGATCTAAATATCCCAATACATAACTCTAATCCCGTTAAGATTGGGTCGATAATAAGAGTTTGGATTAAGGAACGAGCGGAAAACTTTATTAATTTTCTTATCGCATTAAGACATTTTCAACAAAACTATAAAATTAAAGTTCAGTACTATATAATAGGAGATACTAGTAAGTGGCAATTTAAAGACATAGTTATAGGACACTTTTCTGATCTTGATATTATTTTTACTGGTTTATTACCGCGAAATGAAGTCAATAAAATAAGGGAAGAATTAGATTTTGTTGTACACTTGCCCAAATATGGTTGGTGCGATAACTCAGTAATCGAAACATTAAACCATTCTTTACCAATATTATATCTTAATGGCAATGCGACACAAGAATTAGTTGAGAATGCAGGAGTTGGTATAGAAGATATTAATAAAATTCAAGAAATAGTCGATAAACTTAAGATTTTATATGATAATATTTTAGAGTATAATTCCAATGCATTTAATAGAAGATATTTATTTGATATTAATAAAATAGCAGAACAATATGCTAAAGTAATTAAAAGTGTATTATATGAAAAAACTTATATTAGTAATATACTAGTGTTATAAAAACTTTTAAAAGTAATCTGTGTAGATTTCAGTCATGAAAAAATTAAATCTTGATTGTGTTAAGATTATAAATCTTTATAACAAAGGATTATCTTGTAAACAAATAGCTCAAGAATTTAACGTAACTTATGATACTATTAACAAGAGATTAAAACAATATAATATTAAATTAAGAAAGATTAATGAATATTATTCTATGCCGACATATAGGAATAATATATTATTGCAGTCATATAAAGACAAATTGATTAATAAGAAATTTAATAAATTAACTATTATAGATATTTTTAAGAAAAATCAAAAGACATATTGTAAGTGTTTGTGTGAATGTGGTAAATATAAAGATATTTGGATACAAAGTATCAAGGCTGGACATTCAAAGTCGTGTGGTTGTTTAGTTGGTGGGTAAAATAAAGGTATTTATACGACATATAAGGGTCAAGTTGGCTTCAACGCATTATGTAATACTTATAAACAAAGTGCTAGAAAAAGAAAATTATCATGTCAATTAACTCCTGACGATTATAAAAGATTATTTTCACAAGATTGTTTTTACTGTGGAAGAAAACCCTACTCTATGAAAAATACTCCAAATGAACATGGACAATTTCTATTTAACGGGATAGATAGAATTGATTCATTAAAAGGATATATTTTAGAGAATGTTGTTACTTGTTGTTATCAATGTAATTATGCTAAAAGTGATTTAGATATCGAAGAATTTAAAAATTTAGTTATAATGATATATAAAAATCTTAAATTGGGAGTTTAAATTTTGAGATATGCAATTGCCCTAAATCACCACACTGATTGGGATTCTGTGGATAGAAAACCAGGATATGGACCTAATAAAAAAC
>ERZ1292632.1412-Hain-H43-01um-R2-1412-length-23273-cov-8_pt2 | contig 22234 bp, 27 predicted proteins | sample MGYA00564407_ERZ1292632 | MGnify/ENA primary metagenome ERZ1292632 (study PRJEB36523, sample SAMEA6512637) | groundwater metagenome | collected 2019-01-08 | study: AquaDiva: Metagenomics assemblies of 32 groundwater samples | reverse complement strand
CTGGAATTAATGATAGTGCATTCACGGTTCATTTGCGCACACAGGATAAACAACGCGATGATATCCATGTTATTCTCCATCCAACTTAAATTTAGTCGGCCATTGAATAACAAACGAAAACGGACCAATGAAAAGATCAAATGCGGCGAACCTCACATCACATTTGAAGTACCAAGAGAACGGGGTAAATTGAATGCCAATTAGTGCATCTTCTAACGGTCTATACATTTGTTTCTCCTTTTTTTCAATGTTTCGCATGATAGTCGTTCAACACATTTCGCAGCGTCATGGAATTTCCGTTGTCACATCGGGATTTAAAACATAGTCAGACGCAAACTGAATACACCGTTCACGATATCCGGCGAACCATTCATCCAATGTGATTTCCCCGGATACAACCAGAAATGTTTTATCGTCGTGTACAGCTTGGAAATCACTCAGAAATTTAATTGAAATATCGTCATCAAATGTGTCATTAATCCATTCAGCAAAACCGACAGCAAATTTTCCTAGATAACCAATTGGTCCAATGTTTTCACACAGATATTTTGACATAAATACGCCGATATGACATTGTTTTCCCTCACGATCAAGATATGAACAACAATTTTCCCTTTGATCCCACGCCGGACCATTTTGTTTGATTGTGTTGCGTATTCCGATATCAAAGATTTGTTGCTTATTATAGCGTTGTGTCATTGTTTCCACTCCTTTTGATTGAACACAGTGAGATCAAACTTTCCATTCTTTTGCAAGTGAGTTTGAGATTAAACTGATGAACGTATTTACAGCATCGTTGATTTCATACACACCTACGGTGTGGTCACATCCGAAGGATGTTATGTGATAGTAACCTGATTCCTCATCAACGATAAGGCGGATTACATCATTGTTTCGGTGTGATTTGTATTGCGCGACGATTGTGTTTTTCATTTTATTCTCCCTCCACAGACAGTTTGATTTTAATACTTGTACCAAACTTGGACTGATGCTCAACGATTTCACCAAAGACCTTGGGATAGCGGCGAAATACATTGTAGATTTCGTTGATCGCCATCAGGCGATCATTGCTTTTCCGGATTGCAGACTCCAGAATATCGCCCAATGTCACATCTTCCATTTGAACCTCCGTTGCATCGTTGATTTCGCACTATCATTTACTACGCGTTGCGAAGTGTCACACATAAGAATGTGCTCAATGTATTAACACCTGAGAGGGTGTGCAATCGCGTAGCGATTTAGGACAAAAAAATACCCCGGTAAACCGGGGTACAATTCAGTTAATTAGCTGTTGTTATTTAATTATTTTGAACGGTTTTCCTGTTTGTTCAGCCAAGCGTATCAAATCGTACATCATGGTTGCATCAGTATCCCTATGATATGGTTCCCCTGGTTCGGTTTTCTCGGAATACCCTTGCTTTGCACCCGATTTAATTGGACCGTAGGCCGCAAGAGCGTCAAACTTCCGAGCCTCTTTGCGATCACGCATGAATTGCTCGTAATACCGTTTGCGTTCCCGTTGAACATGTTTGCGCCTTAGTTTCTTCCCCTTACCATCGTAAGGCTTTGACAACAGGTAAACCCCCTCGCTTACCGGAGTAAACGAAGGGGTCACAACCCGATAGTTATCAGGTTTTTTCATGTTGTTAGGCAACCTTGGCCATTGTCTCAACTGAGGTTGCCGCTTTGTCATTCTCCAGCTTGAGCCGGCGCTCATACTCGCCGTAGGCTAGTGCGATTTGTTCGCTGAGGATACGATCGTTCGATGAGATTGAACCACGTTCCTTGACCGCAGCCAACAGGCGTTTGATTGTGTCGCCAACCTTGACCAAACCTTTGGTTTGTTCCGAAGACTCAGGGATGAATTGACGCCACGTCGTGACCGGGATTGCGTTGTATCGCACGATGTTGTCGCCGTCAACAGTCAGCGGGTTTTCATGTTCCGAATGACCCTTGATCGTGACCTTGACGCTTGTCGCATTTTCAATGCGTTTGACCTTGATCCATGGCTTGTTAGTCTCTTGATCCATGAACATGTTGCGCACCGCAGATCGAAATTGGTTAAAGCGTTTGTCGTTCGCAGTTTCATTCCACAGTGCGGTAATCGTATTCGCGTTCCCCTCAAATGTCTGAAACACGGCGACTATCATTGCTTCAGTCAACACGTCGTCAAGAGCGACGGCCGAGTTACGCAACCTGGTCATGAGACCTGAAACCTTGCGGTTGTCATAGTCCCCGGTCTTATAGGTGTATTGTGTGGTCATTGTGCTGTTCCCTTCTCTCTTTTAAAAGTTGGCACATAATGCTAATCCCATGATTAGCGGAATATCCTACGTACTAGAACATGCCGATAATCACGCTCGCTTTAAATCATCAATCGAATTAATTTGGTACATACAGCAACGGCAATTTTTGAACGTCGATTGAGAGTAGTTTTCGATCAATTCAATTCTAACCGCCGGATGAAAGTCACAATCAATAAACTCATGTATCCCCGGCGGAGGTAACGGCAATCCAGAAATAAACCCCGCGCCCTTGAAGTATGTATTATAAATGCGCATAGTCTTATCCTTTTCAAAGGTTAATCGGTTGCTTCGCCGGTTCCGTCACTAAGCCTCAGACCCATTGCCTGATTAGACGCTTCCGACTGCATCGACTTAAGACCTTGCTACAGACCTAAGCCGAACCATGCACCAGTCACACCATGGATACCCGCTCTTAGGAGGCAGTGAGACTGATACGTCATACACACTATAACGATCAATGGAATAGTCACGTTACAAATACGTAATGCTGATATATCGAGTGAGTCGATAAGTTCCTTGGTATCTATCGGATATATTGTTATTAAAGTACTTGGTATATAATACTAAAGTTAGTCTAATGTGTCAGACCATAGTGTTGCATATATATCACATATCGAATATCGATAAACACATAGGCTAACATATATCCGTGTTACATTTGTAATACCAATAGTATTCAATAGTATTTAACAATATAACCAAAGTATAGACACAATATACAATACAATCAATGACTTACTAATGGTATCTAATGTAATACCTTTGCTATACCTAGATTGTATCGCGATTCAAATCATTGGTAACCTAGTTGTTACATATCAAGGCTGATATATGGGAACCGTGGGATCGTGGGACTATGGGAGCAAGGGGTGGGGGAAAACTAGGGGGTTGATGTAATTAGTATATTGGCAACATTAGAATACCGAGATAACATACTGAAAACCAAAGTATGGATTTTATGGAAAATATGGAAAATTAATATTTAAATAAAAGTCAAAAACATATGTCATGCTAACATTCTCGCGTACAGGCCGTGTTGTATGGTATAGTTAGCGGATGGACATAGAGGAAGAATTTAAAAATTCAGGGTTTAACAACGGAATTCTGCGGGATCCGAAGAAGCTGATCCAAAAAGCCAAGGAAGCGGCGACAGAGCTGAATCAACAACAACGAGAGTTTTGTCATGCAATGTTGACTGCCGAGTCCCAGGCTGCTGCCGCGTTAGCCGCAGGCTACGCTCCGAGTTCAGCACGGATTACTGCGTCACGGCTATTGACCATACCGGCGGTTCAGGAATATATTGGTATTCTTGGGGTATTGAGATCCCAGGCGACAGCAATTGATGCGACAGAAATTGTTTCATTGCAACTGAAAACCTATTATGAGGCAACCGAGGCTGGGGACTACAAGGCTGCGAATACTGCATTGGATCAGTTGGCGAAGATGTCGGGGATTTATAATCGAGTTGGAAAACTCCCATCACCGAAGGAAATCAAGAATCAAACTAAGGCGGAGGCAATCGATGAGATCACAAAGATGACCGAACTCCTCAATAGTGCAACAAATCGGAAACAGACATCTTGACAAAGTGTACCGCAGTAACTATTACTATAGTATATCTAAGGTATACTCTAGGAACTAATGGTATCTAATGAATTCTGCGGTACAATCTATAGTCTATTATCTTTGTCTATATCTTAAATACTTAATACTATAGTTTAAACCATAGTGTAACTAGAGAACTGATGAAATATCAATGAAATACAATATGACTAGGGTTTATTATCTTGTTTTGTCTCTAAAAAATATATATGCTATAGTTTAAACTAGGGAACCTACAAAATAGCAATGAATTCTAATACGACTGAATTAATTACTCAACTTGAACAATCCTTACATCTTTTGTCTCCATCTGAACGAGAGCAGGCGATTTCATTTTTACAAAAACAAAGGACATCAAAGGCAAGGGATGACTTCTATGTTTATGTAAGATCAATTGCTCCGCTTTTACTCCCGGAGGAGTTTAGGGATGGAAGACATATCCATTTATTTTGTAATGAATTAGAAAAACTTGAACAGGCTGTAGTTAGGGGAGAAAAATACAAACTTCAGTTCTGGTTGCCTCCAGGGGCAATGAAAACCCTTATTCTTTGTCTTTTTGTCTCCTGGCTCTTTGGTCGTCATCCTGAATGGTACGTAATTCACATCGGTCACACGGCCAAGTTCGCGGAGGAGACGTTCGGACAACGAATCAGGGATATTATCTTATTGCCTGAATATAGTCTGATATTTCCCGAAACGAAAATCTCGCGTACAACCCGTAGTAAGGCGACGTGGAAAACAACTTCAGGTGGAGTATACAATGCAACTGGTGCCGGAAACGCCATTGCCGGTAAAAGGGCCAAGGTCTGCATATGTCTTGAAGAGAACAGTATTGTTTTAACGGAAAATGGATGGAAATCGCTAAAGGAGATTAACAACGGAGATTGTATTTTTGGTCGTAAGGGCTTTCAAAAAATTGATGGCGTGTTGCATCATCATCGCAAAGTGTGCTACCATATTAATAATGAAGTTAAATCATCTGAAGATCATCCGTTTTACTCACTAACTAAAAATATGTGGGTTGAAGCGAAGGATTTGAAAATCGGAGACAAGATAAGGGCATTAACGATATGGGAAAAAATTTACGGTCAGATTCAAACATTACTTATAAAAGCTGGAGATCTCTTAGAAATAGGTTTAAAAACAAAGCGTATAAAAACATAGATTTAATTATTTGTAAGGATTGGGAAGATTTCGATAAGTTTGTTGAAGATATGGGAGATCGTCCTTCACTAGAGCATACAATTGAAAGAATTGATTACAAAAGAGGATACTTTCCAGATAATTGCAAATGGGCCCTGTGGTTTGAACAAAGTAGAAATAAAACTAATAATATATACCTTGAATACAAAGGTAAACGAATGGTAATTGAAGATTGGGCGAATGAGGCAGGAATTACAAGATCAACATTTATTAATCGATTAGAAAAGCTTCTATCCGGAAAAGCAGACATTGAGCGCCGAAAACAAAAAATTACAGACGGTAAAAATATTTATGATACAGTTTCTGATGCTTCAGAAAAAACTAAAGTTTCTCAGGCGGCGATTAGAAAATGTCTTTGTAAACATAATAAAACAGCGGGTGGATTTCCTTGGTCTTACGTAAATTAAAAAATTGGTTAACTTCAAATATTTTTGGGTATGCAACTATTGATTCCATAGGTATTATTGAAAAAGACCATGTATTTACAGAATTAACATGTTTACCTGATCACGAATATGCTGGTGGTGGATCAAAGGAATTTCAATTTGTTTCGCATAATTGTGATGACGTATTATCGGAACAAACCGCGATATCAAAACCGGAGAGGACAAAGATTAATAACTGGTATGTTCCCGGTCTAAGATCGCGATTATTGCCAACCGGATCAGCCGAGATCGTTGTTAACACGAGATGGCATTTGAACGACCTCTCGGGATTCATAATCGAACTTGATCGAAATGCGAAACAAAGGGATTGGCGTATTATTTCAATTCCTGCGATACTGGACAAAACCGGATCCGAGCTTCTTGGCCTCCCCGAAGGCGGTTCATTCTGGCCCGAATATCAGAACATGGAATTCCTCCTTGAAAAGCGGGCGACAAACTCCGCTGCAATGTGGAATGCGTTGTATATGCAAAACCCAGTTCCAGAAGAGGGGAATATCTTCAAAAAAACACATTTTCAGCTTTGGGATACAATCGCCAAACGCGGGTACCCGGAATGTGATTACGTTGTCGCCTCGTTTGATACCGCATTTTCAGTCAAGGACTCCGCTGATTACTCGGCATGTGGAATCTGGGGAATATTCACACGTAAAATAACTGATTTACAGGGTAAGGAGGTCAAGGCGACGGGGATGATGCTCCTCGATGCGTCAAGGGGGCGATGGACCTACCCCGAACTTTGCCATGAAATTAAATCGAAGATCATCGAGTGGGATGTTGATTATGCGATTATTGAGAACAAGGCGTCGGGACAATCGTTGATACAGGATCTCATCCATCAGGGGATTCCGGTTCACCCATTCAATACCGACAGGGACAAGGAATCGAGGGCTCATGCATGCGTTCCATTCTGTGAAATGGGATTGATTTGGATTCCGGAACATGAACAATGGGCCAAGGATTTTATAACCGAACTCCTTCAGTTTCCATCGGGTCAATATGATGATCAGGTTGATCAATTTACCCAGGCGGTGATCTGGATGCGAGATAATATGCAGCTTAAACGTCCCGATTATGTTACAATGAGACCCGATGAAGACGATGATCAACCGAGGCGTGAGAAACAGACCTATTGGCGCGCAGTTATTGGACGGAACCGAAGATGAAAAAACGTAAACGTAAATATGCTGACGGCGGCTTAGTCAAGAAATTTTTAAAGAAACGATACAAAGAGGCGCATGTTGAGTCTGAAGTTAAAAAGGTTAAATATCCTGGAACACCAAGATTGAAACCAAAGAGTAAACCGTAATATGGAAGACGATGATGAACTCGATTTTTTGAATCTCGAATCAACTGATGTCCTTGAAAACGAGGATGGTTCGGTTGATCTGTTATTCGATTCGCCAAATGAGGCCAAGGAAACCGAGGAGCATTACGAAAATCTGGTTGATATGCTTCCCGAAGATGATCTCCAGAAAATTGGATCCGATGTTGTCGACTCATATGTAGCGGATAAGGAGTCACGGAGCGAGTGGGAACAGATGACCCTCGACTTCATCGATAATCTTGGTTTGATTGACAACGGTCCCGAACTGTTTGAGGGGGCATGCACCGCGACTCATCCGTTGATCCTCGAATCATGCATCAAGTTTCAGTCCAAGGTTTCAAATGAACTCTTGCCATCGGCTGGCCCGGTGAAAACAAAGATTCTCGGCGTGAAATCGGATGACATTGAGAAACGGGCGAAACGTATTCGTGATGACATGAACAATCAGGTTCAAAATGTTATCGTTGAATTCTACCCCGAGTCAGAGAAGACATTTTTCATGACATCGTTCATTGGTAATTCATTCAAGAAAAAAATCTGGGATCCGGTCAAGAAACGTATTTGCGATGAAATGATTGTCGATAAACTTTACGTTAATAACATGGCGACATCATTGCTCAACGCCGAACGGATTACCCATGCGTATTTCATCACTCCACGGAGAATGGAACAACTTATCGATTCTAAATATTACGCCTATTACGACGTTGAAGCCGATCTGATGCCCCCGGGGGTTCCGGAAACAACTGAGTTTGAGGATCGTTTGCGTGAAATTCAGGGAATTAGTTCTGAATCAAAGATTCATGACGAGGTGTATTCAATCGTTGAACAACATTGCTATCTCAAACTGAATGAGAAGACAATGGAAATCGACCGAGAATCAAAAGCAAAACCGTATGTCGTAATTGTAGATCAGGCATCACAAAAGGTCTTATCAGTACGTCGTAACTGGTCTGAAAACGATTCTGAGTTTACTCGGTTGGAGTGGTTCGTTCATTATCTGTTTATTCCAACCGGCGGTTTCTACGCCCTAGGTTACGCGCATATTTTAGGGAATCTCCAGAAGACACTAACGATGTCAATGCGTTCACTTGCCGATGCGGGACAATTCGCGAACCTCCCCGCCGGATTCAAGTCTGCTGCGGCACGAATTCTCAAGGACGATGGTCCGTTAAGTCCAGGAACATTTCAGGATGTTGAAATACCGGCGATTGCGAAGCTAAGTGATGTCTTTCATCCGTTGCCATTCAAGGAACCATCATTAGCCTTATTCCAGTTGATGCAGGAATTAACTGCGGTTGGACAGAAGTTCGCCGATTCAACCGAACAGGTGATTGCCGATTCAACCAACTATGGTCCGGTCGGAACAACGATGGCGCTTTTAGAAGCGTCAACCAGATTTTATGCTGCGGTCTATAAACGTCAATACATGGCGCAAACGCAGGAACTGAAAATCATCGCGCGTCTGATCTCCGAATATGAAACCGATCAATACCCTTATGTTGTCGATCTCGAACAGGAACATTCACGCACGGTTGATTACGGCGAAACCAAAATCTCAATTCTCCCCGTCTCCGACCCTAATTACTCCTCGCAGGCGCAGAGAATTTCCAAGGCTCAGGTAATCTTTGATACGGCAATTAAGGCTCCGCAACATCACAATATGCGTGAAGTGTTACGCGAAGTGTATAAATCATTTGAAATTGAGGACATTGACAAACTCGTCGCATCTGAGGAGAAACCAGAGAAACGAGAACCAGTCGATGATGTCCTCGCTGCAATCAATGGGCAACCAATCGCGGCATTTAAGGGACAAGATCATGCATCTCATATCGCAGTTAAAACGGCTTGGCTACAGGATCCGGCTAATGGCGGCTCAGAGTCCATGGCGCAATTTCAGCCAGTCATACTGGCAAATATTCGTGAGCATCAGTTTCTGAAATATACCGAGGAACTTGGCGCATTACAGGCTCAGAACATGTCAATTGAACAGGCAGCGCAACGAATCTCTCGTTTGAACCAGATTGCTAAGGAGGAACAAGAGGAGGGGTCGCCAGCAATGGTCCTCGCCAAAGCCGAGAAACTTAAGGCTGAAACTGCGGCATTCAAGGAAAATCGTGAATCTCGTGATGCTCGTGTTAAACAGGGTATTGACATGCTCGATAAAGCGATTAAAATGGAGTCGGAGCAAAATCGTGCTCAAGAACAGGGACGTAAACTTGATCAATCACAGATTCAAATTGCAATCAACATGATCAAGGAGGGGTTAAATGCCGAACAAACAAACGAAGAACTGAAACTCGAAGAAAAGAAACTGAAAAAAGATGAATCAAGAAAAACTGGTACTGCAAAAAACGATTGAATATTTAAGTGAACGACTAAATAAAATACCAACTGAATGTCTTATATCCGAAACAATTGAAATTCTCGAACGACACAAGGGGGCTTATGTTGAACTGGCTGAACTCGGTAAAAAAGTAACTCAATTTATTGATGAGGTGAAAAAAATGAGTGAACGAAACGATGACTAACGAATATAAACGCAAAGTCGACCACGGCGCAACGCCAAACTCTCAACCAGACCCCGAAATCTTACCCAAAATCCCCGGCCCATTTTTGTTGGTTAGGCCATATTCGCTTCGGGACGAAGGGGAGGCTAAAGTTGGTTCAATTGTCCTCCCAGAATCCTATACTGAGGATGTTGAATCAACGACAAATATTGGCCGTGTCCTCGTTGTTGGCGACTTGGCCTATCAGGAACCCAAAAGGGACGAACTTCGTTATGGCGGACATTGGTGTAAGGTCGGTGATTACGTAGTTTGGGGTAAAAATGGCGGCAAAAAGGTCGTCTATAAGGAAATTAAGTGTGTAATCCTGACTGACGACGAGGTTATGATGACCGTTGAAAACCCAACAGACATCAACCCACACAAAAATCTGCTAAAATACTGATTATGTCCGCGATGGACGTTTAATGATCCGAGAGGGAAACAAAAATGGCTACAAAATGGCAGGAATTGAATATTGATGATGAAAAACTGGAAATTGTAATTGATGACGATAAGCAGGAGCTTCATTCCGACGATGATGACGCCGATTCTGGATCGGGGAAAACCAAAACCGAAGAATTGGAACCGGAAGACGAAGAGGACGAAATTGAATCAGAAACGGACACTAAAGAAGAAAAAATACGGAAAATCCGCAAAAGACCGCGTCATGAACGAAGAGAAAAGGCCCTAGTTGCGAAACTAAAGAATCAATCGGCCGAACTCGAACACTTTAAAACCGAATTTGAAAAAATCAAAACTGATATTGGCGCAGTAAAAATCTCGAATACTGTTGACGCCACGGTTGCCGATATTATGTCTAAACTGTCAACGACTAAGGCAAAACTTGCTAAAACAAAGGAAACGGGGGATTTCGAGGGTGAAGCAGAGGCTTTAGCAGAGTTGTCGATGCTCGCGTTGGATCTTCGTGTTGCTCAGGCGAATAAAAAAACTCCAGTTGTTGAAACAAAAGCTGAAACTAAAGTTGAAAAACAAACTCAAACTGAGGTGCCAGAGGCATTCCTCGATTGGTCAGATGAGAATCCGTGGTTTAATGATCCTGCGGATAAGGATGAGCGAAAACTCCGGAGACATATCCAACGTAAGGCAAATGAATTGATTGAATCCGGGGAGTACGCCGCAGATGATGACGATCTCTACGAGGAAATCAACGACGAGGCGAAGAAATTTATCAAACGAAATAAACTTAAGGTTGAGGGATTCGACGCAGTTGAAGATGAACAAGAGAAAAAATCAAAATCATCCCCTGTCGGCGGCGGGAGAGAGCAATTTATTCAACATGCAAAGGATGGCTCAACAAGAATTCATTTGACTGCAGCGGAGAAGAAAACTGCCGATAGGCTCGGAGTTGATTACAAGGAATACGCAAAACAGAAAATTAACATGAGCAATCAGACCAAATCCGGTTACATGGATGTATTTTAAGGAGATATGAATATGGCAAGACCAGTTGGAAGACCGAGTAGAAAAGAAGAATCCCGTGCGGTGCAATACGATTATAAACCTCCGTCTTCATTGGATATCCCCGAAGAAGTCGCCGAGATCTTCGATAAACTTGGGTTTCATCTTCGTTGGGTTCGATTCATGATTAATGGACAAGAAGATGTTCAAAACGTAACCAAGCGTTTGCGTGAGGGATACACATTCATCAACAAGATTGACATCCCCGATCATGTAAAAGATTGGTTTGAATCAAATAAAATTCGAACTTATAATCAGGCGATTTGCGTTGGAGACCTCGCACTTGCTAAAATAGAGAAATACAAGGCTCAGGCGCGACGTGATTATACGCAGGGGTTGTCTGAACGACAGGTGAAAGCCGCGCGGCGAGAGGCCGATCAAGTTTCAGATAACAGGATGAAGACGATGACCCCTCTATTTGACGACTCTGAGACCGAAGTGGAAATCTCCACTTAAATTGTCTAACTTAGGAGTTTTAAAATGGCAGGTCTACCTTATAAAGCCGGACTTATTCCGGTAAACAAAGGTGGGAAGGGCCAAGTGCAGGGGGCGTTGGAGTCATTTCAGACTTCGGTTGCCGCTCCTGCGATGTACTCTGGTGATCCGGTTGCAATCTCGCCCAACGGCATGGTTGTTCTCGCGACATCAGCTGGACAAAACCTTCTTGGCGTTATCGAGGGGTTCTTTTGGATTGATCCGACCTCGAAACAGCCAACTGAATCTCGATACAAATCAGCTTCGGTTTCCTCGGCTAATGGTCTCTACAACGGTATTCGATTCAAATCGGGTGCTGGCGGACCGGGAGTCAAGGTCATTACCGACACTGAACAACTCTACGCAGTCAAGGCGACGACTTCGGTTGCAATTACGAAACTTGGTGATAAAATCGCCTGGGTTCGAACCGGCGGATCGACTGTGACTGGTCAATCTAATGGCGCAGTTTCAATCGCAACTCCGACATCGGTTATGTTTCTGCGAGTCAAGGGTGTTCTGCGCGCCCAAGAGAACGTTTCTGGTGCAACCGTTGACAATGACTGGGGTGTCGATGACACCGTGGTTCTTGTTGAACTTGATGATGCAGTGAGGTTGTAAAATGACCATTAAACGTTCAGATATCGCCAAGGAACTAATCCCCGGATTGAATGCAATCTTTGGCACGTCGTATAAATCAGTTGACGGCGAACATACCCCCCTGTTTGAAATGACTACATCTCGTCGTAGTTTTGAAGAGGAGGTCCAACTTACCGGTCTCGGCTCCGCCGTGACTAAACCTGAGGGCGCTGCGGTTACGTATGATGACGCTCAGGAACACTATACCGCGAGGTATATTCATGAGACCATTGCTCTTGGTTTCATTATCACTGAGGAGGCGGTTGAGGATGATCTCTATGATTCGTTCTCCAAGATGCGCGCTCAGTTTCTCGGTCGATCAATGGCGAACACCAAACAGGTTAAGGCGGCTGATGTCTTTAATAACGGCTTCAGCACTGCGTATGCGATTGGTGATGGTGCAGCGTTCTTCTCGGCGTCTCACCCGACGATTGTCGGTACGAACCAAAGCAATACCGTTGCTGCGGACCTTTCTGAGACTACCCTTGAATCTGCGTTGATTGCGTTGAGCAATTACCGTGATGACCGTGGAATCCTTATTTCCGCGACAGCGCAAAAACTGTGTATTCCACCGGCGTTGCAATTTACGGCGTTCAAGATTCTGAAGTCTGATCTCTCGACGACTCCATTAACTAACGTTGCCGGCTCGGAAAATGTCAGTAACAGAAACGATACGAATGCCCTGCGTTCTATGGGCTTCTTCCCGAAGGGCCACTATGTCAATCACCGGTTTACCGATGCTGACGCGTGGTTTATCGGAACCGACGTACCGAATGGAACTAAAATGTTCGTTCGTACCAAACTTCAGACCGGCACCGAAGGTGACTTTGATACCGGCAACATGAAGTACAAGGCCCGTGAACGCTATAGTTTTGGCGTTTCCGATTGGCGCGCGTGGTACGGATCAAGTGGGGCATAAAACGTAGTTGCCTCCAGTGTACTAACTAGTGTATAATCATGGGAATCGAGAGGTTCCCATGATTCATTATAAAGACACTGATTTGGCCTATATTGCTGGTATTGTTGATGGTGAGGGCACTGTTGGCGTTACAAAGGTAAAGAGACCTGAAAATAGATGTGGATATTCGTTTCTGCCACTTCTATCAATAATAAACACAGACAGAGCGATGCTTGAGTATATAAACGATATTTTTGGTGGCATTTCTACAATTTCTGAACGAAACGGAGGAAATACCTTTAATATTAAACAAAATAAAACATGCTATTGTATTTTTAGTAGGAGGACAGAGAAAAATAACAAAATTTTAACTGCAATCTATCCGTATATGAGAATTAAGAAAAAGAACGCCGATAATGTTTTTGAGCTAATGAGATTAAAGGGTGAGTCCAAAAACTACGCCACAGCAGAAAATCTTAAGAAACAGTTCTCCTGTTACCTCAAGGCAAGGGCATTAAATGGTACAATATTAACCGAAGAAGATATACGAAAACTAACTCCCGACTGGTCTAAAATGAATAAATAGTTGTTCAATTTTAGGGGATTCCTCGGAGTCCCCTAATTTTTTAGGGGTATGGTATAATTACATGATGAACGATCCTGAAACTGTGTCTCAGCTTTTCATGTCAACGCTCACCGATTTAAAGCATGGCGTAAATAAACTTAATGATAAAATGGACACCGTAGTCGTTGATGTCGCGAGTCTTAAGGCGCAAACTCCATTTAATAATTCGAAATTTAATTCACTTGAGGAACGCATTGGTCAGGTTGAAGACTTATCTGGGAATTTAAAAGAGAAAACCAATGTAATCTATGTTGTTTCGGGGCTTATTGCGGCATTCGTAACCTTTATTGTCTCAAACTTCAAATCGTTTATTAACTGGAATATGTAATGGCGATCTCAAACAAATATAATTTCAATATGAAGGTTCATGAGATTATCACTCATGCCGCATCCAAGGCAATCGACAAAAATCTCAATGGTGAACAACTTAGGACGTATACGAAGGATTTGAATCTCTTACTCCGATCGTTGGCGTCAAAGGGCAGACCATTGGCGTTGGTTGAACGTCAGGCGATTACAACTTCGGTTGGACAAATGGATTATGACCTATCAGCCAATGTTCAGGATATAAATGAAATTACGGTGAAATCCTCGGTATCAACTGCGGCTGAATTACAAATGACACGATACTCCCTCGCCGAGTTTCTGAGGATTCCAACCAAGACCACGACTGGACGACCAACCGTTTATGCAACCGAGCGTCATTATGATGGGGTTAATCTTAGATTATGGCCCAAGCCAGATAAACAATATACGGTAAATATGTATGTCTTCACCAAACCATCTGACGCCTTTAAATACACCGATACCCTTAAACTTGATCAAAATTACCTCCCGGCAATTATCTTTGGTCTGGCGTATCATATCGGTATTGAACAGGAAATTCCATTGGAGAAACTTGCTCTGTTGAAACAACAATATGACGAGGAGTTGATGGTTGTTCATAAGGATGACCGTGAACGCGCGGCATATCGAATTGTCCCTGGGAGACGTTAATGGCGAGTAAAAGATATTCAAGGGGTAGACGTGCAGTTGCAATTTGTGATCGCTCAGCGGCCAAAATACCATATAGATATCTTGTAATTGAACCCGGAACAGGTTTAAGAGTTGATCGAAGATGGTCTGATGGTCGCTGGAATCTGGTTGATCATCCGCAGAATTTTCCACCGCGACATTTAAACGATGAGGCTCCGTTACGCTACCCGACATCCGAGGACTTGCCATGCACACTAGAGGAATTAACGGATGAAAACGGTGCGATATTGGTTGATGAAAATGGCGCTGAAATTGCAACATTTTGCGAATCGGAAGACTTAACCCTTATTTTAACTGACAATGCTGGTAATGCATTAACTGATGATTCAAGTAACGAACTTTCTGGCACGTTCAGCAAAAAATTCACGCTGTCCTATGGTACAATCTAATTATGGGTGTTCAGACTTATACATCGCTGGTTCAGACAATAAAGGACATTATTGAGGATGACTCATCTGAGGTGTCAGATTATGTCCCAACCGCAGTATTTTTAGCCGAGGAAATCTTGGCCAAGGACTTGGATATGTCGAGGCTTGAGGTCACCGTATCATTACAACCAACTGTCTCGGCCTCAGCGTATAATCAGGCATACACACAGCTATATCCGGTAAGCACGATAAATGACAAGGATTTCTTATATTTCAACCATATACTCCAAAATGGCCGGAAATTGACCAAGGTTGACTATTCATACATTGAAGAGTTTAACAGACAGGAGGGAACTTCGTCGTATGGAACATCGGCTGAATATTGGGGATTCAATGCAACACCAAGTGTAATTCAGATTGCCCCAGCAGTTTCGGGACGAGTAACGAACTTTAAATGCAACTATACCAAACGACCAACCAAATTGACTGCCGGTGAAACATCAAATGAACTGATCCGCTCGGCCCCCGAACTTCTCTTGTATCAATCAATGGTTCAGATGTCGTCATTCCTAAAACACTGGGAGACCATGGCGACGTGGCAAACACAATATCAACAATCGTTACAGAGTCATTTAAATGTTTCGCGTAGGGAACGCAAGGAAGTTGGACAGATGGTTGTGACCGACAGAGACCAAAATCAATCGACAACTGGGGCAAGATAAAATATGGCGTCAACATTCTCAACCAATAGCGATCTCGAAAAACCTGCATCCGGTGAACAACAGGGTATATGGGGAGACACACTTAATCGTAATACGGATAAGATCGACGGTAAGATGAATCGTGTGCTTCGGTTAAATGCAAACTCCTCAGTCGCCCTTACCACGTCCCAAACCTCAGTCGCCCAATTTGATTCCCAGATTGTACGCTGTTCAGGATCGTTGACCGCAAATCGAACAATGATTTTTCCAACCGGTAAGCAGGGGAAATTCACGATTGATCTCGCCGATGTCACCTTTAGCGATAAAAAGTTTATTCTTAAGGTCACCGGGGATGCTGGGGTTACAGTTACGTCAGCGTCTGAACGTATCTTTGGAATTTACAGCACCGGTACATCAATACGTCGTGTCGGCCTCGGAACATCTCAAAACATATTAAATGAAATTCGGATGTATGCTCCAGCAAGTGCGGGGTTTACCCTCCCATTTGGTTGGTATGTCTGTAATGGATCTAATGGAACCCCAGATCTTCGTAGTAAATTCGTTCGTGGTCATTCAAATATGACTGCAACATCAACTGGTGGTGCTGATACAAAATCAATTGCAATCCCGGCTGGAACCGTAACCGGTACTGCGACATCGGTTGCACTGACTGCGGCGATGATCCCTAATCACTATCACTATGTCGCCGCGACTGGATCCGGGGTTGGTGTTGGCGCAACATCAAATCTGAATACATTCCAATATGCAACCGCAGACGGAACCGGGAGCAATGATCGAGCCTATGCGTTAATGGCCACGGCGACAACTGCGAATGCTGGTCGTACATCGAATAACATAGGTGGTGGAACCACAGAACATAAACACACAGTTACCGGAACCACAGCACACGCAAATGCGTCAAGCGATGTTAAACCCGCATACTATGCGTTAGTATTCATATGCTATCGAGGATTCTAAATGACCGATGGGATTCTAAAACCGTTAATCATCGAACCGGGGTTCAATAAAAACAATACCGTCTATTCCTCACGTGCTCAATGGATTGATGGAGATAAGGTTCGATTTAGATCTGGTTATCCGGAGAAAATTGGCGGATGGCATAGAATACAAACCACATCAACCGTATCCGCGAGAGTAAGGGCAATCCATACGTGGGCTGATCTTCGTGGTCAGAAATTTATCGCTCTCGGTCATCATAAAGGTTTGTCACTATACCGAAGCGGAACTGATTATATCAACATCACACCAACCGATTTTGTCTCGGGAAATATTTCAAATGGAACTTTGTTTGGTTATGGTGCTGGTCCATACGGAGGCAACTATGCAACCACGTCTGATATCGGATGGAATGAAACACCAACATCGGTTAGCGGCGGCCTTGAAGCTGAACTAACAACGTGGTCATTGGATAATTTTGGTGAGGATCTTTTTTGCACACCAAAGGGTGGAAAGATTTATCGTTGGAGGAGATCAGAAATAAATGAACGTGCCTCCGCCGTATCTGGCGCACCAACCAAGAACAACTTCACATTGATTGCTGAACCAACACCATATCTCGTAACTTACGGAACTTGTGTTCTCGGCGGAGCATTTGATCCGTTGCTTATTCGCTGGCCTGATTTAGATGATTTTACTAAATGGACTCCATCGATTACAGTAACCGCAGGAGATTACAGAATTCAGGGTGGGTCAAAGATCATTGGCGCGGTTAAAACCAAGCGCGAAACACTAGTATTCACCGATGATGTCGTCTATTCTCAAACTCTCGAAGGTGGGGACAATATTTTCAATTTTGAACGCTTGGGAGATAATTGCGGTCTCCTAAGCCAAAATGCGGCAATCGATGTCAATGCGGTCGTTTATTGGATGGGAACCGGATCATTCTATAGATATGGCGGGGCAGTTGAACCATTCAGAACCCCAATCGATGAGGCGATATTTGATCGCACCAAGGATACATCACTGAATTATTCACAAAAAGAAAAGATATACTCAGGTATAAATCCGCGATTCAATGAGGTCTGGTGGGTATACCCCTCGAAATTTTCGGATGAAAATGACCGCTATATTATATATAATTATCAGGATGATCTCTGGGTTGACGGGACAATTAACCGTACGACATGGATCGGTGGAGATATTTTTGAGCAACCAATTGCAACCGATGAGGATGGGTTCATGTATTATCATGAATCTGAGCCAAAGAATGCCGATTCCTTGGTTATGAGATCGTGGATTAAAACCGGTATATTCGACATCGAGGATAAGTTGTTTTTCATTGATAAATACATCCCCGACATCAATATTAATGAGAAGATGAATATGACCGTAATTGGGAAGAAGTACCCAAATGCACCAACAATAACCAAGGGACCATTCATGATTACAAACGACACTCAAAAGATCAACCTTAGGTTGAGAGCGAGACAGTTACAACTTATGTACGAATCATCGGTTTTAAACGGCGATTTTGAATTTGGTCTCCAGAGGATCAATATTCAACCCGATGGGGAACGCTAGTATGGCCACAGTTTCAGTTCCAAATAATTTAACCACGGTTCAAAAGCGTCTTCCGATCCCGCCGATTAGTCTAAAACGGGAGATGCCAGAATGGTATGATTATCAGCTTAAATTCATCCGCGATATCGAATTAAACTTCAATAACGTCAACAATATCAAGAACACCCTGGTTAGGGTAATTGAGACCATATCGGTGGTATAATAATAAAATGGCGCAGGTAAAGGTCATTAATCTACCAAACGTTGCTTCGGCTGGAACCTCGGCCAATTTTGTCATTACGCTAAGAAAAGACGGAACTGAACAGCCGTTGCTCCTGGAGGGAATGAATCCAAGCACCCTCTACTCCGGATATACGGCGTCAATTAACTCTCGTTTCGCCTCGGTTGTTTCCCGAATTGCGGCCAACTCAGCCACATCAGTATTTGACACCTCAGTTCTCAATTCCAGGATTAACTCGGTTGTCAGCGTATTTGATCAACGAATTTCCGCAGTTTCATCCCTCGCCGCCGCCGGTGGTGGTGGTGGAGTTCCAGCATCGGTTTTAAACCGTATTGCTGTTGTATCCGGAAAAACCACCTCGATTGTCACGCGACTTGGTAACACCTCAACATGGGCGTCTCAAAACTTTACCTCTGCTCGTGTTCGTCTCTCAAATGTTTCGGTTAAGCTTACTTCAGTCAGGAGTATTGCAACATCAACGCGAACGAAGTTAACAAGTCTTAGCGCCACGCTAGAGAACCGCCTATCCACAGTTTCAACGCTTGCCGACAACACCAGTGCTAGGGCAACATCAATTACAATTCGTTTGGCGACTGTTTCAGCCAAGGGAACATCGGTTAAAAACCGTCTCTCTGCTGTTTCAACATTGGCCGCTAATTCGGGACCGGTTCTTGCTCGTCTCTCGGCGGTTTCAATTCGAGCAACATCAATTAATACTAAAGCGACATCAATCAGAACCAGATTGGCGACAGTTTCGGGTAAATTTGTTTCGGCTGATGCTGTTCTCGCAACTAGAATCGCCTCTGTTGGACAAATTGAAGTTTCAATTAGAACCCGTATAAACACGACATCAGCTGCTCTAAATGCAAGATCAACTTCAATAAATTCCAAGTTAACTTCGATAAACAATATTGCCACGTCAACGCGAACCAAATTGACAAGCCTGAGTGCAACATTGGAAAATCGTCTATCCGCCGTTTCAACTTTAGCGGCGAATGTTCCAGCGTCATTAACAAACGTGTTGCCAAGATTGTCTGCGGTTTCGATTAGGCAAAGAGTTCTTTCGGTTCGTTATACATCAACAAATACTGTTCTTGCGTCACGAATCACCTCGGTTAATTTAATTGCGGTTTCAAATCGTACTCGTGTTGGCCTTGTTTCAGGAAAAACAACTTCAATTATTACGAGACTGGCAACGGTTTCAGGCAAGGGTACATCAGTACGTACCTTGGTCAATACCGTATCCGCAGTTGCGGTTTCAACACGAACCAGACTGGCGACTGTTTCAGCCAAGGGTACTTCGGTTCGTACACGGTTGGCCACGGTTTCAGGTAAATTAACATCGGTTACAACCAGACTTGGAACGGTTTCATCGAGGTTGAGTGGCGTGTCGGTTAAGATATCTAACGTCTCGGCTGAAATGTCATTTAATGATGATGCGTTAGAAGTTTATGCAAACGTTATTCTGTTTAAGGCGAATGCAATTTCAGTTCAGGTTTCCAATCTCTCAGTAAGGCATACAAGTCTTATAACCAGAGTTGGTCTTGTGTCGGCCAAAGGTACGTCAGTAAGAACTAGACTGGCGACGGTTTCGGGAAAAGTTACATCAATTACAACTCGTTTTGCAACTGTTTCAGGAAAAGTAACATCAGTTACATCTAGGTTGGCGACTGTTTCAGCCAAGGGTACTTCGGTTCGCACCTTAGTTAATACCGTATCAGCGGTTGCTGTTTCAACACGTACAAGGGTTGCAACTGTATCGGCAAAGGGAACATCGGTACGTACACGGTTGGCAACTGTTTCAGGAATTGTAACATCAAACAATGCCAAAGCGGTGAGACTTAGTGTCGGAGCGAGGATCGCGGCTGGATATACTACTGACCTTTACAACTGGGGGAATGTATCCTCGGGAACAGTTAAACCATCTCCGGGAACCGGACAAGAAAGTCATCAGTATCTAAAAAACAAGGGTGCATTTAAAATTACTCCGCTATCGGCCAACGGAACAGTTGTTATTATGGTTTCAAACAGCACTTCAGCGGGTATTGTGTCAACTTCAGGGTTTACTAAATTTGATGGGGATCCGTTTACGACAACCAATAACCATAGATTTTTTGTTGTTATGTCGCGAATTGGTCCAGCAGCATACGGAAACAATAAGGCATTGCAATAATGATTATACCTGCTCCATTTGTTAATGGATTTACAACCAACACATATTACTGGATCGCGTTAAGGGTTGATTATACCTCTGGAGCCCCAGCAAAGCTTCCGTTGCTTGTCTCTGATACGCACTTCACTGACGCCGCTGAATTATCATCGTTTTGCACATACGCTAATAGCGTAGGCGGGGATATACGGGCGTTTAAATCAGACGGAACAACTGGAATACCACTTGATTTGTTTAGGTTTGAACGTACAAACAGAAAAATAAAGGCATTTGTAAACGCTTCAGTTGCATTAAACCGCGACGATTATGTTCTCTTAAGGGCCGGTGGAGGCGGGACTCAACCGCTAACCAGTGCAGCACTTGGGGCACAAAAAGTATATAGCGACAATTATGTTTTCATTTCACACGATCTAACAAAAAATGTCGTATCCTCACGAAATTTGCAATTAACTGGCGGATCAACCGTCTCCGGACCAAACGGAATGCTCGCCCGTGGTTTTGGATTAAATCGTGGTGTTGGAACAACTGACGGATCCGATGTTTCAGCAATGGTTCATTCATCGGTATTTGGTTTCGCATCATACACATTTAGATCGGGGAATGGCGGATCAAACTTTGGTCGTGTATTTCACTCGTCAAACGGATATGATTTGTTTAATAACGGAACTGGTGGACAATACAGACTTGAAGTTGAGCGCGAATTGTTTGACGGAACCTATATATTCGACCGCCCCGCAGTTAGTACTTGGGTTGACGTTGGCTTTGAGGCCGATGCGTCAGCTGGAGCAACAACAAGACCGGGTATTTATTCAGATGGTGTGTCGGCAACAAATGTTAGTGTTATTTTAGCCGCAGCCGGTGGTTTTCTCCCCGTAACCCAAAATACAGTCTTTGGTAATCATGCGTATGGCGGACACAACAGAGTATGGGATGGAATGCTCTCTGAAACATGGGCATGGAAACGTCCCAAAGGGGCATATTTCTTCAAGGTTCGTAAGGCGATGATACAAAACCAGGCGACATTTGCCGGTGCAACCCAGGGCGGCACATCCAAACCAACCTTTGTTCCATCATATTATCTCGAACGCTATCTTGATGTTCTGTCGTCTCAACCAACACTGGCACAGAAAACCAGACTCGATGACATTGTGTTTAAACCGTTAAGGGACAATGGTTTGTTTTCAATTCTCGATATCTTTTATCTCGTTGGTCATTCTGAAGAGGCGTGGCTAACCAATATCATCAGTCCGACCGCGTTTGAAATGACACTGGTTGGAACGCCGACATTCACAGCATTTACCGATGTTGATTTCAACGGAACCAACCAGGCGTATAACACCAACTTCCTCCCAACCACGGCAAATCTTAATTTCCAACGCAACTCAGCGGCGATGTTCTTGTGGTCGGTTGGTTCGGGGCAGGAAACCAATGGATCCTTTGGAGCCAAGCGAACAACTGGCGGAGTTACACAAGATTTAATTAATCCACGAACCACATCGGATCTTTTCGCCGCTAGAATTAACGATGGATCCTCATTGACAAATGCAAATACCAATGGAATTGGGTTTTACGCCATTTCACGGGAAACCAATGCTCTAAGACGAGCGTACAAAAACGGTGTCCAAATTGGAGCCGATAGCACCACAGCATCTGATGA